>Ga0123341_1000010_pt1 | contig 118450 bp, 126 predicted proteins | sample Turbeapinknodule_FD_89959 | JGI IMG/M metagenome (GOLD analysis project Ga0123341, IMG submission 89959) | Root nodule microbial communities of legume samples collected from Mexico - Turtle bean Mexico pink nodule | ecosystem: Host-associated > Plants > Roots > Nodule | place: Mexico: Nepantla...
ATCGCCACAATGAGCGATGATCCGATCATCAGCCTGCCTGCTGCGGCAAGCTGATCCAGTCCCGGCTCTGCCCGGAAGGCACGGCGAACGCCGAAGCTACACCACTCCCTGGGACATCATCCCTGCGGGCACACTCAACCACTCGACGGCTAGAGCCGACCAAGCAACGGATAGTGAAACGAGTTCACGGAACTGGACCAAGACGACTTGACTCGGCGGCTATAGCGCTGGTGCCGTACCCCAATTCCATTGCGGCGCAAGGTCCTTCTCGGCAAAGAAATCCGGTTCACGCATTTCGATCCTAAACCTTTGCTGTCTCGCCAACTTGACGCAAGGCGAGGAACTTCGTGGTCAGGGCCACCACATTGTCGTTGAGCCATTCCGCCATCGCCAGCTCCTCGGCCAAATTTTCCTGAAGGCGAGTCACGGCTGCGCCGTACCCGCCTGCCTCGGCGACCGTCAGCAGCGACTTGTAGGCTGCGGCTTCAAAATTTTCGAAGGCGAAATTGGCGAAGGAATTTTTCAGAATTTCATCATCGGCAACCGTATGGCCAAGTGCTGCCATCGACCCGGTAAACGAGAGCGCCAGGTCCTTTAGCGTCGACTTATCCTCATCCAAGCCGTCCAGAATATCCTCGAGGCGCACGATCTGCGCGTCGGTCTCGCGGATGTGCTGATCGAGCTTTTCGGCCACCTCAGGGTAATTCTCGATCCGCTTCAATTGCGGCTTCATGATGCTAAGAGCCTGGTTTTCCATGGCGTGTGCGTTTCTCAAACCTGTGACGAAGACGTCACGAATTTCGGTCGCCGGCATTTTCGGTCCTCCTTGTTGGCGAGGCCTAACCGCAAACGGCCAACTGGGTTCCCGCAAATTCAGTCTCTATTGGCAACAAACTGAGGGATCTCTCCGGGCGACGGGAACCGTCTCGCGGTTTCATTGTTGGGGCGGCGTCTGACGTGCTTGTGGTGTCGGTGCCGACCCGCGAAGAAAGCTCAATACTCAATAGGAGAGATCAATGTTTTACACGGACGGAAAGCTGCAATTCCCGGTGCGAGTGGAGATCCCCGATCCCCAGTTTGCTCGTGCGTTGCAGCAAGCCATCGGCGGTGTCGAAGGTGAAATCCGCGTTGCCATGCAATATTTCTTTCAAGCCTGCGGGGCCCGCGGCAATCCAAAATTTCGCGACCTGCTGATGAACACGGCCGCGGAAGAACTCGGGCATATCGAGATGCTGGCGACCGCAGTTGCGCTCAATCTCGAAGGCGCGCCTGTCTCGGTCAAGGACGAGGTTGCGCGCGACCCCGTGGCGAGCGCCGTCCTTGGCGGGTTGAATATGAAAAATCTTCTTTCGGCGGGGCTCTCCGCGATGCCGGTGGATTCCGACGGCGTCCCCTTCGACATGTCTCACATCTATGCCAGCGGCAATATCGCAGCCGACATGACTGCCAACGTCGCGGCAGAATCCACTGGACGTGTGCTGGCGACGCGACTGTTTAACCTGACCACCGATCCCGGCATGAAACAGATGCTTTCCTACCTCATCGCCCGCGACACCATGCACCAAAACCAATGGATGGCGGCGCTTGAGGAGCTTGGTGGGGCTTCAAAGGTCTTCCCCATCCCCAATAGTTTTTCGCAGGAGCAGGAGATGCAGGACTTCAGCTACGCCTATCTCGGATTCCAGCGGGACGGCAGCGAGCCGGCACCCGGACGCTGGTCCGAGGGGCGGTCGATCGACGGCAAGGGGAGTTTCAAGACGATCGTGCCCCAGCCCATGGGGGAAAAGCCCGTTCTCGCACCCGCAAAGCCCAATAGCGGGGCGCAAGCCGAGCAGATCTGAGCCGATTTCGGCGGACGATACCCTTTCGTCCGCCTTCTACCCTAAGCACCCGGAGAACGACGATGAGGCTGATAATCCAAGCTTGCCTGATTTGCACCATTGCAGCACCCGCCTTGGCTGCCGATGAAGCCGCACGTCATAAGGCGACCGATTTCGCAACCCGCGCGGCGACGGCCAACATGTTCGAGCTCAAGGCCGCGGAGATAGAAGTCGCCAAAGGCGCGGCCGAAGATGCAAAGCAGTTCGCCACGGACATGCTGAAAGATCACGGTCGCGCCGGTCCGACTTTAGCAGATGCTGCCAGGAAGGATGGCGTTGAACTGCCGTCGGCTCTTGACGACGAGCATCAAAAGAAGCTTGACGCACTGCAGCAAAGTAATCGGGAAAATTTCGATCAAGCCTATCTCTCGACGCAAGTGACAGCGCACGAAGAGGCCGTGGCCCTCTTTACAGACTATTCGCAAAACGGGCCTGACGGTGCCCTGAAACGAGCCTCACAGAAGATACTACCTGATCTCAGAATGCATCTGACGAGGATCCAGGGGCTGACTTCGAAGTGACGCGGGATGCCAGCAAGAGGACGGCGGGCGGTAGACTGATGTCGCTTACCAGCCATGATCTCCGCGGCGCCCGACGGCTCAACGCGCTCCTCAGCCTTCTTCCTCGTTACCACACCGACCATCGCTGGAATGCCAAAACGGTCCAGGCCCTGGTTCGGGCAGCACAGGCGCTGGTTCCTGACCCATTGCCGCGCCGCATCGAATTCGCCCAGTTCGCTGACCGACGGCCTGGATTGAGATCCATTGTTTCAAATGGCCAAGTGCGTGGCCTTTACGTTCATTTCCATGGCGGTGCCTGGGTAATGGGAAACGCACGCCTCGATGACGGCATCACCTGCCCGATCGCAAGGCTTTGCGGAATGCTGGTGGTGAGTGTCGATTTCCATAACGCAGTCGACGATCGGCTTGACATGACCCTCCAGGACTGTACGGCCACGGTCGAGTGGCTGATCGAGCATCTGGCCGAGTTGCAGGTCAAGCACGTCATCCTCGGCGGCGAGTCGTCCGGCGCGCATCTCGCTGCCGAGGCGCTTCTTCATTTGCGTGAGCGTGGGAAGGCAGCGGCGGTTGCGGGCTTCGTTTCAATGTGTGGTTGCTTTGATCTGACAGGATCGGAAAGCCTGCGGCGTTCGAGCAACAAGAGCCTTATGATTAATGGGCCGTCTGCGCTGCGCAATCTTCAGCGGCTGACGCCGAGCCTGTCCGGGCGCAGGGCCAAAGGCCCGCTCTTTGCCGATCTGTCGGGGCTGCCACCCGCCCTCCTGATCGGCGGAGCGCTCGACCCCATCGTCGACGACAGCATTTCGATGGGCCGGAAATGGCAGCAGCAAAGCGCCAACGCCGAATGCATTATCTTTCCTGAGGCACCCCATGGCTTCAACCGGTTGCCAACGAAGCTTTCGGCAAGGGCAAACGACCTTGTCCGCCAATGGATTTCCGGGACGATCGAGAAGGCCATCCTGCCAGACTGATCAACCTCGCCGAAGTCGAGCGAACCGAGAATGGCCGACACCTCTGCGAGCTGGTTTCCTCGGGCATAAGTGCAGTCTGCAACGAGATCGACGCAGAGTTCGCCTTTTTCAGGCTTCGACTGCGACTGGGCCCTCATCAGCTAGCAGTTTGCGATGGTGGATCAATGCCTCCATCGACCGTTTCATCTGTCCGCGCTTCGGCGGCACAACCTTGCCGTCACTGGACGTCATGGGACCTGCGACCGCATCGCCGAGCAGCGGCCTTCGCGTTCTCCCAGGATCCGCACTGACCCCCGCATTTCCTGCAGGCGAATGATAGCGGTCGTAGCAGTCACCGTTTTTAACGTCGAATTGCAGATTCGAATAGCATTGTATGGATCGGCATCGAGGAGCTGGTGCAGCCTTTCCGGAGGACTCAACGTTTCACGTTCCGCTCTGCCTCGGACCTGTGCCACTCGGTATCGATTGTGCCCTCTTCCGCTTTATGAAAAAACTGTGAGCAGACCAGCCAGCCTTTGAGCGGACGCAGGAGAAGCACGCAGGCAACGACCGTCAGGGGGAGGGTGACCAGCAGGTGCACCCAAATTGGCGGATCGAAGGTGAGCTGGATCCAAAGAGCAAAGGCGAGGGCAGGCACCGCGGCAATACTCATCGCGAAAAATGCCGGCCCATCGGCCGGATCGGCAAAGCCGTAGTCCAACTCACAGACATCACAGCGGGGGGCAAGCTTCAGATAGGTCTCAAAGAGATGGCCACGCTGGCATCGCGGGCAACGTCCTAGCAAGCCTGTGAGTGCCGGATTTGTCGTTATTTGAAATTGTCCGGTATCATTGGGGTCCATCCCAGTCAAACCTCGGCCTCGGCATCCGGTTCCAGCGCTTCTGTGGTTTTCTGCGGGCTCCTGGCCCAATGATCTGCTGTCCTTGCCAGGTTGGGATACCGGCGCTGCGAAAGTACTCTATCGTTTCTCACCGGGACTGCTATTCCGCCTCCAGCTGCCTGACAGGGTCGGAAACGGCGGTGGTGTTGTCGATCCGCCGCTGCGCCAATGCGCGACGACTGACGGACAGCAATTTGTCCTCGTCGGTCACCCCATGACGATAAAGGCTGATGAGCAGCGCCGCGATCTTTTGCGTCGCAGGAGCGCGTAATGGCTGGTCGGCTTCGCGGCAGATCATATTCAGCACGCCCCGCAGACGGTCGAGGTCGGCTGAATCAAGTGCTTTCAGATGAATGGACTGAGCATCGAACATGGCTTCTCACCTGGTCCTGAGGCTTCAATCATGCCCTATGATATTGTGACTCATTGTCGGCAGACACAACTCCGCCACCGCAACTGTACGAAAGCGAACATCTCAATGGTAAAAGGGCCGCTCTTGGCCAAAAAGCGCAAAGACTATTGCATTGATATCGGCAGGGCGTCCGCTGAGGACAAAGCCGCCGGGGAGGCCTGCGGACCGCTGGTCACGCGCAAAGATAAAGGGGATCTTTCGTGCCTCCAGCCATTCGTTCATCCAGATCATCGCGTCGTCGGAGATAGCGATATCGATGATCACCGCATCGACGATTAGCCCTTCACTCAAACGATCGATCGCATCTGCGGCGACGATCGGACCGGTGACTGATGCCTGGTTCGCAATCAAGGCGCCCCTGGCGTTGTCCGAAAGAAAGTCGGCCTCACCGATGATAAGGATCGTCTTACCAGCGAGCGGGCCAAGCGGTTTCATGCGGGCGCCTAATTCTGTTGGGGGTGATCATGCCTTCATGGCAATTGCTGGGCGATCGCGCCTATTCGCGGACCATCCCAAGCCCGCTCGCATGCGACTTCATTTCGCACCTTCCACCCGAACCTGATTGGGACCGATTTAGTTCCGCCCGCACCAAAATCATGGCGCCCTTGACCTATCCGTACGCTTTCGCACTGGTGATTGAAAACGAAAATTTTAAGATTAGGATCCGATCATGTACGCGGAGGGAATGGCAATGATCCACCATTCTGGAATCACAAAACCGGCGCTGCATCCTGAGGACGTGGCGATGTTGAAGGCTGTGCTAGAAGGATGGTGTAAGGAAAAATCATGTGAGATCGCCAGTCCGGCGGCAATGCACGTTGCCACAGAACTGGTATCCTGGTTCGAATGCGGCATCAGGGAGAAACACAGGCTGACTGGTCTGATGCGGCATATGCACCTGGATTTGAAAGGCATGATAATGTCACCGAATGCGGCGCTGCCCACTGACCCGCGGCACGGACGGTAACGGTGACCGTGACGATCGGTAGGAGTCGCAGCCTTCCTTCGATCGCCGCAGATTTGCGGGACCTTAGCTTCGCAGATCGACAGACTGTTCTACTCCAGATCGTCGACGAACTTCAGGAGATCTGCGAAGGCGCACGGAGCGGCGTTTTGTTGCACCCGGCCCTCGAATTTCTGCTCCGTACCGTCGGCTCTTCGATAGGGTCAATCGCCGGAGCCGACGACGAATGCTGGGAGGGCATAATAAGGGAACTCCTTCGGCTCCGTGCGACGATGCTGGGGCTTAAAACCGGCACGGCCCGTGCCCTCCATTAATCGGGCTCCCTCAACAGTGTGACTTGTGTCGTCCAACCGGACGCCCTGTCAGGAGTTTCGTGGCAGGCGGATCAGAAATCCCGTACCCGGCCGTTGATCCACGATTTGCAATTCGGCCTTCAGTTGCTGCACAAGCGCACGGACGATCCTCATTCCGAGGCTCCTCCCGTCGCTCTCATAGGGCCACAATTCCCCCGGGAGACCCTTTCCTCGATCGGAGATCTCAAGGCAGATCTCGTCGTCGCCGGTCCGTGCAGTGACGGTAACCGCTCCGGAGATATCCGGATAAGCGTGCTTGAAGGCGTTCGTCACCAGCTCGTTTACAAGCAGCGCAATTTGAATCGCGCGGTCGGCATCCATGACGCATGCATCTGCGTCAACTGATACCGTGTGGCGGGCGGTCGATTGCTGCAGGCGTTGGCAAAGGCTAGACAAGAAATCGGCAAGATTCACCGTTCGATGTGCGGTTGCCGCCACAACTGATCGTGTATCTCGGCGATGGACCCAACACGTGCTTCGGCATCACGAAGCGCCTGCCCGACCTCCGGCTGTTTGGCTGAGCGGGCCTGCATCGCCAGCATGGCCGCGACGAGCGCGAGACTGTTTTTGACCCGATGCTCATTTCGCGCAGGATGATTTGTTGATGCTCGTCAGCAAAATGACGCTCGGTATCATCCCGGAGAACTTTGAGATAACCGGCGTGGGGATGATGAGCTCGCAGCGGCATGGTCAACCCGCTGCCCCAAAATGTCGAGCCGTCTTTGCGTAAGTGGAAGCGCTCGTTTTCCGCGCGACCGCGCTCCAGCGCTCTCTCCATCTCGCGTTCCAACGCGCCCTCTCCTTCGACACGATCCTCGGGTACGAACAGGATTCGGGCGTCGCGACCGAGAATTTCGGCTTCCTCGTAGCCGAAGATCCGGCAGGCTCCGGTGTTCCAGCTGATGATGCGTCCATCGCGATCGAAAGCGAAAATTGCATAATCGATCGCACTTTGAAGTATGAGCTGGAGTCGTTCCTGACTGGCTCGCAGCGCTTCATCGTCATGAAGCGCTTCTGTTCGGTCGCGGACGATTTTCGTCAGGCCGTAGACTTCGCCGGCATCATCGCGAAGCGGCATCATCAGCCCCGATGCCCAAAACAGACTGCCACCTTTGCGGACATGCCACCGGTTGTCGTCGGCGCGCCCAGCAGTCAAGGCAAGCCTGATCTCCTTTAGCGCTGCCCCTGCGAGTTGATCCTCGAAAGAAAAGAGGATCCCACTGTTTTGACCGATCATTTCAGAGGCGGGATATCCGAACAGGTTTTCCGCACCAGCGCTCCACGTCACCACCGTGCCATCGGGGTCCATCGCGAAAATCGCGTAATCCTGGGCGCTCTCGACCATGTGCCGATAGATTTCCGTCTCTTTTCCCAGAACAGAGGACTGATCCATACCTGCGCGCTCCCCGAAACAGCTGCCCGTCCTATATTAGCACCTTCGAAAGCTCTCCGCCCCGTACGCTTGCGTACAGACAGCAGCCGGTGCGAAGCGCGGGTTCGGTCAGACAGGAAATCGCGATTGCATAGCCTGAGCAGAAATGTGGCTGGGACCGCAAGCCTGTCTTACGCACAATCCCGGTGCATAAGGCGGAGTTGCCACGCCTTGTAGGGCTTCAACATTTGCCCAGGGAAGCGCCTTTCGATGGCGCTTTCGACGAGGACAATTTTTACGAAATCCTCGTTGGCGGGCGAGCACGAAGCCAAAGTCGAACCCCGGATTTCGAGCTCGGCCATCAGTTCGAAAAGCTCATCATCGGACATCCCCTGGAGAGCCGCGGCAAACTTGCGTTCCGAAACGACTGCAGAATTCTTCAATTTCTACCTCCTGCCGGCGGCGGCACTGCGCCCTCTAAACCGGATGGGACCAGGCACTCGTTGGTTACTTCCCCGGCAGGTCCTTCTCGGTTGTTGGGGCAGCCGGCAGCCTGCTCTGCGATCCCTCCCTGTCCGATGCGCGGAGAGGTGCCGTCGGTGCGCTGGCGACATAAAGCCCCAAACCCAATGCTCCAATGGCGACGACGGAGGCACCGGCGATCGCCGCGATCGAGCGCCGACCATCCTGTTTGATCATTCCAAATGCGAGCGCAATTCCTAAAAGAGCTGCTCCGCCCGCTACTACAAAAAACCAGAGGTAATTCATCGTCGTGCTCCCGATACGGGGCACCCAACCTTGGCGGGGCATAAAGGTTCCCGGGGCCAGCTGGCGTGCGCAACGATCGGCCCCATGGACGATGCTCGGTCATGTGCGGTACCGGAAAGAAACCAAAGCAATCCCAGCGCTGTTAGTGGTCAATCTGAGCAATTTCCGTGTCGGGAGTGCATCTGCGAAAGGAGCAGAACAGTGGACACAGCAACGCGATGGGCGCTTTTTCTCGGTGCGCTGGCTTTGGTGAGTTGGATGGCAGGCGGGCTGGCGGCCGTCCTGGCGAACATGCAGTTCAGCCAACATCGGCAAAGGGCGGCCGAATATCTGACACTCGGATTGAGTGCTGCCGGATTTATTTCGGTAGCCGCCATGGCTGTGATCCTGGTAGCCCAATGACGGCGGTCGGCAGGATGGCCATAGGTCGGAACTTCCCCCGAGCATCGGGCGTCCTGTTTGGCCTCGGCCTGGGCGGTTTCTTCGATGGCATCGTCTTTCACCAGCTTTTGCAGTGGCATCACATGTTCAGCTCGCTCTATCCGATCGACAGCATCGGGAACCTCGAGTTCAACACGTTCTGGGACGGCGTCTTCCACTCGGCCACATACCTGTTTTTCGTCGCCGGCCTTTTCGTTCTATGGCGCTCGCGGCGCCGGCCGCACTTTTCCTGGTCGACGAAGGATTTGATCGGCACAGGGCTCATAGGCTTCGGGCTGTTCAACCTCATTGAAGGACTTATCGATCACCAACTGCTGGGTATTCACCATGTGAACGAGAAAGTCGAACGGTCGGCATGGCTCTACTGGGACGGTGCTTTCTTGGTTTGGGGCGCTGTCATGCTCGCTGGCGGTTATATCATGGTCAGGAGAAAACATGCCTGATCGATGCCGCAAACTCCTCCATGGAATTGCGGATCGCCATTCCATGGCCTGCCTTCTGCCCCGGACTACTCTTGGCTACACAACCTGTTTGGGCTTCCGTGCTGTTCGGAGTGCAGCTGTCGGCCGACGATTTCCTGCCCATTCGCTGTTTCAGCTTCCCACCATGAGGCATACCCGCGGCGCCAACATCAACTCCAGATTTGGGAACCGGAACCACCGACGGAGGTTCGTCAGCGCTTTCGTTGTTCGATGAGGAAGAGAAGTTGGACGTCAGTAGGCTCCTGTTTGGTCGGCGCCTCGCCAATCGCGAGCACGAAGACAAGAAAATTGGCTGGGTGGAAGCGGTGCCCGCAATGGGTCTCGATGGCCTCGGCTCGTCATCCTATGGACCGGAAGCAGCGCTTACCATTCTCATTCCACTCGGCACGCTTGGCCTGTTCTATATCGGCCCGGTAATGGCCTGTATCGTCGCGCTGCTGGCGATCCTCTATTTTTCATACCGGCAGACCCTCGCTGCTTATCCGACAAACGGCGGTGCCTACGTCGTGGCGAAAGAGAACCTTGGAGAATATCCGAGCCTGCTTGCCGCCTCGGCTTTGATGATCGATTACGTCCTCAATGTCGCGGTTGGGGTTTCGGCGGGAGTTGGAGCCCTTGTTTCCGCAATACCGAGCCTTCATCCATACATCCTGCCACTCTGCCTCGGTATCGTCCTTGTCGTCATGCTGGCCAATCTGCGGGGCACCGGAGAGGCTGCCTGGCTGTTTGCGCTGCCGACCTACGTCTTCATCATCTGCTTCCTGGGCGCCATCGGCTATGGACTGGTTGAATTTGTCATTGGCGGCAATCCGGCTCCGGTCATTCCGCCGCCACCGCTTGGCCCTGTGGCTCAGGGAGCAACGGTTTGGCTGCTTATGCATGCGTTTGCCAGCGGCTGCACGGCCATGACAGGTGTGGAGGCAGTATCCAATGGGATGGGGTCGTTCAGGCAGCCGGTGATGCGCAACGCCTACATCACCCTCACCGTCATCGTCGTCATTCTCGGTGTGTTGCTCGGTGGTATCGCTGTTATCGTCACCGTCTTTGAGATCGGCGCGATGGATCAGGGGAAAGAAGGCTATCAGAGTGTGTTGTCCCAATTGATTGCTGCCGTCGCCGGCCATGGTGCCTTTTACTATATAGCGATGGCGAGCCTCCTCAGCGTCCTTTGCTTGTCCGCCAATACCAGCTTTGTCGGTTTTCCACGCCTTTGCCAAATGGTGGCCGCCGATGGCTATCTGCCGAAAGCCTTTGCTCAGCCAGGCCGTCGGCTGATGTTTACCGTCGGAATTCTATTTCTTTCTGGCTTTGCCGGGCTTCTCCTGATCGTTTTCGGAGGGATCACCGACAATCTCATTCCGCTGTTTGCGATCGGCGCCTTTTTGACCTTCACCATCTCTCAAGCAGGCATGACCTTGCATTGGCGCCGCCAGTCCAAGAGACACGCGGCTAAGCTGACAATGAACGCAATCGGGGCGATGTCCACAGGGGCGGCGCTCATCATCATTATGGTCGCGAAATTTGCAGAAGGAGCGTGGATCACCCTGATGACCGTTCCGGTGACGATCGTCATCCTCAAATCGATCAAGCATTACTACACTTCGCTCCAGCGCGAACTGCGGAAGCCGGGTCCGATCACTGTTGACGATATCCAGCCGCCAACCGTTCTCGTCATCATGGAAAATTGGAACAGATTGAGTGAACGCGCGATCAAGTTTGCCCTGACGATCTCGCCGGACGTGGTTGCTGTCCATTTCATTCGTCTGGGCGGACCGGGCCGAGACGAACGCGAAAAAGCGCTTCGCGAGGAATGGCGGGTCGAGGTGGAGGAGCCGATTGCCGCACGTGGACTGAAGCCTCCGAGGCTTATGCTCATCCCAGCTCAATTTCGGCAATTGCATGAGCCGATGCTGCGGCTGATCGAAAAGCTTGACGCCGACAGCCCGGAGAGGCGGGTGGCGGTTCTCATTCCTGAAACGGTGAAAGACAAGTGGTGGCAAATGCTGCTGCATATGAACCGGGCAGGGCGGCTGAGGGCAAAACTGGTAAGGCTTGGTGGGCCTCGTCTGACGGTGGCGACGATTCCTTGGAGGCTATATCGGGAAGAGCAGTCGGCACCATAAGCGATAGCGGCAGATATCGCCCCGGCCTCGGGATTGAAGTCATAGCTGCCGACAAGCTCAAGGGGCTTCGCGTGATCACATTCACTGATCGAGGCGGGCTTGGCGCCAAGTCCGGAACATTTGCTACTGGCGATTGTTTGATCACCCGGCGCGGGTCGCGCTTTCGAGAAGACCGTTCCGAGAGGCAGTTTAGAGGATGTCATGGACAAACGAGCAAAAATACCGCCCGGCACAAACTCGCCGCCTGAAGATGAGGAAAGAGCGGGAAGCGGCGCCGCCATCCGCGACGACAGTCACCGCGTGGCGGAGCCAAGCGACGCTGGAACCACTGGCAAAAAAGCCCGGCCAGCAGGCAATGGGCAAAACGAGCTCAAAGATGAGCTTACTCAGCAGATCGATCTTCCGCAGAGGGGTGCCCCTTGACGGAGGTGAGGACAGGCGGGCCGTCCAGCTCGGGAACGGGCCATGACAATTCAAAAATGGCGCATCCCGGCGAACCGGACGAAAAAGCACCCATGCCGGCAACGGAGCAGATCCGATGAGGAAGAGGGATAAAGATCCGATCCAGCGACAATCGTCATCATCTTCAGGAAAGCGCACCAGGCTCAATGCCGGCCGGATCGCGCTGGTCCTGATCTGTACCGTGGGTGTCGTCGCATTCATTCTTTATGCGACAATTGTCATTTATGGACTCATCAAAGGGACCTAGCGTTCCAATTCGACCGGCCCGCGACACGATCATCCGCCGCTTATGAGTTTCATCGGCTTGCGCGGTATATCTCATCAATTGCCGCCGCGACCGCGACGAACTGTTCACACCCGGCATTGAAGCGCTGGCCTTGAGCGAGTTTTCTTGCCCAATCCACCGCGGCCCGTCCACCCCATTCGTCCGGCGGCAGGGCCAGGGTCTCACGGGATGTGCCAGCAAGCCTTGTGGCGGTAAAATCATAGAAGGACCCGTCGACATTTCTGAAGGAGGCGCCTCCTTCAGTTCCAAAGAAGTCAGCGCCGATCACGGCGTCACAGCCAGCCTGAAGTCGCCAGGAACATGTCAGGCGCAGGACTTCGCCACCGGCCAGCGTAAGCGTCGCCGTCGCGAAATCCTCGACCTCAGCGTTTTCGCCAAGTCTTTTCCCACCTGCCCGCAACTCGCTGGACGCCGTGGCGACGGGTGGAAAGTCGAGGCACCATAAGGCCAGATCAATGAGATGGACGCCGAGGTCGATGACGCATCCACCGCCGGATGAAGTCTTGTCGTAGAACCATGGTTTGTCAGGACCATAGGCGTTATGGAAGGTCAGGTCCGCGGCAAATATTTCCCCAAGGGTGTTCGAGCGCACAAGCTGACGGATCTGTTGCATGGCCTGGGAATGGCGGTAGGAAAAATCGACCCCGAGCAACCTGTCCGCCGCCTTGGAGGCGTCGACAACGGCCCTTACTTCGGATGCGGTTCGGCCAAGCGGCTTTTGGCAGAAGACGGCCACCCCGGCTTCTAACGCTTGGATGGACTGCGCGGCATGGCTGGCGCTCGGTGTCGCGATCACGATGCCATCGAGCTCATCGTGGAGCAAATCGTCGAGACCCGCGGCGATCCTCGCATCGGGAGCGAGCGCCTGAGCCTCCTGCACCATCTCCGCCGACGGATCGGCAACGGCAGTGGCCCGCGCCAGGCCGCTGTCGAGGATGGCTTTCATCCGATGCCGGCCGATCCATCCCACGCCGAGAAAGCCGAGCCTCAACTGCTTGACGGCAGTGGTCTGCTGTAGCGAAATCAACTTGTTCATCAATATTGCACCAGAGCCTTGAGGAAACCGTCGGGACGATCCCGCGTGGTATTCAAGGCTTCGTCCAGCCCTTCCAGTGGGTAGATGTGCGTATAGAGGGGCTCCGGATCGATCCGCCCCTGACCTATGGCTTCTATGGCGTCGCGAATGCCCTTGATATAGATGCACGGGTCACGCTCATGGGCATTGATGACATCGAGCCCGCGCCAGTTCCAAAGCTGCATGTTGACTTGGCGGGGGCCATCCTGGTGATAGCCGGCGACGATCAACCGCCCCCGTTCTTTCGTCAGCTCGCCCGCAAGGTCGAGCGGCCATTGTTTGCCGACTGCCTCGATGACGCAGTCGCAGAATTTTCCTTCGGTCAATTCTCTGACGCTCTCGATGATGCGCCAATGATCGTCCATGGCGATGGTCTCGGCCGCCCCCATCTTTCTTGCAACTTCGAGGGAATAGGCCCGACGGGAGATGGCAATGACGCGCGCGCCCGCTGTTGCCGCGAGCCGGGTGAGGAGGGCGCCGAGAAAGCCGATGCCGATGACGGCGATGGTCTGGCCGCGTTCGATATTGCTGCGGCCGAAGATATTCATGGCGCATCCGAGCGGTTCGCCCGGAAACGGCTTGCCATCCAATTCTTCAGGCAGCACCGCGACCATCGAGGCATCGGCGATGTCGTGCGTGGCGTAGGCGTGATAGGAAAGAGCCGCAACCCGGTCCCCAAACTCAAGACCCGCAACGCCGCTGCCCACAGCGTCGATGACGCCCCAGCCCTCGTGGCCCAATCCACCGGGTTCGGTGGGGAAGGTCATCCAATCGGGCCCGGCCCAGGGGGTGAGGTTCGAGGCGCAGACACCGCAGCCTTCCAGTTTCACCCTGACCTGGCCGGGACCAGGGGTCGGCAAAGGCCTCGTGTCGATCAATACGCGCCCGGGGCCAGCTATGATGACGGCCCTCATCAGTTCGGCTGTGGATGTTGCCGCAGTGTCCATCAGATGTCCTCCAGTGTGGCATCCTCGAACTGCGGGCCCTTCCAAGAGTTCCGGCGGAAGTCAAAGAAGTCATAGATGATGAAGTCAATAAAGATGTCATTGATGAAGGAACTTTTCCATCCACGCTCGGTTCGGCCGCCGTCTCCGAAATAATTTGTTCAACCGAGCGGATGCAATAATGACAATTTTGATAACAGGCGGGTGCGGCTTCATCGGCCGCCACGTCGCTGAAGAGCTTCTGAAAAACGGCTACGATGTGCGCATTCTCGATGCGATGATCGACCAGGTGCATGCCGATGCCGAGGTCAGCGTGCCGGAAGGGGCACAAGTCGTCCGGGGCGACGTCAGAAACAAGGATGGCGTCCGCGCAGCCCTGAGGGATGTGGCGGGCGTCATTCATCTTGCAGCTGAGGTTGGTGTCGGCCAATCGATGTATGAAATTGCCCGCTATGTCGGCGCCAACGATCTCGGAACGGCTGTTCTGCTAGAAGCCATGATCAGCCTGCCCGTGGAAAAGATCGTCGTCGCTTCTTCGATGAGCGTCTATGGGGAAGGACTTTATTCGACGGCGAGCGGCCAGCGGCTCGGATATATTCGGCGGCGGGCGGATCACATCAAAGGCGGCCATTGGGATCCGCTTGGGCCCGACGATCAGCCAATGACACCGGTCGCCACCGACGAGGAGAAACCGGTCGATCTCGCTTCAATCTACGCTTTGACGAAATACGCCCAGGAGAAGCAGGTCCTGATCTTCGGCGAAGCCTATGGCCTCGATGCCGTTGCCCTTCGTCTTTTCAACGTCTTCGGCGCCGGGCAGGCGCTTTCCAATCCCTATACCGGCGTGCTTGCAAATTTCGGCTCCCGCCTCGCCAATGGCCAGCCGCCGATGATCTTCGAGGATGGCAGGCAACGGCGCGATTTCGTCCATGTGCGGGATGTGGCTGTTGCCTTTCGTCTGGCTCTGGAAAAGCCGGCAGCCTCCGGCCACGTGATCAATATCGGCAGCGGCCAGGCCTACTCGATTGCCGATGTCGCGATGCTTCTCGCTGACGCCATGGGCACACCCGAGATCGGCCCTGAGATCATGCACAAGGCCCGCTCGGGAGACATTCGGAATTGTTTTGCCGATATCTCCAAGGCGCGGGAACTGCTCGGCTTCGAACCGAAATATCGCTTGGAAAATGCCCTCGCTCCATTCGCTGAATGGGTCCGTCAGACAGGGGCAGTCGATCGCGGCGCCGAGATGAAGCGACAACTGGAAGAGCGGGGACTGGTTTCATGAGGAACGCCGGTTCCAGACAAGTCCGCCGACAGGAGAGGCCGTTCGGTTTCGTCGAGTGGTTCCGTCCCGGAGAGCATCAACGCACGGAGGCTGTGCTTCCCGACATTTTGGCAAGTGGCGCAAGCTATCTGCGCACGCATTTATCCTGGGCCGAATATCTCGCGCCCGGCGGGGAGGAATGGTTCGACTGGCTGATCCCTCGCGTCGGCAAAGAAATCGATCTCCTTCCGTGTATACATTATACGCCGCCTTCACTGTCGCGGACGGGAAAATCCTCCGGTCCGCCGGTCGACCTCAAATCATACGCCGATTTCGTCGACCACATCCTCACGCGCTACGGTCGCTATTTCCGATATATCGAGCTCTGGAACGAACCGAACAACCTGCTCGACTGGGACTGGCGCCACGACAGTGATTTCCTGCTCTTCTGCGAGATGGTGGGCGGTGCGGCTTACTGGGCAAAGCAGCGAGGTTATAAGCCGGTGCTCGGCGGCCCATGCCCCTTCGATCCCTACTGGCTCAATCTGATGGGCGCGCGCGGTGTGCTCGGTGTCGTCGATGCTGTCGGTTTCCATGGCTTTCCCGGAACCTGGGACAGCGAGGAAGCCACCTGGGGCGGCTGGGACATGCATCTTGGCGAGATGCGAGGGATTATCGCCCGCTATAATCCAGATGCCGAGATATGGATTACCGAAGCCGGCTACTCGACCTGGCGCAGCGACGAGATCGAACAGGCGCGACGCTTCATCAAAGCGCTCAATGTGCCAGCCGACCGCATGTACTGGTATTCCTGGTGCGATGTGCCGCCGGATGTGCCGGTTCAGGAAGGCCTGTGGTTCGATCCGCGGCACTATCACCTTGGAGCAGTGACCCACGACAACAAGCCGAAGCTTCTGGCCCGCCTTCTGATGGAGGGAGGCGTCAACCGGCTGCAGGACGTTGCTGCCCTCGCTGCCCCGCATATCGCCTCGGATGCCGCCCCTGTGGTCGTGACCGGCGGCAGCGGCTTCGTCGGATCCAACCTTGCCGACAGTCTGCTGAACGACGGCGAGGACGTCATTATCCTAGACAATCTCGGACGGTCGGGAGTCGATCAGAACCTCTCATGGCTGATCGAGCGGCATGGCGCGCGGGTGCATCCGGTCCTTGCTGACGTTCGCGACCTGATGGGGATCGAAGCCGCCTTCAAGGATGCCAAGGCTGTCTTCCATTATGCCGCCCAGACGGCGGTGACCACAAGCATTGCCGATCCGCTTGGCGATTTTGAGACCAATGCGCGCGGCACCCTCAACGTGCTGGAAGCGGTGCGCAAGGCGGGCAGACAGGCGCCGGTCATCTTCGCAAGCACCAATAAGGTCTATGGCGCGCTCGACGATCTCGGGATGATCGAACTCGATGATCGTTTCATCCCTGAAGACGAGTTCCTGCGGGCGCAAGGCATCGCCGAGGATCGACCACTCGATTTCTGCACGCCTTATGGCTGCTCGAAAGGTGTCGCAGACCAATATGTCCTGGATTACGCCAAGTCCTACGGCATTCCTGCTGCCGTTTTGAGGATGAGCTGCATTTACGGTCCGCGCCAGTTTGGCACCGAGGACCAGGGCTGGGTGGCGCATTTCCTGATCCGGGCTCTCGGCGGCGAAGCGATTTCCGTCTACGGCAGCGGCAAGCAGGTGCGGGATATCCTGCATGTGGACGATGCCGTCGCTGCCTACCGTTTATTGCTTTCCAATATCGACAGGCTCTCCGGACAGGCCTTCAACCTTGGCGGCGGACCGCACAATGCCGTCAGTGTGCTTTCGGTGCTCGGAGAGATCGAGAATCTCGCCGGACGTCCGGTCGAAACGAGCTTCGGTCCGTGGCGGGCCGGCGACCAGTTCTATTTCGTCGCCAATACCGGAAAACTTCAAGGCGAAACCGGCTGGACTGCCGGCATCGGGTGGAGGAAGGGGCTGCGGCATCTCGCCGAATGGCTGATCGCCAATCGTTTCGGCGGCCAGCAGCGTCGTAGCGAGAAGCGGAAGGCATCGGCATGACCGGACGGGGACGAAGCAACCGACGTCGCGTGGTGATGACGGTCGACGCGGTAGGCGGTGTCTGGCGTTACGCCATGGATTTGGCGTCGGCCTTGAAGCCAAGCGGCATCGAGGTCGTCTTCGCGGGCCTTGGTCCGGTCCCGGCCGAGGAGAAGATCGCGGAGGCGAACCGGCTTGGCACGCTCGTCTGGCTGGACGCGCCGCTCGATTGGATGGAGCAGGACGAGAAGGCGGTTGCAGGGGTACCACGCCTGATCGCCGATCTCGCCCGTCGTGAAGCGGCCGATCTTCTGCATCTCAATCTGCCGTCGCAGGCCGCAGGCATTGAAACGGACCTGCCGGTGATCGTGGTTTGCCACTCGTGTGTCGTGACCTGGTTTGCGGCCGTGCGCAGCAGCGATGTGCCGCGGGATTGGCAATGGCAATACCGGCTGAACAGCGCAGGTTTTGCACGTGCGGACAGCGTGATCGCGCCAAGCGGCAGCCATGCCGCAGCGATGGAATTGGCCTATGGGCCGATCCCGAACCTCAATATCGTTTATAATTCGAGCGCGCTCGATCCGTCCAACCAGCCCAAATTGGATATCGTCCTTGCGGCGGGGCGCTGGTGGGACGAGGGGAAAAACGGCGCCGCGCTGGATACGGCGGCAAAGGTAACGCGCTGGCCGGTGGTTGCGGCTGGTGCAAACTATGGCCCCAAAGGCCAATATTTGCAGTTTCGCCATGCCGACCATCGCGGTGAGTTGTCGCATGAGCGAATGATGGCCCTGGCGCGGCAGGCGGCCATCGTAGCTTCACCATCCATCTACGAGCCCTTCGGTCTGGCGGCTCTCGAAGCGGCGAGGGCGGGCGCGGCGTTGGTGCTTTCGGATATCCCGACCTATCGGGAGATCTGGGAAGATGCCGCTCTGTTTGCCGATCCGCATCAGCCGAAAGCTTTCGCCGATGCCTTCAACCGCCTTGCCGGTGACCCGCAACAGCGCATTGCGCTCGGGCTGAAGGCGCAAGAGCGATCGGCTCGATTCAGCCGGCAAGCCCAGGCGGCGGCAATGTGCAGGATCTATTCCGGCACGCCTGGCCACGTCTCTTCAACAGCAGCGGAGTAATCATGAAATTCGTTTTTTATACCCATTCGCTGATTTCCGACTGGAACCATGGCAACGCACATTTTCTCAGGGGGGTCATGCGCGACCTTCAGCGCCGAGGTCATGAGGCGCTCGCATTGGAACCGCAAGATGCCTGGAGCCGTGCCAACCTTGTGAGGGAGGAGGGATCGGCGGCGATCGAGAGGTTTCACCAGACCTTTCCGCAGCATAGGTCGCAAATCTACGGCAAGGACTTCGATCACAACGCGGCGCTTGCCGATGCTGATGTCGTGATCGTTCACGAGTGGACGCAACCGGATCTGGTTGCGCGTCTCGGCCGTATCAGGCGCGATGGCGCCACATTCACGCTGCTCTTTCACGACACGCATCATCGGGCGGTCTCGGCTGAGGGCGACATCGCGGGACTGGCCCTCGACGATTACGACGGGGTGCTGGCATTCGGCGAGACGTTGCGGGAACGTTATCTTCGCGCCGGCTGGGGAAAGTCGGTGTTTACATGGCATGAAGCAGCCGACGACGCTCTGTTTCGACCGATACCGGACGCGGAAAGAACCGGAGATCTCATATGGATCGGCAATTGGGGCGACGATGAAAGGTCCGCCGAACTTCTCGAGTTTCTCGTCCGACCGGTGAAATCGCTCGGTCTGAACACGACGGTGCGCGGCGTCCGCTATCCCGGTCATGCCCTTGACGCCCTGAGCGAGGCCGGTATCGTCTACGGCGGATGGATCGCCAATGCGGATGTTCCTGTCGCCTTCGCCCTACACAATGTCACGGTGCACATTCCGCGACGACCTTACGTCGAGCGTCTGCCGGGCATTCCAACAATCCGCGTCTTTGAGGCGCTCGCCTGCGGAATACCCTTGATTTCAGCGCCCTGGGACGACGCCGAGAACCTCTTCACGCCAGCCCAGGACTATCTTCTCGCTGGTGATGGCGAGGAGATGAAGCGAAATCTGCGTGACGTGCTCTTGGACCCCGGTAGGGCTGCAAGTCTGGCAGCATCCGGCCTTAAGACGATCAAGGCGCGCCATACCTGCCGGCACCGCGTCGACGAGCTTTTCACGGTCCTCACACGGTGCGGCACGAGCCGGGTGACCATGTGCATTCACTCCCAGGAGGCTGCCGAATGAAGATCGCTTTTTATGGTTCGAGCCTCCTCTCCGCCTATTGGAATGGTGCGGCCACCTATTATCGGGGACTGCTGCGGGCGCTGGCGGAGAAGGGGCATGATATCACCTTCTACGAGCCTGATGTCTACGACCGGCAGAAGAACCGCGACATCGATCCGCCGGACTGGTGTCGGGTCGTTGTCTACGAGGGCACGATCGAGGCATTGAAGGCTGTCTGCAGAAAGGCGGCCGATGCCGATATCGTCGTCAAGGCAAGCGGCGTCGGTTTTGAGGACGACCTGCTGCTCGAACAGCTGCTTGGCAACGCCCGGCCGCGGGCCTTGAAGATCTTCTGGGATGTCGACGCACCTGCCACTCTCGCCGAGCTTCGGGACAATCCCGATCATCCGCTGCGCCGAGCGCTTCCCCGGATAGGCCTGGTACTCACCTACGGTGGCGGCGACCCGGTTGTTAGCGCATACCGCTCCTTCGGAGCGGCGGATTGCGTGCCGGTTTACAATGCCTTGGACCCGCAAACGCATCATCCGGTACCGCTCGACAGCCGTTTCTCCGCCGATCTCGCTTTCCTCGGCAATCGTCTGCCGGATCGGGAGGCGCGCGTCGAGCATTTCTTCCTGGAGCCCGCCTCACATCTGCCGGACCGGACGTTTCTGCTGGGAGGCTCGGGCTGGCAGGACAAGCTGATATCGCCAAATATCCGTTATATCGGCCATGTGCCGACCCGGGATCACAACGCCTTCAACGTAACCCCGATGGCAGTTCTCAACATATCGCGCGCCAGCATGGCGGAGAACGGGTTTTCGCCCGCAACGCGGGTCTTCGAAGCCGCCGGCGCCGGTGCCTGTCTCATCACTGACCATTGGGAAGGCATCGAACACTTCCTTGCGCCCGGCAAAGAAGTCCTGGTCGCCCGCGATGGACAGGATGTGGCTGACCTGATCGCAGATCTGTCTCGCCACTCCGCGCGTGAGATTGGGGAGAGGGCGCGCCAGCGCGTGCTGACAGAACACACTTATACCAATCGTGCCGAAGCGGTGGATAGACTTTTCCGCGCTCGCCTTGGGGCGCAGATGGAGGCAGCCGAATGACGCGATCGCTCGACATCGTCTTCCTCGGACTTTCGCTTTCCTCGTCCTGGGGAAACGGCCACGCCACAACCTACCGGGCCCTGATCCAAGGCCTGCGGCAGGATGGCCACCGGGTTCTGTTCCTCGAGCGGGACGTGCCCTGGTATGCCAGCCAACGTGATCTCGCTTCGCCCGATTTCTGTGAACTCGGTTATTATTCTGACATCGACGCCGTGCTGCAACTCCATCGAGACAGGCTGCGCCTGGCCGACGCAGTGATCGTCGGATCCTATGTTCCGGATGGTGTGGCCCTTGTCGACAAACTTAGCACGCTCGAGCCAAAAACTCTGTGCTTCTACGATATCGACACGCCCGTCACGCTGGCAAAACTGGACCGCGGTGATGAGGAATATCTGGCGCTGAGGCAGGTTCCGCGCTTCGACGCCTATCTCTCCTTTTCCGGAGGGGAGGTGCTGGCGCTGCTGGAGCGGAGATATGGCGCAAGGAAAGCGGCCGCCCTCTATTGCTCCGTCGACGAGCTCCGCTATGCCAACACCGGCGAGCCTCATTCCTGGGACCTCGGCTATCTCGGAACATACAGCCCCGACCGGCAGCCGACATTGGAGCGGCTTCTTCTGGGGCCTGCCCGTCAACTGCCCTCCATGCGCTTTGTTGTAGCCGGACCGCAATATCCCGCCGAGATCGACTGGCCGGCGAATATCGAGCGTATCGAGCACCTGGCACCTGCTGATCATGCAAGCTTCTACAGCCGGCAACGGTTTACCTTGAATGTGACACGCCGCGACATGATCGCCGCCGGCTGGTCACCGAGCGTGCGCCTGTTCGAAGCCGCGGCCTGCGGAACGCCTGTCATAAGCGATTTTTGGCGAGGGCTCGATGAATTGTTCCCGAACGGCGAGGCAGCGATCATTGCACAAGGACCAGCCGATGTCATGGCGGTGTTGACCGGACTTGACGACACCAGCCGAACCGCCATCGCGACGGCTGCAAGACGACGGGTGTTGGGGGGGCACACCGGCGCCGCGCGCGCCGGCGAACTCGCCCGGATCATTTCGGAACTGCCGGCAAGCCGAGCTTATGAGCGTATTTCAGCCTGAGGAGAGTACCGATGCTGCAAGTCAATCGTCGCGGAAAAGGCAAGACTGTTCTGGTGGCAGGGGGAGCCGGCTTTGTCGGTTCGCATCTCTGCGATGCGCTCCTCGCCCGTGGGGATTCCGTCATTTGCGTCGACAGTTATATCACCGGCTCGCCCGACAATGTGCGGCCCTTAACGAACCATCCGAGTTTCCGGCTGATGAAACACGACATTTGTCAGGTCCTGGAAATTGAGGAGCCGCTAGACCAGGTCTATAACCTGGCCTGCGCGGCGTCGCCGCCGCAATATCAGGCGGATCCTGTCCACACCATGATGACCTGTGTCGCCGGCACGGGCAATCTGCTTGCGCTTGCTGAACGGCATGGGGCGTCTTTCCTCCAGGCCTCGACGAGTGAGGTTTACGGCGATCCGGCCGAACATCCCCAGCAGGAGGACTATCGCGGCAATGTCAGCTGCACGGGACCGCGCGCCTGCTATGACGAAGGAAAGCGTGCGGCCGAAGCGCTCTGCTTCGACATGCTGCGTGCCGGCCGGGTCGATGCCCGGGTTCCCCGTATTTTCAACACTTATGGACCGCGCATGCAGGCAAATGACGGCCGCATCGTCTCCAACCTGATCGTGCAGGCCCTGTCGGGAAAACCACTCACCATCTATGGAAGCGGAATGCAGACGCGGTCGTTCTGCTTTGTCAGTGATCTGGTCGGTGGTCTAATGGCTCTGATGGACGTAAGACCCAACCCCGGTATGCCGGTCAATCTTGGCAATCCCGGGGAGTTCACCATCAGCGAGCTTGCCTCAATGATCCGCTCGATGATACCGGTCCGGACCGGGATCGTTTACAAGCCGCTGCCGAAGGATGATCCGCAGCGCCGCCGTCCGGATATCTCCCGCGCGACGGAACTTCTCGATTGGCAGCCGACCGTGCCGCTCGCCGAAGGGCTCGGCTATACCGTCGAATGGTTTACCAACAGTCTCGGAGGCATTGCACGCCAGCAGTCAACAGCGCCTCACCGCCCTCGGCGGGAAGTTGAGTCGCAGGCCGCCACCGCGCAGAGCTGAGGAAAATCGATGCAAGCGATGATGAACCTGGCACTGAAACGCCGCGTGACCGAACTCGGTCCCTGGTTCCAGAACATCCGGCTCGGAGAAGTCGAGACCGCGCCGGACCATTTTCTCGGCGACTATCCCACTTTCAAATGGGAGGGCTTCAAACATGTCGTGCCGGAAAATCTGGGCGGGCGCAGCGTGCTCGATATCGGTTGCAATGCGGGCTTTTATGCGCTGGAGATGAAGCGCCGCAATGCCGGGCGGGTGCTTGGAATCGATACCGATCCACGCTATCTCGAGCAGGCCCGCTTCGCCGCCGCTCATTGCGGCCTCGAGGTCGAATTCAGGCAGATGTCGGTTTATGAGGTGCCGAAGCTCGGTGAAACCTTCGATCTGGTGCTCTTCATGGGCGTGCTTTACCATTTGCGCCATCCTTTGCTGGCGCTCGATCTGCTCTACGAACATGCAGTCGGCGACCTGATGTTGTTCCAATGCCTGCAGCGCGGCGACGAGCGGACCAATCTGGTGGAGGACGATTATGATTTTTCGGAATGGGCGGTGTTTGACAAACCGGACTTTCCGAAATTGTTTTTCGTCGAGAACCGATATGCCGCCGACCCGACCAACTGGTTTATTCCGAATAAGGCGGCGGTCGAGGCGATGTTGCGAAGCTCCGGCTTTGCTGTGGAGGCCAATCCGGAGCGGGAGGTCTATCTTTGCCGCCGAGACAGTCGGCCCTACATGGTAGAGCCGCCGCCACTATGAAATGCCCGCTGATGCTCAATGCTATCTTGTCCGGCTTCTTTCGATCGCGCTCGCTTCTGATTGCTGACTAGGCCGCCCCAGTCTTTCGCTCCTTTGGCTCGCGCTAAGGCCAGACTAGCCGAGCATCTGCGGCGCAGGCGGCTTCAAAGCCAGGGTGGCAACCGAAGTTCCACGTCATCACGTGCATCGCCGCTCTCGCGATTGCAAATGGTGTGGAACAGGTCGGTACCGCGAGCGTTTCCACCTCAAACAGACAAAATGTCAGGAGGAAAAGCCGGAATGAACGCGGCTTTTGACAGGCACACGCCGCAGGTTGTCCTGGTGATTGAGGACGACTACGCACTAGCGAGCGATCTCCGCTCGGATCTGACCGACATAGGTTTGAAGGTTGTCGGGCCGGCGCCGAATGTCGAAAAAGCGCTGAAATATATTGAAGATTTCCCTCAAATCGACGTTGCTATCCTGGATATCAACCTGGGTGGATCGATGGTGTTTCCTGTCGCCGACGAGCTATCGAGGCGCAATGTCCCCTTCTTCTTTGCTACCGGCTACAGCCGAGAGGTTGTTCCTCCGCGTTTTGCCGATCGTATCTTCGTTGAAAAGCCATTGGACAAGGCCGCAATCTATCATGCGCTCTTGGAGTGCCAAAGTCCGACTGAGCAGGCGACGATGCTCCAAACGAACCTTGTTCTTTCCGCCCTTCCTCCTCGTGAAAACGAGCTCATCCAGCCGCATCTGAAACCGGTTCGGCTGGCCCAGGGCGATGTTCTTGAACACCAGTTTGGAGAAATAACAGCCCTTTCTTTCATCGAAACAGGAATTGTTTCGCTGGTTGCCCTGTCACTGGATGGCTCACAGGTAGAGGCCGGCCTGATCGGGCGTGAAGGCGCAACCGGAACCGGTTTATTAGAGGGGGATTGGCGCACCTCTTACAATATGATGGTTCAGATCGAGGGAACTGCTCGGCGCATCGAGGTCGACAGTTTTCTCCGTCTCACAAAAAAGGCACCGCGGCTGCGCTCGCTTTTAACATCGTTTTCGAGGTCGCTCGGGATTCAGATCAGCTATACCGCCCTGGCCAACGGCCGTTATTCGATAGAGCAGAGGCTGGCTCGCTGGCTGCTTATGCTGAATGATCGGGCCGACGATCAAGCCCTGAATCTTACCCACGAATACATGGCTTTCATGCTGGGCGTCCGACGCCCGGGAGTGACAGGCGCGCTTCACGTTCTCGAAGGCGAGAGGCTCATCAGGTCTATTCGAGGAAAGGTAATTGTCGTCGATCGCGACGGCCTTATTCGAAAGGCACACGGCTCTTACGGCATCCCGGAAACGGAATATGAGCGCTTGATGGGTTTTCCATTGAAGAGCACTGGGAGCGTTGCAAGAAATACCGTCACTTCGGGGTCTATTTCGGCAGGATCCCAATCCCAAGGATTGAGTGGGATGCCGAAAGAAGCCTTGAGCCCGCCGCGTTAATCCATGCCGTGCCGCAACTTTTGCCGTTACCGATCGTTCTGGAGGTGAAGGAGCAAGCCATGCAGAAGTTGAACCTTTCAGGACGCTTCTACCTTGTCGTCGAGGATGAGTATCTTGCGGCATCCATCATCGTAACAGCCTTGGAGGACGAAGGCGCCGCAGTCGCGGGACCGGTATCGAGTGTTACGGGTGCATTGAAGCTCGTGAGCGAGCGCGCGGACGAACTCGATGCGGGAATTCTGGATATCGACCTCCGCGGCGTGATGGTCTACCCGGTGGCGGAGAAGCTTGCGGAACAACGCATTCCCTTCGTTTTTGTCACTGGCTACGAGTGCGATTGTCTTCCAGAGCCCTTTAGGACTATGCCCTGCCTCAACAAGCCATGCGATGAACAAGAGCTACTGGGCTTGCTTGCGAACTTGCCATCAAGGCAGCGGCCCGCAAACCGTTCCGCGACGTAATGCCAAGAACTCCCGCGGTGGAAAGGCTCCCGGTGGAAAAAAAGATTGAACTTTTCTCGGGCAAGCGCATCCTGATCGTTGAAGACGAATACTTTCTGGCCGATGAGACGCGCCGGAAACTAGAGGACTTGGGCGCAATCGTAGTGGGTCCCACGGCAAACGTTCGCCACGCGCTCGACCTTATCAACCAAGAACCCATCGATGCTGCGATCCTGGATATCTGCCTTGGTGACGAACTGGTGTTCGCCGTTGCTGATGAACTAGAGGCTCGAGACATCAACTTCGTCTTTGCAACCGGCTATGATCTCTCCGACATCCCGGTAAGATACCGAGGCTTTGCGCTTTGTGAAAAACCGACCGAACTCGAAATGATCGCCGTCGCACTGTTTGGGCCGCCCAGGAACCTGCATCGGCTCAATTGATCCTTCGGCAGCTGCCTTTCAAGCTGCTGATGCAGCAGTGTCTGTTGCCGCGGATCCCGTCGCAGTAGTGCAACGTCGGCAGCTATCGGACACTATCGATGACATTGGCATGCCTTCGCCGCGGCGGGGAACCATTATGGCTCACCGACGGTTGAGCCTGATCATGAAAGGTTAAGCCAAATGCCTTCCACCGCGTTTAAAGATATCATTGCCGTCGGCGGCTCGGCTGGGAGCGTCGCTGTGCTGCGGACGCTCGTCGCTGACCTGCCCGGCGACCTGCCGGCAAGCGTCTTCGTCAGCACCCACATTCCTTCGAATGCTCCCGGTTTTCTTCCCGAGATTCTTGCTTCAAAATGCAGGCTCCCGGTGACGCAGGCGATCGACGGGCAGCCGATCGAGCGGGGGCATATCTATGTCGCTGCGCCGGACCGCCACCTGCTGCTCATGGGCGAAGCGATCAAGTTTGGAGCCGGCACGCGGGAAAATATGGTCCGGCCGGCGATCGATCCGATGTTTCGCTCGGCAGCGCTGTCATTCGGGCCACGCGTGGTGGGGTTGGTGCTGACCGGGATGTTGAATGACGGAGCGGCAGGGTTGCATGCAATTAAATCGAACGGTGGGACAACCGTGGTGCAGCATCCGCTCGATGCAGAGGCAGATCAGATGCCGCTGGCGGCGCTCAATGCGGTGGAGGTCGATCACGTGGCCGCCGCGGCTGATCTCGGCAGGCTCGTCACGGAGATTGCTGGAAGCGACGCAGGGCCTGATCTTCATTTGCCAACTGATGATCTGCTGCTGGAAGTCGAAATTGCGACCGGGAAACGACTAGGCACCGCTGACCTTCGGAAAATCGCCACCCCAACAGCCATAACCTGCCCTGATTGTCACGGTGTGCTCTCCGAGGTGCGCGGCTCACGACCGCTTCGGTTTCGGTGCCAGATCGGCCACGCATATACTGCCGATGCAGTTGCGGCGTACGCCGATGAGTTCGACGACGCTATCAGGATTGCGATGCGGGTGATGGAGGAGCGGCTGACGTTGGTGGAACGGATGGCGCGAGACGCGCGTGATACGGGCCGCGCCGCAGTCGCTGAACTCTACGAGGCGCGTGCTAGTGAATATCGGCGGTATTCTGCCACTCTGCGCGAGGCTGCCTTGACATCTCTGCGCCTCGGTGGCGCTTCGCGTTTCCAGGATAGCTGATAAAGTTGTATCCTTCTGCCTCGCCAAAGGGTTAGAGTCGGCGTGACAGAGACATGGATCGATGATGGCCTACGACGAACAGCAAAGCATGGAAGAACAGGCAGACGCCCCGGAACTGCATCAGGCGGAACAGCCGGTCGTCGTCGTCGGCATAGCCGTGTGCGCCCAGTCGCTTCACTCGCTCGAGCAGGTATTCTCGGCGATCGGTGCAGATGTCGGCGCATCCTACCTCGTGGCGGTACGCCAGGAGGGGCTCGATACTGCGACCGTCTTGAAGATGTTGGCGCGACAAGAGCGACTGGCAGCAACCGTCGCGGTCGATGGAGAACGCATTCTCCAGAACCACATCTATATCTGTGGCTCCGACGACATGATGACGCTGGAAAATGGCCACATCCGGGTCCGGCCGGCCTCGGAGCCTGTCGGCCACCGCGGCACGGTCGACACGATGTTGATCTCGCTGGCAGAACATGCCCAGGAGCGCGCCATCGCTGTGGTCCTGAGAGGGCTCGAGAATGATGGTACAGCCGGAGTGGCGGCAACCAAGAAGTTTGGCGGCCTTTCGATTGTTGAGGCAGACGAAGGCCAGGCTGGATCTCGGGGGGAAGGGGGAGGGCCATTGGCAATCGCCGACCTTCGCTTGGCCGCACAAGACATTGCAACGCACATAGCGATTTACGCCGGTAATGTTGTCGAGGAAGAAGACGCCGGGTTAAATGATGAACCGCCGAGCGCCATCGAAGCGCAGCTTACCCAGATTGCCACCATTCTCCGCAATGTCACCAGCCATGATTTTCACGGATACAAGCGGGGGACCTTCACGCGGCGTGTTCAGCGACGCATGCAGGTGCTGCAGGTCGGAAACATCGACGCTTATATCGAGCGGCTGCGCGCCAGCCGTGACGAAGTCCAGAACCTCTTTCAGGACCTGCTCATTGGCGTAACGCAATTCTTCAGGGATCCTGTCGAATTCGAGGCGCTGGAGCGTGAGATTCCAAGGCTGTTTGAGGGCAAGGAGCCGGGAGACCAGTTGCGTGTCTGGGTGTTGGGTTGCGCAACCGGCGAAGAAGCCTACTCGATCGCAATGCTGCTGCGCGAGCACATGGCGACCATGGATTATCCCCCGGACGTGCAGATCTTCGCGACGGATCTCGACGCGCGCGCCCTAGGAATTGCACGCGGCGGTCGGTACCCCGCTGCTATAACCGCCCAGGTGCAGCCCGAACGGCTGGCTCGCTGGTTTGTGCGCGAGGGCGACACCTATTGCGTCGTCAAGGAATTGCGAGAGATGTGCATCTTCTCGCCGCACAACATCGTCAAGGACGCGCCGTTCTCACGAATCGATATCCTTTCTTGCAGAAACCTGCTGATCTATCTCGACAGCGAACTGCAAAACAGGGTCATCCCGATCTTCCACTTTGCCCTCAGGCCAAGCGGTATCCTTTTTTTGGGTTCTTCGGAGAACGTCACTCGTCACGCCAAGCTTTTTGCACCGGTTGATCGCAGAAACCGTTTGTTTCGACGACTGGAAACGGCAACCCGCATCATCCCGGACTTTCCGCTCAGTCCGCGCCCACGCAGCCCCGACCATGGACTTTCGGCACCAGCGCCCATGCTCCAGACCGGCCGGCTCTCGGCGACGATCAGCCGCCAGGCCGAGGTCGTCGCTGAGCGCTTTGCACCGGCCTACGTGGTCGTCGATTCACACTATGACGTATTGCATTTCTCCGGCCGCACGGGCCGTTATCTCGAACCGACGTCGGGAACGGCAACGCTCAACCTCTTGAGCCTTGCCCATCGCGACCTAAGGCTCGACATGCGGTCAGCCTTGCAGCGTGCCACGTCGGAAGCAGTCAAGGTCGAAGTTCCAAGAGTTCTGCTGCGCCAGGACGATCGCACCTACGCCGTCAATATTATCGTTGAACCCCTCGGCAGTGGTGACGTCACCTCGCTCATCGTGCTGTTTCAAGACGCAGGCCAGGTGGCCGAGGGAACGGCGCCTGACGGAGGGCGGCTGACAAGCGAAGAGCATGTCCAGCGTCTTGAGACAGATCTCCGCGTGACCCGCGACCGGCTCCAGGCGACCATAGAGGAGCTGGAATCGACAAATGAGGAGCTCAAATCGTCCAACGAAGAGTATCAATCGATCAACGAAGAGTTGCAATCGGCCAATGAGGAAATGGAAACGTCGAAGGAGGAGCTGCAGTCGGTCAATGAGGAACTGCAGACCGTCAACGGCGAACTTGCCCATCGCGTTACCGAACTCGACCGGACAAATTCGGACCTGAAGAACCTGCTCGAGGCGACACAGATCGCCACCGTTTTCCTCGATAACGATCTGCGGGTCAGGAGCTTCACGCCGGCGGCAACCGAGATATTCCATCTGCTCGATACGGACGTCGGCCGTCCCCTGGACCACGTCGTCTCGCGCGTTGTCTATCCCGAGCTGCTGGATGACGTTCGTCTCGTTCTCAGAACGTTGGTGCCAGTCGATCGAAAAGTTAGCGACCCCACCAACAACCGCCATTACGCGGCTCGCGCGCTGCCTTACCGCAGTGTTGACAACTATATTAGCGGGTCTGTCGTCACCTTTACCGATCTGACCGCCACCTATGACGCGGAGGTAGCGCTTCGCCGTAGCGAGGAGCGCCTGCAGCGCGTTCTGGAGACAGATGCGGTGGGGGTTATTTTCCTCAATGAGGACGGCGTCATATTTGACGCCAACGAAGTCTTCCTGAAGATGTCCGGCTACAGTCGCTCGCAGATGGAGCGCGGCGAACTGCATTGGCGTCGGCTGACCCCTGAGGAGCATCACGCCGAGAGCGAGGCGCAGATGGAAGCTCTGAAAGAGACTGGCAAGATTGGGCCCTATGAGAAAGAATACTTCCTCGCCGACGGGACGCGTCGCTGGATGTTGTTTGCCGGCCGCGATCTCGGCGACGGTACGATCGCCCAGTTCTGCATCGACATCTCGGCACGAAAACAGGCACAGGCCGCCTTGCGGCAGGGGGAGGAACAGTTCCGCCTGTTCGGCGAAGCCTCTTCCGACGTGTTGTGGATTCGCGACGCCGAAACGCTGCAATGGGTCTATCTGACGCCGGCTTTTGAAACCATTTATGGTGTCGAACGCGAGCAGGCGATGACAGGCAATAATTTCCGCAGCTGGGCCGAACTGATCATTCCCGAAGACCGCGAGCAGGCGCTCTCGGAAATCCGCAGGGTGCGGGACGGCGAGCGCGTAGAATTCGAGTACCGCATCAGACGCGCCTCGGATCACGCGATCCGCTGGTTGCGAAACGCCGATTTCCCATTGTTTGGCGAGGAGGGAAATGTCAAGCAGATCGGCGGTATCGGACGCGATATCACCGACGAAAAAGCCTCTGCTGACCGTATGAAAGTGCTCGTCGCCGAGCTTCAGCACCGAACGCGCAACCTGATGGCCGTGGTGCGATCGATAGCCGACAAGACCATGCGTACCAGCAGCGATCTGGCTGAGTTCCACGAGAGGTTCCGCGATCGCTTGGATGTACTAGCGCGGGTGCAGGGCCTGTTATCACGACTGCAGGAGGGCGACCGGATCACCTTCGACCAGCTCATCCGCTCGGAACTGTCCGTGCATGGAATGCTGGACGACGATACCAGCCGGATCACATTGCAAGGCCCGGAAGGTGTCAGGCTTCGTTCCACCACCGTGCAGACGATGGCCCTGGCGATGCACGAACTCGGTACGAACGCGGCCAAGTACGGCGCTCTTAGCCAGCCTCAGGCGCACCTGAGCATCATTTGGCGTGTCGAACAACCAGGCCAAGACGGCAAGCCGTGGCTGCATGTCGACTGGCGGGAGAGCAAGGTAAAGATGCCGCCCGCAGATTCCGGACCGCAAGGCGGTGGCCAAGGTCGAGAGCTGATCGAGCGCGCTCTGCCCTACCAGCTAGACGCAAAGACATCCTACGTTCTTGGCGAGGACGGGATCCATTGTACGATCGCGATTCCTGTCTCCCTCAGCAATCTGGCCGAGGATGGAGCATATGGCTGAAGGGATACTGCGCGGATGGCGCGTGCTCGTGGTAGAGGACGAGTTCATGCTGGCGGAAGACCTCTGCCAGGAATTGGCTGAGGCAGGGGCCGTCGTGATCGGGCCGGCGCAGTCCCTGGAGCGGGCGATGGAACTGCTGGCGGTGCCTGATGGCCTCGACGCCGCGGTCTTGGACGTCAACCTGCAGGGCAAGCAGGTTTTCCCGGTTGCCGATGCGCTTCTGGAACGTCAAGTTCCTTTCGTCTTTACGACCGGCTATGACGCCTCTGTGTTACCGGCCAGGTTCGTGTCGATGCGCTGCTGCGCCAAACCGCTCGATATGCCGCGGCTGATGGAAACTCTACGAAGCGCCATTACAATCTCACCACGCCCATAGCCTTGTGTAGAAGCGAATCGAGGCACCCTGCGGCGCGCGGAACTGCCTTTGTTAGAATGCTCCCCTGGGCAGCGCGAGCAACTCTGCCTTCAGCCTGTCAAAATGGGCTAGATGCATGACCTGAGTCTCTTCGAAATTCACGAGAAGCCTTATCGCTTGCGTCGGGTCCACGCCTCGGTCGGTTAGCTCAGCCACAATTTCGCGCTGCCGGGCGATGTGCTGACCACCCAAAAGGACATGCTCTCGCGCCTGCTGCAAATGTCTCTCCACCATTCCTCGGTCCATGTCGACCTCCTGGTCTTTCGGCGATGATCATGCGCTCGTTGTTTGGGAACGGTGGCGCTGTCGCGCAGCAACTAAGAAAAGAATACTCCTTATTTTGGAACAAGTCGCACTCGATCAAGTTCGAGCGCGTTGTCACTGGAGGAGGATGCCATGGATACTGAACGGATCAGGCGCCGCGCGCAGGAGATATGGGAAGCCGAAGGCAAGCCGGAAGGCGAGCACGAGCGACATTGGCTGCAAGCCGAGCGCGAACAAAAAGGAGATGGCGAGGTTCCACAGACGTCGTCTTCTGCTCATCACAGCGCAACCACTATTCCAGACGGTGGAGGAACGAGCTCGACGGTAATCACTGAGCGGGATCGCGAGCCTGGAAGCTTCAAACCAGGCAACTTTGCCTCTGAAAACAAGTAGTTGCCCATTTGGCGATGGTCGGCGCGCCGGCCAAGCGGTGCCTGCGCGCCTGAGGGTTCCTTGGTCATAAGAGTATACTGCCAATGAGGCCGTAGCTCAGAGCTTCTTGCGCGCTCATGTAGCAATTCGTGCGGGCGCGTTGGAAGAGTTCATCATAGGACATTTTGCATCCCCTCAACAGTTCCTCAAAACCCTCCTTTTCAAGCCGCTGAGCTGTTTCCAGCATGGCGAGCTTTTCCTGGACCATTTGGATGCATGCCGTCACCGGACCTGACAGTTCAAAGCTCCCGCTTATTCTCCTTTCGTGGATCAGGAGAAAGGTGTCCGCCGTCAGGTATCGGTTGGGTGTGTCGAAAGCGGCCAGGATCGTGACGCCTGCGGAATAGACGTAAGATTTCCCCACGCAGTAGGCTGGCCTTTCGGAATGCCGCGAGAACAGCTTGACCTCAAGCGCGATCCTGCGAGCGGCATCGGCATCGCCTCCAACGGTGGTCAGTTCGAGGACCAAGTCCTGATCACCCGAGCGGACCGCGGCAACCTGGTCCAGAAAACTGGTGATCGTCTTCTCTTCGATGGGCCCGTTTATCAAGACATTCGGCTCAAAGAGGAGGCGATTAGGATCGTCCTTCTGCGCGTCTTCCGCATCCGTCATCACGCAATCCTTCCAGATTTGCCAAATGCCTCCAACCACGCTACGCCCGAAGGGTTCCTGCCGGACACAAGACAGGTGGGACGTCAGATGCAGCAAAAGCTGAAACAGCAGATGGCCTCTCTACAGCAGTAACAGCCGATGGCCTTCTTCCCAATCCTGCATTCGACCACCTAGACAGGCTTCTTGGGCGCGCCTTGCGAGTCCGAAACTGACGGAAGAGAGCTCGTTTCTTCCCGGAACGACGACTCCTCCAGCCGATCTCAGCTGATGGAGATCGCCGACCGGACGTTCTGCTTCGCCAACGTGGGCTGCGGAAATGCTGCAGCAGGCATCTGCTGAGTTCGTACGCGCCAGTCCGCGCCGCTCGGGCTCGGCGTCAACAGAACACGAATGCCCACCAACCGTGCGCTGACGCCGCTGCGTTCAAAACGAGCGCACCGGCCGCTGCCCAGCGGGTCGGGTGAATGAAGACCAATGCCGCCGATAGCAGCGCTAATGCCGAAATCGCACCATTCATGTTTTCACTCCCTGGTGAGGCGCTAACCGCCCGAGGAATGTCGAGTTCCTATCGCCGGTGGATTGTCTCCGACCGTACCGTCCCCCGCGGAAGGGAACTTCCGATGGAGAGCACGGTTGGCCTGCAGAATAACGGAGGTTTTGATGGACGGATCGCACTGGGCGATTCTCCTCGGCACACTAGCTCTCGCATCATGGATGCTAGCTGGTCTAATCGCCGTGCTTGGAACCCGCCAGGAGACCCGGAGCGATGGAGCGAGCCGCGGAAGCGAGTTTTTTTCGCTCGCGCTGGCCGGCGCAGGCGCCGTCTTAGCGGTCATCATGGCCGCCAGCATAGTGCTTTCGTGACACAAAAGAACGGAGAACCGGCATGGACAAAGTCATCGACGTCGACTTTCGCGTGATATGGCAGGCACCGGTATTCATAAGGACCGGTACGTGTGTTCGTGAGCGGATCGACGGGCCAGATGCAGCTCTTCAAGCGTTGGCGAACCGCTGGCCGGCATCCGGCACCGAGTTCTACGCGGAAGCACAGGTGAAATGCCTGCACGCGCTTGCGCGGCACGGCAGCGTCGAGGCGGCACGGAGCCGATTCGTAAATGCGGCCGTCGCGGCCGGGATCATTGCCTGAGGCATTTCAAACGTGCGCCGCGGTAGCACCCGCCGCGCTCGCGAGCCCGTTTTGATGTCGGCGGACTGGCCTCGTTAAAGACACCTTTGAGGAACAGGCAGCGGCGAGGGGCACGTCACCATAGGTTATCATGGGCAGTGACTAAGGTAGTGTCGCCCATCATGGAACGGCGGCTTGATAAAACACCGCCGCCTTGGGGAATGGTTTTTCCCCTTCCTGACGCCGAAAGCAAAGTCCACGGGAACAACTATCGTCGCACGTGGTTACCCCCCTGCGGATCAGCCCGGGCCTCGCTCGGACTGAGGCAGTAACGCTGATCGGCCTCTGTTCCTTGGCCGGAATGAGACGGCGCTCCGGAGACAGACGGAGCGCCGGCACCTTCGTGAGGGGACAGCCAAAACCACGCGATGTTTGCGTCCACGCAAGCCCATAAGGAGGATTATCCATGGCAACTACCACGACCAAGACACTAGATGACCTTTTCCTTGACACGCTCAAGGATATCTATTTTGCCGAAAAACAGATCCTGAAGGCGCTGCCAAAATTGGCTCGTGCCGCCCAATCGGAAGAAGGTAAGGCGGGATTCCTGCAGCATCGCGACGAAACTCAGGGGCAGATCGAACGCCTGGAGCAGGTATTCGAGATTCTCGGCAAGCCCGCACGAGGCAAGACCTGCGAAGCAATTCAAGGCATCATCGCCGAAGGTGAAGAGATTACGGAAGAATTCAAGGGCTCGCCCGCACTGGATGCCGGTCTCATCTCTTCGGCCCAAGCCGTCGAACACTACGAGATTGCCCGTTACGGCACTCTCATCGCTTGGGCAAACCAGCTCAGTCTCAAGGATGCCGTTCCGCTGCTCCAGGCAAACCTCGCCGAAGAAGTAGCCACCGACAAGAAACTGACCCAGCTTGCGCAGGCGTCCGCAAACCCAAAGGGAAAAAGGGCCGCCTAGTCGACGGTTTATGATGAAAGGCCGCCCTCGTCGGCGGCCTTTCGCCTGATGTGCCTTGCGCAGGCGAGTGACTGCGTTAAGTCGCGGGGTCGCAGGCTGCCCGCACGCCCGACAAGCCTGTTATCCAAAACTTCACGATGTTTTACGTCGGCCTCGTCACCGGAATAAGCGGCTTCCATACCGGCTCGGTAGCGAGGGGTTGCTACCGGCGCGCCGAATATTCCCGAGCCACGCCATAAGTTGCAAGAACCTCCTTCATCGATGCCGTTCGGTGCATCCCAGGCGAAGCTCCGGGTCGGAAGATCAATGGATGTCTCTTTGAAACGGCTTGGAACAAAAGCCAACGTCTCAGGTTCAAGGAAGCGGAGGGTCTAGAAATGTCTGCAAATCCGAAATCTCCGCCAAAAATCAAGCGCTACTCGGGACCAGCCGGAGGTTGGGGCTCGGCCAAATCGGTTGCCGCAATCCTCAGGCGCGAACATAAAGCCCTGGCTGGCGCGGGAGTTCTCTCACAGCAAAATAAGCCGGAGGGCTTCATGTGCGTGAGCTGCGCCTGGGCCAAGCCTGCAAAGACGCATCCGCTTGAATTCTGCGAAAATGGCGCGAAGGCAACTGCCTGGGAAGTTACAAGCCGGAGAGCCGATAGGCCCTTCTTTGCCAACCACAGCCTAAAGGATTTGGAGAAGTGGCGGGATCACGACTTGGAAGAGCAGGGTCGGTTGACGCATCCGATGCGATGGGATCCGACCACCGACAGGTATGTCCCGGTTTCCTGGCAAGCTGCGTTTGACGAGATTGGCAGAGAACTTCGGTCGCTCAAGCCGCAGGAAGTTGATTTTTATACTTCGGGGCGCGCTTCGCTCGAGACCAGCTACATGTATCAGCTATTCGCGCGCATGTATGGCAGCAACAATCTGCCGGACAGTTCAAACATGTGTCACGAAAGTTCCTCAGTCGCACTGCCTGAAAGTATCGGAGCATCTGTCGGCACGGCAGTTCTTTCGGATTTCGAGAATACCGACTGCATTTTCTATATCGGACAGAACGTCGGTACGTCTTCTCCGCGTCTCCTTCACGACCTTCAAGATGCCGTCGACCGTGGGGTTAGGATCGTCACTTTCAATATGCTCCGCGAGCGGGGGCTTGAGCGTTTTGTCAATCCTCAAAAGCCGTCTCAAATGCTCACTGGATCGGAGACCCTGATCTCGTCTCAGTACTATCAGGTTCGAAACGGCGGCGACATCGCGGCTTTATTCGGAATTTGCAAGGCGCTGATCGAGGCGGATGACGCTTTGAAGGCGACTGGCCATTCAAGGGTTGCCGGAAACGACGGCCGCCCCGCCGACCCTTCGAACGCTGCGATGGTCGCCTTTGCGGCATCCATGGCATCGGCCGACAAGAAGCATGTGCTCGATCACGACTTCATCAAAGACCATACGGCAGGCTTTGAGACCTTCGCCGCCGCGGCGCGCCAGCACGCGTGGCCGGAGCTTGAACGGATTTCTGGCCTGACGCGTGAGCAGATGGTGCAAGCAGCGGAAATCTATGCCAATTCGAATGCCGTCCTGATGGTTTATGGGATGGGTCTGACCCAACATTTGATGGGCGTGCAGACTGTGCATATGGTGGTCAACCTTGCCCTGCTTCGCGGTAACATCGGAAAGCCGGGCGCAAACATTTGCGCCGTTAGAGGACACTCGAACGTGCAGGGGCAGCGAACAGTGGGGATCACAGAGAAACCGGGTCTGGCACCGCTCGACAAGTTGTCCGAACTTTACGGTTTTGAACCGCCGCGCTGGACGGGGCGTTCCACGGTCGAGACGTGCAAGGCGATCATGAACGGAGAAGCACGTGCGTTTGTCAGCCTCGGCGGGAATTTTCTCAAAGCCGTGCCGGAAACCAGTGCAATGGAGGTCGCATGGCGAAAGCTACGCTTGACCGTCCACATCGCCACCAAACTCAATCGCAGCCACGTTATCCATGGCGAGATCGCATATCTATTGCCGTGCCTCGGGCGGATCGAGATCGATCAACAGGCGACTGGGCCGCAGGCGGTTTCGATGGAAAGTTCGATCGCCCACTTCCACGGCTCCAGGGGCAAGGTCAAGCCGGCCAGCGACGAATTGCTCTCCGAGCCGGCAATCGTGGCTGGCATTGCTAAGGCCACCTTAGTTGAGGGCAAGGTGCCATGGGACGAGTGGGTCGGCAATTATGACAGGATCCGAGAGGCTATCGAGGCCACCTATCCGGAAACGTTCAAGGACTTCAACAAACGGATGTTTCAGCCCGGGGGATTTCCCCGGCCGCTGCCGGCACGCGAGCGGAAATGGGCCACTTCGAATGGCAAGGCCAATTTCATCACGCCAGAAAGGCTGTTTCCAGAGCTTCCCACTGCGGCCAGGTCCGATGTCCTTCATCTCGCGACGCTGCGCTCGAACGATCAGTTCAATACGACGATCTACGGCTACGGTGACCGATTTCGCGGCGTCGAGGGTACGCGAAAGGTGGTGTTCATGAACGCCGGCGATATCGCGGCTCTTAACCTCGAAAACGGAACGTCGGTCGATCTGACGACGGCTGTTGATGAAGCGACCGTTCGAAAAGTCACCGCGCTGCGGGTCGTGGAATACGATATTCCCAGGGGCTCCTGTGCGGCGTACTATCCCGAAACGAACCCGCTATTTCCACTGGATCACCATGACGCCAAGTCCAAGACGCCTTCATACAAACTATTGCCGGTTGTGGTGACACGATCGGCCGAAAAACCTTGCGACTGACCGCTGATGGGATTGACAATGTTGTTCGATGGTTCTGCAGGAGCATCGGATCGTTTCAAGAGGCTGGCTGCATGGACAGCCTGCCTGACATTGACGGCTTTGTTCGTCTGGAAGGCGACGTCATCTGGATCGGCCGGCCGGCTGGCGCCGACTTCCGCCCACAAGTCCCTTGCTCAAGAATCAAAGGAGGCACCGTACAAATACAGGGTCCTGGCTTGGGGCTCTCTGCTAGTGGGAGGGGTCATGGTATTGGCGCTGCTTGGCTGGATCGACCAACCGCGAAAATTCAGGGTCGATCCGGCAATCACCGCGGAACTCGATCAAATCCGACTGATGCCCAATGGCATCGGCGGAGCGCCGCCGGAGATCGATTTCGCTCTGGGTCAACCTTATGAAAACGACTCATACAATCTGAGCCAAGGCAAACGTCTCTACACCTGGTTCGGCTGCTCATCCTGTCACGGTGACGGGCGCGGCGCGGCCGGTCCTTCTTTTCTCGATGGATGGTGGCTCTATGGACCCGAGATGGTTTCAATCGTTGCTTCCATTCGGGATGGAAGACCGCATGGCATGCCGGCATTTCAAAACCGCATGACCATAGAACAGATCTGGCAGCTCGCAGGCTACGTGCAAACGATCGGTGCTTACAGGGCCAAGGTATCAGCGCCGAGCCGCAATGATGCAAAACACACGCGCCCTTCCGAAAACCGCGCGCCGGCGGCAATCATTTTCGACGAAGGACCGGTTGGTGTTGATCCTGAGCAGGGACCGAACCCGTGATCGCAAGGCTCATTTTAATGGGGTTGTTTGCGGTTTGCCTGTCCGGATGCAACGGCACCCAGTCGGCGCTCGACGTGCACGGCGCCTCAGCAATCCACCTGAAACACTTGATGCTCTTGGTGATATGGGTTTGCGCACTCGTATGGCTCACCGTGATGGTGGTGCTCGCATATGCGCTGTTGCGCAAACGTCGCGTCGCGGCCGAGGTGAACGCGGGTGCCGACAATCGAGCGACCGTCATCGTTTCTGCCGCCGTCGGAGCAACAGCTCTAATCATTGCAGGGCTTACCGTCGCAAGCTTTTACACCACCCGGCTGATCGATGGGGACGGTGACGCGGCAATGACGATTGCCGTCAAGGGCGAACAGTGGTGGTGGCGCGTCACCTATATGCGGGATGGCACACCCGACTTCGAGACGGCAAACGAGATTCATATTCCAGTCGGAAGGACGGTTTTGCTTCAGCTCGAAAGCGCGGATGTCGTCCACTCGTTCTGGGTGCCAAGTCTTGCCGGCAAGCAGGATCTCGTTCCAGGAAGAACGAATACGCTTGCCCTTCGCGCCGAGACGCCGGGCGTCTACCGCGGACAGTGCGCGGAGTTCTGCGGCATCCAGCATAGCCACATGGCGATGTCGGTCATCGCCGACGATGCGGTTTCCTTTGAGCGATGGTTGGCCGATCAAAGTGCGGAAAGTCTCAAACCTGCCGAGCCGGAGGCGACCGCCGGGCAAGCTGTGTTTCTGGGAAAACCCTGTGCCGCCTGTCATAGAGTGCGTGGAACTCCATCCGCTGGTACCACCGGTCCTGACCTTACTCATGTGGGAAGCCGGGACACGATCGGAGCCGGTCTCATGGAGCGAACCAGAGGCTCGTTGGCAGCCTGGATTGCCGATCCTCAGACGATCAAGCCCGGCAACAACATGCCGATGGTGCCGCTCACCAGCGACGAATTGCGTGCAGTCTCCGCATATATGGAAAGCTTGAAATAATGGCGGATGGTGCTCCCAGGAAAGACCTTCGCGATACCGCGCTCGACAGCGCCGAGCTCGACCGGCATCTGACGTCGATTTGGCACACTCGCGGCGGTCTATGGGCCGCGGTATCGACCGTCGACCACAAGATCATTGGCCGCCGCTATATTATCACTGCTTTCGTCTTCCTATTCATGGGCGGCGTGCTCTCGCTGCTCATGCGGCTTCAATTGTCGCAACCGGAGGCCCGGTTCATCGGGCCAGACCGCTACAATCAGATCTTCACCATGCACGGCACGAACATGATGTTCCTGTTTGCCGTTCCTGTCATGGAAGCGATGGCGGTCTATCTCGTGCCATTGATGGTCGGCACTCGCAATATTGCATTCCCCCGCCTCAATGCATTTTCCTACTGGATGTTTCTTGCAGGGGGAATCTTGCTGTGGGTCGCGTTTGCGATCGACACCGGTCCTGATGTTGGTTGGTTCGCCTATGTGCCGCTTGCAGGACCGCAATACGGCACCGGCAAGCGCGCTGATATCTGGGCCCAGATGATCACGTTCACCGAGATATCGGCGCTTTGTGTCGCCGTGGAGCTGGTGGTGACGATCTTCAAGCAGCGTGCGCCCGGCATGTCACTGGATCGCATTCCGCTTTTCGTATGGTCGATGCTGGTGACGTCGTTTCTGGTGATTTTGGCAATGCCGGCCATCATGATTGCCAGCTCTTCGCTTATCCTCGACCGGCTGGTCGGAACCCACTTCTTCAATCCGGCCGAGGGCGGTGATGTCTTGTTGTGGCAACACCTCTTCTGGTTCTTCGGCCATCCTGAGGTCTACATCATCTTCTTGCCGGCGGTCGGGATGGCATCGACCATCGTCGCGACATTCACCGGACGGCCGGTGTTCGGCTATCTGGCGATGGTGATGGCCTTGATTTCGACGGGCGTTCTGGCGTTCGGTCTTTGGGTGCATCACATGTTTGTCGCGGGCCTGCCCCGGTTGGGTGAGAGCTTTTTCACCGCGTCCAGCATGGCGATCGCTGTGCCTGCCGGTCTGCAGATCTTCTGCTGGCTGGCAACGCTTTGGATGGGTCGGCCCGTGTTCAAGACGCCCCTTTTGTTCGTCGTGGGGTTCATCATCACATTCGTCGTCGGCGGGATGACGGGGGTAATGGTAGCTTCCGTGCCATTCGATACGCAGGTTCACGATACTTACTTCGTCGTCGCTCATTTTCATTATGTGCTGATCGGTGGCGCCGTATTTCCGTTGCTTGGTGCCATCTATTACTGGTTTCCGAAAATCACTGGCCGAATGATGAGCGAAACGCTCGGACGGTGGGTATTCGCGTTGATCTTCGCAGGTTTTCACCTCACCTTTTTCCCGATGCATATTCTCGGGCTCGCAGGAATGCCGCGCCGCGTCTACACCTACCAGCCCGAGTTGCCCTGGAGTGGTCTGAATATGATGGTCAGCCTGAGCGCACTCGTTCTGGCGTCGGGCTTTCTGCTATTTGCCATCGACATATTTCGAAGCGCGAGAAACGGTCCTGCGGCCGGCTCCAATCCGTGGGGGGCGGCAACGCTCGAATGGGCGACTGCATCGCCGCCGCGTTGTTATAATTTCCGTCGAATGCCGGTTGTGTACTCGGGGGAGCCGCTTTGGACCGAGGATGAACTCCAGGTGGCTTCGGGCCTTCGCGTCGATCGGCGCGAGCTGCTTGTGACCGCTGTTGTCGCAGCGACCCCGCAAGCGCGGGAATCATCGGTCCCGCACTCCATCTGGCCGCTTTGGGCGGCGGTGGCGACGTCCATTGTCCTGATCTGGTCGATCTTTACGCCCTGGGCAGTCGTCTGGGGATCGATCCCTGTTGCCGTCGCCCTGACTGGCTGGTTCTGGCCAAAGGGCGCTCCGGAGGAAGAGTCATGAGAGAACGCGTCGTCCTCGATCTTTCGGACGTGACATCACACGCAAGCGGCAGTGCGAGCCCGACATGGTGGGGAACGCTCGCCTTCATGCTGATCGAAGGCACGGGTTTTGCGCTCGCAATCGTGATCTATCTTTATCTGATGAGCCTTGCGCCCAAATGGCCGATCGCCACCCCAGTCCCGTCACTGACGGCGGGCACGCTGATGACGATCGTGCTTGTCGCCAGCCTCGCTCCAAACATGCTGGTTACGGGCTGGGCGAAAAAGCAAGACTTACCTAAGGTTCGCTTCGGGTTGGTTGTCATGTCGCTGCTCGGGATCGTGCCGCTGATTATTCGCGTTTTCGAGTTTCCGGCTGTGCATGTGAGTTGGGATCGGAACGCTTATGGATCGATCGTCTGGCTGATGTTGGGTCTGCACACGCCCCACATTCTGACGGACCTGATCGAAACGCTCGTGCTCACCTGCCTCATGTTCACACGCCACGCCGACAACGCACGCCGATACGGCGATGTTGCGGATAACGCAATGTATTGGAACTTCGTGGTTGCCACGTGGTTGCCTATATACGCCTGCATTTACTGGGTCCCGCGCCTATGACAACACTGCCCGCTCGATTTGCCGGCTTTGCCATCGCCCCCATGGCATGGGCCTTGACGACCCAACTCGGGCAGTTACTTCCCTACGCCGACTGTAGCGCTCGCACGAACTGGACGCTTGCGGTTTGCGCGGCAGCTGCCGGTGGCAGCACCGGAGGTGCCCTTTTTGCCGCCAATCGCTGGCGGAGTTGGAGCGATTCCCAAAGAAAATTCGGCCAGACCGCTCTAGCCATCACGGCAGTCTTTGTTTTCGCCCTGTTTTTGCAGGGGGCGGCTCCCCTGCTGCTCAGCCCATGCGCACGCTGATTGCCCTCGCCCTCACGATCACCACTGCGGGCACGGCCTTTGCGCACGGCGCGGAAGCGCATCCGGCCTCGTACAGCTGGACCTTCGATCCGTGGGTCGTTATCCCTCTGTGCACGCTGGCCGCGATGTTTGCGATAGGCGCTTGCAGATTACTGTGCCGCGTTTCTCCGGGGAGGCCGAAGCCGCTGCTCCGTATCGTTTGTTATTTCGCCGGTTTGTTAACTCTGACTGTCGCTCTGGTCTCACCGATCCATTGGCTGGGGGAGCACCTCTTCACCTTTCATATGGTCGAGCACGAGATCGTCATGGCCATAGCGGCTCCTCTTCTCGTGCTTTCTCGACCCGCTGCAATGTGTGTGTGGTCGTTGCCAAGGTTCGCCCGGCGCTGGACAGCGCAGGCATTCAATGCTTCTCCGGTCCGTGGGCTTTGGAGCCGGTTTAGCGGCGGGGTCACCGCCACGGTCGTACATGCGGTTGCAATATGGACTTGGCATGTGCCGATGCTGCTCGACGTATCGGTGACGAATATCGCGATGCACAGGCTCCAGCACCTCTCCTTCTTCATCACCGCGCTTATATTTTGGTGGGCGGTCATATGGCGTAGCGAACGAGGCGCTGCTTCGTGGCACCTGTTCGTTACGATGATGCACACCAGCATACTCGGAGCTTTGATCGCTCTCTCCCCCCGGGTCCTTTATGTCGCGCAGACAGCCAGTGCACCCGAATGGGGATTGACGCCGTTGGAGGATCAGCAGATGGCCGGAATGTTGATGTGGATCCCCGCTGGCACGGTCTATGCGGGTGCGGCGATCTTCCTGATGTCAATGTGGATCAGGGATTCGGGAAGGGGAGGTGCCAAACTTGTCTAAGACCTCACACCTTACAGCGGTTGGCGCAATCGCCCTGCTCGTCTCGATGGCGACCGGATTTTTAACGACGCAATATCTCAGTAGCCGCAGCATCCGGTACCAAAGTGCAATTTCGATGACTGGCGGGGATCCTGAGCGATCGCCCATGATATTTCGCCGATACGGTTGCACGGGCTGCCATACCATTCCCGGAGTGCCGGGTGCAGATGGACTGGTCGGGCCTGCGTTGTCCGGTCTATCGGGGCGAGTCTATATTGCCGGCGTGCTGCCGAATACGGCGGACAATCTCGAGCGCTGGATTGTTTCACCCCAAGAGTTTTCGCCACGTACTGCGATGCCGGCGACCGGGATAAATTCCACGGAGGCCAAAGATCTTGCCGCCTATCTTTACACGAATTGAGATCGCTAAGGGTGCGGCGTGGGCCTTGGCGCGAGCGACTTGATATAGCGGGCTATCGCTTTTCGGTCGCTTTCGGGAAGGCTCTTGGTGTTGATGACGACATCGGCCATGGACGATCCCACGCGCCCATGTGTGGGCGTATTACCGGTCGTCAGCATCTCCTCGATATCCGCCTCCGACCAGCGGCCAATTCCAGCGGGAGTAATATTTGGGATGTACCCGGTCCCCTGTTGGTCGGGACCCCCGGCAAATCGTGTATGTGACTTTATTGCACCGAACAGATTTCGGTTGGAATGGCATTCGGCGCAGTGGGAAAGCGTTTCGACGAGATACCCACCCCGATCGTGAACGGCATCACCCGTGAGGTTTGCCTTCGACGACCCTTCTCGGAAGAATAGAGCCTTCCAAAAGCCGATCGAGCGGCGGACTGCGAAGAGGATTTTTGGATGGTGCGGTGGCGCGCGCCCGGTCACCGCAGGAAGCGTCTTGAGGTATGCGTAGAGATCCTTGATGTCTGCGACAGTCATACCGGTGTAGCTTGTATACGGGAAGGCCGGATAATAGTGCTTGCTGTCTGGAGATACCCCGGCAACAAGTGCGTTCCCCAGATCCGAGACATCCCAGTTCCCGATCCCATCGGTTGGGTCCGACGAGATATTTGGCGGCCGAAATGTCCCAAATGGCGAAGCTAGCGCCAACCCACCACCCAGTCGAAGGCGATCAGGTTGTCCGGGCGTTGCATGGCACGAAGCACAGTCCCCGGCGGCAAAAATAACCTTGCCGCGCTCAGCATCTCCAACTCCCGCCAGCCGGGGGTCATTCGCGGAGAAAATTGGCGCGGGCGCCGTCATGACCCACGCGACCGCAGCCCCTAAAGAAGCAGTGCATAAGATCGCGGTTATCCAGAGAGCGATCCTCATGATGGTCCCGATTTCAGCTTAGCAGGCTTGCACGAATGAAAGTTTGAACCGATGTAAGTGCATCGTGGCTCCGATACAGGTGCCGCCAGACGGTGTCCTTCGAAATTGGATTTTTCGATTCCGACTGGCGGCCAACTGCCGAAAAGACCGAAGCGCCGTCTTACCTATTTGTTGAGCTCGTTCGCCATCTGGAGATGATGCTCCAGAGCAGGCCGCGTACTTGCAGCCCAAGCCTTCAGCTCGGGATTGTCCCCTTCGTCGCCATAGCGTTTGAACAGATCGACCGCGTCTTCATGGGCGGATTCTTGGTCTGAGTGATATTGCTTGTTGAAATCGTCCCCTTGCAGGCCGTTCAGCTTGTCGAGCATGCTTTGCTGGTCGGAGGTCATAGCGCTCGGAAGCGTGGCTTTGACCTTGCCGCCGGAAACCAGCGCCTTGAGCTCGTCGGTGGTTTTCTGGTGGTCGGTGACCATCTGCTGGGCGAACGCCTTGGTCGCATCGTCACCGCGCTCGACGGCAAGCTTGCTGGAGGCAATTTCAAACATATCGCTGGTGGCCGCTTCCTTGACGAAATCCTCGGTTTTTGGCGGGACGCCGATAAGGGAGTTGACGCCGGTTTTTTCGGCCGCCGACTGTGCGAAGGCGGGAACGGCAAGCGAGAGAGCGAGCGAGACGATAGCAAGGCGGTTCATCGAGATCTCCTGGGTTTGTCTACCGCTAACTTTTCGACCAGCTGAGAGTTCCCGTTGACAGCCCGAATTCTGCGTCTTGATGATGCTGATGTTGTTGCTCGCTCAAGGATGGCACATTTGATCTCCATCACGCCGTCGATACCTCCGGCCTTCGAGCGATGTAAGGCCTTTGGTCATCAGCAAAACGATCGAGAGGACGGGTGTAATGATGTGCAGGACACCTTCCAATCGCTTCTTTTTTTGTAGGGATGGCCAGACTCAGCATGTCCAGGCTGGAAGGAGCGCCAACCGGGCGCGGTAACACTCACTGCTGCGTTGGAGCCTAGCAAAATCTGCTCAAGGTGGGTTCGTGCGGCAGGAAATGATTGGTCAGGATGCTCTGCCGTTCGGGAACGATGCGATCTCGCGATCGCAAGTACGGTGTGCCGGGCGGAGTTTGTGAACACATCCATGCATTTCGGAAGTCAACCTCTGTGCGGCTCACTGCCGCAATACCGATAATCAGCCGTTCAAGGACGGTGACGCGACTGCCGAACGGTGATGCGGCATAGTAATACGATACTTCATCCAACGCGGTCAGGCGCGGATTGGCCCGCGCCTGTTCACCTGCTCGACAAGAGAGCCTCAAAGAGTCCGAGCGGTCTACTTAGTATTCTTGTGGCTCTGCTCGCCTGCCTTTACATGCTGCTCATGGCTGCCGCCCTGCTTGCCAGAGGAGCTTGAACTCTTTTCCGACGCGCTTTTGCTGCTGGCGCCCGACTTCGAGCCGCCTTTTGACTGTGATCCGCTTGTAGATGGCATGTTACACTCCTCCGTAAGAGATCGGGCTTGATCTCGAGTAGTCAACTTCCATCCTGTTAAACTGTTCCGCGTCCCAAATTCCTAAAGCGGCGCTCTCCTGATATCCTTGTACTTGACCGGAATTTGTGCGCGACCATAGCGAACAACGCGTTCATCAAAGGTTGAACGGGGAGATGTCATTGGCGAGAGCCTTTTCGACCTCGGCAGCGGCCAGTGGAAATCCCGGAACTCCGCAACCTGATCAAAGAAATCATCCCCAAGGCCGCGGTCGTCGGCTTCGAAGTGAAACACGATTTTCCAACGATAGGCCGGCGTACCGTTCTAATCGATACGCGACGTCTCATCCATCCCGATGACAATAGCCCCAACATTCTTGTCATTTTCGACGAAGTGACCGAGAAACAACGACATGATGCCGAGCAGGAGTTCATCATCGCCCAAGCCCGGCATCGCATGAAGAACTTGTTTGCCGTCGTCCGCGCGATTGCCATGTAGACGAACGCAAACACAGCCGATGTCGTTGAGTATCGGGACACCTTCCTGGCTCTGCTCGACGTCGCGCTCTACGCGCAGGAGTTCGCCGCCCTATAAGCAGGTGACCGATTTCGAAGAACTGCTTCGGGAGACAGTCGGCGAGCTCGGAGCCTCCAACGGACAGGTTGTCGAGCTGTGCTGCCAGAAAGTGCTATCGGTCAGCATGATCTTTCCACGAACTGGAGACCGATGCCGCCTAGTACGGTGCTCCGTCGGTTGCAGGAAGGTGGCAAGATCGATGTCGCCTGGGCGCTTGAACCTGGCTCTGGTGATCGAGCCTTTTTGAACTGTCCGTGGCAGGGATCGGGCGGCCCGCTCGTCCTGCCCTCCGGCCAGAGGGGATACGGAACGGACCCGAAGGAATGGCGGCTATAGCTCGACGGCTTTTGCGCTCCGCTCGTAGCTTCGCGCTGTTCCCGCTCAGCCAACCTGTTTCACAGAAAGGCTCCCCAAGGGGAGGGGCTTGATCAACGATTTGGCGGAAACCGTTGGATCGAGCCACGTCGCCCATGCGTCGCGCTCCAGGATGACAATCTGACGGTCGTGGTATGGCGCAATGTCCGGTCCCGGCTCCATCGTCAGCATGGTGAAGGCTTGGCCCACCTCCGGCGTGTCGCGCCAGATGCCGGCGATGCAGAAGATCGGCTCATCATTCTTGGTGAACAGCCATTTGTCCTTGCGCTTCTTTTTCGGGTCGGCGGGTTCGGTGAACTCGTAAAAACCGTCGGCGACGATAAGGCAGCGATTGGACGTGAACTCCCGGTCTTCCGATCGAAAATTATACACCGGCCGCTTGCTCGGCCCCGGCCAGCTCCAGCGCCGCTGCACGAGCTCGGCCTCATCCCCGGCTCCCTCGATCGTCCGGACGATAGGACCGAAATCGGTGATCTTGATGTCTTCGCGTGCCTCAAGGTTTGGTGCGCCTTCGCCGAATCGGATCTTGATCTTCAGGTCGGCGAAGTCGTGGACAACCGAGGCGACGTCCACCATCAGCCGATAGTCATTGCACATTGCATTTTCCTTCGACTGAGATTCCATCAGCTCCCAGCTGAGCCGCGTCAGATGCAATATGTGCCTGGATTGCACGCTCTCCAGCAGGACGAGCAGATCCTCGGCATCCTTGGTCGGCAGGCGGAGAGCGGCCAACCTTGTGATCAATGCGGTTTGGCGCGCGAGGATGGCGGCGCCACCTCGAACGTGTCGCATGACCATTTGAAGTTCGGTCTCGTTGGCGCGCATCCAAGGAGATTAGCAGCTTTTCACCCTCCGCACACGAATCATTAGATATGCTTGATGAAATAGTTCCTGATATGTTCCAGCTACTATGAAAGCGACTGTTTTTGATGGCCGATGCCCCCGCTCGATGACCGCCACATCATCGTCAGGCCGTGACGACGATGTGGCGATGGTGGAACTGCCTTGGGGGCTGCGCCGCGCGCAGTCAATATCGTCCGGTCGGACAGACGAACTATTCCGACCCATCGCAGTCTGGTGCGTGCTTCTGAGTTAAGCCACATGACTTCAGCTTTTCGCTTGCAAACGCCGACTGGTTCTATTTTGCGGGGGCTTTGGCGGCCCGCACTCGAGGGCCGGAAGCTTATGCCATCCTGACGATCGAGGCGAACGACGATATCGCGCCATACCTCGACCGGCAGCTGGCGGTTCTCAGCCGCGACCAGTCTCGGGCCTCGCTCGACGAAGTTTTTCCCGAAGACGAGATCCTGCGGCCGCTGCCGGCAAGGAGTTTCGGTCAAACGCCACTCGGGCCCGGGCGCCCCGCCGATGCTTCCGGTCTAGAGGGCTAACCGCAACTGCGGCTCCGCGACAGGTGTGCGCCGTTCCAGCGAGGACAGCGTCACGCCGAGCAGGCGGATGCCCTTGCGTGGCGGGAAGATCGGCGAAAGCAGAAGGCCAACTAGTTCTTCAACGTCGGCAATCGCCGGCAGAGGTGCAGCAATCGTCTTACTGCGGGTGATCTGCGTGAAGTCGGCATATTTGACTTTCAACGTCACCGTCTTGGCGCCGATTTCGTTGGCCTCGCAATAGGCCCATACCTTTTCGATCAGCGGCTGAAGCCCTTGGCGGGCCGGTTCATAAGCATGGAGATCCTGCGAGAAGGTATCTTCGGCGCCGACCGATTTGCGCACCCGGTTCGGCTTGACCTGGCGCTCGTCGATGCCGCGGGCAATGCCATGGAAATACGGTCCCGACTTCCCGAAATGTTCGACGAGGAATTCGAGCGTCTTCCCCTTGAGGTCGGCGCCGGTGTCGATGCCGAGCCGGTGCATCTTTTCCGCAGTAGCCGGTCCAACGCCATGGAATTTCTTGACGGGCAGGGCCTCGACGAAGACCGGCCCCTTCTTCGGCGTGATCACCACCTGGCCATTCGGCTTATTCAGGTCGCTGGCCATCTTGGCGAGGAACTTATTGTAGGAAATCCCGGCCGAGGCATTGAGGCCGGTCACCTGCTTGATCCTGGCCCGGATTTCCGTCGCGATGTCGGTGGCGATCTCCATGCCCTTGAGATTCTGCGTCACGTCGAGATAGGCTTCGTCGAGCGAAAGCGGCTCTATCATCGATGTGTATTCGGCGAAGATCTCGCGGATCTGCTGCGACACCAACTTGTAGACGTCGAAGCGCGGCGGCACAAAGATCAATTCAGGGCACTTTCGCTTCGCAGTTACCGATGGCATCGCCGAGTGGATGCTGAATACGCGCGCCTCGTAGCTCGCTGCTGCCACCACGCCGCGGGCGGCCGATCCGCCGACGGCAATCGGTTTGCCGCGCAATTCCGGATTATCGCGCTGCTCGACCGACGCATAAAACGCGTCCATGTCCACATGAACGATTTTTCGGACGGGGGTCGAGTTCATATCGTTCATGGCGGCTTCAGCGATGGCGATGGCATCGGCTATTCACGCGCCGAAACAAAAAGAGAACATAGCAGGCTTCAGCATGATTTCAACCGGCAATCAAACGGCTCGCCAAACCGGCGAAATGGGCCGCGTAGAAACGCGGTCCATCAGATTTCGTAGCGCCGGTCGAGTTCCTCGAGCGCAGAGCAAACGTCATCGATCGAAACCGGCTCGGGTGTTCCTGGAATATGGCGCAACGCCGGGCTCGAATCGAGCGCGTAAAAGTCCGACGCCCATGCCGCGAGGATTGCCCGCTTGTCATCGACGGAAATCGCAGGCGCATTGACCACATCGATTGGCCGCCGAAAATTCAGCCCTTGCGGCATGAGGACTGTCGGTCCCGTTGTGACAGCGCTGTTGATGATCTCCTGCACCACGGCAGTCATCGGTGCACCTCAACGCACGTGAGGGTCCCTGTCGCGCCGGAGACGGGAGAGTCCGATGGCGTCGACATCTGGTGCCAGCAGATCGTGTTTTTCAGCAAAAGCGGCGAACAAGCCACGCGCGGTTTCTGCTTCGATTTCACCCCGCAACGCAGCGCCGCATGCTTTGAGCGCTATGGAATGCGCGGTGTCTCTCTGCGCCGCCGGCCATTCGCTCAGATGTCGGTAGGCGTCCATCACCGAACGCACTTTCGCCGGAAAACCAAGGCCGACAAGAATGGATATAGGTTCTCTGAACATATCGGGCTTCATCGATCTCTCCTTCCTGAACCCGGATGTCGATGGGCGCCGTCGCAACGGCGCCCTTTTCAGTGGACGGTGTGGATTAAGCCGCTTTCTGCGCTTCGATCTGTGGCGTCGCTTCGGACCTCAGTGCCGCCGCGCTTTGAATGGAGATCTTCCGCGGCTTTAATGCCTCAGGAATCTCGCGAACCAGATCGATCGAGAGGAGACCGTTGCACAAATCGGCTCCGTCGACGCGGACATGATCGGCAAGCTCGAACCGGTGCTCGAACGGCCGGCCGGCAATGCCGCGGTGTAGGTAGCCGTCCGCAGGAGCTTCCTGCTTCTTGCCGGTCACTGTCAGCAGATTGGACTGATAGGTGATGTCGAGATCGTTCTCGGCAAACCCGGCGACCGCAATCGAGATCCGGTAACTGTCATCGCCGGTCTTGACAATGTCATAGGGCGGCCAATCGCTGATCGAGCGGGCGCGCTGGGCGTTCTCGAGAAGATTGAAGACCCGGTCGAAGCCGACGCTCGAGCGGAACAGCGGTGCGTAGTCGTAAGATGTTGCCATAGCCATATCCTCCTTGAAGCAACATGGGTACGGAAGCGCCGAAAGTCGGCGCTCCCAGCAAGGCCAGCCCTGTCGTCAGCGGCTGGCGGCAATCGATTTGGTTTCTGGAAATGTCGGTTTCAAGAGTGCCGTTGGAAAAAATTTCGACCTGGGTTCAGCGACCGCTGGCCCGCTCAATCCAGCTCAAAGACGGCAGTTGTCCTTGGACCTCGCGCGGCCCGTTTTAGGATGGATGACGGAGTTTGCCGTCGTCCGTCCATCCGCAAAACTCGATCTCGGCGATCAATGTCGGCTGCGCGAGCACCAGGTTCTCACCCTTCAGGTCATCGCCGCGCACGCGATTATTCCGCGCCAGCCCGATCGGACGTGTGTGGCCGTGTCGGTCGGGATGACCTTCGAAATCAGCCATCACGCGACGATCCCGTCGGTCGCTTCGGATGCGCGTACCTTAGGAGTTCCGCACTGGCGAGCGACTGACCGACCTCGTTACGGATCTCGGCGACTTGCGGTCCAGCAAGCCGAGTGCCTGTAGAACACCCGAGTAGATGCCGATGCTGACATTGGGGCCCCCGGCTTCGATCTTTTGAAGCGTTGAGCGTGAGGTAAAAGCCACGTTTCACAAGGTCCATAGGCCGGCGGCGACGCCCGGCGAGCGTCGTGCATGTCTGCGCCCAGTTGGCACAGCGCGCCGCACAGCGGACCGAGGATTCATCTTCCGGACTGTTGTAGAATTCCTTGATCAAGTCATCTTTGCCGATGGATGATCGGGTTTGCTTGACAAGGCCGGTCCGGCCAGACCCCCTCTCATTATTTCATACGAGGCAATAAAGTAGAAATCTTTCTCGCAATTGTGGAGGTGAGGATATGACGGCAATATTACCTCTGTCAGACGAATACACGTCGCCTGAACTTTTTCGATAACGAAATCACAGCCGCAGCAGGGGCCATGGCAATTTTAACCCCTCTCAGCTTCGCAACCAATGCTGCAACCAACCTAATCGAAGGAACCAAAACATGGCATATGTAACCACCAAAGACGGTGTTGAAATCTTCTACAAGGACTGGGGGGGCAAGGATGCCCAGCCGATCATGTTCCACCATGGATGGCCGCTATCGGCCGACGACTGGGACGCGCAGATGCTGTTTTTCCTGTCGAATGGTTTTCGCGTCGTCGCCCATGACCGCCGTGGCCATGGCCGATCCGCCCAGGTGGCCGATGGTCACGATATGGAACATTACGCAGCAGATGCCTTTGCCGTCGTCGAGGCGCTCGGCCTGAAGAATGTCGTCCATATCGGTCATTCCACCGGCGGCGGCGAGGTCGCCCGCTATGTGGCCAAGCATGGCGAACCTGGCGGACGTGTCGCCAAGGCCGTTCTCGTCTCGGCGGTGCCGCCGCTGATGCTCAAGACTGAGGCCAATCCCGAGGGCCTGCCGATGGAAGTGTTCGACGGTTTCCGCTCGGCGCTTGCCGCCAACCGCGCGCAGTTCTTCCGCGACGTTCCGGCCGGGCCCTTCTACGGTTTCAACCGAGAAGGCGCCAAGGTGCAGGAAGGCGTGATCCAGAATTGGTGGCGTCAGGGCATGATGGGCGGCTCCAAGGCCCATTACGACGGCATCAAGGCCTTCTCCGAGACCGACCAGACGGAGGACCTGAAGGCAATCACCGTTCCCACTCTCGTCTTGCATGGTGAAGACGACCAGATCGTCCCGATTGCGGACTCGGCGCTGAAGTCGGTGAAGCTGCTGAAGAACGGTTCGCTGAAGACCTACCCCGGCTTCTCCCACGGTATGTTGACCGTTAACGCCGACGTGCTGAACGCCGACCTGCTGGCCTTCGTCCAGGCCTGAACGGTCCGGTCGACGGGTGCGGCCTCCCGCGCACCCGTCGCCTCACGTACCAAAAGATCCACAGGCGCTCGGGGCACTGCCCTCTTCTTTAGGAAACCACCATGACCAACAACCCCAACGCCAAAACGGTCGCCAGTCGCGGCGTCGCCCGGCAACGCGCCTTCGGATACGGCGTTCGCAGCAGGTTCGACGGTTCGCAGGCAAATGTACGGCACGACATGCCGCAGTGCGCCAGCAACCTGATCGGGGGGTCGCGCTGGCCTTTGCTGAATAGATCGTCGAAATCTCATTTCGTGCGGTGTTAGGCGGGCCGGTTGATTGATCAGGCGACAGCTGCGCCAAGAACTGCCGGATGCTTGGTCCTTCGGAGCCTATCTCGTTGAAACGATTGCGACCATGCAAAAGACATTCACAGCCAAGACACAGATACCGGTTGCCATGCAACTGACCCCGGACCTCGTAGCCAAGACCTTCAAGCTTGTTGAGGACGATGGCCCAGAGCCGAACTGGACGCCGATCTCGCCTCAGCAACTCGATGAGCTCGTCAGCAGAGTCGAGCAGGAGGCCTGTGACGAGGAGATATGGGTGTTCGCTTATGGGTCCTTGATGTGGAACCCTGGCTTTGAAGTGGCCGCAAGTGACGATGCCGTTGCTTACGGGTGGCATCGTGCGTTCTCATTGAGGATAGAACGGCTCAGGGCAACCTCCGATGCGCCGGGTCTCATGCTAGCGCTTCGTCCAGGAGGGAGCTGTTCTGGCCTTGTCCTCAAGCTCCCCTGCAAGACGAAGGAGCAGGATCTACGTACGCTTCTGGCGCGCGAAATCCGTTATTCTGAGGTTTGCGACATGGTGCGATGGATTTCGGTCAAGACGCCGACGGGTACACGCCGCGCACTGACATTTTGGGCGAGCACGAAGCGATCGAGGCTCACGGAGAAGATACCACTCGACGACGCCGCAGTGTTGATCGCTCAGGCATGCGGACCGGCGGGATCGTGCGCGGAATACCTGCATCGGACGGTCTTGGATCTGGCGGACCGGAACATCTTCGATCGAAACCTGTGGCAGCTACAGCAAATGGTCGCCACAAGACTACGGGCACTTCCACCGGACGGTTCGACCTAAGAGAATGTGCACGTCTCCTGCAGATCTGTGATGATGCGCGGCGGTATACGTCAATCCAACATGACCATGTGGGCCGCGACCTGCTCTTCGAAGAACTTCGAGAATGAAGCGATGCGTGGTGGGAGCGCTTGGTACGGCGGGTAAAACAGCGTCAGCCACAGGTCCGGCGGCGCCCATCCCTTGAAGACGTGAACGAGACGACCGCTCCTGATGTGATGGGCGATGTTGAATCCTGGAAGAAGCGCGACACCTGCTCCGTCGGCGGCAATGTCCGCCAGTACCTCGCCACTGTTGGCGCTGAAGGCACGACCCGCCGAGATCGTGACAGTCGAGCCGCCGTCGGACAAAACCCAGTTCTCGCGCCGGCTCTCGCCACTGTAGGCGAGGCAGTCGTCCGGCTTCAATTCGTTCGGATGATGCATATCGGCGAAACGGCTCCCTGGGGCCGCGACGAGGATGCGTGGCACCACCCGGATTTTCCTCCAGATCGTGAATTTGTCGGAAGGCTGTGATGATATACGGATCGCCAGGTCATAGTCATCGTCGACGATGTTTACCAACCCATCGGACAGCGAGATCTCGAAGCTCATCTTAGGATACCGCTCCTTGAATCCTGATAGGATCGGCGGCAACACCGTCTTGCCGAACCATGTCGGCGCACTTATCCGCAGCCGGCCCTCGTCAGCCTTATGCGCGTTCATAACTTCGCGACGAGCTTCTTCGAGCGTCTTCACCGCTGGTTGGATCTGCGCGGCGAAGATCGCGCCGTCAGTCGTCAGCGAGACCTGCCTCGTTGTGCGCACGAAGAGCTGCACGCCAAGTTCCGCCTCGAGCGCTGCAATCGCGCGTGTGACGGCCGCGGGCGTCATGTCCAACTCACGGGCGACCTGGGCGAAATTTCGTTTCTCGGCTGCGAGCAGGAAGGTTCTGAGGGCTTTGTAATCGTTCATGTCATTGTTTCAAGATTTGCAATTCAATCGAGAGGAATATTGCAATACCGGATGGCGATCAACGGGCGTAGTTTTGAGATTAACAATTTCAACGCCGACTGAAAGGCATCATCCATGATCAAGGACATCAAGGGACTCCACCACGTGACTTCGATGGCATCGGACGCGCGGCAGAACAATCGCTTCTTCACCGATACTCTCGGCCTGCGCCGCGTAAAGCAAACGGTCAACTTCGATGACCCCAGCATCTATCACCTCTACTACGGTGACGAGACAGGCTCGGCCGGGACCGTGATGACCTATTTTCCGTTCCCGAACATGATGCTCGGCCGCCCGGGTGTCGGCGAAGTGGGGGAGACCCAGTTTTCCGTGCCGAAGGGTTCGCTGAAGTTCTGGCAGCATCGGTTCGCGACCCAGGGCGTGGACGGGCTAGAAAGGGACACCGTTTTCGGCGCCGACCGTCTTCGCTTCATGGGGCCGGACGGCGACACGCTTGCGCTGATAGAGGCGGGCGACGACACGCGCGCTCCATGGCTGGCGGATGGAATCCCCGATGATGCGGCAATCCGCGGTTTCGCCGGCGCAAGATTCAGTCTGCACGACACCGCTGCAACCGAGGAACTGCTCGGCTTCATGGGCTACCAGCGCGCCGAGAAAGAGGGCGACGTGACCCGCTTCATTATCCCCGGCGGCAATGGCGCGGACACGATCGATCTGGCTGCGTTGCCGAAGACGCCTGTCGCGCGCCAGGGCGCAGGTTCGGTTCACCACATCGCCTTTGCCGTCGAAGACCGCCAGACGCAGTTGGAAGTGCGCAGAGCGCTCATCGACACAGGCTATCAGGTCACGCCCGTCATCGACCGCGATTACTTCTGGGCCATCTACTTCCGTACCCCCGGCGGCGTGCTGTTCGAGGTCGCCACGAACGAGCCTGGCTTCAACCGGGACGAGGACACGGCGCATCTCGGCGAGGCTCTCAAACTCCCGAGCAGATACGAGGACTACCGCGATGAGATCCAGGCCAACCTTGTGTCGCTGACGCCATGAGCAGCAATCCCCATACAAAGCCGCGATAATGGCGCCGCGTTCCGAAAGGGGGCGCGGCGCTTGCCATTTCAGCCGCGCAGGTAATTGTTGCAAATATCGCAATTCAATAGAAATTCTTATTGCAATTCCGTGCCCGTCGGCCGCGGGTTAAGTGTGTTTTCAGCAGCCAAGACAACGAGTGAGCGGCTCCGAGACGGATCCAGCAACTTCAAGGATTGCAGAACGAGCGTCGCACGGGCGTCCGATCAAATGCTGCTGCCCATTTATAACGCCGCAATAGGCGGTCCAAACAACCGAAGAGGAAGTGACCATGTCCAAGCTTCAAGTCCTGACCCCGGCAAACAGCCAGCTCATCTTCATCGACCAGCAGCCGCAGATGGCGTTCGGGGTCCAGTCGATCGATCGTCAGACGCTGAAGAACAATGTCGTCGGCCTCGCCAAGGCCGCCAAGATCTTCAACATCCCGACGACGATCACCACAGTCGAGACGCAATCCTTCTCGGGTAACACGTATCCGGAACTGCTTGCCATTTTCCCGGAGAATGACCTCCTCGAACGCACCTCGATGAACTCCTGGGATGACCAGAACGTTCGCGACGCGCTGGCGAAGAACGCCGCCGAGGGCCGCAAGAAGATCGTCGTCTCCGGTCTGTGGACCGAAGTCTGCAACACGACGTTCGCGCTCTCGGCGCTCCATGATGTTCCGGAATACGAGATCTACATGGTTGCCGATGCTTCCGGCGGCACGTCCTCGGACGCACACAAATACGCGATGGATCGCATGGTGCAGGCAGGCGTAATTCCGGTTACCTGGCAGCAGGTCCTGCTCGAGTGGCAGCGCGACTGGGCTCGCAAGGAGACCTACAATGCGGTCACGACCCTCGTAAAGGAACATTCGGGCGCTTACGGTATGGGGATCGACTATGCCTACACCATGGTTCATGGCGCAGAAGAACGCGTCAAGCATGGCAAGGTCATCGGCCCGAACCCCGCAAAGTAGGGGCCTGATTAGACCGCTCCGATAACCCGTCGGAGCGGTTCTGTCCTCAATCGGAGAACATCCCATGAAACTCTATCTCCTGTCGCTTGGCGCTGGCCTGCTCGTCGGTATCGTCTACAACCTGCTCAACGTCCGATCACCAGCGCCACCTGTCATTGCTCTGGTCGGCCTTCTCGGAATTCTTGTCGGTGAACAAATCATTCCATTCGCAAAGACGCTTTGGAGAAGCGAGCCGGCGGCCATCTCATGGCTTCATCAGATCAAGCCGCACATGTTCGGTCACCTGCCCAAGGGCGGCGATCGCATCATTGCTCATCAGGCAAAGGCGACTGTAGAGGAGCGGGGCTGATGACGACGCGCCGATCCTTTCTCGGAGGTGCATCGAGCTTGGCCTTCTCGAACCTCTTCTCACCAGCGAAAGCTGCCGATCCCAACCAGACCGGAGTAGACACCATGCATCCCGACCTGATCCTCCACAATGGCCGCGTGACGACCCTTGACCGGACCAATCCGAATGCGACGGCAGTCGCCATCAAGGACGGGCTGTTCCTCGAAGTCGGATCCGACAGCGAGATCATGGCGCTGGCCGGTTCCGGCACTAAGATCATCGACCTCAAGGGCAAACGCGTTCTGCCCGGCCTGATCGACAACCATACTCATGTCGTTCGTGGTGGCCTGAACTACAACATGGAACTGCGCTGGGACGGCGTGCGCTCGCTCGCCGACGCGATGGACATGCTGAAGCGCCAGGTGGCGATCACCCCCGCGCCGCAGTGGGTTCGCGTCGTGGGTGGGTTCACCGAACACCAGTTCGCCGAAAAGCGCCTGCCAACCCTCGCGGAGATCAACGCTGTCGCGCCCGACACGCCGGTGTTCCTTCTGCACCTCTATGACCGAGCGCTGCTCAATGGAGCAGCTCTCTGCGCTGTCGGCTACACCCGAGACACGCCGAACCCACCCGGCGGCGAGATTACCCGGGATGCCAACGGTAACCCGACTGGTATGCTGCTGGCCAAGCCGAATGCAGGTATTCTCTATTCGACACTTGCGAAAGGCCCGAAGCTTCCGTTGGACTACCAGGTCAACTCGACCCGCCATTTCATGCGCGAGTTGAATCGCCTGGGCGTGACAGGCGTGATTGACGCAGGTGGCGGTTTCCAGAACTATCCTGACGACTATGAGGTCATTCAGAAGCTGTCCGACGACAACCAGATGACGGTTCGTCTCGCCTACAATCTCTTCACCCAGAAACCCAAGGAAGAGAAGCAGGACTTCCTGAACTGGACCCAGTCGGTCAAATACAAGCAGGGCAACGACTACTTCCGCCATAACGGTGCCGGCGAGATGCTTGTCTTCTCGGCCGCCGACTTCGAGGATTTCCGCCAGCCCCGTCCGGAAATGGCCCCGGAAATGGAAGGTGAGTTGGAGGAGGTCGTCCGCGTGCTGGCGGAAAATCGCTGGCCCTGGCGCCTGCATGCCACTTATGACGAGACGATCTCCCGCGCCCTCGACGTGTTCGAGAAGGTCAACCAGGAGATTCCACTCGCGGGTTTGAACTGGTTCTTCGACCATGCCGAAACCATCTCGGATCGCTCGATCGACCGTATCGCCGCGCTCGGCGGTGGCATCGCTACACAGCACCGCATGGTATATCAGGGCGAATACTTCGTTGAGCGCTACGGGCACGGCGTTGCGGAAGCGACACCGCCAATCAGGAAGATGCTCGACAAGGGCGTGAACGTCTCGGCCGGAACCGATGCCACCCGCGTCGCCTCCTATAATCCATGGGTCTCGCTGTCGTGGATGGTGACTGGCAAGACGCTCGGCGGAATGCAGCTCTATCCGCGCGCCAATTGCCTCGACCGTGAGACGGCGCTCAGGATGTGGACCGAGAAAGTGACCTGGTTCTCCAACGAGGAAGGCAAGAAAGGCCGCATCGAGAAGGGTCAGTTCGCCGATCTCGTGGTGCCGGACAAGGATTTCTTCTCCTGCGCCGAGGGCGAGATCTCCTTCCTCGTTTCGGAACTGACAATGGTCGGCGGCAAGATCGTTTACGGTGCAGGTGAATTCAAGGCACTCGACGAGAACGACGTCCCGCCCGCGATGCCGGACTGGTCGCCTGCCCGCAAGTTCGGCGGTTACGCGGCTTGGGGTGAACCGGAAGGGGCAGGCGCTCGTTCGCTGCGGCGCACCGCGATCTCTACATGCGGATGTGCGAGCAATTGCGGCGTGCACGGCCACGACCATGCCGGCGCCTGGACATCGAAGCTCCCGATAGCCGACCTCAAGGGCTTCTTCGGCGCTCTCGGCTGCTCCTGCTGGGCAGTCTAACGAACATTCAGCTCGGGCGTTCCGCCGGCGCCCGAGCGTCCTCCATAATTGCCTATTGTGCAATTAAATCGAAACGATTGCTGCAATTGTTGGTAACGCGGCAACCAGCCAATATCGCTTCATCGAACGCAGCCGCTCGCGGCGAACATAAAGGAGCCGATATGACCTACCAATCCCAACTACCCAACACAATCCGGAGCGGCACGGCACGCGTCATCGGATCGCCTGCCGCGCGCACGGCGTCGCTACTGGCTCTTTGCGCAGCCTACATACAGGGTCCGCTCAGCAAGATCGTCGACTTCAATGGCGCACTGGCTGAAATGGATCATTTTGGTCTGCACCCGGCCCCGCTCTTCGCGGTCGCGGTCATCGCAGTCGAGCTAACGGCGTCCGCTATGGTGGTCTCGGGCTTCCTGCGGTGGGCGGGCGCGCTCGCGCTTTCATGCTTCACCCTCCTTGCAACCTTCATCGCCCTGCGCTTCTGGGAGATGGCACCTGGGATGGAACGTATGATGGCCACCAATGCGTTCTTTGAGCACCTCGGCCTCGCAGGCGCCTTCGTCTTCGTTGCAGCATTCGACCTGACAAAGGGAGCAGGCAAATGAGCGCCCCAAAATCATCCGCGGGAACCTTCGCGCCCCTCGCACAGCCCGTTTTCGCTGTCCTCTGGATCGCCACTGTTCTGGGCAACACCGGAAGCTTCATGCGCGATGTCGCAAGCTCCTGGTTGATGACGGACCTGTCCGCGTCGCCGGCGGCAGTCGCCATGGTCCAGGCTGCCGGAACCCTGCCGATCTTCCTGCTAGCCATTCCCGCAGGCGTTCTCACCGACATCCTCGATCGCCGCAAGTTCCTGATTGCCGTCCAGGTGTTGCTCGCCTCTGTCAGCATCGCGCTGATGGTTCTCTCTCAGACAGGCCTGCTTTCCGTCAGCTCGCTGATCGGTCTAACCTTCCTCGGCGGGATCGGCGCTGCTCTGATGGGGCCGACCTGGCAGGCGATCGTGCCGGAACTGGTGAAGCGCGAAGACGTGAAGAGCGCGGTGGCGTTGAACTCGCTTGGCATCAATATCGCCCGCTCAATCGGGCCTGCTACCGGCGGCCTGCTTCTTGCAGCCTTTGGAGCCGGGATCACCTATGGCGCGGACGTCGCCAGCTACATCGTCGTGATCGCAGCTCTTGTCTGGTGGCCACGGGCCAAGAACTCCAACGATGCGCTTCAGGAGAACTTCGTCGGTGCGTTCCGAGCCGGACTCCGCTACACCCGCTCGAGCCAGCCACTGCATGTCGTGCTAATGCGGGCGGCGATCTTCTTTGCCTTCGCCAGCGCGGTCTGGGCTCTTCTTCCGCTCGTTGCCCGACAACTGCTCGGCGGTGGTGCGAGCTTCTACGGCATCCTGCTTGGCGCGGTCGGTGCTGGTGCGATCGGCGGAGCCTTCATTATGCCGAGACTGCGCGGACGCTTTAGCTCGGACCACCTGCTTCTCGGCTCCGCGCTTGTCACAGCAGCCGTCATGGGTCTGCTTGCTCTCGCTCCACCGAGGTGGGTTGCGATCATCGTCCTTCTTTTCCTCGGGGGAGCGTGGATCACGGCGCTGACGACGCTCAACGGCACAGCTCAGGCTGTTCTTCCGAACTGGGTGCGTGGTCGTGGTCTTGCCGTCTATCTGACCGTCTTTAACGGTGCGATGACTGCGGGAAGCCTTGGCTGGGGTGCAGTCGGCGAAGCTGTCGGCATCCAGTCCACCTTGCTCATTGGCGCGGCCGGTCTGGTTGTCGCCGGGTTCGTCATGCACCGCGTGAAGCTTCCCACAGGCGACGCCGACCTGGTGCCGTCCAACCACTGGCCGGAACCGCTTGTTGCCGCGCCGATCGCCCATGACCGCGGCCCGGTTCTAATCCTGATCGAGTACAAGGTCGAGAAGCAGCACCGGACAGCTTTCCTGCACGCGATCGATCACCTTTCCAGGGAGCGCCGGCGTGATGGTGCCTACGGATGGGGTATCACCGAGGACTCGGCCGAACCCGAGAAGATCGTCGAATGGTTCATGGTGGAATCCTGGGCTGAACATCTTCGCCAGCACAAGCGGGTCTCGAACGCCGACGCCGATCTGCAGGGCAAGGTCCTGGCTTACCATCTCGGTCCTGAGAAGCCCGTCGTCAGGCACTTCCTGACGATCAGCCGGCCGGCGGCGGCGTAACACCGAAGTAGGAGCTGGCAGCTACGGTCGCCGCCTCCATATCCATTGGCGAGATAGGTGACTCCAGCGGTCATTTGCGGATTCGAATGCCACCAGTCCTACCGCAGCAGGCCTTCGTTTCCGAACTCGTCCCAACCGCTCAACCCGGTCGCAGCGTCTCCAGCTTTCGGATGAGTTTCTTTAATTTTTTTCTCTTTTCGTCAGTGAGTGCGTCAGCTTGATGTGGCGCAGCGCAGCAGGCATCGTGGCGTATCGCGATCGTTTGCTTGATCTTTGAAAAGGGCGCCTGCGGCGCTGGGAGGGCTTCCCTCAATTCACTAGAGGAAAATACAGTTCTCACAGCACCGCTTCCCGGGCCAGCCAGCCGAGAAACCCGCCGACGACCAGCGCAGCATAGGCGATACCAGCGACCGCCAAATGGCCTGCCAGTACGAAGCCGATGATAGCGCCGGACAGACCAATCATGGCGCAAAACAGGATTGTATCTGCTTCCCTTCGGGGACGATCGTGCGCAGAGCTACACTGCTCGTTGTGGGCAGGGTTGCTGATGATGCAAGGATCGGTGCGAGAACGCATAGCCCCGTGGTCAAGTGACGATTGGCCGTGGTCGCAATGATCAATATCGTCGTTTCGTCCCTGTCCACCCTGCATCAAAAGATCGCCTTTGTTTCCTCTACCGATCGCCTTAACAGGCACAAATCGGTGATATGACATGTGAACTCCTCGCCAGAGGATCGGGAAATAAGGTTCCCCTTCAGCGAGGTCTCCCCGCTATGGAGCGGCGGCGATGTCTCCGCCCGGCCCACTGCTTTCTTCTTGAACATCTGCGGCCCTTCTTTCTGTTCACCATCAGGGGGCTGCGTGCATTTTCTCTGCAGACACCGTGGAGATTTGATGGACGCAAATACCCATGACCAGGCCAGCGTCCTGACGGTCGGCGAGACGTCCGGCTACCGGGGCCGCGAAGCTGCGGACTAGGAGGGCGACCGAGAACGCGCCGAACACCATTTTCTCCGACACCTTGAGATCGCAGGCGATATCGGGAACGAGGACACTGAAGGCATAGTAGAGCGCGCCGTAGCCGATGATCTGGGTCGCGCCGAGGCCGATCCGCGCCCAGAGGGGAAGTCGCCTCTCCATGTCCTCATGCGACCCGGTTGCTTGGGCGTCGAGCACCCGCTCGCCGTCCTCCTTGATGAACTCCGACGTGAACATCTCCGCCGGAATGATGTCGAGGACGGCCTCGGACGGCCGGGCCGGTCGGGTTCACATCGGGGCGACGACGAGTGAGCGGTTAAATATCGGGTGCTCCAGGATCGCGTCGAGGAGGTGGTCGTCGGTAAGCGCCCGATCGTCATCAATAATGCGGACCTTCGTCGTCTGCGAGGAGAGCTGCGTCATCGCCTATTACGCGCTCGCTTCCGGCGCCGTCAAACAGCCGGAAGCGCCTGGCCGTTTTTGGCGCAATATGCCTGATCCAATTCTGGTCGCGGTGCTTGGTCGCCTTGCAATTGATCAATCCTACCAAGGGCGCGGTATCGGCAGGGCATTGGTGCGCGACGCGGGCCTGCGCCTGCTCAATGCCGCTGAAGTACTTGGCATTCGAGGTTTGCTCGTTCATGCGATTTCAGATGACGCACGAGCCTTCTACGAGGCCGTCGGCTTCCTGTCTACTCCTTCCGACCCCATGATGCTGATGGTCGGATTGCATGACCTCAATAACGCCCTGAACCCTTAGGCGGAACTCATCAATAATTTCGGTCGAATGCATTCCATCTCGCTTCTAACTCGCTGAATTTCGGCAGAAGGTCCCCGACATTAAACGAGGGCCGCGAGTCCTAATCCCATCAACTGCAAGGAGGCAATCTTATTCGTACGCCCTATCTCGCAAGATCGTCGGTTGCCGGAGCTGCTCTCTGCCGTAACCGTGAACTATTCTCCAGGCTACCTTAACGCGTGTTCTACGCTGACTTTTTCAGCGGCGCGGGCTCTAGTGCTCTGCCTTTAAAGCATGCTTGACGCGGAGGATAGTGATCGCAACAGCTCCCACCACCACTGGAACAGCAACAAGCATGATCACCGGATCGACGTGGAACCCCGCATGGTCTGACGTCTCATAGATAAATTTCAGCAAACTCAGCAAATAGTAGCTAATCGCAATGATCGAAAAACCTTCGACGGCGCGCTGGATTTTAACCTGGGTCGCAGCTCGATCAGCCATTGCCTGGATCTGTGTCGCGTTCTGGACCTCAATCTCGACCTGAATTCGGGTCTGCAGCAAATCGAGCAGGTGCATCGTCGCTCTCGATAGGTGCTCGAGCCGCAAGACAGTTGCCTCGCAGGTACGCACAGCAGGCTTGAATCGCCGCTCCACGAAGGTGCCGAAACGTTGGAAGCCGGGGACATGGGTTTCCCGCAAGAGGGCTATTCTCTCCTCAACGATTTTGGCGTAGGCCGCGGTTGCTCCGAACCTGTTTCTGGTCTCGGCAGTGGCCGAGATGATATGCGACGAGAGAACCGTTATCTCCTCAAGCAACTGCTTGTGCTGATGCGCAGGGGTTCTCAAGTTGCGATTGGTCAATTGAACGAGTTCCGCATCGTACCCGCCGAGAAGCGGGGCGAGACGTCGCGCCTCTGGCAGGCCAAGCAGCGCCATCGACCGATAGGTTTCGATTTCGAACATGCGGCGTACCATACGCCCCAAGCGATGCGCATTCAGGTCCTTGTTGAAGAGGATGATTCTGCTTGAATTATCTCCGCGGACGCGAAAATCGGAGCAGACCTGCGCCGACCCACCACCGATCGATGACGCGGCGGTATCACCGAAATCGAAGCTTTTCAAAACCGCTCCCAGTTCGTCAGGGGGAGTCCCCAAGACAAGGATACTGGCGTGGCAAACAAGCCGAGGGGAGTCCAATCCTGCCAGCCGCGCAAAATCATCTTCCACCAGATCAGATTCGGGCCAGCGCTCAGGCTCTGAGTCCAATTTTCGTAGGCGCGTAATCGTCACGAACTCAGTATGTCGTTCGACCCTGACGGAAATCTCACCATCGGCTTCAAGGCTATCGTGAAACTCCTTGATCGCCCCATCTAACGGCATGAAAGCAACGTGCTCGACGATCGCCGGACCGTTGAAATAAATTGACGGACGAGCGTGAAGCTCGGAGTTGAAGTCTTCTGTCCGAGGTCCAACAGTAGCTGGGCTGGAGACGTATCGTCGCGCAGCAGCCGCCGGCGCCGAAACTGCTTCGTCTGCGCGATTTGAAGTCAAGGCCATCTTCCCCACCCCACTAAAACATCAATCGGGTAACCTGTATGAACCGAACGCGATCAACTTAAAAGCCTGGGCCGGCGTATCGTCGAGCGATGTGAGCCTTTTTATCCAATCGATTGGCTCTCTTCTCATTGTTACGCTATGGCCGTCCTCATGAGGGATAGCGGAGGAGAGAGGCCGCGCCCAACTTTCTTGAACTCACTCGCGTATCCACGGGCTATGGCATGCCATGTATGCCCACTCATCAAGCTTGCTCAGCTACGGGCCTGTCGAAATTTGGTGTCCGGCCCTTGTTTGGTTGATACGAGACGCTTTCAATCCACACGCTCCTTCCAGCTCTCGAGGGCATAAGCATCAATGGAAAAAACCTATCAACGTTTCGAGGAAGAGCAATCGAGGGGCGTTAAAGTACCCCGGCGGCACCTTCGATTTCCGAGGACAAAACCCTACCTTCTTCGTAAACCGGCAGACGAGTTTTGTTAACACGTTCCTTAAGCAACCGTTCATGCAAGGTAAATTGTCATCTTCGCATTTCCTGGCATCTTCACCAGGGCAGCTCGGACTGGCCGCACCGTTATGACGCGAGGTGAAATTATGCTGACCGAACGCGAGGATCAGTTTTACGTTGGCGGTAAATGGCGCCAACCTGTTGATGTAACCCGTCTGCCTGTCGTCAATCCCGCCTCGGAGGAGGTTGTTGGGCATATTGCTGCGGGCGGTGCTCATGAGGTCGATCTCGCGGTCGCCGCAGCGCGCCGGGCCTTTTCCATCTTCTCTCAAGCAACGGTGCCGGACAGGCTCGGTCTGCTCCGCAGGATGCATTCTCTCCTGAAGGAAAGAGCGGAGACATTCGCACAAGCCCTTGTCATGGAAATGGGGGCGGCCGTCAGTTTTGCGCGGGCTTCTCAGGTTCCGTTTGCCGCCGAGCACATTCGAGTTCAGATGGAGATTCTCGAAAAGTACCAGTTCACGACGGTTGATGGATGCACCGCAACCGCCAAGGAAGCGATCGGGGTTTGTGCGCTGATCACACCCTGGAACTGGCCACTTTACCAGATCACGGCCAAGGTCGCTCCCGCGATCGCAGCGGGCTGCACCATCGTCCTCAAGCCCAGTGAGCTGTCACCTTATAGCGCACTGCTCTTTGCCCAACTGATGCACGATGCCGGCACTCCGCCGGGCGTATTCAATCTGGTCAACGGTACTGGCGAGAGCGTAGGCGCAGCGCTCGCCAGCCATCCGGACGTAGACATGATTTCCATCACCGGTTCCACCCGCGCAGGGGTACTCGTCGCGCAGGGCCGCACCGACTGTGAAGCGAGTGGTTCAGGAACTCGGCGGCAAGTCACCGAATATTTTGCTCGCCGATGCCGATTTCAGCGCGGCGGTAGCGAAGGGCGTGCTTGCCGGTATGCGCAATGTCGGCCAGTCGTGCAGCGCCCCGACGCGCATGCTCGTGCCCGCACATCGGCTCGGCGAAGTGGAGGAACTGGCAAGCGCCACTGCGCGTGCCATCCGCGTCGGTGCGCCGCTTGATCCGGCGACGGAGATGGGTCCAATCGCCAATCGTGCTCAGTTCGAACGGGTACAGGTCATGATCCAGGCCGGTATCGATGACGGCGCCAAGCTGCTGTGCGGCGGACTGGGCCGGCCGACCGGCCTTGACGGCGGCTTTTTCACACAACCGACGATCTTTTCCGAGGTGACGCCCTACATGCGGATTGCTCGTGAAGAAATCTTCGGTCCCGTCCTTTCGATCATGCCCTACAAGGACGAGGAAGAGGCAATCGCGATTGCTAACGACACCGTCTATGGATTGGGCGCCCATGTTCAGTCTTCAGACCCGGAGCGGGCACGCCGGGTCGCCACTCGCATTCGTGCCGGCCAGGTCCATATCAACTATCCGGCTTGGGACGGAGCGGCCGCCTTCGGTGGCTACAAACGGTCGGGCAACGGCCGCGAGTATGGCGTATACGGGCTTGAAGAATATCTCGAGACGAAGTCGATCCTCGGTTATTGACCAAGCTTCTCCGCAGGATAGGCTCTCCAGGGCAATGGTTTCAGCGACTGGCGAAGCATTGTCAGAAATGCGGCAGTGCGCGCGCTTCGTCCGTGCCGCGATCCGAGGATGGCGACGATATCGGCCGAGGGCAGCTTCCAATTGGGAAGTACCTGCCTCAGCCGTCCGTCGGCGAGGTCTTCTGCAACCGCCCATTCAGAGCGCATCATGATGCCCTGACCCGCCAGCGCCCAATCCCGAATAACGGCGCCATCATTACTCGACATGACGGGGTTGACGCGCACTGTCGCAGTTTCCTGCCGTGATCCCTTAAACCGCCAGAGCGTTACGTCCTCCTCATTCTCGCGAACCACAAGGCAGCGATGTCGCGCCAGATCGGCGGGCGTAGAGATGGGCGCAGTCGAAGCGAGGTATTCGGGACTTGCGCAGAGAAACCGGTTGTTCGGCGCCAGCGTCGTCACCACTTGATCCAGATGCGCGGACGCTCCGATGTGAACAACCACCTCATAGCTGTCAACGATCAATGCCGTGGGATGGTCGGACAGTTGCAGGGTAGCGGTGGCACCACAATGCTCTCGAGCAACCGCCTCCACGACCGGGGCCACATAGATCCTACCAAAACCGTGAGGTGCTGCGACCCTGAGGTGCCCGCGGACCGCACCCTTGCGATCAGCCAAGGCTTCGGCAAGCGAGTCTATGGCATCGCTGACGATGACGCTGTGAGAAGCGACCAATGAGCCCTCTTCGGTAAGACGCAGGTGGCGTCCGGAGCGGTCGATCAGCCTCACCCCGACTTTCTCTTCAAGCGCGCGCAGGCGCTGGGTCACCGCCGGAGGGGTGACATTCAGCTTTCTCGCGCTTTCCGCGAGAGATTTCGAGCCTGTGAGGACCGAAAAGAAGGCGAGATCGTCAGACGTGAGCATTAACCGTCACCTGAAGCCATCATTCATGACCCATTAATTGCCATCTTTATGGTTCTGCGGCAAGGTGAGTTTCAAGTCGGAGATCGGGTTATGAAGTGGCGACGTCGACAGACCCCGTTTCTGGTCGCCATGACCAAGGGTAGAAAGCTGGCCCGCCTAGTATTGATAGGGCGCCCGCCATCGGAGACGGCGCGGAAATCGGCACGTGTGTCCGACCGCGGCGCTGTCGCCCATCGGCTGTGCGCGGTGGCGTGCGCGTAGAGCCGCCGATAAGGGAGGACCTACGATGAATGTTAAGGACATACTGGAGCAGCTGGTCGGCTTTCCCTCCGTCGTCGGGACTCCGAACGGCGATATCGTCGCATGGGTGAAGACCTATCTCGAAAGTCATGGCGCCACCGTGACTGTCTTGCCGGGGCCGGAAGGGGATAGGGCAAACCTGTTCGCCACGATCGGCCCCAAAGATGAGTCCGGCTATATTCTTTCCGGGCATATGGACGTCGTTTCGGCCTCCGAACGGACTTGGACGTCGGATCCCTTCCGACTGCGGGCTGAGGGAAATCGGCTCTTTGGCAGGGGCGCCTCCGACATGAAGGGGTTTCTCGCCGCCGCGCTTGCCGGACTTCCCGCTATAGCGAAAATGCCATTGAGGCGCCCGATTCACTTCGCATTTTCGTATGACGAGGAAGCTGGCTGCCGCGGCGTACCGCATATGTTAAAGCAGATCGGGAACCTGTGCGCTCCTCCATTGGGAGCAATCATCGGTGAACCAAGCAGTATGGTGGCGATCCGCGGGCACAAGGGAAAGGCCGCCGCCCGCATCGAGATCCATGGCACGACCGGTCATTCGTCGCGCCCTGATAAGGGCCTGAACGCCATTCACGCCATGACTGCGGTGATGGGTGCGACGCTGAAGACCGTTGATGCCTTGAGAGACAGCGCCTTAGATCAGAACTTCGAGCCGCCGTATTCTACGCTACAGATAGGAACGATCACAGGCGGACGCAGCGTCAACATCATCCCGGATGTCTGCATCATGGAATTAGAAGCTCGCGCCGTGCCCGGCGTATCGCCAAAAGTTCTCCTGGAACAGATCAAGACAACGGCCGAGGCTTTGGCGAAAGACGGTTTCCGCGTCACGTGGGAAACCAGCAGCACCTATCCGGCGCTTTCGCTTGATGCCGACACGTCGCTCGCTCGGCTAATGGAGGAACTAACCGCAGCACCGACCGTGGCTGCCGTGAGTTACGGGACGGAGGCCGGACTCTATCAGGCAGCCGGCATCGACGCGATCATCTGCGGTCCCGGGGACATCTCCCGCGCCCACCGCGCTGACGAGTTCATCCGCCTCGACGAACTGGCTGCCTGCGAAGGGATGATCCTGCGGCTTGCCAAAACGCTGCAACAGTAGGAGAGCTTCATGGTTTTCTGGTTCAATTCGGATCGAGAAAGAGGTCGCGTCTTCGCCGAAGCTTTTGCACGCGACCTGCCCGATCTGCCCTTCGTGATGGATATTTCGGAGCGCGATCCGGACGAAATCCGGTACATTCTCACGTGGACCGCGCCGCCCGACCTCCATCGTTTCAGGAACTTGAAGGTTGTCTTCTCGATCGGCGCCGGCGTCGATCAATTCAAGCCAGAATCGCTTCCCCCAAACGTCATGCTCGTCCGGATGGTCGAGGACGGTATCGTGCGGATGATGCAAGAATATGTCACGCTCGCTGTGCTCGCCCTGCACCGCAAGTTGAAGGCCTATATCGAACAGCAGGCTGATGCCGCCTGGCTCTCGCTTCCTGTGCGACAAGCTGGCGAGCAGCGGATCGGCATCCTTGGCCTTGGCATGCTCGCCCAGGCCGTTATTGAGCGACTGAAGCCCTTCGGCTTTCCGCTTGCCGCCTGGAGCCGCTCGAAACGACAAGTGGATGATGTTGATTGCTATCACGGCCCGGAGGGCCTCACGCCGTTCCTTGCGCGCACAGACATCCTGATCTGTCTCCTGCCGCTGACCCAAGAGACACAAGGACTACTCGACGCCGGGGTCTTCGCGACCCTTCCATCGGGCGCGGCGCTCGTCCACGTGGGGCGCGGCGCGCAACTCGATCATGACGCGCTGCTTGCGGCTCTCGATGATGGACATCTGTCGGGTGCGGTCATCGATGTCACCGAACCTGAACCCTTGCCCCCCGAACATGGTTTCTGGAGGCACCCGAAGATCATCCTGACGCCGCACATCGCGAGCGTCACGCAAGCAGAAACGGCGGCCCGCGCCGTCATCGACAACATCAAACGCCTTCGCAACGGTCTCGACCCGATCGGGCTCGTCGATCGCGACCGCGGTTATTGAAGCTGCAACCAGGAGAGCAAGGAGAAAACATGTCCCTCCTCAAGACCATAGTACCCAACAGCACCGAAGCGCCTCGCGAGTCCAAGCCGGGGCCAGAACGCCTGATCTCCGGCGATCCCTCGTTCAAGAGCTGGCCCCAGGACGTTGCGCGAGACGATATAATTCACACCGGCGTCTGGGAAGCGACACCGGGCCTGACGCGCTCCGTCAAGGGAGAGACATTCGAGTTCTGCCACATCCTTGAAGGCATCGTGGAAATCACCCCGGACGGCGGTGAACCGGTGACCTACAAAGCAGGCGACAGTTTCGTGATGAAACCCGGATTTATCGGCACCTGGCGCACCGTCGAAACGGTCCGGAAAATCTACGTCACTGTCAACTAACCAATTCCGCCGCCTTCGTGCGCGCGTTGCGACTGATCGGCCCTGCACAACAACGAACAGTAAATCGGCGGAGAAGCGTTTGCTCTCCGCCGATGTGAGGGCGCCGACGCGAATGTCGGAGCCGAAGACGTGGGATTCAACATATGATCGGCAAGGGGTAGTCCGCTCGCCGATGACAGGCCGGCCACCAGTCTGGGACTCTCTTCATTCGAAGCCCCATGAGGTGAACAACAACTCGGATCGGCCTGCTTGCTGGAATGATCATAGTCCGCTCGCACAGAGCTATGGTGGCCCATTTTGCGCGTCCGCCATTAGAGTCCGGAGCCGGGGCAGTTGTTGGGCGGACACCTGCCCCTTTTTCACCGATCACACCGGATTATCTTCGGATTACAGAGGATAGGGCGAACGCAGTCAGTGTGTCGCGCACGCCGGGCATCTCGGCGATCAATTGCCAAATCTGCCGGATGCGGTCGGCCTCGGGGGACTCGACCCGCACGAGGAGATCGAAATCACCGGTCATAACGTCGCAAGCAACGACTTCTGGGATCTTTCGTAGCGCCTGAACGACTTCGCCGCCCCGCATGCGATCGTGCCGATAGACGAAAATTAATGCGGTTGTGACGTTTTGGCTATTCCCTCCATCCCCGGTGAGGATTGTATATCCCTTGATGAAGCCTTCTCGTTCGAGACGTTCGATTCGCACCCGCACGGCGTTGCGAGAAAGGTTCACCTTCGCCGACAAATCCGCGTGCGAGATACGGGCGTTGGCCTTCAATTCGACAAGTATCTGTTCGTCAGTTCGATCGAGAAGATATTTCATGGATATTGAGCTGGGCCGCTTAACCTAGAATGTCAGGGGTTACGGACCGATAAGCTAACACGGCGATTTCCGGTAGTAATGTTCTTTCCTTCTTGCTCGAAAATCGCCTTGATGTCGAAGCCATTATGAATCCTGGCAGCGCCTTTTTTTCCGCGTCAGTCAGGCTGCGGACTCCCTGATACCCCTGCAGCAGCGCTCGCGCCCGCTCTTTGTTCAGCTCTCCATTGATCTCGCCGGCCCAACCGACAAGCGCATCAGCAAGCTCCGACACCAGCGAGTCCTCGTGCCGAAGCCTGAAATTGATGACCCCGCTGACTTCTTCTCCGAGGAAAAAGACGTTCTCCTGGACCAATGCGCCATGAATTGCGCCAGTGGGAAGATCCGTCGATTTGCACTTCGCTTTTCGTTCCAGGACGGTGTGTATTTCAGCCATCACGCGGCCCAGGCTGAGGCATTTTGCCGGGTTTGCAAATGTGGGTGAGGCGCCGGGTACGAAGCTGACCATGGCGACCAATCGACCTGCGGCCCGAGACGTGGCGTGGCCGTCGACAGTGCGTAGCGGCTTCGGGCAGGGGACGCCATGTCGATAAAGCGCCTCCATAGTTTCGAAGGCCCTTTCCAGATCTGAAGGTTGGGCTCCGTTCTCGAATAGTGTTACGATGAATTCGCCTTCCCTCGTCCGAAACAGATAGGTCGTCTCGGAGTCGCCGTCCGCGATGCCAATCACCGACAGAAGCGACGTCAAGCCATAAGCCGCGGCAATGAGTTGGCGATCTTCGTCAGAAAGCTCAGTAAAAACAGCCATTTCCACCCCTTATGTGGCCGATGCACGCATCAGAAATTTGCGAAGGCCGCGCTACCTTCAAAGAGCTCTTCAACTTGACCGGAGGCTAGGATACCTTCCTCTTCCACGACCTGCCGCAGCCCCCGCTTTTCGGTCAGGGCTTTCTTGGAAAGCTGGGCTGCCTTACTGTAGCCGATTAGCAACGCCAACGGTGTCGCTAGGACAAGAGACTGATCGAGGAGGTCCTTGCAACGGTCGACATCAACTTCAATGCCAGCGACGCACCGCTGCTTAAAAATTTCCATGCCCCGCGTCAACATCCGCATGGACTGTAGGATGTTGAGGATGATTACCGGCTCCATCGCATTGAGTTGCAACTGCCCCGCACTTGCCGCCAGGGTGACAGTAAGATCATTTCCGATAACCTGAAATGCGATTTGGTTCATCATTTCCGGAATGACGGCGTTGACTTTACCGGGCATGATCGAGGAACCGGCCTGTACAGGCGGAAGTCGGATTTCTCCCAAGCCGCCCCTCGGCCCACTGCTCAAGAGCCGCAGATCATTGCAGACCTTTGTCAGCTTCACAGCCATCCGCTTGAGGACACTTGAGATGGAAACGAAGCCACCGGTGTCGGACGTGGCCTCAATCAGATTTCGAGCTCGGATGAGCTGGATACCGGAAATCTGTGTGAGGTGGGCGCAAGCCGCGGCTGGAAAGCCGCGGGGGACGTTGATCGAAGTTCCGATCGCGGATCCGCCGAGATTAACCTCTTTCAACTGCCCGGAAGCGGACTGCAGTTGGTTGATATCTGCGTCGATCAGCTCGGCGAACGCATCAAATTCCTGCCCGACTGTCATTGGGACGGCGTCCTGCAACTGAGTGCGGCCGACCTTCAGCACAGTCGCATATTCATTCGCCTTGGCGCGGAATGCTTCGCGCAGCCCGACCTGGGACTCGATCAGCCCTTCGCAAGCACGAAGAATGGTCAGACGCAGCGCGGTCGGATAGACATCGTTTGTCGACTGGGACAAGTTCACTTCATCGTTCGGATGAAGCTTGTCATAGTCGCCCACATTCGCACCGAGCTTCAAGAGCGCCAGGTTCGCAACAACTTCATTCACGTTCATGTTGGTGGACGTTCCGGCGCCACCCTGCATCATATCGACCGGGAAGTTCTCATCAACGCATTTCAACTCGATGAGCTCATCGCAAGCCTCTGAGATCGCCGACGCTTTCTCCGCTGACAGAAGGCTAAGCTCGGCGTTTGCACACGCGGCCGCTTTCTTGACCATAGCCATAGACTGAATGAGTTCGGGGAAGTCTTTCAGGCGAAGGCCTGAAACGGTGAAGTTGAGCTCGGCTCGCCGCGTATGGACACCGTAGAGAACGTCACCGGGGATAGGGAGGGGGCCGATCAAATCGGTCTCTATGCGTTCAATTCCCATTCACCGCTCCCCTAGTCCAGAATTCCGGCGTGGCGCATGGCATGAGTGATAACCTCTTTGACAGGCTGGCTCACCTCCACGAGGGGGAGGCGGAGGTCACCGCGGATCTTCGAGAGTTGCGCCAGCGCGAATTTCACCCCAGCCGGGCTGGTCTCGAGGAATAGCGCGCGATGCAGAGGCATCAGTCGATCTTGAAGAGCCAGTGCTGCCGCGAAGTCGCCTTTCAGGCATGCCCGCTGGAAGTCTGCACACAGCCGGGGAGCGACGTTCGCGGTCACGGAGATACAACCGTGGCCGCCGTGGGCCATGTAACCCAGCGCCGTGCCGTCTTCGCCGGTGAGAAGATTGAACTCATTGCCGCAGGCCATACGCTCCAGCGACGGGCGCAAGAGATTGCCTGTCGCGTCCTTGACACCCTTAACGTAGGGACAATCTCTAAAAATCCGGGCAAGCGTTTCGACTTCAATATCGATCACGCTCCGACCCGGGATATTGTAGACAATGATCGGAGCCGCAGCTTCAGCGTCGATGGCCTTGAAGTGCTGATAGATTCCCTCTTGGGTGGGTTTATTGTAGTAGGGCGCGACGATCAGCAAACCGTCCGCGCCGGCCTCCTGTGCGTGCCGCACGAAGCTGATCGCTTCCTCGGTGCTGTTGGAGCCGGCGCCGGCAATCACCGGAACGCGACCGTTCGCTGCCGCGACCGCGAGTTCCACGACTTGCTTGTGTTCGGCATGGCTGAGGGTCGGGCTTTCCCCCGTTGTTCCGCAGGGGACGAGCCCTGACGTGCCTTCGGCGATCTGCCATTCAATGAGGCTGCGGAGGGCAATCTCATCGACTTTCCCATCGGCAAAAGGGGTGACAAGGGCAGTGATGGATCCGTTGAACATCTTGACTTCCAAAAACGACGATGGGTTCAAATTGGCGCCGGCGCCGGCGATCAGTGCTGCAGCGACGTGATGCAGACGACCTTCGGCTGGGTCATGTCCTCATAAGCAAAGCGAACGCCTTCGCGCCCCATGCTGCCGTATTTGAATCCGCCAAACGGCATTGCGTCGAACCGATAGTCGGACGACTGGTTGATCATGACACCGCCGGCATCGATCCGCTTGGCGGCCTCCAGAGCACTGGCAAGATCGTTGGTAAAGATCCCGGCATGGAGGCTATATTCCGGCGTGTTAGCCAACTCTATTGCCTCTTCAAGTTCATCGAACGGCTGCAGCATGACGACGGGGGCGAAGACTTCCTCATTCAGGACGTCGCACGTGGCCTGCACGTTTTCTAGGACGGTCGGGGGATAGAGTGTGCCTGCTGGCTTGTGACCGCAAAGCAGCGTCGCGCCGGCAGCAATTGCTCGTTCCACCATGGCGGCGGCGCGGTTCACCGCACGTTCGGAGATCATCGGACCCATGTCAGTCTCAGCGTTCATCGGATCGCCGGTCTTCATCCGGACGGTTTGGGCCACGAACTCGGTCTTGAAGTGTTCATAGACCGAGCGTTGCACCAGAATCCGCTGCGTTCCGATGCAGTTCTGGCCAGCCGCCCAGAAGGCGCCTGACACACAATCTTCCACGGCGGCCTGAACATCGCTGTTTTCCATCACGATAACCGGCGCATTGCCACCGAGATCCATTGCGAGCTTCTTGATGCCTGCAGATCTCGCAATGGCCTCGCCCGTGACAAATCCCCCTGTAAAGGAGATCATGCGAACGTCTTTTGCCGAGACAAGTGCCTTGCCCAGGTCGGCGCCGCCGACAGCGACCGTGATGACCTCTTCCGGCAAGCCGCTTTCGATCAAGACCTCTACCAACTTGATGGCGGAGAGAGGCGTAAGCTCCGACGGCTTCAGAAGTACCGCGTTTGCGCCGGCAATGGCGGGGCCAAGCTTGTGGGCCACCAGATTGAGCGGGTCGTTGTAAGGCGTGATCGCGGCGATGATCCCTAGCGGCGCCCGGGTATACCAGCCCTGACGAGATTCCGAGCCAGCATAGGCATCAAACGGAATGACTTCGCCAGCATTGCGCTTGGCTTCTTCGGCGGAGAGTTTCAGTGTGTTGACACAACGTGTCGCCTCCTTGCGGGCCTGGGCAATTGTCTTCCCCGCCTCCTGAACGATCAGGAGCGCAAACTCCTCCTTGCGTTCTTCGATGGTGGCTGCGGCCCTTTCGAGAATTGCAGAGCGCTGGTGGCGGGGGAGCGACCGGGCAATCTGCGCGCCGCGCCTGGCGCGTTCGAGCAACAGGTCCACAGCCTCGGCACTGGTCTCTGGGATTGCGCCGACAAAGCTTCCATCGAACGGATTAGTGACGATGATCTCCTTGGAAGAGGCGGGTTTCAAGGCGAGACCGGGCATCACGCGGCCTCCTTCGCGAAATTTGCCGACTGCGCATTGTGTATAGCCACGATGTCGGACAGCAGCGCGTAGGCGGTTTCGACTCGACCGGCGCCCGGGCCACTCATTGTGACTGGGCCGAGAAGCTCTGTGTTCAGCGATACCGCGTTGGTGGCGCCATTGACGCCGGTGAGCGGGTGTCCGAGGGCAAGCTGTTTGGGCGCGACACTGCCGGTTATCGTCCCGTCGGCATTGCGAACTGCTGACCCGACCAGTTTCCAACGCCTTCCAGTCTTGGCAGCTGCTTGAATGTCGGAGGGAGAAAGCTTGGAGATGCCGTTGCAGGAGACATCCTCGGGCTTGAGATTTGCTCCCAGCAGCTCATTTGCTAAGATCACGACTTTCAGGCGAACGTCGAAACCCTCGACATCGGCGGTCGGATCGGCTTCGGCATAGCCCAGCGCCTGCGCTTCCGCGACGGCGCTGGCGAAGTCGAGACCCTCCTCCATGCGGCCGAGGACGAAGTTCGACGTGCCGTTGAGGATCCCTTCGAACCCTTTCACCTCTGCGCCGGCAAGGGTCTTCTCTGCCATCCTTATGACGGGCGTGCCGCTCATGACGGAGCCCTCATACTCGAAATGAACGCTGTTCGCCTTGGCAAGGGCCTTCAGTTCCCGAGCAGCGATTGCGACAGGCCCCTTGTTCGTGGTGACGACGTGCTTGCCCGAGTTCAGAGCCCAGCGGCAGTGCGAAACCGCCGGTTCGCCGTCCATCGGGTTCGTAAATGTCGCCTCTACGACGATGTCGGCAGGCGCCGTCTTGATGATGGCTTCGTTATCGGCCTCGGCATTGCCGCCGGAGAGCCGGCCAAAACCGCCTTTCGCGAAATTCGCCTCCACGAGGGTTTTGGCATCCAGGCCATTCGGCGAAATGACGGAGCCCAGATGGAGATCGCTGACCGCAACGATGTTCAGGCGGAAACCAAGGTCCCGTTCCCACAGAGGATTCTTTATGGCGATGAGCTCGGCCAAAGCCCGGTTGACGCCACCAAATCCGATTAGGGCAATATTGTAGATCTTCATGTGGTTTCCTCCGATGAGCGATTTATGCGCATATCATCAGATGCAAATCGCTCAGTCGGAACGGCACAAATAGACCAATCTGCCGTGCATTTTGCTCATGATGCTGACCGCTTGCCCGTCCAGCCCGGCCCCAGCACGCGGCGGGATAGGTGGTTCGTGCGAAGAAACCGGCTCGCCCCAGCAATACGTCGAAGTGCCAATCTTTGCGCAAAGTGGAGGCGTCTGAGCGGCTGTCTGCGGAAACCTCAGGAAAAGTGATCAAAGTCGATCGGAACTGAAAAGCCAGTCTTGACGCGGTCCATGACCACCATTGTCTTGAAGCCTTTGATATCGGGATTTTCATAGAAGAACTTGCGGGTGAAGACCTCATAGTCCTCCATGCTCTCGGCAGTAACGATGAGGACGAAATCCGCATCTCCCGTTACGTAGTAGCCGTTCATTACTTCCGGCGTCTGCCGGATCGATTGTTTGAACCGATCGACGATGTCGGCTCTTTCGCGCTCAAGCGTGACCAATACAAGCATTGCGATCGGTCGGCCGACAGATTTGGGTTTCACAACCGCAACCTCCGCCTCAATCACTCCGGCCTCGCGCAGCCGCTTGAGGCGCCGCTGCACCGCAGTGGCCGAAAGACCGACCATCGCACCGAGCTCCTCGCTGCTGTGCCTGTTATGATTCTGCACAATGTTGAGAAGACGAGCATCTAGTCGATCGAGCTGCATTTGGAAACTCCGCAGGATTTCGTCATTTATCGCGCCGAAAAAGCAGGATTTCCTCGTCAGAGCAATACCTATGTCGGAAATGAGCGTCTCAGTGCTTCTACGCTTCACAGACAAGACAGAGGCGACAGAGACGTTCAGCCCACGATGACCTCGCTGCATGAGGAATTGAGAAATGACCAATATTGCTGAAATAGCTGAGATGGATCGCAGGACCGTTCTGCATCCATTCACCTACCTTAAAAATTACGCCGCCGGGGAGACCGATCCTACCATCGTCGAGACTGGAAAAGGCGTTCGTATCCGCGACGCATCCGGCCGGGAATATCTGGACGGGTTTGCGGGCCTCTACTGCGTGAATGTCGGCTACGGCCGGACCGAAGTCGCCGAAGCGATCGCCCGGCAGGCCTACAAGCTTGCCTATTACCATTCCTACGCCGGACACACGACCGAGGAGCTCGCACGACTTTCGGATCGACTGGTGCGAATGGCGCCAGGCAATATGTCCAAGGTCTTCTACGGGCTGTCCGGTTCGGACGCGAACGAGACGCAAGCGAAGATCGTCTGGTATTACAACAATCTTCGCGGGAAAGCGCAAAAGAAGAAGATCATCTCGCGTGAGCGTGGCTATCATGGCTGTTCTGTGGTTTCCGGTTCCATGACGGGCTTGAGCTTTTACCACGATCATATGGATCTACCGGTTTCGGGGATTCTGCGTACCGGCGTGCCGCATTTCTATCGCGGCGCGATACCTGGCGAGACCGAAGAAGCCTTTTCACAGCGTCGCGCTGATGAATTGGAAGCGCTTATTCTCGCCGAAGGGCCGGACACTGTCGGCGCCTTCATTGCGGAGCCGGTCCTTGGAACGGGAGGCATTACACCGCCGCCGGCAGGATACTGGCCGAAAATCCAAGCTGTGCTGAAGAAGTACGACGTACTGCTGATTGCCGACGAGGTGGTCTGCGGGTTTGGCCGCACCGGTGCCATGTTCGGTTCGGATCTCTACTGTATGAATCCCGATCTGATCACCGTCGCCAAGGGCTTGACCTCAGCCTATGTGCCGCTGTCGGCGGCCATCATTTCGCAGAAAGTCTACGAGGTCATGGAGGAGGCGACGCCGCGTGTGGGCTCCTTCTCACACGGTTACACCTATTCCGGTCATCCGATCGGCGCTGCGGCCGCGAACGCAGTGCTTGATATCGTCGAGCGTGAAAATCTGGCCGGACAGTCCGCGACGAAAGGCGCTTATCTTTTGCAACGGTTGAAGGCAGAGTTTGATCAGAACCCGATCGTCGGGGAAGTTCGTGGCGTCGGCATGCTTGCTGCCATCGAGTTCGTTTCCGATCGCGGTACCCGGGCTTCGTTCGATCCGGGCCTGAAAGTCGGCGCGCGCATCTCCCAAGCCGCTCGAAATCGCAACCTCATTGCGCGCGCAATGCCGCATGGAGACATTCTGGGCTTTGCACCACCACTCGTGATGACGGAAGCGGAAATCGACGAAATGGTTGCGATCGCAAGGGCTGCCGTTGACGAGGTGCTGCGGGAGCTGGACTCCCAGGGATTGGTGGCAGGATAACGAATGGGCACTCGTCTGAGGCTTTGCGCATGAACGCAATTCTAAAGGTTCACGAACTTACAAAGACGTTTGGATCGACGAAGGTGCTGGATGGTATCAGCTTCGACATGAGACAAGGTGAGGTCATTTCTCTGATCGGGTCGTCCGGATGTGGAAAAAGCACCGCACTTCGCTGTATCAACTTTCTGGAGACGCCTACATCAGGTCGGATCGAGTGCATGGGCCAGTCCGTCTCCGTCGTCAATGACGAGCGCGGCCGTAGTCAGATCGTCAACGGTCGCGATATCAGGAACCTTCGCAGACACATCGGCATGGTGTTCCAGAACTTCAATCTCTGGCCTCACCTGAGCGTCCTGTCCAACGTGACCGAGGCACTCGTTTGGGTGCTGAAACTCGGGAAGAAAGACGCCGAAGAGGTTGCGCTCTCGGCCTTGTCGAAAGTCGGCATGGCGAGCTTCCGCAACCGCTATCCGCAACAGCTTTCGGGCGGGCAGCAACAACGCGTCGCGATTGCGCGCGTTCTGGCAATGAGACCAAAACTGATGCTGTGCGATGAGCCGACATCTGCACTGGACCCCGAACTCGTGGGCGAAGTGCTGAAAGTCATAAGGGCGCTGGCGGAAGCGGGGGCTACCATCCTCCTCGTCACGCATGAAATGCGGTTCGCACGGGATGTGTCGAACCGGATGATATTCCTGCAAAACGGCCACCTTGAGCAGGATGACGAACCGAAGGAATTGTTTCGAAATCCCGCGACGGAAGGGGTGAAGCGGTTTCTATCGACAGTGATGGCGGCCAACGCCTGAAAACCGCACTACAACGAAAACCATAAGGGGTAACAATCATGATCAACAGCAATCTCATCAAGTCAGCATTCACAACCAGCCTTCTCGTCTGCGCACTGGCGACGGGCGCGTCGGCAAAGGACGGCGTTCTGCGCATCGGGACGGAGGGCGATGCGCCGAAGTTCAGCATGGCCGATCCGAGCGGCACGGTAACCGGTTTCGACGCCGATATCGCCAACGGCATCTGCGCCGAGCTGAAACTGAAGTGTGAATTCGTCGTACAGACATTCAGCTCGCTGGTGCCTTCGATGGACAGCGATCGCTTTGACGTCATCATTTCCGGCCTCGGTATCACCGCCGAACGTCAGAAGAAGATCGACTACTCCATCCCCTATGCGACAACACCACTCTATTTCGCTGTCGCCAAGGACTCCCCGCTTGCAGGTCTCAAGAGCCTCGCCGAAATCGAGAAGGCTCTCCAGGGCAAGAGTGTCGGCGTCGTCACCGGGACGACCTACGCCAGGTTCATTGAGAAGCGGCTGAACGGCGTCGATCTTAAGACATACGACGCCGTCACGCAGCTGACCGCCGATCTCGCGAGCGGCCGTATCGACATCGCCTTCGCGGATTCGCCGACATGGATGGATTTTCTCGCAACGCCTGACGGCGCCAACTTCACCAGAATCGACCTGAAAATCATGGCCATGGACGACCCAGACGTCCTTGGCCATGGCATGGGAGTCGGGATGCGCAAAGGCAATACCGAGCTCAAGACCAAGGTTGATGCCGCCCTCTGCAAGATGATCAACGATGGCAAGGTCAAGGAAGCATCGATGCATTGGTTCCAGGACGACTACACGATTCCCTGCAAGAAGTGATCGTTTCGAACATGAAGCCTGCCTTGGCACGGGCCAAGGCAGGGTCACGGGGATTGTGTCCATGTTGGGTGACCTTTGGGTGTTGATGGTGGAGCAAAGTTGGGCGCTCGCTCTGCTGAAAGGAAGTGTCGTCACGATCGCGATCGGTTTGATCGGAATGACATGCGGTTTTCTGGTTGCAACGCCCTTGGCCATCATGCGCTGGCGGAAGGTCAAGGTCGTTTCGCAACTGGTCGACGGGTACAGCATTCTTGTTCGTGGCGTTCCGGGCTTGTTGGTCATCTATCTCCTGTTTTTCGGGTCGATCGAGTGGGTGAAGGCGATTACGGCTGCGTTCGGCTACCAGGACTCGGCTGATAACGCATACCCCTATATCATCGGGGTAATCGCGATTGCCGTCATCTCGTGCGCCTATTCGATCGAAGTCATCCGGGGTGCGCTTCAGGCGGTGCCTTACGGTCTGCTGGAAGCCGCTCAGTCGCTCGCGTTGCCAAGAGGTGTAACGTTTATGCGCATCACGTTCCCACTGGCACTGCGACTGGCGCTTGGCGGGATCAACAACGTCTGGCAGATGACGATCAAGGACACTTCGCTAGTCTCGGTCGTCGGCTTACAGGAATTGATGAGGACGGCTGCCATCGGTGCGGGAATCACACGATCCCCGCTGCTTTTCTACTGTATCGCTGCGGCGCTCTTCTTCTGCATGACCGCAGTCAGTCAAACCGCGTTTTCCAGCGCAGAACGTGCGCTCGACCGCGGCTTCCGAGGACGCTGACATGGATCTTGGGATAATTGCTTATGCCGTTCCGTTCCTTGTCATAGGTGCCAAGACGACCTTGCTGATCGCCGTATTCGGCGTCGGTATTGGGCTTCCCTTTGGTGTCGCCGTCGGGCTCGCGCGCTGCTCGAGAAGCCAGGCATTGCGCCGCGTTTGCGACGCTTACTGTGCGATCTTCCGCGGCACGCCTATGCTGGTGCAGGTCTTCGTCATCTATTACGGCTTGGCCCAGGTGAGTTTTATTCGTCAGAATCCGTTTCTGTGGTGGATGATTGGAGACGGGTTGAACGCTGCGGTCCTTGCCGTGGTGCTCAACACAGGTGCCTACACGGCCGAGATTTTCCGCACGGCTTTCCTCTCCCTGCCCAAAGGACTTATCGAGGCGGCAGATGCCTGCGGCATGCACCCGTGGCATGTCTTTAGGAGGGTGAAATTTCCGCTTGCGGTGCGCCAGGCGCTTCCGGCCTATAGTAGCGAGGCAGCGATCATCGTGAAGGAATCCAGCCTCGCATCCACGATTACCGTTCTGGAAATCACCGGATATGCGAAGCGGCTCATGAGCGAGACGTTCGCGATCATGGACATCTTCATCATTACCGCAGCGTTCTATCTCACCATAAATATCGTCGTCTTGACGGGTTTGAAACTCCTCGAACGGCGCCTTTCGCTTGCCCGATAAACAGATCCAAGAAAGGTCTTCCAATGTCCAAACTCACTTTCGTCGATTGCGGCAACCTGCCTCAACCGCGTAACGGCCAGCCCGCGCCTGAAAGGCTTGTCGAGGGTAATCCGCAGTTTCTTTCCTGGGACATTGCGCAGACGGCCGACGGCGTCGTTCGCTCCGGCGTCTGGGAAGCGACGCCCGGCGCCTACCGCTCGATCAAGGGCGAAACTTTCGAATTCTGTGTCATTCTTTCGGGCGTGTCCGAACTGATCGAGGATGGCTGTGAGCCGCGGCGCATCGTTGCCGGCGACGCTTTCGCCATGCATCCGGGTTTCGTCGGAACCTGGAGGGTGATCGAAACGACGCGCAAGCTCTGGGTTTGCCGAGACTAAGTCAAAATCAATTGAAATCCTCTATCCGGAACTTAAGCTCTCATGGCCCAGGCTCAAGCGCATCCCATTAAGTCCACGCCCTACTGGTGGGAGGACAGCACATTTCCCGCCCTGCCAGCGCGGAACCTCGAGAAGACGTGCGACGTGGCGATCGTTGGAGGAGGGTACACGGGTTTGTCGGCGGCCCTCGAGCTTGCCCGTGCCGGTAAGCATGTCCAGCTGTTTGACCGTCAAGCCCTTGGCCTCGCGGCATCGGGCCGCAATGGAGGCATGGCCAGCGGAAGCATCCGCCCGGGGCGCAAGGATCTGGTCAGGCGGTTCGGGCAGGAGAGGGCGCAAGCCATTCTCCTGGAAGGTAAGGCGGCGCGAGAGGATCTCTGGCGCTTCCTCAGAGATGAAAATATCGAATGCGATTTCTCGCTGTCTGGCGCCTTCAGCGGGGCCATGACGGTTGATCAAGCCGACGAACTCCGTCGTCAGGCAGAGTTTCTGCATCAGAATCTCGGCATCGAGGCATATCCGGTGGAAAGGGCCGATGTTCCGAAGTTCATCGGAACCGACCTTTATGTCGGAGGCCTTGTGCGCAATGACATCGGTGGGCTGCAGCCGGCCAAGCTTCTTGGGGCCATGATCGATCTGGTAAGTTCATCGTCGGCGATCATACATGAAAATACCGCAGTCCTTGGATCGAAAAGCGAGGCCGGAGGCGTGCGAATTCAAACGCAGCGCGGAGAGGTTTTCGCCAGAAAACTTCTTGTCTGCACTGATGGCTACACCGACGGTTTCGACCCGTGGCTCCGTCGCCGCCTTGTACCGGTTCGCAGCAGGATAATCGCGACTGAACCGCTCGACAGAGAGGTGATAGATCGGCTGATGCCGCCACGCATGATGTATGGCGACCTGCGTAAGCTCAGCTACTATTATCGACCATCGCACGACGGATCTCGGATCTTGTTCGGCGGACGCGACGGCACGACCGAAGGAGACTCCGCCGCTCCGATTGCACATCTGCAAAGCGAACTTGCGCGGCTTTTTCCCGAACTCGCAGGAATAGGTCTTACGCACAGCTGGTTCGGCTATGTCGCCATGAACCGCGACATGATCCCGCGCATGTTCTCCCGCGGAAATACAGTCTATGCGACCGGCTATTGCGGCTCCGGTGTCGTGTGGGCCAGATGGCTGGGCAAGAAGGCGGCGTTCAAGATCCTCGGTGACCCGGAACAATCGCGTTCAGCGTTCGATTTCGATGCCGCTCCGAGGGCCGTGCCATTCTTCAAGGGCAAACCCTGGTTCATTCCTATCGTTTACTCGATGTATGCGCGGCACGACAGGAAGATGCTCCTCAGACGCCTGAAGGGCTGAGGTTCAGATGCCATACTCGTTTCTGCAAGTCCGCCACGGCGCCGAAAAAGGTTCGTGCCGTCCGCTTGCAATCAAGCCCCTGCGTTGGCGCTATGCGCAGCAGACAACAACTGGCAGAGGCCGGAGCTAGGTGAACAGACATGATTAGTCTGGAAACGATCGAGCAGGCGCGCGAGCGCATCAGCAAGCACATCCGCATCACGCCTATCGTCATGTCGGCGGCACTGTCCGAACTGGCCGGGACGCAGGTCAGCCTGAAGCTGGAGCATCGCCAGTTGACCGGAAGCTTCAAGCTTCGTGGAGCAACCAATGCCGTGTTGCAGCTCACCCAATCCGAGCGGGATAGAGGCGTTGTTGCGGCTTCCACCGGCAATCACGGACGCGCTCTGTCCTATGCCGCCGGCGCGATTGGCTCTCGAGCGACCATTTGCGTGTCGCACCTCGTGCCGGAAAACAAGGTGTCCGAAATCCGCCGGCTCGGCGCTCGCGTCCGGATCGTCGGGTCATCCCAAGATGAAGCGCAGGTTGAGGTTGATCGTCTCGTCGCGGAGGAGGGCCTCAGCATGATCCCCCCCTTTGATCACTCCTGGATCATCGCCGGCCAGGGCACCGTCGGACTTGAAATCGTCGAGGCGATGCCTGACGTCGCCGCGGTTCTTGTTCCCCTATCCGGAGGCGGTTTGGCAGCAGGTGTCGCGGCGGCGGTCAAGACGGTGCGCCCGGATGCCAAGGTAATCGGTATAACTATGGAAAGGGGAGCGGCGATGAAGGCTAGCATCGACGCGGGGCACCCGGTCCAGGTCGAAGAACATCGAAGTTTCGCCGATTCGCTCGGCGGCGGCATCGGTTTGGCCAATGCCTGGACGTACCCGATGTGCAAAACCCTCCTCGACGACGTGGTGCTCGTCAGCGAGCGCGAGATAGCCACTGGCATACGTCACGCCTATGCGTGTGAGCGTGAGATAATTGAGGGTGCTGGGGCAGTCGGCATTGCTGCGCTGCTCTCAGGTAAACTGGCGCAGGTTGAAGGCCCGATCGTCGCCATTCTTTCAGGCGGTAACATTGACATGGCGTTGCACATGAAGGTGGCCAGCGGCCTTGACACAATTGATGAGGGAGGCTGATGCCAAAAATAAGGATATTGACCGAGTCAGAGCTTCGAACCATCGTTCCGCTCGACATGGATGCGGTGGATTGCGTTGAAAACGCCTTCCGCGCATTGGCCCTGGAAAACGCGGTTCAGATGCCGCCGATTTTGCGCCTCGACGTGCCCCACAGCAGGGGCGAAGTCGATGTGAAGACGGCTTATATTCATGGTTTGAGCAGCTTTGCTATCAAGGTCAGCCCTGGTTTCTTTGATAATCCGAAGATCGGGCTTCCGAGCACTAATGGTCTGATGGTCTTGCTGTCGAGCAAAACCGGCTTGGTGGAAGCTCTCTTGCTTGACAATGGCTACCTCACCGACGTTCGCACAGCGGCCGCTGGCGCTGTCGCGGCAAACCATCTGGCACGGAAGGACGCGTCGATCGCAACGGTCTTCGGAGCGGGCGTTCAGGCCAGGCTGCAACTCGAAGCCCTCATGCTGGTGAGACCTATTCGAGAGATCCGCGTTTGGGCGCGTGATTATCGGCGGGCGCAAGCGCTTGTTGAGCAGCTCGGAGCAAGACAAAATCTTTCCATTTCCGCATTTGAGGATCCGCGAAGGGCGATCGCCGGGTCACAGATCGTCGTCACGACGACACCTGCCGACCGACCGATTGTCGATGCCTCGTGGCTCGAACCCGGACAGCACCTGACCGCCATGGGTTCGGACGCAGAACATAAGAACGAGATCGACCCCATCGCTATCAAAGCGGTAGATGTTTACGTGGCTGACAGCCTCAAACAAACGCGAAGACTTGGTGAATTGCGCCATGCCATCAACGCAGGTCTCGTCGCAAGTGATGCTGATTTTCCGGAACTAGGTCAGGTCGTTGTAGGTGCCAGACCGGGCCGCAGAAGTGCCTCGGACATCACCATAGCCGATCTTACGGGGACCGGGGTTCAGGATACCGCAATTGCCACGCTGGCGTTTGCGCGCGCCGAAGAACGAAGTGCCGGCACGTTCTTTGAAAGTTGATGCTGGTCGGCTCTTTGCCTCCGAGGCCTCAGCGACCCGAGTACCGATTCGGCGGTCTAGGTCTGCATTGGCGCCGTTCACGCTGCACTGAAGACTAGCTAGCTCAGAGTGTGCGGCGCCTGCTCCTCATACTCCATTCCTGCTATTGCCCAGAGCCCACCCGAACGAGCAGGTCCGCTCATCGCCTTGAGAAAGTTTGGGACCCCCAAAGGCATAATCGAAGGTGCCGTCATGAGAAAGGTCTTTGGCCTCGCCTCTTAATCTACCCGATCCTCCGGAGCCTGGACAGCTCCGACGAATCCGGGCGAGCCGACCCATGTCCAGTGCTTCTCTCACGACGCAGCATAGAAATCTTCTTGGATAGTGGCGAGAAGCCAAGACACGAATTGATCGATTCCAGACGTCTTCCTTGCCAGCGCCGAACGAATAACGCCGTAATGTGAACCATCGGGGTGAAAGCCGAGTGGTGCGGTCAGGCGGCCTTTGCGGATATCGTCAATGGCAATAATCTTTGGGCACATGGCCACCCCAAGACCGCTGGCTGCGGCCTCCACCATCAGGAAATGATGGTCAAGAAAGCGCGTCGAGCGCGCCTTCGGCGCGTCCGGATGGGCGGCGGACCACTTCTGCCATCCATCCGGCCGGGTCTTTGCAGCAAGCGCGACATAATCGCCGGCAGCAAACCGATCCGTCATGGCGGGATGCATGACAGGACCGACTTCCTCCTCAATCAACCGTTCGATCTGCCAATTCGCATCGATCGCGAAATCGAGCCTGCGGATCGCTAGGGTGATACGGTCGCGCGCAAAATCGAACCCCCCACCACCGACAGAAAGATGAAAGTCGATTTCGGGATGGCGATCCTGAAATTCCGATAGGCGTGGGATCAGCCATCGCATGGCGACGGATCGTTCGCAAGAAATGACAATCGGCGGTGATAGGTCGACTTTGCGGATATCCTCCAGCGCCGCCGAAACCAGGGACAAAGCGTCTGTCGTCGCCTGCGCGAGCCGTAAACCGTCTCCCGTCAGCCTTAGGCCACGCCCATCAACTTCCAGCAAACGAATGTCGAGGTGTTCGGAAAGTTTCGAAACACGCCGGCTGACAGCACCGTGCGTCAAATTTAACTCAGCCGCGGCCGCACGTACGGAACCAAGGCGCGCAACGACCTCAAAGGCACGCAGGTCATCGAGGGATGGAATGTCCGAACGCTTCATTGGTGACAAACTATCACCGGTATGTTTGAAATCATATCAATTTCCATCTCGAAGTACGGAGGAACAGTCGAGGCGGGCGCTCTCCCAAAAGCAAGGCTCCTCGAATCTGCAGAGTAGGACAAGGCGGCAACGTTTCGCACGTTGTCTCCATCGAAGAGGGTAGTCGCATGCTGTAAAAGCGATGCAGCATATGTGACGCACAGGGCGGCAGCCGCTTGCAGACAGGCCGTGAAAGATCGAGCCAAAGTTCGCTGTCGCAGGCGGCGGTCAAAGGCAGTTGCAACGCCACATTGATAGGGCGCCATGACTCGTCGTGGCTAGATCGCATGATTGGTGATCTATTATCACCATAATCCGTCAGTTTATATCGATAGTCCGAGCCTATCCTTTCGCTAGTATGACCGATAAAGCCAAACCGATAGGGTCTCGATCATGCAAGCCAATGCTGCTATCCGCCTGGACTTCCGCTCTGATACGGTTACCCGTCCCACCCTTGGCATGCGAGCGGCGATGGCTGCCGCCGAAGTGGGCGACGATGTCCTTGGCGACGACCCCACGGTCCAGGCGCTCGAGGCCCGATTGGCCGCACTGTTCGGCAAGGAAGCGGGACTGTTCGTGCCAACCGGCACCATGTCCAATCTCGCTGCGATCATGAGCCATTGCCAGCGCGGCGAGGAATATCTCTGCGCAACCGGAGCTCACACCTATCTGTGGGAAGCCGGAGGCGCTGCGGTGCTGGGCTCGGTCCAGCCGCAGCCATTGCCGGTGCGCGCCGACGGCACAATCCCCATCGAGGAGCTTCACGCCGCGGTGAAGGACGATGATCCGCATTTTGCGATCACGCGACTGGTCACCATCGAGAACACGTTCGCCGGGCGGGTCCTGCCGCGCGATCATCTGGCCGAGGTCGTCGAATTTGCGCGAGAGCGGAAGCTCGCCACCCATCTCGATGGTGCGCGGCTGTTCAATGCGGCTGCGGCGCTCGGCGTTGATGTCGGGTACCTGGCAGAGGGCTTCGATAGCGTGTCGCTGTGCCTTTCAAAGGGGCTGGGGGCGCCGCTCGGATCAGTGCTGGTCGGCGATGCCCCATTGATCGCCCGTGCGCGCCGGTGGCGCAAGATGCTCGGCGGCGGAATGCGGCAGGCAGGGATAATTGCAGCGGCTGGACTGTACGCGCTCGACCATCACGTCGACCGGCTGGTCGAGGACCACGCTAATGCTCGGGTGCTCGCGCAAGCATTTGCGGGAATTGAGGGGCTGAAGGTGACCCCGCCGCAATCAAACGTGGTCTTTGTCGAGCTCTCGCCCGATCTGGCGACCCGGCTGTCCGAGGCGCTACGTGAACTCGGCATCGCGGCGAGTTTCTGGCCCGGTGGGCGAATGCGCTGGGTCACCCATCTCGATGTCAACCGTGCCGCTGTCGACGAGGCCATTGCGGCAGTGCGCGAGGTCACTGAAAGTAGGAGATGAAGACTCCCGGCGAATTGAACAGGGCAAGTTGCGCGGTCATTCCAAGGCCACTTCATCCTACGGAAGAAAGCAGGCCTCTTCTGAATCTCGAACGATTCGGGAATCAACGGGTCCTGCGCAGCGGACCTCGCCCTTGCCACCGACCTGCGCCATGGCGTTTGAGGCAGCCGCATCAACGTTGGCAAGCGGCTTCCCCTAAAGGCGCTGAACGCAATACCGCGCGTCGTGCTCGCGCCGATCTTCGTGCTGTGGCTTGGCCTTGGGCTGGTCCAAGGTGGCGCTCGCCGTAACATTGGTTTTCTTCGTCACATTCTTCAACGCAAAGCAAGGCGTGCGCGAGGTAAACCCGGTTGTGTTGTCGAACGCCCGCATTTTGGGAGGCACTCGATCGATCTCCTGCGTCATGCCTATTTCCCAGCGGCGGCAAGCTGGATTTTGTCATCGTTGCGCACCTCGGTCGGCTTCGCAGTTGTGGGAGCGATTATCCGCGAATATCTCGGCTCCTCTGCCGGGCTCGGCTATTTAATCGCGCAGGCCGAAGGCAACTTCGATGCAGTGGGTGTCTTCGCGGGCATTCTGATCCTAGCAATCTTTGTGTTGATCATCGACTTCGTTCTCGACATTGCCGAGAAGCGGCTCATCAAGCGGCGAACGAGCTGTTCCGAAAGGCCCGCCTGAACGCTCATCCGCGTCCACCGACAAAACTCCTTTCCGCAGGCGTTCTCCCTTTGCGCAGGAGGGAGAACGCCAGTGGAATTTGAGCCGTTCTGCTTATCGCAGGGCCGCGGCGTTCGGAAGATCGAAAATAATCCGCGAGACCAATTTGATCTATGTTGACACCAATCGCTAAACCAATTCTATATTGATCGCACGACGATCCTGATTGGTAGCGAATGGTGGTGAACGTGAAAGCAACTCCGACACTTGAAACGAGCCGTGCGCCTTCACAGGCGGCTGTAGCACGCGAAGCTCCCACGCAACTGTTCATCGGCGGCGAATGGGTTACTGCAAAAGGTGGCCGGACCTTCGATGTGATCGATCCTTCGACTGCGGAAGCGATCGCCACTGTTTGTGACGGCGATATCCCGGATGCAATGGCGGCCGTCGACGCGGCAGAAAAGGTGGCTGCGGCCTGGAAGGCAACGTCGCCGCGGCGGCGCTCGGATGTCCTGATGAAGTGTTTTCACCTCCTTCTCGAACACGCAGAGTGGCTGGCGCAACTGATCACGGTGGAAAATGGCAAGGCGCTTCCCGACGCGAGATCTGAGGTCGCCTACGCGGCCGAGTTTTTCCGTTGGTATGCCGAGGAGGCTGTTAGGGCTCCCGGTGAATTTGGATCAGCACCTTCGGGCGCAAACCAGATCATCGTCAGCCATGAGCCGATTGGTATCGCCGTATTGGTAACGCCCTGGAATTTTCCGGCAGCGATGGCGACCCGAAAAATCGCCCCGGCATTGGCAGCAGGCTGCACTTGCATCCTGAAGCCGGCAGCCGAGACGCCTCTGACGGCGCTCGCCATTGGAGAACTGATGCGGCAGGCAGGTGTTCCTGCCGGAGTGGTCAACATCGTTCCCACGAAAAAAGCCGGTCCTGTGGTCAGTGCAATGCTGCATGACAAGCGGGTGCGGAAGCTGTCGTTCACCGGCTCGACCGGCGTTGGGAGAATACTGTTGCGCGAGGCCGCGGACCAGGTCGTCAGCTGTTCAATGGAATTGGGCGGCAACGCGCCTTTCATCGTATTCGACGATGCCGACCTCGAAACGGCGGTCGCAGGCGCAATGGTCGCAAAGATGCGCAACGGCGGTGAGGCTTGTACGGCCGCAAACCGCTTCTACGTTCAAAGAGGAATTTCTGCTGACTTCATTCGGCGCTTCGCGGAGGAGATGGCAGCGCTCAACGTCGGGCCAGGACTGGCACCGGAGACGCAGCTTGGCCCACTGATCACCGATGCTGCGGTGACCAAGGTGGAGCGCCTGGTAGACGACGCGATCGCCAAGGGAGCCCGGCTGGTGACAGGCGGAAGCAGGTTGAGCGGCGAGGGATTCTATTATTTGCCAACCGTTCTCGCCAATGTCTCTCCGGACGCCGAGATACTTCGCGAAGAAATCTTCGGTCCGGTTGCGCCAATGATCGTGTTTGACACCGAGGACGAGGTCGTCGATCTGGCCAACGACACCGAATACGGGCTTGTATCCTATATCTTCAGCCGAGACCTCAAGCGTGTGCTTGCGGTCGCCGGCAGGCTGGAAAGCGGCATGGTCGGGATTAACCGCGGTGTCGTTTCCGACGCTGCGGCGCCGTTCGGCGGCATGAAGCAGAGTGGCCTCGGGCGCGAAGGCAGTCATCACGGCATGCTCGAATACCTCGAAACGAAGTACATCGCCGTCACCTGGTAGGTCGTCGCGAGCAAGGCCGCTTGCCAATAGCAATCATGTGCCGACGTCAGGCAGGCTCCAACCACGGAACAATGCCGCGGGTGACTGCAGCAAGAATAGGAGTGATAAATGTCCCTACTGAAAACCATCGATCCGAATCCATCCTTCGAGCCGAAACATAGAACTGCCGAGCCGGAGCGCCTGATTGCGGGCAGACCCGCCTTCAAGACGTGGCTGCAGGACACCGCCAAGGACGGCAAGGTCAATACCGGTGTTTTCGAGGCGACGCCCGGTGAAACGCACTCCATCAAGGGCGAAACATTTGAATTCTGCCATCTTGTAGATGGCGTGATCGAACTGACGGAAAAGGGCAAGGATCCGGTCATCTATCGCGCGGGCGACAGCTTCGTGATGAAGCCTGGCTACGTCGGGGTCTGGAAGACAATCGAGACCGTGCGGAAGATTTTCGTCACCGTCACCTGATCATTCGAGCAAACGATGCCGTTTTAACGTGCATCTTCGCATTTGCAGGCGGGACAGGGCGAGGCGGCAGGCAAGCCGTTTCGGCCGGCGAGACTTGAAATCGATGGGCGGTTTATCCGTCGCTCTTTACTAGGCGTGTGTATACGTGTCTCCGGTACGGCCAGGAGACTCGATTCTCCGTCACGGCTTCATAGACCTTCGCCGTTATCACTGATGAGCAGGAGACTCACGAATGGATGAACTCATGCAAACGGAATCGATCGTTCTTGCGCCTTTCGAGGCTCATCATGTGGGCGGAGCCCTCGCGCTGTCGCGTGCAGCGGGTTGGGCGCACAGGAGGGAAGACTGGGAAATGATACGGTCTCTGAGCGAAGGACGCGTTGCGCTCGCCGGCGACCGGGTTGTGGGTACCGCCCTCATGACTCCCTTCGGCGACACTTGCTCTGCCATTAACATGATTATTGTCGATGAAAGCCAACGTGGACGGGGGGTGGGAAGAAAATTGACCACCGCCGCGTTGGAACTCGCTGGTGAGCGTGAATGCCGATTGACGGCGACGAATGACGGCTTGCCTCTATATGAAAAACTCGGCTTCGTCGCGACGCACCAAATCCTCCGTCATCAAGGCATTGCCGGTCAGGTCGGTGCTCCTGACAATGTTGAGTGGATCGGGCCTGACGCGCTGCCGGCAATCAAAGCGCTCGATCGTACGGCATTCGGGGCCGACCGTGACGCGATATACAACGCCCTGGCGAATGAGGGGCGTTTTGCCGCCATCCGGAAAGGTGATCATATCGTCGCATTTGCGGCGACGCGGTTGTTCGGAAAGGGTGAAGTCGTCGGGCCCGTCGTTGCTGAAAACTCGGAACAGGCGAGGGACCTGCTTGCCTTCATCCTATCGGGCAAGGAAGGTCGCATTGTAAGAGTCGATATCCCTGAACAGACCGGCCTTTCGTCACCGCTCGCGGACTGGGGACTGCCTAAGGAGGGCAGCGTCGTTGCGATGGTTCGCGGCGCGGCGGGTCGATGTGAAACACCGGCCGTTCAAACTTTCTGCCTTGCGAGCCAAGCTATTGGCTGACGTGAAAATCCGAAGTGCGACGCGGCGACATTGCAAGCGGCAAATGCACTTTGATCAGGGGCGATTTCAAGACGACGAAGGTGAAGTACTTGTCAATGCGGATCTCCAAATCGAGGAGCTGCTCCATGATCGCCTGGCACTCGTCGATTCCGGTGGTGACAAATTTTACGAGGTAATCGTAGCCTCCCGAAACCAAATGGCATTCGATAAGCTGATCGACCCTTCTCGATCGCGCTGATAAATCTCGCGAAGTCAAGTTGACGGTGATTCTTCAGCTTGATTTCGGTGAACACCGTCAGCGTCAGTTTTGCGATATTGATCTGCGCACAGTATCCCTGGATATAGCCCTTCGCCTCCAGCTTTCTTACGTGCAACAAACAGCGACTTGGCGAGAGGTTGACCATTTCCGCACGACACATCTGCCTTTTGGCGGCGCGGCAGATGCCGCGAGGCGATCAATGCGGGATCGAGGTGGTCTTTTCCGAAGCGTCACATCCCCGGGGAGCGCTGGTCAGCGTTGATCGAGCAGTTTGATCTGGAGATCTTCCCAATGCTCCTGGAATGCATCCCGCGCCGTATCGTAGTGACGGCTCCTCAAGCTGTTGATGAGCCGCTCGTGTTCTTCCGCCATTTCTTCAGCGGTGGAGTAGAAATCCTGCCGCTGTGCGAGAAGAAGCTCGATCTCGCCCTCAAGGTCCGAATAGGTCCGCTTGAGCCGAGCGCTACCGCTGGAGGCGATGATGGCGCGGTGGAAGTCGCGGTCCGCAGCAACCAACAGGGATCTGTCGGAGGACAGAGTCGACCTGTGCATAACATCGATCGCCTCCAGCGCCTGCGATGGGATAACGCCGGTCAGCACGATCAGACGAATGGCCTCGCCCTCGATGGCGCCGCGCACGCGCGTGATATCGACAATATCGTCTGGCCCGAATTCTGGCACCACAAAGCCCCGGTTCGGTATCTGACGTAACAGTCCTTGCGTGACGAGCACCTGGGCTGCTGTACGGAATGTGTGCCGCGAGGTCGAATGCTCTTCGCACATCTTCACGTCGCGTAGGAACTCGCCCGGTCGGAAGTCCCCCGACAAGATGCGCCGTCGCAAGGCGTGCACCAGGATTTCCACCGCGCTAGCGGGCAAGGGCTCGACGTTCATCTCTGGATCTTCGGCTTGGTTCTTGGCGGGCAGCGGCGGCATGGCTTTGGCTTTGCTCGTTGTTTATGTCGTATACCTACGCCACATGCGGCGGCGCTGAGCAAGGGAGATGATATTGTACCTTCCTTGCCGCATGCTGGCGGGTCCTAGATCCTCACGGACCGAAGCGCCTCGTCGACGCCCTCGAGCAAACGCGCCGCGTTGGCCGATGTGAAGATGAGCGGGGGCCTGATCTTCAGGATATGTGCGTCCGCTCCCGTCGCGGAAATGAGGATGCGCCGGTCGCGCAGGGCATTGACCGCCGCAAGCGCACGGTCCATGTCCGGCGTTTTCCGGTCTCTGTCCCTAACGAGTTCGACGGCGAAATAGAGGCCGGCCCCGCGAACATCGCCGACAAATTCGTATTTTTTCTGCAGGTTCCGGAGGCCGTCGAGGATTTCGCCGCCGACCTTGGCGGCATTGTCCAACAGGCCCTCCTCGAGGATCGTATCGAGCACGGCTCTTGCTGCGGCGACAGCGACGGAGTTGCCGCCAAACGTATTGAAGTAGCGCATGCTGGATCCGAATTCGGCAACGAGTTCGGGCCGCAGCACCACGCCGGCAACGGGATAGCCGTTGCCCATGGGTTTGCCCATTGTGACGATGTCCGGATCGACCTTGTGACGGCTGTGGCCCCAAAGATGGGTGCCGGTCCGCCCGAATCCGGATTGCACCTCGTCGGCAATGAACAAGCCGCCCGCCTTGCGCACCACTTCCGCCACCGGCGCCAATATGTCCGTCGGATCGACGTAGAGACCATCGGAGGAGAAGACGGAGTCGGCGATGAATGCCGCTAGGCCGCCGCCATGCTGCTCAATGTCGGCGATCTGCCGCGCGACATCCTCCGCCATCCGCTGGCCAATTTCCTCGACGGGCAGTCGATAGGAATCCGGCGCCGCGACAGTGCGAAGATAGGGATCCAGAGCCGACTTTCTGCCGAGCGACGGCGAGATTGCCGCCACCGCGCCGCTGTTGCCGTGATAGGCTTCCGCCGTGACGATGACGCCTGTCTTGCGTGTGTGGTAACGCGCGATCCGCAAGGCGAGATCGTTGGCTTCCGAGCCCGTGCATGTGAACATCGCGCATCCGGTTCGGCCGAGTTCGCCACCGAACGTATTGATCAGGGCTTCGGCATAGTCCAGCAGCGGCTCCTGCATGTAACGCGTGTGGGTACAGAGTACCTCGAGTTGCTTCTGGATCGCCTCAACGACCCGCGGATGAGAGTGCCCCAGCGACACCACGTTGTTGTAGGCATCGAGATATTCGTTGCCGTGCTTGTCATAGAGGAAGACGCCCTTCGCACGGGAGATCTCAACCGGGGACTTGTAGAAGAGCCGATAAGCAGGCCCGAGCAGCCTTTGCCGCCTGGCGACATGCTCGAGATCTTCACTTGTAAGATGAGACGTGTCCTGAGGGTTGAAGCCATTTGGCATGTCGCCACGGAAGCCCTTGGGCAGGGTAGTCGCTTGTTTGGACATTGCGGTTCCTATCGTGTCAGAAGATCGGAAATCTGTGCGGTCGAAATCGAGTGAAACCACTCGAGGTGGGCCCAGCCGGCTTCGGTGTTGCGTAGGATATAGCGGCTATTCTCGGGGAAGATCTCTGCGCGCCAGCATGTCAGCAGCGCACGAACCGCAAGGCGGCCCATCGACAAAAAGGGAATGAGGCGGAGCTCCTCATCCGTCAGTTCGGCATGGCGGAGATAGCCACGCAGAACGTCGCGCGCTTCGTCGAACAGATCACGCCGGTTCCCATGGGCGAACGATTTTGGCATCTGGTTCATCAACGCCGTGGAGACATCGACGGCAATGGCGGTACGGACCGCATCACCGAAGTCGATGACGCCGGTCAGAAACTGCGGACTGGTGTGCTCGACGACCAGGTTCGACGTATTGAAGTCGTTGTGGAGCACTTGCCGCCGGCACAGATCGAGCTTCGGCTTGATTTCGGCAAACCGTTCGAGCGCACGGAAGGTCCAGGCCCGCTTATCGCCCTCAGGAATGAAGCTCAACAGATCGGTGAGATCGAGCAGATGGGTGACGTCCCATGCGACCGTCCGGCCGTCTGCGGGGTGCGAGAAATCGGCCATGGAATGGCGCAGCTTTGCCAGGATTTCGCCGATCCGTTCACGCTGTGGGGCTGTGCAAGATGTCCGGTCGAGCGGGGTGCCGGCAAGGAAGGTTATAAGGCGCACGACTCGCCGATCGCCGCCGCTCGTAGTGACGATTGGCAAATCCGCCCCGTCGACATCGCCAAATGTGCGGGGGATTGGTAGATCAGGGGCTCGCTTCTCCAAATGGCGCATCAGCGACACCTGGAAATCGAGTTCCTCGATCCGCTCAGAAGGATGAGCGATCTTCAATACAAACTTCCCCTGGGCGGCGCAGTCGAGGAGGAACGTGTCGTCCTTTTCTGTTTCAAAGCGCGTTGCCGAGCCGCGCGTGCCATATAGCCGCTCGGCGATTCGTTCGGCTTCCGCAGCGCCCACGGAATGGCACGCCTCTGAAAGCTCAGGGACGCGGGCTGGCCCGTACTGATGCTTGTGACCCATAACTCATTTATATCCTGAAGTTCGATGACCTCAGTATCTCATACTTCAATTTTTGTACAACAATTTATTTCGATGATGAATCTAGTCAGCCTTAGCTTTTTTTGATGGTTGCAGGCCAAAATGTGAGAAAAGGCAACAAAATTAATAACATGCTTGGCTTGCGGTGACGGCATGGAGTAGCAACGTATACACGTCGACTGAGCGCTCGACGATGAAAATCCAAAAAATGGTTGGACAATAAGTTGATATCACCTCAAAGTTATGCCAGTGTGCTCCCACTGGTCGAAATGCAGCGAACAAGTCGGATTGATCCGCTTTGGTGGATTGGCCCGGTATCTAAAAAGGCAGAAGAAATGACCAGATTCGCAAAGGTATCTGCCGCGTCCGCATTGGGTCCGTCGGGACCGCGACCTCTTAGAAAGGCGGCATGCCCGCCAAAATGACCTGGACAGGCACACCGTGCCATGAAAATTGGAAGGAATACACGCGATGACTCAATTTCGGCCGAAGTACGTGACCTTCGATTGCTACGGCACGCTCACCAATTTCGACATGGCCGGCGCGGCGCGACGCGTCTACAGCGAGCGCCTCTCCCCTGAAGCGATGGCAGCCTTCGTCGAGGCTTTCAAGGGCTATCGCCTTGACGAGGTGCTAGGCCCATGGAAACCGTTCGTCGAAGTGGTACACAATTCAATCGAACGCACCTGCAAACGTATCGGTATCCCGTTCAAACCCGAAGACGCGCAACGCATCTATGACGAGGTGCCAACCTGGGGTCCGCACCCGGACGTCCCGGCTGGCCTGTCCAAAGTGGCCAAGGAAATTCCGCTGGTCATCCTGTCGAACTCCATGAACAGCCTGATTATGTCGAACGTGGAAAAGTTGGGCGCACCCGTCCATATGGTAATCACGGCAGAAGAAGTCGGGGCATACAAACCTCTGATGAAGGGCTTCGAATACATGCTCGACAAGCTCGGCTGCGGACCGGAAGACATCACTCATGTGTCCTCATCCTTCCGCTACGACCTGATGACCGCCTATGACCTGGGCATCAAGAGCAAGGTCTGGGTCAACCGCGGCCATGAGCCCGCCAATCCCTATTACGAATACACCGAGATCAAGGACATCGGTGGACTAGCTGCCGCCGTTGGCCTGGAGCCAACCCTCAAGCGCGCCTGAAAAGCCAAGGCTCAGGCGCTGTGACGACAAGGAGATCGGGGCCGTCCGTTGGCCCCTTCTCTTTCGCCTGAAGGGAGCAAGCATGGCCTTTCGGGGGACCCCATCCGCACGCGTGATCTGCTGGCGTTAGAGGACGGTGTGATCCGAGCTTGACGCACCGGCACGTCGGACTTAGCACGCGTTTGTTGCGCGGTCGCTGTCGATTTCCGCTTTCGATTGCCGGTGCTGTTCCTCAACAACCGTTTTAGGCACGCACAGCGGTCGTCCGAAGCGTGTGGGAGTGACTGACCGGCTCAATCTTTACGGTTGGATTGGTCAAACCACCGATCCCATTCACCCGACCTTTCGATGCTCCTATCGATGCAGCGGACAGCCTTCCGGGTACGATCGGCGAGTTCGAAATCCACGGGTCGGCTGGTCTTTTTCTGAATAAGTGAAAACGTGAAACTGATCTTCGACCCCGCTCGGCCTGTGCTGACGCGGGGATGTCGTTCACAGGCGACGGCATCTTCAGAGCGGTCGATCCCACGCGATCATCCGTGATCGCGCGTAGCTGGATCTCCCGTTTGACTGTATTCGCAGCCCCTTGCGCAGGCATCCGAAACGGCTACACCGCACAGTAACCATTCACTCGTTCGCGAAGCCGGCTATGCCCTTGATCTCGATAAACTCTTGCAGTCCGAACTTCCCGTATTCCCGACCGTTGCCGGATTGCTTGTAGCCGCCGAAAGGGGCGGCGCTGTCCCAGGCGGAGTTGTTGAGGCGAACGCTGCCGGCGCGCAGCCTGCCTGCGAGCGCTCGCGCCTCCTCTGGATCGCCCTGAATGTAGGCCGCTAGACCGTAAGGCGTATCGTTCGCGATTGCGATCGCTTCATCCTCACTGTCATAGCCGATGATCGACAGCACCGGGCCGAAGATTTCCTCCCGCGCGATTGTCATCTGGTTGGTCACGCGGGCAAACACCGTCGGGCGCACGTAATAGCCGGAATTGAGATGCGAAGGGCGACCAGGGCCGCCGGCGATCAGCTCCGCTCCTTCTGCGATGCCGCGTTCGATCAAAGCTTGGATCTTGTCGAACTGGGCGCCGCTTGCGACCGGACCGAGGTCGGTGCAAGGGTCAGATGGGGGGCCGACAACCAGCGCAGCAGCCTCTCTCGCAGCGATCGAGCTTGCTTCCTCCATTCGCTCCGCAGGCACCAACATTCGGGTGGGCGCAGTGCAGGTTTGGCCGGAATTGCCGAAGCACCGGCGTACGCCGGCGGCGACCGCGCCTGAGAAGTCGGCGCTGCGCAGGATGATGTTCGGCGACTTGCCGCCGAGCTCCTGATGCACTCGCTTGACGGTCGGTGCCGCCGCCTGCGCAACGGCAATGCCAGCGCGCGTCGACCCGGTGAAGGATACCATATCCACATCCGGGTGGCTGGCCAGGGCCGTTCCGACCGTAGGCCCATCGCCATGAACGAGGTTGAAGACGCCTTTCGGCACGCCGGCTTCATCCATGATCTCGGTAAAGATCACCGCGTTGAAGGGAGCGATCTCCGATGGCTTCAGGACCATGGTGCATCCCGTGGCGAGCGCCGGAGCGACCTTGCAGGCGATTTGGTTGATCGGCCAGTTCCACGGCGTGATCATCGCGACGACCCCGACCGGCTCGCGTGTGATGCAGGTGGTCCCCTGCATGTAGTCGGAGGCAAAGGTCTCGAAGGCTTTGATCGTCTGTTGGAAATGGAGCGCGCCGATGCCGGCCTGCTCGGCCCGGGCCATGGCGAGCGGCGCGCCCATTTCCCGTGAGATGATGTCGCCGAGCTCGTCATTGCGGCGCTTCAGGATCGTTACGATTCGCCTCAGCAGTTCGATGCGCTCTTCCTTGGATGTCTCCGAGAAGGAGGCAAAGGCTCGCCGTGCGGCCGCGACCGCTTTTTCCGTGTCGGCGGCACTGCCGAGGGCGATCGTGCCCATCGGCTCTTCGGTCGAGGGATCGATGACCTCAAGTGTTTTCGAAACGGACGGCTCAACCCATTTACCGTCGATATAGAAGCTGTGGGCGTGTTTCACTGGTGGCTCCTTGAATGGCTCTGATCTATCCCTCTGCCGATTGAAATACCGATCCGCCCCGCGGCCGGAACTGTTTGCATTTGTGAGAGAGGATATGAGAATCGCAGGCGTCGAACGCGATCGGGGTGGTGTACTGACCGAAGCTGAGGCCGATCACGGCGCCAGATTGTAAATCTCGGCAAGGTCGCCTAGATCCCAGTTGCCGCCAGACAAGACCGCACACACTTTCTCATCTGGCTTCACGTCTATGCTGCCTGCCAATAGGGCTCCTATGCCGATGGAGGCGGCTGGTTCCGCGATCAATTTCGCATCCTGGGCGAGGGCACGCATTCCGGCAATGATGTGTTCGTCTTCAACAAGAATAATCTCGTCGACATATTTTTCGATAATCGGGTACGGATTTTGACCCGGAACGCTTAACCTTAAACCATCCGCGATCGTGTTCTTTAACGGAAGCGATGTGCGCTCCCTGTTTTTCCGGCTGTAGAAATATTTCGGCGTCAAGGCAGGCTCTGCCGCGATAACACGCACCGACGGCTTGGTTTCTTTAATCGCAGTGGCGATGCCCGAGATCAGCCCTCCACCGCCCAGGGGTACGATGACCGTGTCCACATCTTCCAAGTCTTCGAGGATCTCACACCCGATCGTTCCCTGACCGGCCATTACGACGGGGTCTTCGAAGCCGTGAATGACCGCATAATTGTGTCCTTCGGCGATCTCGTAGACTTTTCTCCATCGAGCAGCATTATCACCATCAAAAAGAATGACTTCCGCGCCAAGGGCCTCTGTATTGGCGATCTTGATTTTGGGTGTGGTGACCGGCAGCACCAACATCACTTTTACACCGAGCATCCTCGCTGCGTAAGCAAGCGCCTGGGCGTGGTTCCCCGACGAGGTCGCAATGATCCCGTTTGCGATCTCTTCTCGGGGGAGCGAGAGAGCCTTGTTCAGGGCGCCGCGGATCTTGAATGCGCCGGTAATCTGGAGTGTTTCCGGTTTGAGGTAGAGCTGACAACCAACCGCTTTCTCGATCTTGTCTGCACGCAACAGCGGCGTGTGTCTGACATGCGGCTTTAGCCGCTGCTGAGCCTCGCGGATGTCCTGAATGGTGGGATAGTTGCGCATGGTCATTCCTCAAAAAACGGGAAGAAAGTGCCGACATTGTTCGCTATGGCGTTGCGATAAATTTTGGTGGCGGTCGTATTGTCTTGAATGGCCATCCCAGTGGAGTCGAAAATGGTGATTTCGTCATCACTTTCGCGTCCCGGCTTCCTCCCCAACAATACCTCGCCGATTTCGCCGTGGATGTCGTCCTTGGCAATGATGTCTTTATTCAGCGGGTGCCAGGTTTCGCCCTTTTGCGTGCATTGCGAAAGCGAGTCGACGATGATCTTGGCGTTTCGGAAAAGCTCCGGATCCAGCTCCTGTTTGCCGCGTTGATCCGTGCCGATTGCGACAATGTGCGTACCGGGTTTTACCCATTCCGCTTCCACAAGCGAACCTTTCCCACGGGTCGTTGTGATCAAGATGTCGGCCCGCTCGACCGCCTCCTTCTTCGAACTTGCGACGGTAACGGGAATGCCGAATTCGCGCTCGATATCCGCCTTGTATTTGGAACTTGTTTCGTAGGTGCTGTCCCAGGCGTGGATCTCTTCGATCTTCATGATCTCGTTGATCGCCCGAATTTGCATTCTTGCCTGATTGCCTGTGCCGATCGACGCGATCGTCCTGGCGTTCTTTCTCGCCAGTGCCTTCACGGAGACGGCTCCCGCCGCCCCGGTTCTGAGGCCGGTGATTAAGCTGCCATCCATGATGCAAATCAACGCACAGCTCCTGGCATCAAACAGGAGAATGGTTCCCATGCTATTCGGCACGCCATGTTCTGCTGGATTGTTGGTGAACCCCCCGGAATGTGCTTTCATGGAGATGATTTCCGCGACTTTATCGTAGCCAAGTTTGAAGTCGATTTCGCCACGCAGGGAGGGCAGATGAATCCCGATATAGTCAGGCTGTTCCACCTGGTCGCTGCTGAAGGCCTTGTAAGCCTCCTCGACCGCGCCGATGACTTCCGTCATGCCGATAAGCCGCGCTACCTCATTCTTCTTGAGCAGCAGCGTTTCCATGCGTGACCTCTCTAATTCAATTCACCGGATCATTGCGACCTGACCTGCATTGATCCTATCAGGCCCAATGTGGGCCTATCGGTCGAATTCGCGGGAACCCAGGCAGATTGTTTTATATCGCACGACGATTTTGGCAGAGAGTACCGGCAGGCGCCTTTCGGAGCGTGGGCGGAGTGCTGGAACTATCCCGCCACTTCGAATGCTAAGATCGGCGAATGATTGGAAGCTGACGCAGTCGATCTTACTCGCTGTCGCCTACGAGTACCGAAGGACGAGCCTCCCGGGATTGGATCCTTCTTTGCGACGCAAGCCCCATATTTCGCAGATGCGCTCCCGTTTCCTGCGGGACGAATTGACCGGGCAGTACCTTTCTGACGCGCCCGGCATCTCGACCGCGGATCACTCTGATCCAGCACTCACAAGGGCAAACGATGTTTCCCTCCAGCATTTTGTGCTGAAGTTCCGCAGTTTCCGGGCAGTTCAGGTGCGAGCTCAGGGCTATGATTGGTCATAACTTGAACAACTCCCCGCAAAGCAAGGACGAAGCGCATGGCCATTTTCCGCCCGAAATACATCACCTTCGACTGCCATGGCACACTCATCAACTTTCAGATGGCGGAGGCCGCACGCGATCTTTACGGCGACCGAATGAGCGAGCAGAAAATGCTGCAGTTTATCGCGGACTTTTCTGCGTACCGCCTTGATGAAGTCATGGCCGACTGGAAGCCTTATGCGGAAGTCGTTCATAACGCACTGGCAAGGACCTGCAAACGCAACGGTATCGACTTCAAGGACGAAGACGCGCAGATGGTTTACGAACGCGTTCCCACTTGGGGGCCGCATCCAGACGTTCCCGCGGGTCTTGCCAAGGTGGCTAAGGAAATTCCATTGGTCATTCTGTCAAATGCGATGAACTCGCAGATCATGTTCAACGTCAAGAAGCTCGGCGCGCCTTTCCACGCCGTCTACACCGCCGAACAGGCCGGCGCCTACAAGCCGCACTTCCGGGCGTTCGAATATATGCTCGATATGCTTGGTTGCGGCCCGGCGGATATACTGCATTGCTCCTCCTCGTTCCGTTACGATCTGATGTCTGCACATGATCTCGGGATCAAGAACAAGGTTTGGGTCAATCGCGGTCACGAGCCGGCCAATCCCTATTACGGATATACCGAAATCGCTGGCATCTCGGGATTGCCCGGCGTCGTTGGTCTTTAAGGTGCGCAGATAGATCTTAAGATCCCGATCCTGCGGGACCCTCTCCGTTCGCCTTGGGTCGGGGCGGGGCATTGCGGGCGGCGCTACGCAACTCGCGAAGGCGGATGCAAAGGTTGGAGGCCGAGAACGTCGGCTGGGCCGCCTCCGGCGCAATCGCGGAACAACGGGCTTGCGCATAGTTGCCTGGCGGCAAAGGCGGAACTCGGCAAGGAGGGCGCGATCGCGCTCCACAAGGCCTTAGACGACTCCATCGACGCGATCGAGGCGCTTGGATGCATCGAATGCGATTTCCGTCGCGCCGGGAAGCCGCCCGAAAGCGGTAACCTCGGAATGCTGAGCGCCGACGCGATCCTCGGCCGACAGGACAATCCGAGGGAGGGGCTCGACTGGCCGGCCGTCCGCGGGGCACTTCGGAACTCCTGGTTCCTGCCGCTGGTCGGCATGATTACAAGTTGCTGGACAGCCTCGGCTAGGAACGACACTGGCCTTTGCCTTGATCACAGCCCGCCGACCTCGACTCTGGAGCCGTCAAAGAAGCGCGACAGCCGGAACGGCGTGGGATCGACGCAAGGCCTATCGTTCGCAACCAGGTCAGCTGCCAGGCGGCCGATGCCTGGGCCAATGCCGAATCCATGGCCGGAACCGCCCGCGGCCAAGTAAAGGCCTTTCACATGATCGGACGCCGAGATGACCGGTACCGCGTCCGGTGTGCAATCTACATACGCGCCCCAGCTGTCGGTGATCTCAATGCCCCTTAGGGCCGGGAACTGTTCAGTGACGCCCTTCAGAATAGCCGCGATCGTCCGGCGGCTCGGTCTTGGATCGAGAACACGGATCCGCTCGAAAGGCGAAAGCGTATCCTTGGTCCAGTTCGCCAACGCTTCCGGTCCGTGGAACATGGATCTGCCCACGCCGATCTGGACCGCTTTCAATCGCTTCAGAAACATCGGCATGAACCAGCGCGCATAACGCAGGCCTTGCGGCGTAATATCGAGCGTGGCCCTGCCGCTGACAGCAAGCGTGTAGCTGCCATCCAACCTGCGGGTCAACGAGCACTCTGGAGTGTAGATCGCCTCGCCGAGATTCGTTGTGGGTCGCGTACGAATTGCGGTCTGGCGCACGCTTGCCTGCGGAAATTGAACGCCGTACTGGCGGCAGAACAGGGATGTCCACGCACCGCCGGCGTTCAGGACCGCCTGCGACCTGATTATCCCTTTTTCGGTAGTGACCCCAGCAACTGCGCCATTGACGATATCGAGACCGCGTGCAGCGCATTCCTGGTGGATAGTCGCTCCGAACTTGCGGGCACCATTCGCGATCGTCGGCGCGGCAATTGCCGGCTCGCCTTTGCCGTCATCGACCGAATGGACGCCGCCGAGCCAACGACGACCTTGCGCGGGAATTCTGTCATGGGCCTCCCGGGCAGTGAGCATCTTGGTATTGACGTTGAATTGCCGGGCAAGATCAAGCCATTGTTCCCATTCCGCCAGCTGCTTGGGGTTGTCTGTCGCATAGAACAGACCGCATTGGCGGAAGCCGACGTCCTCGTCGATTTTGGCGGCAAACTGGTCCCACGCCTGCATGGATACCCCTGATAGCGGCAGTTCGCGCTCATCGCGGTTCTGCCGGCGGCACCAGCCCCAGTTTCGGCTGGACTGCTCACCGCCAACATAGCCCTTCTCGAGCAATGCAACGGATAGCCCCCGCTCTGCGAGAAAAAATGCCGCCGACGCGCCAATAATGCCGCCGCCGATGACGACGACGTCGGCCTCCGCGGGAAGCTCTTGATCGCTCTGTATGCGTTTGAGGAGTGGTGACATCGTGGCTGACCTGAATTGACTAGTCGGAGCTGTTTTCTGCCTCCCGCGCAGGAGCGTCCTGCGCGAGCACGGCGATCGCGTCGATCTCGACGAGATAGCCGTAGTGGAGTTCGGGCACCGGAACCACGGTGCGCGCCGGGCGCGCCCCTCCCAGCCGCGCTGCATAAAGCTGGTTGAAGCGCGGCCAGTTGCTGACGCCAACGATGTAGGCGGTCACCCTGATGAGATCGTCCGGGCTTCCCCCTGCCGCTTCCAGGACCGCCAACATATTGTCGATGGCTTGCCTCGCCTGCGTCTCGAACCCATCGTCGGGAAGCGACGTCCCATCCGGCCGGATCGGGAGCTGCCCAGATATATAAAGATGCTGGCCCGCCAGCTTGGCCTGGACATAGTGACCGGCAGGGCTGGGCGCGCGATCGGTGTTTACGGTTATGACGTTCGACATCACCAGCCTCCGAAGCGCGGCCAACAAGCCTCAACGGCATGCGAACCACTGCGCACAACATGATAGACCGGGTGCTGCGCAGCGGTTGCGCAAGCATGGTTCGGCAGGATCCGCACCCGGTCTCCGATCGCCAGAGACGGAAGGCGCGCGTTCGAGCCGGGCCGCACGGCGAGGATGCCATGCTCCTGGTTCGCGTCGACAACGATGATGTCCTGGTAGGCATTGCCGTCGATGTCACTGACGAGGCCATATCCCTGGTCGATGGCCTGCCTGCTGGTGCCGCGGTCTCGCGACAAAGACATCCATCCGCCATCGGTTATGATCCACCCCTTCTCGCGCTGGTGCCCGATAACCGTCGCAAGAACGCTGAGCGCGATGTCTTCGACCTGGCAAATGCCGATGCCTGCCATCACCAGATCGAAGAACACGAACACCCCGGCGCGGACTTCGGTCACGCCTGTTAGATCCTTCGCATGATGGGCCGTCGGCGTCGAACCGACGCTGACGACCGGGCACGGCAGTCTTGCACCACGAAGAAGCTGCGCGGCTTCAACAACGGCCAACCGCTCCGCCTCGGCAAACCGCTGCTGCGCCTCGTCGCCACCACCTTTGTAGCTGTCGCCAGCATGGGTCAAAACGCCACGCAGTTCCGCGCCTGCGGCCAGCGTCTGCCCAATCTCCAGCAACTGCGCGTGATTGCCAGGCACAACACCCGAGCGGTGGCCATCGCAATCGATCTCGATCATGGCTGGGATCCGCATTCCGGCGCCTCGGGACGCCTCGGCAACCGCCTGCGCCTGTTCGACGGTATCCAGTACCACCACGAGATCGACGCCCTTGGCGCGCAGCTCGGCGACACGCGCGAGCTTTGAAGGAGCGATGCCGACGGCATAGATCACGTCGCGAACGCCAGCGGCCGCGAACTGCTCCGCTTCCTTCAGCGTCGAGACGGTCGCCGGTCCCTCTGGCGCACTCATGAACCGCCGGGCCACGTCAATCGACTTCGCAGTCTTCAGATGCGGTCGCAGCGACACGCCGAGGTCATCGAGCCGGTTCCTGAGCCGCTTGATATTGCGGTCCATCCGGTCCGCATCCAGAACCAGACAGGGCGTTTCCAACGTCTCAAGCGTGGTCGTGGTTGCCAAGCCAGGGGAGGGGGCTAACGTCGCTAGATCCATTTGTCGGGCCTCCAAATTCGAAACTCACCTTGTGCCCAAATCGTAAAGACAGCAATTAATGATCGGTGAAGAGCCAATTCAGGTGTACCTTAATACCGGCGCAATACCATCCGCGTCAGCTTGAATCCGCTCGAGAACGTTGATCTCCGCCTCGATTTCCAATCGCAGATCGGCACTGCCGGAAAAAGCGCCATTGAAAGCCGCCGTTCCGATGGTAAAACCTGCAGCACCAGACCGTACGACCGCCGCCAACCTTTCAGGACTGTCGATCGATCCTGCAACAACCACAGGCTTGGCCACGGCCTCACACACCCGCGCCATCAGCTCTTCGACATCGCCGCCGAAGCGATAGGCGAGCAGATCGAGACCGCTGACACCGTTGATCGCCGTCAAATGCCGGGCACTTTCCACAATTGTCTCGATGGTCCCTTCGAGCTTGCTCGGATGACCGACGATCTTGCCGGGGAACGGATAGTACCCCATGTTTCGCCCAGCAATAACTGGGAGAACGACGTTCGGTCGGGTCCCACCCATCAAGATGTCAACACCGAGGTCGACCGCGGCCTGCGCGGATCGTCGCTCGCTCTCCTCGTCGAGGCTGACCACTTCGAGATAGAGCGTGGCACCCGCCGCCTTGATTGCCGAAGCTAGGCCCAAGAGTTTATCGAATGGCAGGCCAATATCCTTGAACCCCACATGTCTGATGCCGGCGGCAAGCACATCCTTGAGGCGCTCGGCCGCGTCGGCAACGGTGCGGTCCTGGTTGGTCAACATAAATATGAAGTCGGGAGAAGTCTGGGGCATCGAAAGCGCTCCTAGATTGCATTGAGAAGCAGCGCCTGATCGAAGGCGTAGCGAAGTGAGGAATGGTCGGCCGTCCCTTGGCCCGCGATGTCGAATGCGGTGCCGTGATCGACGCTGGTACGGATGAAGGGCAGGCCGATGGTGACGTTGACGCCGTTGTCGATGCCGAGATACTTGACCGGAATGAGGCCCTGGTCGTGATATTGCGCAACGACGATATCGAACTCGCCCCTGCGGCCCCGCATGAAAATCGTGTCTCCTGGCCATGGACCGGACGCGTTTATTCCAAGTTCCTGAGCCCGGCTGATTGCCGGCGCGATAATGTCGAGATCCTCGCGTCCGAACATGCCGTTTTCACCGGCATGGGGATTGAGGCCGGCGACGGCGACGCGGGGCGAGGCGATGCCATATGCCTTACCTGCCCGGTGCGCCAATTCGATCGTTCTGAACACAGATTGCTGCGTCACGAGGCCGATAGCGTCGCGCAACGACACGTGGATCGTGACCAGGATGACACGCAGCTCGTCGTTTGCCAGCATCATCGCGAACTTGTCGGTCCCCGACCGTTCCGCAAGGATTTCGGTGTGGCCGGGGTAATTGAGCCCGCCCTTCTTCATTGCTTCCTTGTTGATCGGCGCGGTGACGATGGCCCTGATGTTGCCTGCCAGGGCTTCGTCGATCGCCCTCACAACATAGTCGTAGCTGGCGCGGCCAGCGCGAGCATCCACCTGACCGATCGGCAAATCGTCAGGAAGATCCGAAACATTGAGAACGGCTATGAGTTTGCCGTCTGGAACAGCCTCATCGACTGACATGATGGGCTGCACGTGAAGCGGAAGATCGAGGGCTCGGACTGCGCGTTCCATCACCTTGGCGTCACCAATCACCACCGCGTGCTCAGGAAGTCCGTCCGCAAAAACGCGTGCGATGATTTCCGGGCCGATCCCACAAGGATCGCCCATGGTAATTCCGATAGGCGTTTTCATTTCTTATCTCCAAGCCAGAGGCCGCGAAGCAACTCAGCTGATTTCAGCAGGATATTGGGCGAGCCGAAGCCGCCCGCTTTTGTGATAATGTGAAAGGGATGCGATCCGGTCGTGCGCCCCACCGGAATTCCGGGCTCGATCTCGCCCAAAAGTTCGAGTGAACCAATCCCAAGTACGCCCAGCACCGATTCGGCGGTGTCGCCGCCGGTCAGGAAAAGACCCGTGACGGGATAACGCTCGATTAGCAGGCGGACCGCCTGGCCAAGAGCGATCGCAACGGACCGAGGATCGACCGACGTGCCGCGCTCAGACGCTGTTAGAAGGACATCTCCGGCAGACCCCGATTGGCGATATTGCCCAACGGCGCTTTCGGCCGCGAGAACGGGAGAATGAGATGCCTGCTCGGCGTCGACGACGATCTGTCGGACGTCGTCCTTGCCTCTCAGCCTTGAGCATTGCTCGCGGCTAAGCGGATTAACGCTGCCGATGACAAAGAGATTGAGCGACGCCGTGCGGGACGACAGTGCGGCGTCATCGGCCCGGCCGACCTGGTCCGCCAACGCAGTCGCCAGCCCCGGAGAACCACACCAAAGGATGGACTTTGCATCCGCCGCCGATTTCACCAGCAGGGCCAGATCGTGCTGCGTTGCTGCATCGACTATCAGTAACTTCCTGTCATCCGCGACAAGTTCTCCAGACTTCAAGGCTCGAACTTCCGCAAGTCCAAGAAAACGCACTTCCGCGTCTGGAATAGCCGGGAACAGGGCGCGAATGTGCGAGTCTGTTATGGGGTGGAGGGGGTCCTTTGCAAATTCGGTTTCCTCCAACGGCACGCCACGAAGAAGCTGACGCCCTCCTTCCGTGGTTCGCCCACCGGCTGGGAAAGCCGGAGCGACGATTGCAATAGCCCGACCGGAGGCTCTGCGTGCAGCGATTATTTCAGCGCCAATGTGACCACGAATGGTGGAATCGACAGTATTGTAAAGGATTTCCGCGGACGCCAGGCTTTTTGCAGCGTGCGCCGCTCGATCGACAGCATCTTCAATGGATGCTGCACGACTGGCCTTGTTTACCGATACAATCGCAGCATCTTCCCGTGGCGATCGCTGATGATCGGCGAACACGAGGCATCTGTGCCCCATGCTCACGAATGGCGGCGCCATCCGTTGCACTGGTGAGATCGTCGGCGAGAATTCCTACCTTCAAAATTGCTCTCCCGTCGGTTCTCAATGTGACGAGAGATTATTAGCGCTATTGCTTCTGCCGAAAAAACGATGAATTCTGACAGAAATCCGTCACTTCAAGTCACAGATATGGCCGCACGAGTTCCTTCACTATCCGCATTGAGAGCCTTTGAATCCGCTGCTCGTCATTTGAATTTCGGGCGTGCGGGCGATGAACTGTTTGTCACACACAGCGCCATCAGCAAGCAAATCCGCTTGCTTGAGGAAGACCTTGGAGTGGCTCTTTTCGAACGAAGAAACAGAGCCGTTTTCCTCACGGACGCGGGGCGACGCCTCCTTGTTGCGATGAGCGAGGTGCTTCGCCTGATCAGCGATTGTTGCGAGGAAATAAGAGTTGGCGGTTCCGCACCGCTGGTGGTCTCATGCGAGCCGACCTTCACGCAGCGGTGGCTGATCCCTCGTCTCCCACAATTCAATACACTTCATCCGGATATCGAGGTTCATGTATTAGCCGCTGGTGGTCCGGTGAGCTTTGACAGGAGCCACATCGATCTGGCGCTACGGAGAAGCGATTTTAGCTGGTCGCCGGAGCTTTTTGTGGAAACGGTCGTCGAAGAACGTGTCGGCCCCGTATGCGCGCCACGCCTGTTGGCTTCCGGCAGCGATGACATTCTCTCCTTGCCTCGCATTCATTCGGCCACGCGCCGAGACGCGTGGGCGCGATACATCGCCGATAATCAGCTCGCAGATCCAAAAGCGCCCGGCAACCAGGTGTTCGAACACTTCTATTTGAGTATCGAGGCGGCAATCGCTGGCTTAGGTGCTGCGATTGGTCCGGAGCCGTTGGTAGCCGATGCAGTGGAAAGCGGGCAACTGGTGGCGCCGCGGGGATTCTCCGGCAACGGACATAGCTACATCCTGTTGAGCCGACTTCCATTCGAAGGCGATGCTAGAAAACGAAACTTCCTCTCATGGCTTCGACGGCAGTTTGGTTCCTGAAGCGCTTAGTTGGCCAGCACCTTGCGGCTGTGATCCGCTCGTGAGGATGGCAGAGGTCGCGGCCGAGACGGTCGCAGTGGACAATGCGACAATGTCCTTCGACACCAATTGACGAGATCCAGTTCAAATGCTGGGACCCAGTATGTTCGTTCTGGCTTCGATGATGTGATCGTACATGTTTCGCTCGGCCTCCCTGCTATCCCGATCTTTTATTGCGTCGAGAATTGCCTGATGGCTGACGATATACGCCGTCATGCGCTCGGAGGTCAGCGACTGTTTCTTCATTTTCCCCCAGAGGTTCCCGGCCCGTACCGCGTGAATACCTTCATAGAGCGACGCAAGAAGACCGTTACGAGCGGCCTGGACGATGATGCGATGAAAGACGGCGTCCCATTTCTCGAATTCGCCCAGTGCTTCCGACGCGCTGCCTCGTGCGATTGATTTCTGCATTTCCTCGACTTCCTGCCTGGTCGCCCGTAACGCTGCCAACGCGGCGATCTTCGGCTCTATGATCAGCCGAGCCTCAAAGACTTCCGCCGGATAGGTGCGCAATGTGTCTCCTTCATTGGTTGCCGGCCGGCGAAGGGCGCTCGAACTCACGCCGCTGCCGGCAATAAAGGTGCCTCTGCCGACGTGCCTGATAAGGCGGCCTTCCTTCTCCAAGGAACTGAGCATCCTTCTAAGGGCGGTACGCGGCAGCCCGAGTTTCAGTGCCAAGTCACGCTCGGGAGGCAGGCGATCGCCTGGTTCCAGACCTTCCGCCTCAATGAAGTCCTTCAACACCACGCTCATGTGACCTCCAATAAATATTTTGCGAAACCAATTTGATCTATATTGACACCAATGGCAAGACCAATCTTATAATAATCATCGAACCAACGCCGATTGGTTGCGAATGGTGCTGAGATGCACTGCTCGAAAAGATTACGCGGCAGCATGATTGATCGGCGATCAAAATCTCAAATGAGAAGCTGCGTAGACAAGGAGAAAAACCGATGGCCGTTACGACAGAGGCTGTTACAGCAGGCGATGCAGCGCTTTCGGTGCGTGGTCTCACAGTCGACCTGCCAAAAGGCATGGAGCGAGCTCATGCCGTCGAAAACGTGTCGTTTGACCTCAAGCGCGGTCAAATCCTCTGCATTATCGGCGAGTCTGGATCGGGCAAGTCGGTAACCGCGAATACTATCATGGGGCTTTTGCCAAAGGTAATTCCAGTCTCGTCGGGTGCGATCAATCTCGATGGAACGGCCATCGTCGACGCGCCGGCAAAAAAGCTGCGCCAGTTGCGCGGCCGCGTCGTGTCCATGATCTTTCAGGATCCGCTTTCGGCGCTCAACCCGCTGATGACGGTCGGTGAGCAGGTTACTGAAGTGATGGCGGCCCATGGAGTGGGCACGAAGGCTTCGCGGCGTGACCGCGCACTCGAGTTGCTTGCCGAGGTGGGCCTGCCCGATCCGGATCTGATGTACCACCAGTATCCGTTCCGGCTTTCTGGTGGTCAGCGCCAACGCGTGATGATCGCGATGGCGCTGGCCCTCGAGCCGACGGTTCTGATCGCAGACGAACCAACGACAGCCCTCGACGTAACCACCCAGGCGCAGATCCTGAAGCTCATCCGTGACATTCAGCGCCGCAAGGACATGAGCGTCATGTTTATCACCCACGACTTCGGCGTTGTCGCAGAAATTGCCGACAGCGTCGTGGTTATGGAGAAAGGGCGGATTGTCGAGCAGGGCACCGCCGATCAGGTTCTCAAATCCCCCAGCCACCCCTACACCCAGCGCCTGATTGCCGCCGTTCCGCGCCTCACGGGCGAGGACAGAAAACTCACGGCGCAGACGAGCGACGAGACAGTCCTGACTGTCAATGGATTGTGCAAGACCTATCGCAGCGGCAGCGCGCTGTTCGGCAGCCAGCGTGTCGTGCCTGCGGTACAGGACGCCTCGTTCACCCTGGCCGCGGGCCGCACCCTTGGCATTGTCGGCGAAAGTGGTTCCGGAAAATCGTCGTTGGGACGACTCCTGATCAAGCTCCAGGACAGCGACAGCGGTCAGATCCTGTTTGAGGGCAAGGACATCATCAAGCTCTCTGAATCCGAATTCCGGCCGCTACGCCCTCGGATCCAGATGATCTTTCAGGATCCCTTTGCATCGCTCAATCCGCGCTCCACTATCGGTCAGATATTGACCGTCGGGCCCGTCGCACATGGTATGCCCTACGCACAGGCGCGCGACGAAGCTCGGGCGTTGCTATCCCACGTCGGTCTCGATGCGGGTGCGTTCGGCCGCTACCCGCACGAATTCTCGGGCGGTCAGCGCCAGCGCATCGGCATCGCGCGGGCCTTGATGTTCAAGCCCAAGCTGCTGATTGCCGACGAAGCAGTCTCCGCGCTCGACGTGTCGATCCAGGCCCAGATCCTCAAGCTGCTTGACCAAATCCAGCGCGAGACCGGCGTATCAATGGTCTTCATCACCCATGATCTGCGTGTTGCCAGTCAGATCTGCGACGAAATTGCTGTGATGCAGAAGGGCCGGGTCGTCGAACGCGGCCCGCCGTCTCAGATCTTCCTGAAACCGCAATGCGACTACACGCGTGAACTTGTAGCTGCAATTCCCGGAGAACGGCGCAGAGACACTTGAGAAAGTGCAATGAACTCCGGGAAGTAGCCTCCTAACGAGCAAAAGAGAGGGAATGAAATGACAAAAGAGTCTAGGACCAAAAGCAACGTTTCTCGGCGCGACGCACTGCGCCTGATGGCAGCCGGCGGCATTGCATGCTTTGCCGCTCCCAACCTGATCGGCAAACCTGACATTGCTCGGGCCGCCGACAAGAAGCCTGCGGGTCGCGTCGTCGTCGGGCTTTCGCAGGAACCGACGGTCTTCAATCCGCTGATGGCCCATATCGAAACGGACGATGCGGTCCACTTCTCACTCTTCGACGCCCTCTTTCGCATGGATCCGGGCGGCGTGCTCCAGCCCAATCTTGCACTAGAGGTGCCCACGCAAAAGAACGGCGGCATCTCGGCGGATGGCCTGAACTGGCGCGTTCGCCTGCGTGACGATGTGCGCTGGCATGACGGCCAACCGTTTACCGCTGAGGACGTGAAGTTCACCCTTGAACTGATCACCAATCCGAAATTCCGCGCCTGGCGTACGGGCGGCCATTCGCTGGTGCGCGACCTCACGGTGGTCTCGCCAACTGAAATCACCTGGCGCATGGAGCAGGTTTTTGCTCCTTACCTGTCGTTTCTCACCGAAACCTTCATCGTGCCGAAGCACCTTCTCGAGAAGGAAGCTGATCCGAACGCAGCAGCCTTCAATCAGGCACCCGTTGGCACCGGCGCCTTTAAGTGGAGCCAGCGTGTGGCCGGCGACCATCTCGAACTGGCGGCGAACCCGGATTATTTTGGGGACGGTCCGTATGTCGAACAGGTCATATTCAAATACATTCCTGACCAGACGGTGCTCTACACTCAGTTCAAGAGCGGCGACATCGATCTCACAGACCAGGCGTACATCACGCCCGACCACTACGACGAGGCCAGCAAGTTGCCGGGCCGTGTGGTGAGCCGGGTGCCTGGTGCCTCCGTCGAGTCGTTCTATCTCAACCTCGAGCGGCCGCAGTTCAAGGAACTTGCGGTGCGTCAGGCACTCTATGCTGCAATGGACAGAAAGGCGATCATTGACGCCCTCTATTTCGGCGTGGTGACAACGACGGAAACCTTCATGCCGAAGGAGTCTTACTATTTCAATCCGAACCTTCCGGCGCAGGAATTCAATCTCGACGCCGCACGCAAGCTCCTCGACGATGCCGGCTGGGTGCCGGGGTCGGACGGAATCCGGGAGAAGAACGGAGTGAGGCTGGCGTTCAACAACTCGACCACATCCGGCAATAACCTCCGCGAGCAGGTGCAGCAGTTCCTGCAGCAGACATTCGCAGAAATTGGTGTCCAGATGACGATCTCGAATTTGCCGGCTGCTGTCATGTTCGGCGAGTTTTGGCTGAAGTCACAGTTCGACACGGCAATCTCGGGTGTTACGCATCTAATTGCCGCGGACCCCGATGCAACCAACCGTCTGGCGAGCAGTGCGATTGCCGCCAAGGGCGGAAAGGGATCGAACGTCGGCCAGTATTCCAATCCGGAAGTGGATGCGCTGCTCAAGAAGGGTGCCCAGACCTTCGATCCGGAGGCACGTCGTGAAATCTATTACCGCATTCAGGAAATCGTGCGTCAGGACCTTCCCTTCCTTCCGCTTTTTGCCGCCACATACGTGGTTGGCACGAAGGAAGGCCTTGAAGGCTGGGAACCGAATACGAACACGCGCACCGCATCCTGGCATGCTGCCGGCTGGCACTGGAAGAGCTGAGTTAACCTCCCGTTGTCGCCGCCGCGGTCGCGGCGGCGACCTCTATTGGCGCTATCACAGGGAGAGCCTGAATGCGTAGCTTCCTACTTAACCGGTTCGCTCAGAGCCTCGTACTGCTCCTGATCGTTTCCATCATCGGCTTCGTGGTCCTCAACCTGATCCCTGGCGGTCCGCTGGCACAATTCGGGCTCGATGCGAGCATGACTCAGGACGACTTGAAGCGACTGGCGGAGCAGTTGGGCCTGAACCGTCCTCTGTGGGTGCAGTATCTGGATTGGGCCTGGCGCCTGTTGACAGGAGACTGGGGCCACTCCTTCCGCGACGGGGCGCCAGTTCTCGAGGTGATTGGACGGCACCTCATGGCAACGTTGTTGCTGATGGGATCGTCCACGGTGATTGCGATCGCTATCGGTACGTGGATCGGTGTTCGCGGCGCCGTAAAGCGCTATTCGGTTTTCGACTACGTGGCGACCGTCGGTGCGATGGTGGCCCTTTCGATCCCGACTTTCTGGTTCGGCCTGATCGGGATCTACGTCTTCTCGCTCAAACTTGGCTGGCTTCCAGCCGGCAACATGTACACGATCGGCGACGAATCCGTTCTGAACTATCTCCATCATCTTATTCTGCCCAGTGTAGTGCTCGCGCTCGTGCATGTGGCCATCTGGAGCCGCTACATGCGAACGGCTACTCTCGACGTTATCAATCAGGAATTCATAAAGACTGCCCGCGCTAAAGGATTAAGTGAGCGGCACATCCTGATGAAACATGTCATCGGCAATGCCCTCCTACCGATGATCACACTCCTTGGGATGCAGCTTCCCAGCGTCCTGACGGGTGCTCTGGTCACCGAGACGGTGTTTACCTGGCCGGGCATGGGACGCCTGTTCCTCGACAGCCTCGGCTACAGTGACTATCCGGTGGTGATGGGATTGCTCATGTTCTCAGCGATCCTTGTCGTGGTGAGCAACCTCGCAGCCGACATTGTTGTCGCCATCATCGATCCCCGTATCCGTCTGAGTTAAGCGCCATGAACGCTCATCAGGAGACAGCCATCATGACTGCCATTGCCGCAAATTCGCCCCGGGAGCGCTGGTGGAACAGCCGAACTGCGCACCGTTTCATGAAGCACCATCTGGCCCTCATCGGGATGGTGATGATCGCTCTCCTGACCCTGGCATGCGTTTTGGGTCCCCATGTGTTGCCGTACGATTCCCTCTACATCGACCTGCGCGCTCGCTTCGCTCCGCCCCTGACCGGCCAGCATTATCTCGGCACGGACCCGCTGGGACGAGACCTGGCCGCCCGCCTGTTCATGGCGGGACGGATTTCGCTTTTGGTCGGCTTCTCAGCGATGCTGTTGTCGACGCTGATCGGAACCCTTGTCGGCGTGGTGGCTGGATATAGGGGAGGCCTGATCGGCACCGTTTTGATGCGTGGCGTGGATGGCTTCCTTTCTTTCCCGTCCATCTTCCTCGTGCTTGCTCTTGCCGCTGCGTTGAAGCCAAGCCCAATCATGATTACCGTCGTCATCGCTGCCACAAGCTGGATGGAAGTTGCGCGCATCGTCGAGGCCGAGGTCCGCTCTTTGCGCGAGCGCGAATTCGTGTTGGCCGGCCGCATGCTGGGACTGAGTGCAACGCACATCATGTTCCGCGAGATCCTTCCCAATGCCATAGGCCCGATCATCGTCGCCGCGACCCTGACCGTCGCCCGAGCAATTCTGATGGAGGCCTATATCAGCTTCCTCGGCTATGGAATTCAGCCGCCGCTGCCCAGCTGGGGTAATATGCTGAACGGCGCCCAGCAATATCTGGGGACGGCACCTTGGCTGGCGATCATTCCCGGCGCGGCCATAACGATCGCTGTCACCAGCTTCAATTTCATCGGCGACGGGCTGCGCGATGCGTTCGATGTTCGCGGTGATCACAGCTGAGGAACAGCATCTCGCGCCCGCCCCAACGAGACATCCGCTGCTGAACGCGCACCTGAGTGTCGGGTGGAATACGTCAGACGTCATCGCCTCCCGAGCGTCGGTAATGTTCCGAGGTCACGACGACAGATTGTTGAGCTTTTATCATTCCAGTCCGGAGATGACTGGAGCACGATGCCAGAGGAATAGTGACTATGCCGGTCCAGGTTCAGAAAGTAAGTGATAGCGCCTCTTTTCCAACCGAGGTCGATGTCGTCGTCATCGGGGCGGGGATCGTGGGTACCTGCACGGCCTATGAGCTCGCCCGCAAAGGGGTATCCGTGGCGCTGCTCGAAAAGGGCATCGTCGGTGGCGAGCAGTCAAGCCGCAACTGGGGATGGGTTCGCCAGCAAAACCGCGACCTCTATGAACTTTCGCTGGCCATGTACAGTCTGCGGCGCTGGGAGGAACTGAGCACCGAGACTGCCCGCGATCTCGGCTTCCGCCGAACGGGCATACTTTATTGCACGAAGAACGAGGCTGATGTCGCCCGATGGGAAAAGTGGGGCCAGGCTGCACGTGTGCAAGGGTTTCACAGCCAGATCCTCAGCTCATCCGAGGCCAATGAGCGAGCTTCAGGCGGTACATCCTCCTGGGTCGGCGGCGTTTGGTCGCCGACGGATGGGAGAGCCGAGCCCAGTCTTGCTGTGCCCGCCATCGCCGAGGCAGCGAAGGAAAACGGAGTATCGCTGCATCAAAACTGCGCCGTTCGGGGCCTCGACATCAGCAACGGCCGGGTAACAGGCGTGTGGACTGAGCGGGGGCTTGTGAAAGCCGGCACAGTTGTTTGCGCTGGCGGAGCATGGGCTTCGCGCTTTTCTCAGCGATATGGCATCGAGCTTCCAGTCGCAAACATCTCCGGGACCGCAATCAAGACGACCCGCGCGCCCGAAATCATTCAAGCAGGATGCCTTTCGGCTTCGAACTTCGTGTTGCGACGTCGGACAGACGGCGCCTACACGGTTGCCGTACCGGGACGTGGTACGCTCGACATCACGCCGCGGGGGATGCGATACGCGGTCAAATTCTATCAGATGTACCGCAGCAAGATCGGCAAGAAGCTAAAGTACCGCCTGAAGAGCAGCTTCTGGAATGGGCCCGATGCTGTCGGTAGCTGGGAGAATGACGAAATCTCGCCGTTTGAAAAGAACCGTATTCTGGATCCAGCGCCCGATGGCGAACTCGTCAAGCTCGCATTGAGGAACCTTGAAAGCGAATACCCAGCGCTCAAAGGCATCGGCGTCGAGCGCGCCTGGGGAGGGCTCATTGATACTTCTCCGGATCTCGTCCCGGTTATTTCGAGAGTGGACCATCTGCCCGGTTACGTGGTTGCCGCGGGATTCAGCGGACACGGCTTTGCCATTGGACCGGGTGCCGGTCGGTTGGTCAGCGAGATCGTGATGAACGAGACCCCGATTACGGACATCTCACCCTACAGGCTGAGCCGCTTCAGCGACGGCTCGACGATTAGGCGGCCGGAAATGATGTAACGGATTTTGTCGGTCGCAGTCCAAGTCGCTGCTGTCGGTGTACTCATGAACGGGCCTCAAACCCGACATGGGTGAGGATATCAGTCAGTCAAAACAGACTTCAAAATTCTGATCGAGCGGGATCAGTATTCAGAAGCCAAAGACATGGAGCTAAACTGTGGTCCTCGAGCGCTACACCGTGCCGCGTCTTGTGCGGCAGCGAGCATTGATAGACCGGGATAAGTACCTGAAATGGTACGAGGAGAGCGTCGAGAACCCGGACAAGTTCTGGGGCAAACACGGCAAGCGGATCGACTGGTTCAAGCCCTATAGCAAGGTCAAGAACACCTCCTTCACCGGCAAAGTCTCGATCAAGTGGTTCGAGGACGGTGAGACCAACGTCTCCTATAATTGCATCGACCGCCATCTCAAGACCAACGGCGACCAGGTG
>Ga0123341_1000011_pt1 | contig 108023 bp, 91 predicted proteins | sample Turbeapinknodule_FD_89959 | JGI IMG/M metagenome (GOLD analysis project Ga0123341, IMG submission 89959) | Root nodule microbial communities of legume samples collected from Mexico - Turtle bean Mexico pink nodule | ecosystem: Host-associated > Plants > Roots > Nodule | place: Mexico: Nepantla...
ATTCCGACGAAAGCTTCTCTATAATGTGCCACGGCTCGTCCTCCTGTGATGAGGATCGGCTCGGGCTATCCGAGCAACCCTCGGAAGACCAGTGTAGGGCGAGCCACCTCAGCTACGAAGAAGGACATACGGTCTTACACTCTTCCGGTGCAAATCGAGATTGTAGTTCTCCAGAATCCGTGAGATTCTTCAAAGTCGGATGAAAATAGCGTGCGAACAACAAAGCGTCTCGACGTTTTCGGCGGGCGTCCAAACGCAGGGCGTGCCCTGATTGTCTGACGGGCTGCTTAACCCGCCAAGGGAGGACGACAATGACTGTACGGCCAGACCGGACTTTCCACGCGACTGCCAAGCTCGCAATGCAGGCGCCAGGCGAAAATTTTGCGTACACTTTGATGTTGAGTCCCGACTTCTCTCGGCCTGATGGATTAGCAATAGTTGACGTAGACCCGAAGTCAAAGGACTACAGCAAGGTCGTCCATAGCGTGATAATGCCAAACAAGGGCGACGAGTTTCACCACTTCGGCTGGAACGCGTGCTCTTCGGCCCTTTCGCCGCTGAACGGTCACCCGTTTCTCGAGCGCCGGTTTCTGATCATTCCCGGTATTCGATCTTCGCGCATCTACGTAATAGACACCAAGGGCGGACCGACCAAAGCCAAAATCCACAAGGTCATCGAGCCAGAAGAAGTGTTTGCCAAGACGGGCTATTCTAGGCCTCATACGATTCACTGCGGTCCGGAAGGTATTTATGTCTCGACGCTTGGGGGCGGTGGCCCTGAGGGCACCGACGGACCTCCCGGCATCTTTGTCATGGATTGCGAGACGTTCGATGTCATCGGGCGCTATGAGATCGATCGTGGGCCACAGGACAAGCAGTATGATTTCTGGTGGAACCTGCCACGCGACTACATGGTATCGAGCGAGTGGGCACTTCCGCCCCAGTTCGAGAAGGGCATCGTCCCGGAAGATCTCCTGTCGAACAAATACGGACACCGGGTGCATTTCTGGGATTTGCGCGAACGCAGGAACGTGCAGACCATTGATCTGGGAGTCAATCACCAGATGGCACTGGAAGTCCGCCCCGCCCATGATCCGGTAAAAGAATACGGTTTCCTTGGAGTGGTCGTTGACACGACAAACCTTGAGGGATCAATCTGGACATGGTGGCGCGAGGACGGCAAATTTCATTGCGAAAAGACGGCGACTATCCCGCCCGAGGCAGCTGCGAAAGATGACCTTCCCCCGCTTTTGCAGGGCTTCGAGGCGGTCCCGCCGCTGGTAACCGACATAGACCTATCGCTCGATGACCGCTTCCTCTACGTATCCTGCTGGGGGACCGGTGAGATGCGCCAATATGACGTCACCGATCCTATGAAGCCTAAGCTTGCAGGGTCCGTCCATATTGGCGGCATCACGCGCAAGACCAAGCATCCCGGCGGCCGCGACTACAGGGGCGGCCCGCAGATGGTCGAGATCAGCCGCGACGGTAAACGCGTTTACTGGACCAACTCCCTGTATTCGACCTGGGACGACCAGTTCTATCCCGATGGTATCCCGGCAGCCATGGTCAAGGCCAGTGTCGGCGAGAACGGTGGGATCACCCTGGACAAGGACTTTTATGTCAAGTTCCCCGAGGGGTATCGCTCGCACCAGATTCGTCTGGAAGGCGGCGATTGCTCGACGGATTCATTTTGCTATCCATCGGTGTAACTGACTGCTCGGGTCAATGAAGCGATGAGCGAGTGGACGACTGCCGGGTCTCTCTGGTTGGCCGTCATCGCCAGCGGCATTTATCACGGCGTCAACCCCGGCATGGGCTGGCCGTTGGCCGTCTCGGCCGGACTGTTGGACAGACGTGCCAGCGAATTGTTCCGGGCGCTCGGCCTTTTGGCAATGGGCCACTTTGTGGCGATGATTGGCATCCTGCTGCCCTTCGGCGCGATGCTGACGCTGATTGTCTGGGAACGACAGATCCGCATCGCGGCCGGGTTGATCGTGATCGCAGCCGGAATCTATCTCTTGATCAACCGGCGCCACCCGCGTGTTCTTGCCCGTATCCCGCCGGCGCAACTGGCGTTGTGGTCCTTCGCGGCTGCCATCGCGCATGGCGCCGGGCTGATGCTGGTGCCGATTTATCTGGGCCTGTGCTTGGCCGGGGAACCGGATGTCGGACACCAAGCGGCTGCCACGCTCATGACTGGTAATCTGATCACCGCCACCGCCGTCTCCGTGGTCCACGCGGCCGCCATGATTGTAAGTGGCGGCGTTATCGCCATTGCCGTCTATCGATGGCTCGGACCCAAGTTCATCTCACAAAGCTGGTTCAATCTCGATATCGTGTGGGCCGCGAGCCTTATCCTGGTGGGGGGAATTGGGATCGCGAGTCTCGGATTCGCTTAGTTGGCCCGAGGCCCTCGATGGTAACGACAAGCGCATTGCACATGATGTTGTAAGCGCAATTGCTGAGCAACGGTCCGCGAGCGAGCCAATGGTTGCATACAGGCCCAATCATATCGGCTGGATCGCCACAGAGTTTCTGACAACTTTCGCGGGTTCTGCCGATGACCGCTTCTGCTTGGTCTTCCGGTCCGCCTGATCGCCAGTCCCGGCCAGCGCCACGACATCGCGTTGGCCCAGGATCTCATCGCATCGGAATTACGCCGCCAATTTCGGTACATAGCGTTCGACTAATCGCAGGAATCGGGTGTTGCGAGCCCCCGCAACCAAACAAATAGCCCGCCTCGTGCGGGCTTTTTGCGTTTCTAGGCGCAAAAATCGTAATTTCGGATCGGGAGCCACAAACTTCACGCCTGGTCCCGTGGGCCTCAGCCCTCCGTCCCGGTGGCGCTCCTTTCCTGGCGGTCCCGTGTGGCAAGCATTGCGGCCGCTGCTGCGGTTTTGTCATCGCCTCCGATCTGCACACTCGGCGTTGCGAATGCGATGCCGTTGGCCTGAAATGCCTCCCGGATCATCAAATAGGCCTTGCGGCGGATGTAGGTCTGCTGACCAGGGACCGTTGTCATGGCGAAACTCAGCACGATGCCGTAATCGCCAAATTCTTCGACCCCCTTCATCTTGAGCGGTTCTATGAACATCGGGCCGACCTCGGGATCTGCCTGCAGTTCGGCGCCGATCGCCTTGGCGATCTTGCGCGCCTTGTTGATGTCGGTGTCGAATCCGACCGATATCCTGAACTTGTCGATCACCCAGTCGCGGCTCATATTCTCCACCGCGCCAAGTGCGCCGAAAGGCACGGTAAAGACTGGGCCGCGATGGTGACGAAGGCGGACGGAGCGGAGACTGAATCCTTCGACCGTACCCTTATAGCTGCCGCTCTGGATATATTCGCCGACCCTGAAGGCGTCGTCGAGCATATAGAAGACGCCGCTGATGACGTCCTTGACGAGGGTCTGTGACCCGAAACCCAGCGCTACACCGAAGATCCCGGCGCCGGCGATGAGCGGCCCGATTTCGACGCCGAGCTGTGCAAGAACGATCAGTGCCGCCATCACGGCGACCAATACGGCCAACATGTTGCGGAAGATCGGAAGCAGAGTGCGCACACGCGCGCGCCGGGCGCTCTCGGCAGGGGAGGGCGCGACACCTTCAGGCGCCGAGGCCAGCAACCGATCGATCCATGCCCTTGAAAGGTGCCAGACGAGATCGGCGAGCAGGAGGACAATTACGCTCTTCAGGAGACCATATGCGATTGCCTGCGCAGCGGGATTGCCTGCGATAAGGGACGTCGTGCTCGTTCTCGAGACGGCAGCAAGCGAGGCCACCGCAAGCAGAAGCACGATCGCGCGGCTTCCGCGCACAAAGAGGACCTGCCGAACGCTTCGCGGCTCGGCCGAACTAGCAGTCTCGGCGGCGTTGCCGACGACCTTCAGCAGCGGCGGCAGAAGGAGCAGGTAGACGCCGATCAGGAAAAGCCCGGTGAGGCCGATCGACCATAGCAGCCAGAGGATCAGAACGGAGAGGACTATAGCCAATCTCGCCTTGAGGCTCATCGCCACTCCCGACACCACGCCTTCGATAGCAAGGATCACGAGGACGAGCGAGAAACACCAGGAGATGGCACGGGACACGGCCGGATCGATGCCGATCGGTTTTCCCAGCATGGCGCTCGCGATCGCGAGGAAAAGCACCCCCAGGAAGAGCCGGATCCGTCTTCGGATTTCAGGGCGGGCGACGGCGAAGTCGATAGCGATCGCCGCTGCACGAAAGGCGATGATGCCGGCGAGGGTGAGCATCAAAGTCGCCTCGGTGAGTGGCGGCCATCGCAGCGTAAAGAAGATCAGCCCCATCGAGAAGGTGAACACTGCCAGGGACAGAAGCTTGGTCGTCAACGTTCCGGCCCCGGTCCTTGCCCGGAGATAGAGCCTCTCGGCGATCACACCCGCGGCCAGGAGGCACAGCAGGATCAGGAAAACAGGCGCATATCCTGCGGAGAGCGCGTCTTGTCTCGTTCGGGCTGCGGCCGCCCCGACCTCTGCCGGTATGCGAGGAAGGGCAGCCAGCGTCGCGTCGAAGCGCGCTCGCATAGCGGCTTTCCACGCAAACAACATTTCCTCGGGCGGTGCCGAAGCAGGCTGAGATTTTCGAGCTTCGAGCAGGGACTGCACCTCGGGATCCTGGAGCAATCGGATGAGCTCATCGATCTTCTGCTGCCCCGGCGTGGCGGGCGTCTGCGCTTGCGCATTGATCGCAAGGGCAAGAAAAAGCGATATTGCCGCGATCCATCTCATTCTGCGGTCCTTCGAAACGGAAACTGGAATCGGACTCTGGGCAAGGTCCGTCGGAGCGGTGTGCTGGGCCTGCCGCCGCGCACGGTATGTTGCGCTTCGCCGAAGGTGGTTATCGTCACACGCTTGTCGACGGAGCAGAGAAGAACAGGGCCATGCGGGAGAGCAATTGAGATGATCACAGGAATGCCCAAACGAATTTGATCAGAACGGCAAGCGCCCCAAACACGGCCAGGATTAACAGCGTCCGCAGTACAATGATGAGCGCTTTGTCGCTCCAGTGGGTCGAAGCTTTCGACATGTTTTCTCCTCGCTTGAGCTGCGGAAATCTCAGCAAACATCGGCTCGGTCGCCGACATCGTCCCCTTCGACACTGCCTGTCAGCCTGTCGTCCGTTGGCGAAGGCCAAGCCCAGCTTCGCAGCAGTTCATAAAATACGCTGAGGACGATTGGGCCGAGGAAGAGCCCAAGCAAGCCGTATGACAGAGTGCCCCCAATGACGCCAATGAGGATCACTGGCATTGGCGTCGTCAAGCCGCGCGCCATGAGAAGGGGCTTGAGCACATTGTCCAGCAGCGTGATAGGCGTCGCGATGAGCGTAAATGCCAGGGATGTCGAAACCGGCCAGGAAAACCACGCCCATATGATCGCGGGAACCAGGACGAGGCCGGGGCCGATCTGAATGATGCAAAGGATAAAAACGGCAAAGGTCAATGCCCCTCTTGCCGGAAGATCGAAGATGACGAAGCAGAGCCCGCATAACAGCGTTTGCAGGAAGGCGACGCCAATCACACCGCGTGAGACGTTGCGCACGGTTGTGGCCGCAAGCTTGGCGAAGCCAACACCCCTGTCGCCCGCAACTCTGTTGGCGAGAGCTTTCACGATCGAGCTCAGTCGTTCGCCTGTTGCCATCAGGAAGCCGGACAGAATAACGGAGACGATGAAGCTCAGGAGGCCAGCGCCGATCGAGGCGAGTTTGCCGACGACGACGCCGGCGATCTCGCGCAGAGGCGCCTGAAACTTCGTGATCGATGCGGCGAGGTTGCTGGCGATCTGGTTCCAGGCAGCATAGAACCGTTCACCGACGACAGGCCACTCCCGGATGCCCTCAGGAGCAGAAGGCAAGGTAAAACTGTCCGTCCTTAAATTTGCTATCAGATCTTGTGCCGCATCGGCAAAATTGACGGCAACAAGCGATAAGGGTGCGATGACGAGGACCAGACAGGCGACGACGATGGTCGTTGCCGAAATGGCCGGACGGTTTCCTAGGGCGCGCGCAAGCATCTCGTGCAAAGGAAACAATGCTATAGCCAGGATCGCCGACCAGATGACGATCAGTGCGAACGGAGCGACCAGACGGAAGGACCAGTAGGCGAAAAGTGCGATGATCCCCAGCCGCACGAGATCGCTGACCCGCGTCTCGATCGAAGTCTGCATGATGTCTGCGGGCTTCAACGGCTCGCCTCGTGTCTGCTCCAGGTTCATAGTGGTCAGCCCGTCTGGTTTGCCGCCGATCGGTCCGCCCTTCAGCGCGCGGTCACGTCGGGAACGACATGCCGAATGCTCTGATCGTCGACATATCCGCCCGGGCGCTTCTGCCGCTTGCCGAGATCCGGCGCCTCGAACTTGACGCGCTCATAAGGTATCGACTGCAGAATGTGGGAGATGCAGTTTATGCGCGCTTGTTTTTTGTCATCCGACGGAACGATCCACCACGGCGCGTGATTGCTGTCGGTCATCCGCAGCATCGCATCGTAGGCCTTCGTATAATCCCACCAGCGTTGATAGGATTCGACGTCCATCGGGCTCAGTTTCCACTGCCGAAGCGGATCGTCGATCCGACGCTTGAAACGCCGTTCCTGCTCCTCTTCGCTGACGGTCAGGAAGTATTTGAGCAGAATGATGCCGCTTTCGACGATCGCTGCCTCAAAGCGAGGAGCCAGTTCGAGAAAACGCTCGGCCTTCTTTTCGCTGGTGAAGCCCATCACCCGGTCCACTCCCGGCCTGTTGTACCAGCTGCGGTCGAAGATCACGACTTCACCTGCGGCCGGCAGGTAATTGATGTAGCGCTGCATGTAGATCTGCGACTTCTCACGGTCGGTCGGGGCGGGCAGCGCGATGACGCGAAAGACGCGTGGACTGACCTTTTCGGTAATGCGCTTGATCATTCCACCCTTGCCGGCGGCATCGCGGCCTTCGAAGATGATGACGATCCGGGCGCCTGCTTTCTTCACCCAGGCCTGCAGATGAGCGATCTCCACCTGCAGACGAAGGATCTCTTTCTCGTAGTCCCAAGACCTCTTCTTTTTCTTGCCCTTGCTCTTGTCCTTGTCGTTCCGTTTCGCCTCGGCCACTGCCTCTTCCAGATTTGCGTCATAACCCTTGTTCATAGCTCCCTCCGTTCATGGCCCGAGGACGGGGCCATTCGTTTCTTCCGCCTTGTCGAAAATTGCGTCGCGTGCCGATCCAAGGGCTGCCACCGCCTCGTCCTTGTCGTTGAAAATGTTGGATGAGCCGATAGCCGTGATCACGCCGGCGCGGTCGAGCAGTTGCCTGCTTTCCTCGTTGAGATCGGCTATCGCGAAGGTGATGTTCTGTTTCGAGAGTGTTTCGGCGACGGCATCGAGAGCCGCCGCGCCGGTACTGTCGACATGGGAGATGGCGCTCGCGTCCAGCAACAGGGCTCTGGTCCCGCGTGTAAGCTCCTTACCGATGGTCTGCAGCCGTGTGCGCACGTAGTCGGCGTTGAAGAACAGGATGTTGCCCTGGATCACGCATATCGCGACACCTTCTTGCGGGCGCGCCTGCGGAAAACGGGCGAGATCAAAGAAGCCCTCCCGCCCTTCGATCCTGCCGAGAAGGCTATCGCGCGGATACATGGTCTTGCGCAGGAGATAGACGAGGGTTGCGGCAATCGCGACAATGACGCCGTTAAGGACGCCGAAGCTGATTGCGCCCCACATGGTGATCAATGCGAAGACGAATTCCATCCGGCTGATGCGCCAGACTTTTTTCAGTTCGCCGACGTCGATCAGGCCGATGGCCGCCATTGCCAGGATGGCGGCAAGTGCCGGCAGCGGTAATATCCGCAAGGCGCTGTGCAGAAAGACGAGGGCAGCGATCAACGTGGCCGCGGATACAAGTCCAGCCGCCTGCGAGACGCCGCCTGCAGACATATTGATTGCCGTTCTCGAATCCGAGACGCTGATCGGAAACGAACCAAAGAGGCCGGGGGCGAAATTTGCCGCCCCGAGGCCGATCAATTCCTGGTTCGCGTCCACCTCCTGCCCGGCGCGCGTGCCGAAACTGCGGGCGGCGACGATCCCCGCTCCAAAGCTGACGAGGAAAACGGCGGCGGAGCCAAGGACGATCTTGTCGAGCGGCATCTCGTAAAGCGCAGGCAGCGAGAACATCGGCAAGCCGCGAGGAATGTCGCCGACGACGGCTATGCCGCGTCCCTGGAAGTCGAAGACGGCAGACAGGATCACCGAGACGACAACGACCAGAACAGGACCAGGGACCTTGAGACGTGCGGCCTTTACCGCCCACAATAAAGCGAACATCGACAGGCCAAAAATCAGTGACGGCCAGTGGATAGAAGCGCTCTTGCGCAATATTTCGAGGATCGGCGGAACGAGCCCGTCGGACTCGATCTTGACCCCGGTGAAACGATTGATCTGGCCGACGAGGATCGACAGCGATACGCCGGCAAAAAATCCGACGAGAATTGGGCGGGAGAGAAAGTTGGCGACGACCCCCAGCCTTAGAAACCTGGCGGCGAGGCAGAACACCCCGACGCCGAGCGCCAAGGCGGATGCTATCGCGATCCGGTCCACGCCTGCGGCGGCCGGCTCGGCTGCGATGATTGCTGCCATCGCGGCGGCGAGAACGGTCATGGTTGCGGCATCCGGCCCGACGACCAGCAGGCGCGATGGCCCGAAAATGGCGTAGGCGATCGGCGCGACGATGCTCGCATAGATTCCCGTCTCGGGAGGCAGGCCGGCGATCGCGGGATAGGCGATGGCGCTCGGCAGGCCGACTGCGGCAATCGACAGCCCGGCTGGGATGTCGCTTCGAAGCCAGTTTCGATTGAAGCCCTCCAGCCCCTTTAGCATCGGTATGCCGAAACTTCCGATCACCGTATTACTCCCCTGGATGTGCTTCGACGTCTCCCGAAATTCCAGCCGGGCCTCAGCCCATCCGTCTCAATGCTCGAGGAAAACGAAGTTCATCCAGCTGCTCATCCTGAGAAGAACCTTGCGGAGAACGGCGACGTGATGCCAATGCTCGGTGTAGACGGCGACATCTGCGACGACGCCGCCCGGCAGCTGGTATTTGCTGGTATCTTCAAGGATCTCGATGCTGGCCAACGTTTGACCCGGGGAGGCGCGTTCGGGCGACTGCGGATCGATCAGGGCTCCTGTCGGCTGAAGCTGGCCCTGCGCCATCACGTCGATGATGCCCTGAACCCGGGCCTTGAAAATCTTGCCGGGCACTGCCCTGAACGATACCTCCGCGGCATCGCCAACCCGGACGCGCTGCAGCGAATTCTGGATGAAGGCGGCGGCCAACGTCCGGTCTTCGCTGTTGATGAAGACCATGACCGGTCGCAAGGGCAGCGGGTTTGCCATCATTCCCGGCCGCAGAAAGACCTGTGTCACATAGCCGTTGCTCGGCGCGCGAACCGTCGTCTGGTCGAGGTCGTATTCCGCATTGCCCAATTCGGCCTGCAAGCGTGCGACCGTCGGGTTGGTGCCGTTGATCTCGGAGTCATAAGCGAGCTTGGCTTGCATGGCCTGCGCCCTTGCGGTCTCGACCGCAGCTTCGGAGGTCAGGTAGATGCCTCGGCGGTTTTCGACTTCAAGTTCGGAGAAGACAGCGCCTTTGCCGCTCGATTTGGCGTTCTCGTTCGATTGCTGGAATTTCTCGAAGCTTTGCAGGGAACGGTCGCGGGATGCTTCGGCACCGCTCACCGCGGAGTTCGCGGCATCGAGCGCAGATTTCAATTGAAGGACAGTCTGCTTGGCTTCCGCCAAAGCGGCTTTCTTCTGATCGACGACGAACTGATAGGGGCGCGGATCGATGCGGAAGAGAACGTCGCCCTTGTTCAATGGTGTGTTGGGCTGGACCGGGACCTCCACAACCTGCCCGCCGACAACAGGAATGACCGGCGCAGAAGTAAAGTAAATGCGTCCGTCGCCCGAATAGGGGTGATTGTAGCTCATGATGAGGAGCAGCGCGGAAATCAGGAAGATGCCGCCAAGGACCGCGGTTGAAAGCGTCCATTGGTTTACCGGGATTCGGAAGACTTTGAAGACCGTCCAGCAGATTGCGGCATAGGTGAGGATTAGGAGCAGGTCCATCAGGCTTTCTCCTTCTCCAGAGGTTGGGCTTCCAGTTCGGCGATCCGGGCTTGCAGGCGGGCAATTTCTGCGTTCGCCTCCACTTCATGCTGAAGCTTGCCGTCGGGCTTGATTCCCCAACCGCGGTCCTCTCGGTAGAGGGAGGCCCAGATGAACAGGAACGGCCATATGACGTGCAGGGTGAACAGGCTGACCCAGCCGGCAATATGAATGGCGTCCTGGTGCGGGTGATTGCGTTTCTTCGCGATGATGTGAGGAATGTCGTGGATGGCGATCACGGCGTAGAAGAGCGTTACGACCGTGAAAATCAACACCCCGAGTGCAAAATAGTCGAGAAACACGGCTCCCCCCTTCCGCTTTCGGCTTGATATGGCCGAACCGTTCGGCCTCAAGTGAAGGCAGATAGTAACGCCGTTAGCAGCCGAGCGCGTGTAGCATCACGTAACATCTATGGAAGAAGGCAGGGCGCCCGAGTTCGGCCGACTAGTGTGAAGTGATTGCAACTCCGGCCGCATTCAGCCCCGCAAGGATCCGTTGCTGATCCTCCGGGCGAGGCAAGCGTATGGCGATCTCGCTGCGGATGTTGGCCAGTAACGCCGGTGCGTTCGCCTTGAGCCAATCCTGCTCCTCGCGGGCTTCATCGAGCCTGCCCTCGGCGCCAAGGATCGCAAGCAGGACGAGGTGGTGGATGGGATTGTATCGCAGATCGGCCATCCTTACCCATAGTTCTGCTGCCTGGTAGTCCTCCCGCATATAGGCGCACATGGCCAGACCCACTTCGTAGTATCCTTTCGGGCCGGGGTTTTTGTTGACGGCTCTGGACATCAATTCGCAGCCGGTATCCCATTTGCCGGAAAGTGCCAGGCGGAAGCCATATTCGCCGGCCACCTCCGTATCGGTGGGGTTTAGCTCATAGGCAGCAGCTCCCACTCTCAACGCGGCCTCGACATCACCGTTAAAGAAGTTGGCAAGCATCAGCGCCTGCAAGGCGCGGGCATTCTGCGGATCGAGGTCGGCCGCGCGGCGCGCGGTTTCCACAGCAGATTTCAAAGTGGAAAGGGCAGGCACTCTATTAAGGCTGAATTGAAAGCGGAGTTCATCGAGGTAGGTCATCGACAGCAAGGCCCAATAAGTCGAATTTCGCGGGTTGCGCTCCGTTGCTCGTTGAAGGCAGGCCCGGACCGCGGCATGGCCCTTCGGGTTGAGGTCGACCCGGTAGCTGTAGTAAGACTGCGTACAGGCATAGTCATCCCGCTCATCGGAATTGGATGGATTTGTTGTCGCGGTGTCGCTCTGGGAAATGACGCCATATGGCGGGGCGAGTGCGGTCGCCACCTCTTGGGCCAGGTCGGCCTCAACCTGCAAGACGTCCTGTATGCGAAGGTCCTTGTTGTAGCTGTTGGCCCAGATCACCGATCCATCATCACGGTTTACGAACCGTGCGGTCAGCCGCAGCCTGCTGTCCTCTACGCGCACGCGACCTTGCAAGGCAAAACGTGGTTCCTTCAATCCTTTCGTCTGCGGCTGCCCGCGCAGTGCCGCAGGCAGATTCGAAATCACAACAATTTCCCGGAATTTTGCCAGGTGACCAATGACCTCGTCCGTCAATCCTCGGGCTATACCTGCCGATACGCCGGCTTCCGAAAGGTCCTCGAATGGCTCCACAAGGACCTGGGGAAAATCTGGCCGATCCGCGGGGGAGGTAGACGATTGAGTCTGAGGGCTGAAAAGAAAAGGAATGCCGAAGGCGATAATCAGCGTCATCAGACCCAGGGAAACCGCCGTCAGGTAGAATGTCCGGGGCGCCGGGGAGGATTGAACAGTGCTCTCGTTCCGGGGTGAGAAATCCGCAGGTTTCGAAGGCGTGGCAGTTTGCAAGACAGGGTCGGGACTATCGCCCGTCTCCGCCAGTGGACCGAGGTCTGTCGCAGGGCAGGCGTCACTGTGTCTGAAGCAAGGCACATACCCGCCTTTAGGGATGGTAATGATGACCTTATCGAATTGCCCCGCGACCAGATAGTATCGTTCCAGAGCGCGGCGTATGCGGCCGGCCTCGATCCTGACGACGGGATCGTTCTGGGCATCGAACGAGGCGTCTCGGCCGAACACCTCCAGGGCGATTGTATAGGCCTTTAGATAGGTGCCCCGTTCAGCGAGGGTCTCTTCGACAATATAGTCAAGAAACCGACGCCCACGGTCAGGGGCGTGGAACTCCTGGCTGGATCTGATGCGATCAAGCTGTTCTCGTGTTTCCGATGTGGTGGGAATTGCCGCACCTGGCGACCCGTTTGCTCTCACGCTTTGCATCGTCGCCCCCCGATGAAGCCAGCCGCTATACCCCCGGCCGTAGCTTCTTGTATGTTACATCTCTAAATAAGCTGGATGCAATATATTAATTCATCTGCTTTGCACGAAGACAAAGAGCGGGATGGATATGGGGGCAGGCAATCCAGAAAAAATGGCCATCCTTGCGCTGCTTGAGCTCCACCTGCCCGAGCATCTTCCGCTCGCACAACGGCTTCTCGACGTGGACGAGAATTTCCACAGCATGTGCCAGGACCTCGCAGCAGCTATCGAGGCGCTCACCAAAGTAGACTTGCTTCCCAGCAGCATTCGGGAGGTACGACGTCAGGAATACGGCAGCCTGGTCGAGGGCCTTGTCGAGGAAATAGGAGATGCAATTCGCCGTTCGAAGGTCGTGGCACTGAGGCGTTCCACCGATCCGATGCCATAGCCAGCGTTATCGCAACCACTTGCAATCCAGGAGACGAACGCGTGATGAAAGCGAGATATTTCAGGCTGCTGGCCGGCTTTTCAGCCATAGCAATCTCTTCCCTGCCGCCCGTGCCGTGGACTTATGCGCAGACGCCCGTGCCGGCCACCAAGGCCGAACCCGTGCCGGCGCCGGACGCGGAAGCGGCCGGGCTTTCCGACGACGAACTCGAGGTTCTCGTGGCGCGTATTGCGCTTTACCCAGACGATCTCGTCGCGGCAATCTCGGCGGCGTCGCTGTTTCCCCTGCAGATCGTCGAGGCGGCCCGCTTCCTGGAAACCAAGAAAAAGAACACCAGCCTCGAGCCGAAAAGCGAATGGGACGGAAGTGTGATTTCGCTGCTGAACTACCCGGAGGTCGTCAAGATGATGAGCGACGATCTCGAGTGGACCCAGTCGCTCGGAGATGCACTGACCAATCAGCAGAAGGATGTCCTGATCGCGATACAGCAGCTCCGCGACGAAGCCATCGCGAAGAACATCATCAAGACGGACGATAAGGTCACCATTGTCAACGAGGGCGACAATGTCATCATCCAGCCCACGAACCCGGAGAAGATCTATATTCCGCAATATCCGCCGGAAATGCTGTACGAGCCGAACTATGATTACGCGCCAGTCTCCTATTATCCGGATTCCTACGACAACTACTACTATCCGGGGGCCGGCTTCTTCGCTGCTGCCGTGACCGGCATCGCCTGGGCGGCGATCGTCAATTGGGACGACTGGGGCGTGTGGGGCGGACGTTGGAACGGCGACGTCGACATCGACTGCGACAATTGCTTCAACAACCGCAATTTCAACGGAAAAATGAATTTGAACGATGTCGACTGGAAGAATGTCGATCGTAGCAAGCTGAGTATCGGCAAGGACCAGCTGAACAAGCTCGATCGGTCGGCGATCCGGTCCAATCTCCAGACGGACAACCGCAACCAGCTCAAAAACCAGGCGGGCAACCTCCAGAGGGAGCGAAACCAGGCGAGGGGCGATGCCGGGGCCCGAGCTGCGGACGTTCGAAAGAATACCGCGCAGGGACTGAAGTCAAATCCGAAAACGTCGGTGGGCGATACGGCCAAACGTGCAAACGCGCCACGCGCCGACACCCGTCCTGCAAACGCAGGCAACCGTCAGGCCAGTTCTTCACCGAAGGCGAAACCGAAATCCGGCAAGCCCAAGATGGCCGCCAAGGCCGATAACCGGAGCCGCCAGCAGAGCGCGCTCGGGAATGTTCAATCGGGTCGTCGTGAGGTCGTGAACTCTCAGCGCGGCGGCCAGAGCATGGGTGGTGGCCAGCGCGGTGCACCTCGGGCGACGCAGCAACGGTCTCGCCCGCCCATGCATGGTGGTGGCGGGCGCGGCGGCGGGCGCGGCGGTGGTGGCGGCCGTGGCGGCGGCGGCCGCCGCTGACTTAGGCGAATGTTTTCGTGAAGGCCAAACCATGGGGTGAACCGATGACACGACAATCGAGACTGATTTCATTGATGCTGGGTGCGGCGGTTTCCTTGACGGCGCCGCAGATTTCCCTCGCGCAGGAGCAGAGCAACCTTAAGGAGTTTGCAGCCGGAACCCCACCCGCCTTCGATAGTCCCTCACTCGCAGTTGATCAATTCAAGCAGGTCTTGGCCTCCGGCGAAATTGACGGTTTGGCAAATCTGTTGGGCCTTAGCGCCGCCAAGCTGAAGGCGAGCAATGAGGCCACGATCGCCTATGCCTTGATACGGGAGGGCGCCGGCAAGCAGGTCATTCTTCAAGACCTTGGCGATCGCAAGGTCGTCGCGATCGGCGATCAACTGTGGCCTTTGCCTTTCCCGCTGAGCCGCAACGGGGACGGCAAATGGGCTTTCGACACGCAAATCGGCCTTCAGGAAATCATCAACCGCAGGGTCGGTAGGAACGAACTGGCGACCATCCAGACGATGACCGACTACTTTATTGCCCAGTATGAGTATGCGCGGGAAGATCGCGACGGCGACGGCGTTTACGAGTTCGCACAGAAACTCGTCAGCACGGCGGGCGCGCGGGACGGCCTGTACTGGGAGCCGGGAGCATTCGAAGAGGAGAGCCCCGCCGGCGGCCTCGTCGAGACGGCAGCCTTCGGCAATGCGAAGCGGGGAGAAGGCTATTACGGCTATCGCTATCGCATCCTGACGGGCCAAGGGTCCAATGTCGTCGGTGGCAAGCAGAGCTTCATCGTCAATGGCAACATGACGGCTGGTTTTGCTCTGATCGCCTGGCCCGTGGCCTACAGGGTCACTGGCGTGCAGACTTTCATGGTCAGCAATATGGGTGTCATCTACCAGCGCGATCTGGGTGATCAGACCGAGCAACTGGCGGCGGCGATCAAGGAGTTCAACCCTGGTGCGGACTGGAGTCTGGCTGAAGAGTAAAGCGCGTCGCGTCAAATTTGATTCATGCGGTGCGCGTTAGACTCGGGCATCCCCGAAATGCCGTATGGTGGCGACATTGCCGGGCGATGGAATGCCAGTGCCCGGTTGGAATAACGTTTGTCTCCAGTCACTTCGCGACCGAGCCAGGAGGGCAGAGATGGACTTTCCTTCTCGCTGGCCATTTCGATTTCGGCAATGGTCAGACCCTGATAGGCGCCGCCGAAGACGTCGATCTCCCAGACATCGCCCCGATGGACAACCTGGTACCTTGTCTTTTCGAGCACCTTGCCACGGACATGAAGCAGCATTTCCTTGGCTTCAGCGAGGGGAATGTCGTACTCGAATTCCTCGCGCGTAAGGCCGCGTTTGCCGAACTTCACCGCCAGCTGTGCCGTCAGATCATCGATCAGGCGAATACGCAGACTGCTGGCAGTGCCTCGCGCAAGATAGCCCTGCCGGAGCACATGTACGCTTGTCGCGCTGGCGCGCCAAGCGTCGCTGCGCACGAGAAACTTACGCTCGATCTCGACGGTCTTCATGCCGGTTCACTCCACCGGTTTTTCCCAGGTGAGGAAAAGCCCGATATCCCCTGGAATGCCGCCCGGAAAATTGATGACCAATGCCTTCAGGCCATAGCCCTGCGGTCTGCCGATCTCTTCGAACAGGTCGTAGAGTTCCTTCGCCTTTCCTTGCAAGGTGTTCTGCCACCCGGGCAAGAAGTTGTTGATTGCGCGGCCGCTATCGGAGCAAAAGCTCGAGGGGAAACTGTAGATCATCGCCTCGAACTTGCCGTCGGCAGCCGCCTTCGACACGAGGCGTTTGATCACCGTGCGCTCGGCGTCGCCAATATGCTTGCGGAAGAAGTCTTCAACGAATTCAGCGTGTTTTTTGGCTTCGCGCGCCTGTATCTTCTCTTGGCGTTCCATCTCGAGAAGCTGCAGTTCGAGCGCGCGTTTGCGCAGCTCTTCTGCACTGGTCATTGACGGGGTAGAAGCAGCAGGTCCGGTCATCGCTTTGCCCTCCATGATTTACCAATAGAGATAAAATGTCATGGGTTCGGATGGCAGTAAGATACGGTATCATACATGAGGCCCGACTGGCCTGCTGCCCGTGCCTTCTCGAGGGCGCCGGCAAGTCGAGGTTCCGGGTGACACCTCAATGGCATGACCATCAGGCTGATGCCGGCATCCTCTCCGGCCGAGGCCACACCCATTGACTTCGCTCAATGCCTGATTGCGCCACTTCGGCTAGATTCCTCAAGCAGAATCCATGCTTCTTTCGGAGTAGCCAACATGATGAAGTTATCTTTGGCACTTGCAATCGCGATCTCGACGATCACGGTATCAGTGCAGGCCGACGCTCAGCAGAGCCGGCGCGAATACCGCAGGATGAATTGGAGCGAAAGCCTGCCGGAGGCGGTACGAACATATCATGACAAGCGCTTTACCGTTGTCAGTTATAGAATTTCCGATTTTTCGGAGACGGGCCGTCATCCCCCGCAAGGCAGCGAAAAGGACGTCGAGGCCATTCGCGCGGCCGCTCGGTCAAATAAATGGCTTGTCGGCAAACTGAAGGCGAAGAAGCTCACGCCAAACGATATTGAATGGGTCACGAGAGCCCGTAACGGCAACCTGACCTTCTACGTCGAATGAGCGTGTCTTCACCGCATCCTGAACCGCACGTCGCTACGTGCTGAGCGCGGCAAGCCTGGTGCGGTTGAGGATCTGGACATATCGCTGGCCGCGTCCGAATAGCTGGACAATGTGGCGGGTCCGCAGCTTGGTAAATGAGCGCGCTACCGATTCGACCGTCAATCCGAGATAGTCGGCGACGTCGGTGCGCGACATCATGAGTTCAAACTCATTAGCGCCGCCATTTCGGGTCGACATTTCCTGAATAAAAGTCGCCACACGCTCGAGGGCGCCCTGGCGGGCGACGATAAGCTGGCGCGAATTCGCAATTGCCAGGCTGGACAAGGCGATATCCAACAAATTTATCGCCGGCATCGGCGCGCCGGCCCTGGGAATGGAGCGAATTTGGGAGTCGCAGATCGCCTCGGCGAAATCATCATGGATGTCTCCATCCTGCAGGCCGAACCATTCTCCCGTTCCGTGGAATGCAAGAATGTGGCGGTGCCCGTTCCGCATTATTCGATAGACCCTCACCGCACCGGATTGGACCTGGTAGAGTGATGACGCCCGCTCGCCCTCGCGGTAGATGCCCTGGCCCGGGAGTACCCATAAAACAGTGCTTGGCGGTAACCGTCGGGTCTCACCTGCATTTACGCGGTTCGGTTCCGGCATATAGCGTTCGGCAGTCTGGCTCGTGGTCAACATTGCTGGTCCCCCCGTGAAGCTGAACTCTTACAAGGAAGAGCGGCACTGAAAATTGGGGACGGTCACTACGTAATTGTACGTGATGTCGATTCGCAGTTCGAATTTCCTGTCTCCGGGAGTGATCAGGATCAAGGAACGTTGCAAGCCGATAGGCTAGGATTCCTCAATCCGGCCCGGCCGCCACTCACTTCAGGTGAGCCGCCGAGCCCTCAGCATTGCTGTGAGGTGCCAGGATGTGGCGATCAATCATTGACGCGCCTTTTGCGCAGGATATCGAGCTCGCCGTGATCGACGACGAAGGCGTCCACGCCCTTGTCTTTCCGTGTCAGAGAATATTCGGTGGCTGGGTCGATGCAAGAGGCGGCAATAAGCTGGACGTCCACCCGACCCATTGGCGTCGGTGGCTGGCAGAGGAGTTCCACGCTGGCGGCCGGGCAATCGGTCACTGATATAGCCATGGGCATGCCGTTTGATGCCTCGAACATTGCTCGCGATCAATGACACCACCAGACCCGGCAACTTAACCTGGCACAGATCGGTTTGGCCCCGCGGGGCACATGCCGTTGGCCCGCGAGACATGCCCAACGGTCCAGACAGGAAGTCAGGGAGAACCTCATGCGCGGTTTCGGTGTTCACTCGGAGGTCGGAAAGCTGAGGACCGTGATGGTCTGCAAACCGTCCCTGGCTCATCAGCGTCTGACACCCGGCAACTGTCATAGCCTGCTCTTCGACGATGTGCTGTGGGTACACGAGGCACAGAAGGATCATTTCGATTTTGTCCTGAAGATGCAGGAGAGGGGCGTCGAGGTTCTCGAGCTTCATGATCTGCTCGGCCAGACGCTTGCCGACAAGCAGGCACGCGATTTCGTGCTGGATCGCCGGATCACCCCGAATGTGCTCGGCTCGCAGATCGCCGAAGCCATGCGGCCCTGGCTTGACGAGATGCCCCCCATGCAGCTTGCGGCATACATGATCGGCGGCATTTCGATCGCCGATCTTCCCGAGGTCAAGGCCAAGTCATTGATGCTCAGCGCCTTGGAGGAATCGGAATTCGTCATACCGCCGGTTCCCAACACGCTGTTCCAGCGCGATCCGTCCTGCTGGATCTATAACGGCGTGACATGCAATCCGATGTTCTGGCCGGCAAGACGGGCCGAGACCCTGCTCCAGCGTGCGATCTACAAATTCCACCCGTCCTTCAAGGATGGCGATTTCCAGATTTGGTGGGGCGATTCGGATCAGCAGTTTGCCAATGCCTCGATGGAGGGCGGCGACGTCATGCCGATCGGCAACGGCACGGTGCTGATCGGCATGGGCGAGCGCACGACCTATCAGGCCGTCGGCCAGGTGGCGCAAGCGCTGTTCAGGAGCAAAGCGGCAACGAGAGTGATCGGCTGTCTGATGCCGAAGAGCCGCGCGGCGATGCACCTCGATACGGTTTTCAGCTTCTGCGATCGCGACGTCGTTACACTGTTTGCCGAGGTGGTCGACCAGATCCGCTGCTACAGCATGCATCCCAAAGACGATGACGGCACATTCGAGGTCCATCCCGAAAATCGGCCCATGCTCGATGTCGTTGCCGAAACGCTTGGATTGCCTCAACTGCGCACCGTCGAGACCGGGGGCAATTCCTACCAGGCCGAGCGCGAGCAATGGGATGACGGCAACAACGTCGTCGCGCTCGAGCCCGGCGTCGTCGTCGCTTACGACCGCAACACCTATACCAACACGCTGCTTCGCAAGGCGGGCATCGAAGTCATTACCATTCGGGGCTCCGAACTCGGCCGCGGCCGCGGCGGCGGGCACTGCATGACATGCCCCATATGGCGCGACCCGGCATATTGACGTCTCGCACACACGCAACAGCCTCAACGGAGCAAGACAATGAGCTTCAATCTGCGCAATCGTTCGCTTCTGACCGTGCAGGATTATACTCCACGCGAATTCCGCTATCTCCTGGACCTCGCCCGCGACCTGAAGCGCGCCAAATATGCCCGAACCGAACAGCAACATCTCAAGGGCAAGGAAATCTGCCTGATCTTCGAGAAGACCTCGACGCGGACCAGGTGCGCCTTCGAAGTCGCCTGTTCGGATCAGGGCGCCAACGTGACCTATCTCGATCCGTCGGGCTCGCAGATCGGCCACAAGGAATCCTTCAAGGATACGGCGCGCGTCCTCGGGCGCATGTACGACGCGATCGAATATCGCGGATCCGCGCAGCAGGGCGTGGAAACCCTTGCCCGCTATGCCGGCGTGCCGGTCTATAACGGTCTGACGGATGAATACCATCCGACCCAGATGTTGGCCGACGTGATGACCATGCGGGAACACAGCGACAAGCCGATCGCCGATATCAAATATGCCTATGTCGGCGACACGCGCTCGAACATGGGACATTCGCTGTTGATCGTCGGCTGCCTCGTCGGAATGGATGTGCGCATCTGCGGCCCCAAATCGCTCTGGCCGTCGGAGGAATATATGCAGATCGCCAAGGAGCTGCAGCAAAGATCCGGGGCGCGGCTGCTGGTCACGGCAGATGTCGAGGAGGCTGTGCGCGGCGTCGACTTCGTTCATACCGATGTCTGGGTCTCGATGGGCGAACCCAAGGACGTCTGGCGTGAGCGCATCAAGCTTTTGACGCCCTATCAGGTCAACAAGGCCCTGATGAAGGCAACGGGCAATCCCCAGGCCAAGTTCATGCACTGCCTGCCGGCGTTCCATGACAGCGAGACGGTGCTCGGCAAGCAGATCGCCGAAGACTACGGCATGGATAACGGCCTCGAAGTGACGGATGACGTCTTCGAGTCCGAGGCCAATGTCGCCTTCGAGCAGGCCGAAAACCGCTTGCACACGATCAAAGCGCTGCTTGTTGCGACCTTGGGAGACTAAGATGCGTGTCGTTATCGCGCTTGGCGGCAATGCCCTTCTCCGGCGCGGAGAAGCCATGACCGCGGATGTCCAGAGGCAAAACGCGCGGGTCGCGGCGGAAGCAATCGCGCCGCTGGCCGCCGACCATCAGCTGATCATAACGCACGGCAATGGACCGCAGGTCGGGCTGCTGGCGCTTCAAGGGGCGGCTTACAAACCCGACGAGGCCTATCCACTCGATGTGCTCGGCGCGGAAACCGAAGGCATGATCGGCTATATGCTCGAACAGGAGCTCGGCAATCTGCTGCCGTTCGAGCAGCCTCTGGCAACGCTTCTGACCATGGTCGAGGTCGACGGCTCCGATCCCGGCTTCCAGAATCCGACAAAATTCGTCGGCCCGGTTTACGACAAGGCCGATGCCGACCGTCTTGGCACGGAAAAGGGCTGGGTGTTCAAGCAGGACGGCGAGAAGTGGCGGCGTGTGGTCGCGTCACCGTTGCCGAAGCGCATCTTCGAGATCCGTCCGGTGCGGTGGCTGCTGGAACAGCGAACGATCGTCATCTGCGCCGGCGGCGGCGGCATTCCGACTATGTACGAAACGGGCAGCGACCGAAAGCTGATCGGCGTCGAAGCCGTGATCGACAAGGATTTGTGCTCGGAGCTTCTGGCGCGGGAACTCGATGCCGATCTTCTGATTATGGCAACCGACGCCCGCGCCGTCTGCACGGATTGGGGCAAACCGTCTCAAAAGGCCATTCACAAGGCCCGTCCCGAAGATATGAAACAATTTTCCTTCCCGGCCGGTTCGATGGGACCGAAGGTCGATGCCGCATGCCATTTCGCCGAGGGGGCCGGAAAGGCCTCCGCAATCGGAGCCTTGGCCGATATTGCGGCGATGGTGCGCGGCGAATGCGGGACGATCATCAGCCGCCGTTTCTCCGAGCTGACCTGGCACGCATGAGCGTCGACATTGCGTCAGGAGATGGCCGGGCGCGTTGCGGCCCCTGCAGCCATCTCCTCGCTGTCGACGGGCGCTGCCGCCGCGTTTCGTCTTTGCCAGACATAGACGGGGATCCCGAGCATGAGCAGGACGAGACCGTAGAGCACGGGCTCGGCGCCCGAACCATAGAGGGTGAACATCGCGAAAATGAAGGCGATGAGTTCGATCGCGGTGACGCGCGGGAAACCCCGTCCATTGCTCAAGCGGGCGGCTACCAGGGTTCTGGCAAGCGAGCAGAAGGCATAAGGGACGACCGCCGTCATCGTGCTCAGCCCGACCATCAGGCGATAGACGGCGGCAAAGCCCTCGGAGCCAAGGGCCTGGACGACGACCAGGAGGGTCGCAAGCGAGGCCGAGACGACCATGCCGACGGCCGGAACGCCGCGGGGCGAGAGCCGTGCAAAGAGCGGAGGGAACAGACCGTCCCGGGCGGCGGCCATCGGAACCTGCCCCATCAGCAGCGTCCAGCCATTCAGCGCGCCGATGGATGAGAGAATGACGGCGATCGAGATCGCCAGCTCTCCGCCGCGTCCCCACATGATACCTGCAGCCTGAGAGAACGGCGCCACCGAATGGACGAGTTCCTGGCGGGGCACAAGGCCCATCACGACGATCGTGCCGAGCACATAAAGAGCTGCGGCGATCGAGATTCCGAGGACGGTTGAACGGGGGATGGTTCGTTCCGCGTCCTGGACATCGCCTGCGGGAACGGTCGCCGATTCGAGCCCGAGATAGGCAAACATGGTCAGAGGCGCCAGCGCTGCGATCGACCCGAGGAGCGGCTGGCCGCTGGGGTTGAATTCGGAGAAATGCGACGTGTCGATGTATAGGAGGCCGATAATGGCAACGGCGCCGAAGGGAATGAGCTTGGCGTAGGTGGTAACCTGCGCAAACAGTCCGGCCGCATGGACACCGCGGAGATTGACGAGCACGATCGCCCAGATCACCCCGAGCGTCAGACATGTCGCGGTGAAGCGATTGCCGAGCGCAGGAAAGAGATCGACCATCACGCCGGCAAAGGCAATGGCAATGACGGGAAGCGATGTCCAGATGGAGATCCAATAGCCCCAGGCAATGAGGAAGCCGGCGAAATCGCCATAGGCCAGCCGCGTATAGGCGTAGGGACCGCCGACGGCCGGCACGAGACTGGCCAGCCGGGCGAAGGTGAGGCCGAGGCAGATTGCACCGGCTCCCATGATGATCCAGACGATGATGGCAAGGTTGCCGTAGGGCGCAACGGCGGCCGGCGAAAGATAAAAGCCGGAACCGACCATGTTTCCGACGACGATGGCGGTGCAGGCGGCCAGTCCCAGGCTCTTGCCATTCGGCGACGTTGCCATCAGATCCCCTCCGAGAGGCCGTCTGCCTGGTGCCGATGGCTCCCCGGGCGGCCATTTCCAAGCGTGATCTTCACTCCAACGATCAACAGTCGCAATCCGGTTCAATGCGTAGTCGTCGATCGTCTTCGATCCCTTCACGATCGGCACGGAAACGCTAGAATAAAAATGGCGGGTCGGCCGCAGGGAGATGACGATGTGAGCGAGCAGGGGTTTCTACGCATCTCGATTGCGGCCACCGTGGTGATTGCCGCCCTTGGCATCGTCTTCGGCATTCTTTCGGGTTCCTTCTCTATCGCCTTCGATGGGGTCTATTCACTGGCCGATGCAGCGATGACCGGGCTTGCGCTATGGGTTTCGAGCCTGATCGTGAAATCGGCGCAGAGCGATGCGGTGTCGGGCAGAATCCGCAACCGCTTCACCATGGGTTTCTGGCACCTGGAGCCGATCGTGCTCATGCTTAACGGCTGCCTGCTGATGACGGTCGCGGTCTATGCACTGATCAACGCGATCATCAGCATCCTCAACGGCGGGCATGAACTCCATTTCGGCGTCGCGATCGCCTATTCCGCCGTGACCGTGCTTGTTTGTGCTGCCATGGCCGCTGTGGGCATCAGGCTGAATCGCGGCCTGAAATCCGATTTCATATCCCTCGACATCAAGGCCTGGATCATGTCGGGCGGCATTGCGCTTGCCTTGCTGATCGCCTTTCTCATCGGCCTTGCCGTGCAGCCGACGCCTTTAGCCTGGGTCGCCAGCTATGTCGACCCGGCGGTTCTGGGATTGGTCTGCCTGGTGATGATCCCGCTTCCGATCGGCACGGTCTGGAAGGCGCTGACCGAGATCCTGCTGATTGCGCCGGTCGATCTCCAGGAGCATGTCGACCAGGTTGCCGCGGCGGTGGTTCATCGCCTCGGTTTCCTCTCGCACCGCGCCTATGTCGCTCGCGTCGGCAGGGCAATGCAGATCGAACTCTATTTCATCGTGCCCGAGGGGCTGCCTGCGAAGACGGTCGAGGAATGGGATGCGCTTCGAGACGAGATCGGCGCCGCAATCGGCGATGAGAGCGCCAATCGCTGGCTGACGATTGCCTTCACCGCCGATGCGGAATGGGCAGAATAGCTAGTCCCGGGCTCCCTGCACGTTCGCCTTCACCAAGCTTCTGCGCCCATCTTGATTGCGATCAACGACGATTGTGCGCCCGGCATGTACGGTTTTCCAGCCTGAGACGAGTGCGGCTGCGCGGCGCGCGGCTGCCTCTGAACACCGGGTTCTGGAGGGGCGCATGGAATTCCATAAGGCATTTCCGGTCGCCGTCATCGACGAGGATTTTGACGGCAAGAGTGCTGCCGGGCGCGGAATGCGCGATCTGGCGGCGGCGATCGAGAACCAAGGTTTCCGCATCGTTTCCGGTCTCTCCTATGAGGATGCGCGCCGGCTCGTGCATATCTTCAACACGGAATCCTGCTGGCTCGTTTCCGTCGACGGCACCGAGGACAAGGCCTCGCGCTGGCAAGTGCTGGAAGAGGTCCTGAGCGCGAAGCGCCAGAAGAACGATCGGCTGCCGATCTTCCTCTTCGGCGACGACACGACCGCCGAGGATGTCCCGGCCGGTGTGCTGCGTCGCGCCAATGCCTTCCTGCGGCTTTTCGAGGATTCGGCGGAGTTCATGGCGCGCGCCGTCGTGCAGGCCGCCCGCAATTACCTCGACCGGCTGCCGCCGCCGATGTTCAAGGCATTGATGGATTATACGCTGGAGGGTGCCTATTCCTGGCACACGCCCGGCCATGGCGGCGGCGTCGCCTTCCGGAAAAGCCCGGTCGGGCAACTCTTCTACAGCTTCTTCGGCGAGAATACGCTGAGATCCGATATCTCCGTATCGGTCGGCAGCGTCGGTTCGCTTCTCGATCATGTCGGGCCGATCGCCGAGGGGGAGCGCAATGCCGCGCGCATCTTCGGTACGGATGAGACGCTGTTCGTCGTCGGCGGCACATCGACCGCCAACAAGATCGTCTGGCACGGCATGGTTGGGCGCGGCGATCTCGTGCTCTGTGACCGCAACTGCCACAAGTCGATCCTGCACTCGCTGATCATGACGGGCGCCACACCCATTTATCTGACGCCGTCGCGCAACGGCCTCGGCATCATCGGTCCGATTTCCAAGGATCAGTTCACGCCCGAAGCGATCGCCGGCAAGATTGCGGCCAGTCCCTTTGCCGGGCAGACGAGCGGCAAGGTGCGGCTGATGGTCATCACCAACTCCACCTATGACGGCCTCTGCTACAATGTCGATGCCATCAAGGCATCGCTCGGCGACGCGGTCGAAGTGCTGCATTTCGACGAGGCCTGGTACGCCTATGCGAATTTCCACGAATTCTATGACGGTTTCCACGGGATTTCGTCGAACCAGCCCGCACGGTCGCAAAAGGCCATCACCTTTGCCACGCACTCGACGCACAAGCTGCTGGCGGCCCTTTCCCAAGCATCGATGATCCATATCCAGCACGCCGAGACCAAGCGGCTCGACATCACCCGCTTCAACGAAGCCTTCATGATGCACACCTCGACCTCGCCGCAATATGGCATCATCGCCTCCTGCGATGTCGCTGCCGCGATGATGGAGCAGCCGGCCGGGCGCGCGCTGGTGCAGGAGACGATCGACGAGGCGATCAGCTTCCGCCGGGCGATGAATGCAGTGAGAAAACAGACGGAAGGCAGCTGGTGGTTCGATGTCTGGGAGCCGACGGTTGCCGAGCAGACGCCGAGCGACACCCATGCCGACTGGGTGCTGAAGCCTGATGATGCCTGGCACGGGTTCACTGGCCTGGCCGAAAATCACGTCATGGTCGACCCGATCAAGGTCACCATCCTGTCGCCAGGCCTATCGGCGAGCGGGGTGATGGACGAGCATGGGATACCGGCGGCCGTCATCACCAAGTTCCTGTCTTCCCGTCGCATCGAGATCGAAAAGACCGGCCTCTATTCTTTCCTCGTGCTTTTCTCGATGGGCATTACCCGCGGCAAGTGGAGTACGCTCGTCACCGAGCTCCTGAATTTCAAGGATCTTTATGACGCCAACGCGCCATTGAACCGGGTGTTGCCGGCCCTCGCCGCAGCCCATCCGGAAGCTTATGCCGGGATGGGACTGAAGGATCTCTGCGAGCAGATCCATGCGATCTATCGCAAGGATGACGTGCCGAAGGCGCAGCGCGAGATGTATACGGTCCTCCCAGAAATGGCATTGCGTCCCGCCGATGCCTATGACCGCCTGGTCAAGGGCCGGATCGAAAGCGTCGAGATCGACAATCTCATGGGCCGCATCCTCGCGGTGATGATCGTTCCCTATCCGCCTGGAATTCCCTTGATCATGCCGGGCGAGCAGATCACCCAGTCGACGAAGTCGATCCAGGATTACCTGCTTTACGCCCGTGATTTCGACCGCAAGTTCCCCGGTTTCGAAACCGATATTCACGGCCTTCGCTTCGCGCCTGGTGACGGCGGACGCCGCTATCTTGTCGATTGCATTGCAGAGGAGGGGCAGAATGATCCCGCGTGATGTGAAGTCTCCGACGGTCGCCATACCCTTCCACAAGATGTTGAAGATCGTCGCGATCATCGACCGTGACAATTCCCAGGCTCAGGAACTGGTGTCACAGATCACCGCCCAGGGCTTCGAGGTGGAGCAGCGCGACGCCTACTCAGCCGACGTGTCCGAAGATGCGGACGTTGGCGCCTATATCGGCTCGGTCGAGGGCGGGCGGCTTCCTTCGGCGCGCAGCTTCCTTCGTTCCGTCAGAGACATCGGCTTCCGTACGCCAATCTGGGCAATGGCCGATACGTTGACGATTGCGCATATGGATGTCGTCGAGATGGCCGGCGAGGTGGATGGTTTCGTCTATCTCGGCCAGCAGACGCCGACCTTCTATGCCAAGCAGATCGTGTCCAGTGCGGTCAATTACGGCAAGTCGCTGCTGCCGCCCTTCTTCGGCGGCATGATGGCCTATGACGGCGAGGCCAACATCGCCTTCGATTGCCCAGGGCATCAGGGCGGCCAGTTCTATCGGAAATCGCCGGCCGGCCAGCTCTTCTTCAAATATTTCGGTGAGAGCATCTTCCGCAACGACCTCTGCAATGCCGACGTCGATCTCGGCGATCTCCTGATTCACGAAGGTCCCGCCGTCGAAGCCCAAAAGCAGGCGGCGCGCATCTTCGGAGCCGACCGCACCTATTTCATCCTGAACGGCACGAGTACCTCCAACAAGGTGGTGGCCAATGCGGTGCTGCGTAGCGGCGATCTCGTGCTCTTCGACCGCAATAATCACAAATCCCTGCATCAGGGCGCTCTCGTGCAGGCCGGCGCCATCCCGATCTATCTGCCGACTGCCCGCAATTCCTTCGGCATGATCGGCGCCGTCGACTGGGCGGCCTGGGACGAAAGCTGGCTGCGGCGAAAGATAGAGGAACATCCGCTCGTCCCCGACAAGAGCCGTGCGAAGGCGGAGAGGCCTTTCCGTCTCGCTTGCATCCAGCTCGCGACCTATGACGGCACGATCTACAATGTCCGCCAAGTCATGGAGAAAATCGGCCATCTCTGCGACTACGTGCTCTGGGACGAGGCCTGGATCGGCTACAATGCCTTCCATCCGCTGTTTGATGGCCACAGCCCGATGCGTCTTAAAGACCTGCGACCGGATATGCCGGGGCTGTTTTCCACCCAGTCGGTCCACAAGCAAGGCGCCGGTTTCTCGCAGGCCTCACAGATCCACAAGCGGGACGAACATATCAAGGGCCAGCGCCGCTTCGTCGAACACAAGCGCTTCAATGAATCGCTGCTGATGAATGTCTCGACCTCTCCCTTCTATCCGCTTTTCGCCTCGCTCGACGTCAACGCCAAGGTGCATGAGGGCAAGGCCGGCGAGATGCTCTGGGATCGCTGCATCGAGCTGGGGATCGAGGTGCGCAAGAAGCTGCGCGGTTTCGTCGATCATTACGAGTCCAAAGCCGCAAGCGCGGAAGAACAATGGTTCTTCGATCCCTTCGTGCCGGACAGGGTCTCGGTCGCAGGCTCGAAACATACGGGCGATCTGGCCGATACCAGATGGGAGGATATCCCGACCGATGTGCTGAAGCGCGAGCAGCAATGCTGGCGGTTCGATCCGGAGGTGAAGTGGCATGGCTATTCTGGTTATGCGCCCGGCTATACTATGGTCGATCCCAACAAGCTCACACTGCTCACCCCGGGCATCGACCGGACGACCGGCGAATATCGTGAGTTCGGCATCCCGGCGACTGTTGTCGCTAACTACCTGCGCGAACAGCGGGTGGTGGCGGAAAAATGCGATCTGAACAGCCTGCTCTTTCTGCTGACGCCGGCAGAAGACGAAAGCAAGCTGAATACGCTGGTCGCCAAGCTGGTGAAGTTCAAGAACCTCTGGGATCGCGACGCGCCATTGCCGGAGGTGCTGCCAACGGTCTTTGCGGCCAACCGCGAACGCTATGCAGGCTACACGGTTCGGCAGGTCTGCAAGGAGATGCATTCCTTCTATCGTAGTGCCGGCGTCAAGGACTTGCAGCGGCTCTGCTTCCGCTCCGAGAGCTTTCCGGAGCCGGCGATCGCACCGAAACAGGCCTATGAGGCGCTGGTCGCCAACAATGTCGACTATGTGCCGCTCGCCGAGGCTGCCGGCCGCATCTCGGCGACGCTGGCGCTGATCTATCCGCCGGGCATCGGCGTGATCGTGCCGGGAGAGCGCTGGGACGAGAGAGCACGGCCAATGCGCGACTATTTCCTGGCCTTCGAGGAATCCTTCAATCGTTTCCCCGGCTTCAATTACGAAGTGCAGGGCGTGTTCCAGGAACGGATCGATGGGCGGATCAAGTTCTATACGTATGTCGTGCGCGAGTAGGGGACGGAGGATCTCATCATGACCGACAATACTATGCATCTCGCGGCCGAAACCACCGCCAAGAAGAAGATGAACTTGGTGCAACTCACCTTCATCGTCGCCGTCAACATGATGGGATCGGGCATTATCATGCTGCCCGCCAACATGGCGCAGGTCGGGGCGATCTCGCTGCTCTCCTGGATCGTGACCGCCGTCGGCTCGATGGCGATCGCCTACGGATTCGCGCAAGCCGGGCTGTTCAATCAGCGACCCGGCGGCATGTCCGCCTATGCCGAGGACGCCTATGGGAAGGACGGCTATTTCATGGTGTTCTTCCTGTATTTTCTGTCGCTCGCCATCGGCAATGTTGCGATAGGCATTTCGGCCGTCGGCTATCTCGCCGGTTTTTTCCCGGCGCTGACCTCGACGCCGATCATGACCTGCGTGGCCTTGATCATTCTTCTCTGGCTGACGACCGCCGCCAATTTCGGCGGTCCGCGCATCACGGGGCGCATCGGCTCGGTCACGGTATGGGGCGTTATCCTGCCGGTCGGACTGCTGTCGATCATCGGATGGCTCTGGTTCAGTTCCAGCACCTTTGCCGCCGCCTGGAATCCGCAGGGACTGTCGCTCGGGCAGGGGATGGGATCGAGCATTTCCCTGACCCTCTGGGCCTTCCTCGGTATGGAGTCGGCTGCGCAGAATTCGGATGCCGTCGAGAACCCGAAACGAGATGTGCCGCTCGCCTGTATGTTCGGCACGCTTGGGGCCGCCGTCATCTACATCCTGTCGACGACGGTCATTCAAGGCATCGTGCCGAATGCCGATCTCGCCGCATCAACTGGTCCGTTCGCGCTCGCCTATGCCACGATGTTCAATCCGACGATCGGTTCGATCATCATGGCGCTTGCCGTGCTTGCCTGCCTGGGTTCGCTGCTCGGGTGGCAGTTCACTATCGCACAAACCGCGCGGACGGCTGCGGAAGAGCGGATGTTCCCTACCGTGTTTTCACGGGTGAACGAGATGGGCGCGCCGGTTCAGGGTATGATCATCCTCGGCGTCGTGCAGACGGGCCTGGCGCTGATGACGATATCGCCGACCCTCAGCGAACAGTTTTCCGCTCTCGTCAACCTCGCGGTCGTCACCAATGTGCTGCCATACATCATCGCGCTGTCCTCACTCTTCGTCATCATGAAGGCGGCGCGCGTGCCGCAGGCGAAATACCGGCTTAATGCCGTCATTGCGCTTGTCGGCATGCTCTACAGCGTGTTCGCAATCTACGCCTCCGGCAAGGACGCCGTGCTTGGCGGCATGCTGGTCACGGGTATCGGTTTCATCATTTACGGCCTGATCGCGCCGCGCTTTACAAGCGGCGCGAACCGCGCGCCGGCAGAATAGCGCAGGGGAGGAAGAACCATGTCAATCAGCAAAGGGCGGTTAACAGCGATTGCCGCCTCCATCTTCATCGGTGCGCTGGCGACGGGCGCCTTTACCCCAGCTGCCGCACAGACGCTGGACCGTATCCGCAGCAGCAGTTCGCTGAAGCTCGGTTATGACCCTGATGCAAGGCCGTTTTCGTTCAAGTCGGACCAAGGTGCGCCCGACGGTTATGCGGTGGCGCTTTGCAACAAGATTGCCGACAGCGTGAGGGCGGAGCTGAAACTCTCGCAGTTGAACATAGAATGGATTCCTCTCGGCAACGATGCCCGGCCGCGGGCCATACAGGACGGCGTAGTGGATCTCGTCTGCGCGGCTGAGCCGGTGACGATCAGCCGCAGGCAGGAGGTTTCGTTCTCGCTGCCGATTTTTCCGAGCGGCACGGGCGCGCTGCTGAGAGCCAGTGCGCCTCTGGCCTTGCGCGAGGTCCTGGAATACGGGCAGCCGTCGAGCCGGCCGATCTGGCGTGGCTCTCCAGCGCGCACCATCCTTGAGCACAAGACTTTTTCGGCGATTGCCGGGACCACCAGTGAACGGTGGCTCTCCGACAGGATCGAGACATTTCAGCTGGCCGCAACGACGGTGCCGGTCAACAACTACCAGCAGGGCGTCGACCGCGTTCGTGACGGCAGTTCGGCGGTGCTGTTCGGCGATATGTCGCTGCTGATGGACGCTGCGGCACGCAGCGATGATTCCGGCAACCTCATCGTCCTGAAGCGACATTTTACTTTCCAGCCGCTGGGGCTCGAGTTGGCCAGGGGCGATGAGGACTTCAGGCTCAGCGTCGATCGGGCACTCAGCCTGACCTATGCCGCCCCGGAATTCCGGGCGTTCTTCACGACCTGGTTTGGCCCGCCGGACGAGCCGATCGAGACTTTCTTCCGCCAGACTGCATTGCCGGAATAGCACAAAGCACAGGCTGCCAAACCACAAGCGTCGGCATCGAGCACCGGTGAGGTCAAACGGCGTATTCACGGGAGGGCGCGATGGGCTCGCAAGGCGGGCAAGGCGATCCGATAGCTGAACCCGCAAGGGTCCGTGCGCAGCTTGATCGCATCCTATCGAGCGTGGAATTTCAGGCTCCGGACCGGAGCCGGCGGTTTCTGGCCTATATCGTCGATGAAACCCTGGCGGGACGAGAGACAAACCTGAAAGCCTACGCGATTGCCCAGGCGGTTTTCGGCCGGGATGCGTCCTTCGATGCGCAAAACGATCCGGTCGTTCGCATCGAGGCCGGGCGTATTCGCCGGGCTCTGGAGCGCTATTATCTAGTGGTCGGGCGAGGCGATCCTATCCAGATCACCATCCCCAAGGGCCGATACGTACCGAACTTCATCGTAAATCAGTCGGCCATCTCACCAGGAAGCCGTTCCGCACCAAAGAGCAATCAGTTGCACGAGGCGCCGGCGGCACAACAGAAGCAGTCATTTGCCTATCGGGACCTTCTCCTGCCGATTGGCGTGCCGCTTGTTCTCGGCCTGATGGCGATCCTCTCTCTGATACGGCCGCTCGAAGGGCTTTTCGGCTCCTCCATCCCCTCCGGCGCCCCGGTCTCCTCCAAGGGAGACCAAGTGAAAGCTGAAATCCTCGTGGAGCCTCTGGTCGGAACAGGTCGTGGGAACGGCGATGCAGACATTGCCCGGGGGCTAACCGATGAGGTGATCGCGCAGTTGACGAAGAACAAGTCCGTCATCGTCAAGTCGGCCGGTCCGCAAACGCAGATCGCGGCGTCAAACCAACCGCAGCTTTCGCTGCAGGGAAGCCTGGGAACTGAAGGTTCCAGGCTGCATGTCCAAATCCGGCTGGTCGATCGCGCCAACGGAACGGTGACCTGGACAGGCGCTTATGACAGAACCTTTCAGGACCGAAGTCTTCTCGACGTCCAGGAAGAAATCGCCCGGCAGATCGCCGACGCGATATCGAGCCGGCAGTAGCGTCAACCCCCATCGCAAGAGCTTACGTGATGCTACAGGCGCTTGCAGCCTGACAATGCTAGTGTTTGGCTGGGGCATTTGTTCAGGCCGCCCCTGGTCGAATGCGCTACGGGCGAGGGTTCATGCAAAACGACATCACCGTACACATCGTCGACGATGAGGAGGAGTTCAGAAAGTCTCTGACCTTCCTGCTCGTCTGCGCCGGCTTTGCGGTGCGTACACACACGTCGGCGACTGCGTTTCTGGATCAGCCTCTTTCGGAAGGAAAATGCTGCCTGCTCACCGAACTCAGGATGCAAGGGATTGATGGCCTGGAACTGCTGGAATGTCTGAAGGCGCATCACAACGGCATACCGGCTATCGTTATCAGCGGCGACGGCGATATCGCACTGGCAGTTCAGGCAATGAAAGCGGGCGCCGTCGACTTCATTGAAAAACCTTTCAAGGAAGATGTCCTCATTGCCGCGATCAAGGAAGCGATAGCGCATTCGGAGATATCGGAGGAACAGCGGGACGATGTCGTGCTGGCGCGTATTCACCAATTGACCCAGCGCGAGCAGCAGGTGCTGACCGGGATCGTCGATGGGCTTCAAAACAAGCAGATTGCTTTTGAACTCGGCATCAGCGCCCGCACCGTCGAAGTCCATCGTGCAAATGTCATGGCAAAGATGAAGGCTCGCAATCTCCCTCAACTGATGAAGATGGTGATCCCACTCAGGCCTTCAGGCAATGCCTGGCTGCGGTCCGCCGGCTGAAATCGAAAGCGCCGCCTTGGGATACCGAGCCCGACACGCTCTTCTTTCCTGCACGAAGCCAAGCACTTGACTGGGATCAATGCGCGAAGGCGGTGCTGTCGGTATGCTTGCCCAAATGGGCAGGAGAGACGGAGATTGCCATGCGTAACCTGGAGGAGAGGAACGCGATCGCGCCATCGCGCATCTCTGCGATAACCAGGGCTGCAGTGACCGAGATTCGGCAAGCGCCGCTGCTGGTGCTTATCGTGTTCGTTCCGATCGTCATTCTGCTGGAGCAGACCTCTCCTCAAGCGCATACGCTTCTTTTTGCCATGTCGGTCTGTGCGATCGTGCCGCTGGCGATGCTTTTAAGTCGCGCAACCGAGGCGGTCTCCGCGCGGACGGGCGATGCGGTCGGAGGCTTGCTGAATGCCACTTTGGGAAACCTGACCGAGCTGGTGATCTCGCTGGCTGCCTTGCAGGCCGGCCAGTATCTGCTGGTCAAGGCATCACTTGCCGGCGCCATCGTCACAAACACCCTGTTCATGCTGGGAGGTGCATTTCTCTTCGGAGGGCTGAAGCATCATGTGCAGGAATTCAACCGCGTCAATGCGCGCTTCCAGGCCTGCCTGTTATTCCTGGCGACTGTCGCCATCATGGTGCCGTCGATCATCAGCGATGTGGATCAAACGTCCGTCGTTTCGCAGAAACTGAGCCTGGGTCTGGCTGTGCTGCTCATCGCCGTCTATGCGATGGGAATGGTGTTTTCCCTGAAAACGCACCGCGAATTGTTTGCAAGCGTCAGCCATGCCGAGGAGAATCACGGTTCCTGGCCGATCACCGTCAGCGTCGTCATCCTTGTCGTCGTCACGCTTTTCGTCGCGCTGATCAGTGAAATCTTCGTCGGCTCGGTTCAGGGAGCGGCCGACCGCCTCGGCATGACGCCGGCGTTCGTCGGCTTCATTGTCGTGGCGCTGGTCGGGGGAGCGGCGGAAATGACAACCGCGTTTTCGGCAGCGCGCGCCAACCGCCTCGATCTCAGTGTCGGCATCGCGTTGGGAAGTGCCGCACAGATCGCGCTCTTCGTCGCACCGATCCTCGTCATCGTCAGCTATTTCATCGGGCCGGAACCGATGTCACTGCAATTCTGGCCCGGCGCGGTCACCATGATGCTCATCGCCACCATGGCGGCGACCTTCCTGTCCAATGGCGGTCGCGGTGTCTGGTATATGGGCGTCATGGCGTTGGCCGTCTATGCGATTTTCGGGCTTACGCTGTTTCTTTTGCCGCCTGCTTTGCCGTCCTGAAGGTTTATCCCTCACGTGCCTGAACGGAAGTACAGGCGCTGAATGATTGCCATCATCAGAGCGGTCGCCCATCCGAATATGATCCAGCCATTGACCGCTTCGAAAGTGGCGACCTGGCGCCATTCCTTTGCCAAGACAATATCGCCATAACCGACTGTGGTGAATGTAACGGTCGAAAAATACATGGCGTCCTCGAAGCTCGGCAGAGCCTCTATCGCCGAGTAAAATACCGCCCAAAGGCAGACATCGATCATGATCGGAATCATCAGATAGATGACCCATACCACGGTGATCGTAGTCGGCCGTTTCGACAGAAATTCGGGACGGGTCTCTTCCAGATGCCGAAAGACCTTGAGACCAGCGGACATGGATGCTGCTTGAATAGCAACGGTGGCGGCGATGAGGCTGCTGCCGAATACGAAGTGAAACAATGCCCATAACTCCTCCGCTCCATAGGCCGGCAGGAAGTAGTTTACCGTAAAATACGGCCCTCCCCGAAAAGACGAAGCTGCGACAGACTCGGCTATTGTGTCAGCGGCTGGGGCTTCAGGTTGTCGTCAAGCCGATCCGCGGCTGCGGCTGGTCGCCTGTTCCGGTTCAACGGCTGCTCGACGATGACTGCCGGCGCGGCGACCGCAGAGGCCGCAACAGTGCCAATTGTGGACACCGTGCCTCCGACGACGGCGGTAATCCCTTGCCCAAGGGTCACTTTTGAATCCGTCAGCGGCTGCCCGGTCATCAGACGCTGGCCGATCAATTGAACGATCTCCGGGCTCTCGGCGAACTTGCCGTGGTTGAGGCTATCCTTCGCCTTGACCTTTGTCAGATCGATCGCCGTGATGCCCGCCTTCTCCAGCTTTGTACGATAGGGTTCCGCCGTCGGGTCGATCGCTCCGAGGCGGGAGACACGCCCGCTGATGAACCGCGAGACGGCCAGCGCCTTGTCGTCCTGGGACATGAAGATCGTGAATTTCGGCCGTGGCGCACCCAGTTCGACATATTGTTTGGCGAAGACATCGATGTCGATATCGGGCGATGCGAGGATGACATTGTGAATTTTCGCGTTCACGTGACCATCGCGGATCCCCATCTGGCGGAGGGATTCCATTGCCAGCCACGTTCCCATCGAGTGGGCGAGGATGGTTATGTCCTTGACGTTCGGGTCGCCCGCCAATGTGCGCAGGGCCTGCTCCAAAGCGGTGCGTGAATAGTTCGTGCTTTCCTTGTCGTATTGGTAGGCGACGACCTCGGCTCGCGATGGCCAGGTAAACAGCACCGGCGTTGCCTGCATTCCGCTGTCATGGACGATTTGCGCCAGGCGGAAGACCGAATCCTCGTAGGTGTTGTTGAAACCATGAATGAAGACCAGCGCGTGACCGCCTTTCGGATGCTGCCTGAACCACGCCCGGCCTTCAGCGATCGTCGAGACTTGCTGCACCCGGGTGACTGCGAAGTCCGTTGCCGGATTGGGCGGCAGGCGCTCGGGCCACTGAACCGTTCCCGACTTGCGATTGGTCGGTATGGTGATGGATACCTCGGTCAAATGCGGCTTGGCACTTCGCTCACCGTTAAAAAGCGTCGCCGGATCGCCGGACGGTTGGCGGGTCGTGGCGACCAGCATGTCGACCTTTGCAGTAGGAGGCGTCGACGCCGTGGCCGCGAGTGGCGTCATGACACCGGTCTGGTGGCCACAGCCCGTCAGCATGAGCAGAGCCAGCAAGAGGCCGCACCTGTTCCTGCAATAAACCCCTGGAGGACGTATACCGAGTAATTTCACGCGGGCCGATACCCCCTCGTTTCCAAATCTGCATCTTGGCGTGACAAGCCTCACTGACCGCCGACGCCGTCGCTAAGCTAGCATCGGCAAACTCCAAAGGCCTGTAGCATCGCGTAACATCTATGCCGGCGCCCAGCAGCCCCGCCGGATCGGAATGGGGACCGGCCCGGCCTGGAGGGTTCTGCAAACCGTTTGATTGGTTCCCGCGAGACTATTGCAGCCACCGTCATGAGGGCGAGTACTTTCCGGCCGGGATCGACACGATTTTCCACCGCAATTCCACCGCGACTACCGCATCCGAACCCAGAAAATGAGGCGGTGTGGAACGATCTGCGGCAGATCCCATTACGTATCTGATATATGTTGCAACGGCGTAAGATGAGGACGGCATGCACTCCATCCGCAACAAAGAGGGGGGACGGAAGAAACTTATGCTCAAGCTGCCAGCTTTGCGCGAGCAGTTGCGGCTCCTTTCGAACGATGCGATCGACGACCTTTTTGAGTCGTATGAGCTTGCCACCACCGCACTCGAACGCTTCAGCTTCAACTTGGAGAGCAACAGCAAACTGATCGCGGAATATAAACAGCTCTGCAGCGACATTGAAGCTGAAGTGGAAGTCTATGTGCACAGGATTAAATGGGGAGTTCCGTGACGACACCGTCTTTTATGGAAAGGGCAAGCATCCGTGATTGCGGTGAAACGCTCGCGATCGGAGTTCGTCTGGACGAGCGGCGTCGGCTCAGTGGAATAATTGCTAGTCTCGGTAATCAGGCCCAGCAATCAAAGATCAGCAGCTTGCCGGTTGTCCATCCGAGTCGATGCGAGGGGAGCCTGTTTTCCGAGGCGATTGTCGGGCGTCTGTGCGCTCCGATAAGAGTGGGGTGAACCCGACGCCGGTCGAAACCGCCATTGCCGTCACGATTTGTGCATGGCATCTTCCCGGGAGGATGCCACGTGTCGCTTCGATGTCGAGTTTTCCATTCCTTTTTGTGTAACTATCTGTCTTTTCACTGGAGGCTCGAATGAGCGTTGGCTTGATCGCCCTTCTTGACGATATCGCCGCCCTGGCAAAGGTGGCTGCGGCCTCGCTTGACGATATTGCCGGCCAAGCAGCCAAGGCAGGCGCGAAAGCGGCAGGCGTCGTCATCGACGATGCGGCAGTTACACCCCGCTACGTCACCGGATTTTCGGCAGCACGCGAATTGCCGATCATCGGCAAGATCGCGGTGGGTTCACTGAAGAACAAGCTTCTGATCCTGCTTCCCGCGGCGCTTATTCTCAGCTTTGTTGCACCGCAGGCGATCACACCGCTGCTGATGATCGGCGGGCTTTTTCTCTGCTACGAGGGCGTGGAAAAAGTCTACGCACTGGTGCTGCCGCATGCAGCCCATGCCCATGAATCGGCACTCGAGGCGACAAGCCTGGATGCGCAATCGCTCGAAGACCAGAAGGTCGCCGGTGCGATCAAGACCGATTTCATCCTGTCGGCCGAAATCATGGCGATTACGCTCGCCGCTGTGCCGTCAGGCAGCATATTCTCTCAGGCCTTCATCCTTGCTGTTGTTGGGCTGGGTATAACGGCCATGGTCTATGGTGGCGTGGCGCTGATCGTGAAGGCCGATGATCTGGGCCTGATGATGGCGCGTGGGCAGGCGATGCCTCCGATGGGCCCGTTCTTGCGCGTGATCGGACGAGGGCTGGTCACTGGCATGCCTTATTTTCTGAAAGCACTCGGTATTGTCGGAACGGCTGCCATGATCTGGGTCGGCGGCGGCATCATCGTTCACGGGCTCGAGGCCTATGGCGTAGGCGGCCTTGCGCATCTGATCCATGGTGCCGGGGAGGTGGCCGTCCATGCCGTTCCCGTTCTTGCGTCCGTGCTGCGCTGGGCCGTCGAGGCCGCAGGAGCAGGCATCGTCGGTATTGTCGCCGGCTTGGTCACAATTCCGGTTGCAGGCTACGTTATCTCGCCGGCGTGGCGGTACCTCAAATCACTCCTGCCGCGTCGCCGGCGGAAAGAGGCGCTGGCGGACGGGAAAAAATGAATGTTGCGGCTAATCTACGGGCTGCGATGATCGGTCGGCTCGATGGTGACGCATCAGCCCATTTACAGCATCACAGCGGCCTTTGCGCCGCTGAAATCATGCTCTCGGGGTCCGAGCCGCAGTTGCTGTTAGCATTGACGGACATCCGGGACCGTCACTCCCGCCTTGCGCAGCCCTTCAACGCGGCGCTCAAAATCCTCGGGGTTGCGGAATGGAAGGACGCGGCGGCGGCGCTCGACGGAGAAATTGGGATTGATCTGGAGCGCCTTCTCCCACGCCTGTTGGCCCTCCTCTTTACGGCCGAGATGGCCGTAACATGACGCGAGCAGAGCATAGGCCGTTTCCGACTGAGCGTTTTGCTGAAGCCGCTGCTCGATCGCGATGATTGCTTGCCCATAGTCACCGAGAGAAAAGTGCGCGTCGGCGAGAAATTGGAACAGCACCTCGGGATAGTGCGGATCAAGCCGCATCGATGCGTCGAGCGTTTTAAGCGCAGTTGCGGGATCGCCGGAGAATATCTGGATATGGGCCATCAGCATCAGGAGTGCGGCGGAGTTCGGCGAGAGCGCGAGGCCGCGCAGCACTTCCGCCCGCGCCCGGTCCAATTCGCGGTTCCACATGCAGGCCATGCTCAGGGCGAAATGGCCGTTGGGCTGTTGCTCGGCCATTTCCACAGCTTGCTGCGCCAGATCCAGTCCGATCCGTAGCGAAGCTTCGGGATCGGTGCTCCAAGCGTTGATGTAGTCGAGCACATGGGTGAAGGAAATCAGTGCCTGCGCCGCCGCATAGCCGGGATCGATGGCGATCGCGTCCGCCGCCAGGCTGCGGGCGGCAGAATTTCCCGTCCGGCTATGGGCCGACGCCTGTTCGCGGCCACGCAACAGAAGCTCATATGCGCGGACATCGACTGCGCGCCCCTGGGCTAAGCGATTCTGGTCGCCATGCGTGAGGTTCAGTTTGAGCGCTGTGACGATCTCCTGGGTCAGTTCATCCTGAACGGCAAAAATGTCGGTAAGGTCGCGATCGAACCGGCTTGCCCAGATATGCCCGCCATTGCTCGCGTCGATCAATTGCGCCGTAACACGCACGCGGTTGCCGGCCTTGCGCACGCTGCCTTCGAGGACATAACGGACGCCAAGCGCCTTAGCCATCTCAGGCACGGAGGCTGTTACATTCTTGTAGACGAAGGATGAATTGCGGGCGATCACATGCAATTCGGACAGCTTCGAGAGGTCGGTAATGATGTCCTCGCTGATCCCGTCGGAGAAATATTCCTGTTCGGCGTCGCCGCTCATGTTGTTGAACGCCAGTACGGCGATGGAGGGCTTGTCAGGAACGGACGCAGCCGAAGGCAGTTTCGCCGCGTGCTGCTCTCCCGGTTGCCGTGCCAGGGCCGGCTGCGAAATGGGTCCGACCTGAAGCGAATAGGCCCGCATCGGCTCGGCGATATTCTTGAGCTGGATTGGCCCGAGATCGGTCACGGCGAGATCAAGCCGCGCTCTTACCTGGCGGTAGGCATCTTCGGAGAGACAGATGGCGCCGGGCTGGGCAACTCCCTCCAACCGCGCGGCGATGTTGACACCGTCGCCCATCAGATCGCCGTCGTTCTCCTCGACCACGTCGCCCAGATGGATCCCGACCCGGAACTCGATGCGATGCTCAGGCGGTACGCCGATATTGCGCTCGACCATGGCCGTCTGTACCTCGATCGCGCAGCGCACGGCGTCGACGACGCTGCGAAATTCGATGATGCTTCCATCTCCGGTGCGTTTGACGACGCGGCCATTGTGCACAGCGATGGTCGGATCAACCAGATCGCTGCGCAGCGTTCGCAGCCGCGCCAGGATACGATCCTCGTCCGCACCGGCAAGCCGGCTGTAGCCGACCACATCCGCGACTAGGATCGCCGCCAGTTTTCGCGTCACGCTCGTAGCCTCAGTTCCTCATCGGACCAAAATAGCACAGTGTGACGGCGGCGGCGCTAATCTTCGTCTTTCAGAGAAAAGGCGAACACGTAGTCGCCGTCGTCCCTGGAATATGGCGCTCCGCCAACCGAGATCACGACATATTGCTTGCCGGTTTTCGGCGACACGTAGGTCATGGGCGTGGCGCTCGAGCCGACCGGTAGGGGATATTTCCAGAGCTCATCACCGTTCTCAGCGTCGTAAGCGCGGATGTAATAGTCCTGGAAGCCAGCAAAGAAGACGACGCCGCCGGCGGTCGCCGACGTACCGGCATAACTCGGCAGGCCCATCGGCATCGGCAGATTGGTTTTGATCTTGAACGGTCCGAGTTGTTCGGCGGTCCCGGCCGGGACCTGCCATGCAATTTTGCGGGTGTTCAGATCCACTGCCGTGACGGTCCCGAAGGGCGGCTGCGTGCAGGGAACGCGGAGCCTCGACGTCCACATTTCGGTGGCCATGCCGTAGGGCGTGCCCCGCTGCGGGGCGGAGGGGCCGTGTGCGGTCGTGGTCAGGGCAAAATCGATGTAGTCCTGGCGCGGAATGAGCGCGAAGAGGCTGGGCACGCGGATGTCGTTCATAAAGACGCGTTTGTTGGGCAGGTCGACCGACACGCTTCCCCAATTGAGGCCGCCGAGGTTGCCCGGCTGCTGGATCGCATATTGCGGGCCGATCGGGGTGAAATCGCCGTCATAGCGCATCTTCCGAAAGGCGATGCGGCATGCCAGCTGATCGAACATCGTCAGACCCCAGGCCGTCTGCTCAGTCACCCGGTCCGCACCGATGGTCGGCATGCCGACGGAATAGGGCTGTGTCGGAGACAGTTTCTCCTCCGGGGCGCCTCCTTGCTGCGGCACCGGCTTCTCCTGAACCTCGGCAAGCGGTATGCCGGTCTGACGGTTGAGCAGGAAAAGCTGCCCGCGTTTGGTGGTCTGCAGGAGGGCGGGTACGGTGGCGCCATTGCCGTCGGGCAGGTCGATCAGAACAGGCTGTGCCGGCAGGTCATAGTCCCAGATATCGTGATGCACGGTCTGGAATTTCCATTTCTCCCGTCCCGTCTTGACATCGAGCGCCACCAAGGTGGCATTGTATTGATCGGCGAAATCAGGGCGATTGACGCCGTAATAATCCGGGGTGGTATTGCCGAGCGGTGCATAGATGAGGCCGAGCTCGTCGTCGAATGCCGCCGTCGTCCACATGTTGGGCGTGGCCCTAGTATAGGTCTGGCCCGCCGGCGGGAGTTTGGTGATCTCGGGATTGCCGAGATCCCATGCCCATTCGAGCTCGCCGGTAATGACATTGAAGGCGCGGATGACGCCCGAGGGTTCGCCAACCTCCTGATTGTCTATGACCCAGCCTCCAATGACGATCAGATTTCGGGCAATCAGCGGCGCCGAAGTCTGGAAATAGTAACCTGACTTGACTTCACCCATGCCCTGGGAAAGCTCAACGGTGCCATTGTCTCCGAAGCCCTTGCAGGGTGCGCCGGTCTTGCTGTCGATCTCCAGGAGGCGGGCATCGATCGTCGTCTGCACCAGACGCTCATTGCAAAGACCGTCGGCGGATTGGACCTCCGGTGGCATCTTATAATAACCGAGGCCGCGGCAACGCTGCCAGTACGGCGCCGTCGCCTTGGGATCGAAGGTCCAGCGCGGTTTTCCCGTATCTGCGTCAAGCGCTGCGATTACGTCCGTCGGCGTGCAGGTATAGACCGTATCGCCGATCTGCAGAGGCGTGTTTTGATCGGCGCCATCGCTTTTGCCGGTGCGATATGTCCAGGCAAGATCGAGCTTGGCAACATTGCGGCGGTTGATCTGATCGAATGGGGCGTAGCGATCTCCGGCCGTACTGCGGCCGTAGGATGCCCAGTCGGAGGGCGAGTTGTCGCCCTTGGCGGTCTCGTAGGCGGGGATGTCGGCGGAAGGGTGGATCAGCCCGTGCGGTGTGAAAGCAAGGCTGAAACCTGCAGCGAAAAGAATGGCCGCAAGCAGAGTGCCGCCATAGAAGAGCTTACGGTTGGCGGTTGGCGAAAGCGACGGCGCAAAGAGAAGTGCAAAGCCCGCCAGCGCGATGGGAGACATCAGACGCGCAAAGAGCGCCCAGAAATTGAAACCCGACTCCCAAACTGCCCAGGGAAGGGTGAAAACGGCGACAAGCAGGACGATGAGGGCGCCTGACATCCGGCGGCGCCACAGCAGAAGCGCGGCAGCCAGATAAGCAAGCCCGGCAAAGGCGTAATAGGGCGAGCCGCCGAGGCCGAGCAGCAAGGCGCCGCCTCCCATCAGGCCCAATCCGATAAAGGCGAGAACAATCAAAAACAGGGTGGCCAGAAATTTCATAGTTTCCTCATCCAAATCCGCCGCCCGATCGCCTGGTCCAACTCCGACCACCGCATGGCGCCTGGGGAAGCACGGGCCATTGGGTTGATGGTCAGTTGTCTGGTCGTCGGGAGAGGGCGCTCTCTCGTTCAATTTGTTGCTGATGTACCTCTGGTCACTGACACGCGGCCGCGGCCCGGCAAAGATGCCGCCGCCGCCCGGCGGCGACAGCTTGCCAACCCAAATCGAGTCAATACTTCTGAAAGGGCCACAGATGTTTCTCGGCGAAAAGCTTGATCTAGCGAAGGGGCGACCGACAGGATTCGATTATATGCGATTACTGTTAGCCTTTTCAGTGCTTTGGATACATACGGCCCGCGTCACCTACGGCGACGACCTGTTTCTCTGGGAGTCATCTTTCCGTCCTGTCATGAAATCAGTGCTGCCGATGTTCTTCGTCTTGAGCGGATTCCTGGTGGCTGGCAGTCTTGAACGGTCGAAGACATTGATCTCCTTTCTCGGTAACCGATTTATTCGGATCTACCCTGCTCTTGCGGTGGAGGTATTGCTGGCTGCCTTTATACTCGGAGCGATCTATACAGAGTATGACCTGCGTGACTATTTCACCGATCCTCAGTTCTTTACCTATTTGCTGAATGTCACGGGCCACATCCACTTCAATCTCCCCGGTGTATTCCTGGATAATCCCGACGCCGCGATGGTCAACGGGCAGCTCTGGACGGTGCCCTTCGAGCTTGAGTGCTATGCCGCGATCGCCGCCCTGTTTCTGCTCGGCGTGGTCAGGCGGCGAGTGATCGCCCTTGTTGCCACGCCGGCTTTGATCATCAGCTTCGGTATCGCAAGGTATTGGAAACATGAGAGCGATTGGGCCACGATGCCCACGACTGCGTCGGGCAATCTGCTCATCTGTGCGTTTCTCGTGGGGGTGACCTTCTATCTCTACAAGGACAAGGTCCTCTGGGATGTGAGAATTTTCCTTGCTTCGGTGGCAATGATATTATGGGCCTACTGGTTCACGTCCTTTGGAGATTTCATTGCCATTCCGGCAATCGGATATGTCACGGTCTTCCTCGGCCTGACCTCGCCCCGAAAACTTGGCATTCTCAGTGGGGCCGACTATTCCTACGGCGTCTTCCTTTACGGCTATCCCATTCAACAGGCGTTTGTAGCGCTCGGGCCCTGGGCGCATAACTGGTGGTTGAATGGCATTGTCTGCAGCATCGTTGCGACCTGCTTTGCCGCCTTCTCGTGGAGATTCATCGAAAAGCCGGCGTTGAAATTGAGGAAACAAGTGACCTGGCTTGAAAACCTCAGCCTCCAACGCGGCGCAAAACGGCAATTGGCCGCCGCAGTCTCGAAATAGGCTGATCGATCTCGAGGCCGGCAACTCCATCGCCAGAGATCAGCAGGGTTCGCCATGGCGGCGAGCCCTGTTTCGTTGCGGCGTGGCTAGTTGCTGCCCGACGAACCGTGAACCTATGCCCGGACTCGCTTTTCAGGACTAACGAGCGGATGTTCGGTTCAGGGGAGAACACCGCAGCTACATTCCCGGCTCCCGTATAAGCCTCCCACACCTCAATCATTCCGGTCGTGATTGCCGCGAATTGCTTGACCTTTGGTGATGGAGTGTTCGCGCTCGATGAATAGTCGGATATTCTACCGTGCGGCTTCGTCGACTTGCTGGCGAGGTATTAGCAATATTTTAACGGTAATAGATAAAATACTTTTATCGAACTTCTTTCGACTTTGGGTTTTGTCATGTCGTTGAGGGCTGGCGGTGGCTCGAAGGAGGTGAAGAGAGGAGCAGAATAATGCTGAAGAGCACGCTCATCGTGATCGCCATCTCCATCGCCGCCGGAGCGACCATTCGTGCCTGGGCCTTTGCGTTCTTTGCATTTCTGCTGGTCACGGCCTTGGGCGCCGTGAGTGTGCTGAAAGGCTCCTCCTCGACGGAAGCGCTTGCTTCTGGCCTGGAACGGCTTGTATTGATGGAAATATGCTATCTGGCGGGCCTTTTTGCCTTCTCATTGTGGGGGCATGTTCAAAAGCGCCGGAAAAGGAACGCCATTGCCGAGCGCTCGCCTGTGACCGGCAAGCATCCCCACGGATAGAGCCCATTAGCCGAGGCCGCAGGGTGCTGCTTGGCGGTATATCTCAATCTGCTTTCGTCAGAAACGTTATGAGCAATTCCAGCAAACGTGTGAAGCGGGATTTCGCGTCCAGCAAGGCGCAAGGAAAATGCTCTAGGAGTCCTGCCCGGGCAGCAAGGCGTGCCGGGAAAGCAGGGCGGAGAGTGTTTTGGCCATGATCGCGAAATCCAAGGCGAGCGTCCATTTGGACAAATACTCGACGTCGACCGAAACTCTGTTCTGGTAGCGGAGGTCGCCGCGCCCGGCGGTTCGCCAATAACCGGTCAGCCCGGGACGGACGGCCATATAGGCAGAGGCATGTTCACCGTAACGGGGCAGTTCTTCTTTGTTAATGGCGCGGGGGCCGACGAGGCTCATTTGGCCGAGCAACACGTTGATCAATTGCGGAAGCGCGTCGAGGCTCGATCGCCTGACGATCTCGCCGACGACGGTGACATACGCGTTGGCGGTTGCGTCGGCTCTTGTCGTGCGGAATTGGAGGCAGCCAAACTCCTTGCCCTTGTAACCGATCCGACGCTGGGAATTGAAAATTGGCCCCCAATCACCTAGCGCGATAATGACGGCTACCGAAAGAAGGAACGGCGATAAAAGCAATAAAAAACTTGCCGCAATGACGATGTCCAGTACGCGCTTCAGAATTCTGCTGATCGTATGGGATTGTGACGAATTCAATGGACGTCTTTCCTGTCGCGCCCCGGCAACATCCCGCCAAGGTTCGGTTGGGTTGATGCCATGATTTTTTCCCGCCATCCGCGTCTCCGTAGAGCGAATTCCAGAAATCACAGTCCAAAGCTTGTTTGAATGTAAGTGTGAAGTCTGTGACCGAGGTCACATTCGCCAATAAATTCTTTATTTTTTGAAGAAATTTTCGAGAATAACCGTAATTGTTGTGCCTAATCTTTTACTTATCTGAGATGTTATCAATATATATTTGCGACAACAATGTTATTCTTTTGCCTGTTGGATTTTCTCTGGGGCTACATTTGTCATAAATTTGTATAAAAACATTCTGTCGGCTAAATTGTGTGAATTCAACAGAATCCAATATGAATTTTATGATATATAAATGTGAGGATTCGTCATAATTATGTATAGTTTCAGAACGATATTTTTACTTTATTATTATTTGACTTTATAATTTAACATATTACGAATGCCTCAGCTAAAAATAAGTCAATTAGTCTGCGTGGAGCTGCGTGTATGGACGGGGCGATTAATATCAGAGACGACAGGACTAGGGGCGACGCCGCTCGAAAAGGCGAAGCGGTTACTTGCCGGCCTGCAGCTATTGTTTACGACGGCGGGGCGAATTTGGATCACGAGTTCCCGTTTAGCCGCACGAGTGTTCGAAAATTTCGCCGCGGTGAAGTGATTGCCAGCGCTGGTGTCCTCATCGATATGTTCGCCCGTGTGCATCGTGGGATGGTGAACGCAAGCACGCCGCTTGCAGATGGACGAGAGTTCATCGTGGAGATTATTCCAAAAGGCGGCTTGATCGGCGAATTGGAGGTGCTGCGCAAGCAGTCCCTCAGCTTGGAATATCGGGCCTCATCGGACTGCGAACTGCATTACTTCGATGGTCGTTTGCTGCGGGACTTGTGTGCGAACGATCCGCAATTTCAGGTGAAGATCCTGTCGAAGGCGCTGGCGCGTGTTTCCGAACTCGAACTGCGGATCATTTCCAGCGCCGGATCGAGCCTGAGGCAGAGATTGGCCCGGACGCTGCTGCGCCTTTCTGCCTTGTACAAAGTGGACGGACAACATAGCGGCGATGAGCTGATCATCTCCCAACACGACCTGGCGGCGACGCTGCCGGCGTCGCGCGAAAAGGTCAATCAGTGCCTGCGGCGTTTGCGCGAGAGCAAAGTGGTCGACGGCACGCAGGGTAAAATTCGCATTCTTAATCGGAAGGCGCTGGAAGCTTATGCCGAGGGTGAAGCGTCCATCGCTTGAGGGGCGGGCGCCTCGACGAAAGAATGCGGCAGCGAAAACCTCAATAAAACCCGCCACTGGTGGGTTTTATGTTTTCCCGCAACCGCCGCACGCTTCAGGATGAGATAAACTAGACTTCGCTCTCCGAAGCATTCCTCCAGTATTTCCAGCCTTCACCCTGGATGAGCCCGTGATCGGAGAGATCCTTCCAGCTTCTGTAGGTGCCCGTATCGTCGTAGACGAAGTCATCCTTATCCTTGCTCGACGAATAGACCGCATACTCCTCCGTATGTTGGGACCGGTGCGCCGCATCGGCAACCTTGTGCACGAAGGTCGACAGGAATTTGAAATGCAGAAGGGCGCCCGATACGCCGAGGGCTCCGCGCATGTCGCCCAAATTCAGGGAGAGCGGCCAGACCTGGTGTGATGATTTGAGAAAAAGACGTTCGCCGTCGATATAGACGAGAGGTATCTTGTTGAGCGCGGGACCGTCCCAGAGCCGGTCGCGGAAATAGACCCGCCCGCGAACGCCGCCCTTGATCCATATCGTCCCGTTGCGTTCGTCGAAATGCGCGACATAGCCGGAGCGGTCGAAGAGATTGCAGACCTCAAGCGGATTGCGGCCGGGTTCGCATATGTTTTCGACAACGGGATGCCGGCTGTACATGTCGATCATGACAGAGCGCAGCGAATGACCGCCGGTGGCATCGATATAGGCGGTCAGTTGATCGATCGGCCGTGTGTCGCAATGCGGATAGACCAGGAACTCGTCGGCGTCGACGTAGAGAACCCATTTCTCCTGGCAGTGCCGGTTGATGATTTCGTTGATCCAGTCGTTTCCGAATCTCGCCGCCTTGTAGGATCCGTGGGCGGAAAGAACGGAGACATCGTCGAAGCCGGATAGCAACTCGGCCGTGCCATCGGTCGAGCCGTTGTCGATGCAAATGAAGTGCTCGAAGCCGAGATCGCGATAATACTGCAGGAAGAATGCCAGCCGGTGCCCCTCGTCGCGGATGACGCAGATGACAACGTGACGCGCCTGCTTGAGCCCGTTGCGCAGCAGGTCGTAGCGAAGCTGCCGAGCCTTGAGCGAGCGGCGCAGGCGAGCTTTTGCGTAATGCGAGATACTGGCGGCGGAGGCCCTATAACTCATATTCTGTCCTGAACATTATCCAGCCTGGAATGAATAGTTGCGCTTCCGCCTGCAATCCAAGGGTCGACCGCGATGCCGAGATCAGTCACGCGGATATTCATCCTCAGGCGGACCACCATGCGTCACACGGCGTAATCGCCAACCAGCAGGCTCTGAACCCGCGGACTGGGTCCGTCCGTTTCGATTGCGTGTTTGATGCGCGCCCGCATCGACCGGTACTTATAGAGGACCTTACGATCGAGGCTTATTCCGCGATACAGCGAGTTGTAAATCGGATGTGCTTTGCGCAGGTCGACATAGACTTGGCTTTCCCTGTCCGTCCAGGGAAAGAAGGTGCCATGCCAGGGCTTCGGATGCGCCATATAATGGACGATCGACAAGGAGGACATGTTCACCAGGTGAAGGAACTGTTTGGGAAAATTCCAGCGGTTCGATACGAGGATGAGCGATGACCCGCAGACATAATTTAATGCGCCCTGATCATGTTTGCCCTCGCAGGCCTCGGGATTTCTAGCAAAAAGCTCGAGCGCCTCCTGTCCGATCCAGCCGTTGCGGTGGAATTTCAAAACCCCCGCGTTGAAATAATGGCTGTTCTTTCCGGTGTCGAGGAAGTCATGGATCGCCGTGTAATCGCGCGCCGCGAAAAACCTGCCCTCGGGCACAAAGGCACTTTCGAGCCTGCCGAGATCGCTGACGATCTGCGTATCCCCGTCAAGGTAGATGATCTGGCTATAGTTGGCAGGCAGGATCTCGCAAAGAACCAGCTTGGCCATCGTGCTGACGCTGATGCGTCCCTGGAAATGCGATCCGTCGAGCTTGCCGAGCGAATCCTGCAGCGCTTCGGTCGCGTCGATCAAGTCGACCCCGCTCGTTGCGAGCAGAGCTTTCAGTTCTTCGAAACTATCGAGACGTTCCGACATGAGAACACAGACATCGGTCGCCGGGCTTGCGAATTTGCGAGCCTGAAGCGCCGAGAGAATAGTCGGAAATGAATATTCGACATCGGTGACGTAGACGACGCACTGATTGTTCATGTCCTCACCTTTCCGATTTCCCACAACAGGAATGAATCGCTGTCGCTTTCCAAGTCGAGGGAACCGTTGTTGATTGAGCCGAGGGGCCTGTCATATGAGAGCCCAGTCGGGTATATATTGCCGAGATGCAGTCTCGGTCGTTGGCTGATCGGCGTCCGGCTGCCGGCGGTTTTCGTGTGTTTCATTGTCGAGATATTCACCATGAAGAATGCCCTGCATGCGACAAGGCGGCGTTTCGAGATCTTCTTCCCCGGCACGACGATGGCTACCGGGGTGCATGTCGGGTTGCAGCGAGAAGAGGTATTTGGATGCTGATCACCGCGCTTATCGCCGCCGTGGTTTCGATAGCTGCCGGTGCTTGCATCCGCGCCTGGGCTTTCGCAATCTTTGCATTCATTGTGGCAATCGGCTTCGGCGGCGTGGTTTTTGTGGACGGGTCTTCCGCGGTTGCGGCGATCGGATCCGGTATCGCGATCCTCGTGCTGATGGAGATCGGCTATCTGACGAGTGTATTCCTGTCGGGTCTCCTGCGGCGCAATGCCAGACTGCGGGCGAGCAATTCTGCAGACAGTGTCTCTGCCGCCAGCGAGCGTCAGAAGGGCTGACATTGAGACGCAAGCTGCCGCATATCCTTCGCCGGATCGCGGTTTGGGATCATTTTCGACCGGCAGCCTGATTTCACGGACAATCCCTGGCGGATGCGGTGCGGCCGAGCGGCCGCACACTCGCGTTCGCCCGTGTCCGGCGGCGCCCGGCGGCCATTCGGCGCCATTACGAAAGTTCCGAGCGGGCGTCATTGCGTTGAAAACATCGGCGCTCTCACAGGAGATGCCGATGCCTCCAAGGGGTGCCGCCTCGCGGGCGATGGGGCCGCCCGATGCCGCGGCACATAAGCTCCGGCCAGGCAGCCCGCGGCCAGCCCCGCCGAGGTGCTGAACAGCAAGCCGAGATCCGTGCCGCTGCCCGATATTGCTGCGGAGCCGATCTGTGCGATGGATGCCATCACGGCGGCGGTTCCGATCGCGTGGGTCTCCCGATCGCCGGATTTATACCGCCCGACTGCCCTCACCAGGCTGTACACGAAGACGGCGAACAGGGCGGTGCCGGTCAATCCGACATTGGACAGCAATGCGGCGATGAAACTGGAAGCTCGAACGGTGCCCAGTCCGGCGCCGAAAGTGGCGGTATCGACGAATGCGATCAATGCCAGGGTGTTCCAGGCGGTGCGCTCCTCGCCGGACTGCGATTGCAGCTTGTCCGATACGGTGGTGGTCAGGAGGCCGGCGATGGAATTCCATGCATCGGGAACAAGGCTGAGCGCGGTGATGGCGCAGGGGATGAAGAACAGCGTGATCGCCAGGAACATCATGTGCGCTGTCGTGGCGGGACCGCCGATCAGTCGTTTCAGGCAGAACAGCACGAACATGCAGAGAACGAAGACGCCCGCGACATAGGCGGTTGTCGAGGTGCAAAGCACGATGGTCGGGCCGATCAGAAGCGTTGCCAATCCAGCCATACGGCTTTGGACGCGCTCCAGCCAAAGCATGAGCGTAAAGCCGAAATAAGCCAATGCGACGGCGCCGTAAGCGCTTGCTTCGGGAAAGGGGCCGACGATGCGCTTGAAGCCGTGGATGGTCTCGGCCGTATGCATCGTATAATTCGCATTTCTGATGATATCGAGCAGCTGGGCCTGGCCGATCTGGAACGTTGCGAGGTCGATCAGCGCGAAGGCAAAACACGCTATCGACGCGACGATCAGCTGCTGCGCGATGAAACGGCCATATCCGAGCCGGGCAAGTCCGGCGACGACGGCGAAGCAGGCGAGGTCGCCGAGCAGATAGACGGACTGGCTGAGATTGGACGAACCCGGAGCCAGCGGCGCCGCTACCGTCGACATCATGCCCGAGGGGTCTCTCGCGGAGGAGTAAACGAGGGTCGCACCGGCAAAGATACGGGGCAGGAAGAAGGACGACACCACGGAAAACAGGATATAGCAGGCAAACCAGAAGCCCGGTCCCGGATAGGCGATGCTGGCGAGCGTCGCCTGCATCTGAACCGGGCGCAGCAAGGCGGCCATGACGAGAAAGAGCACCAGAAGATGGCTCGGCTGGATGCTGCTGCCGCCGAGCGCCGGCAGCTGCAGAGCCGCTGCTGCTCCGAGCAGTGTTGAAAGGCATAGCGCGGTGATGGCAAAGCGCGCGCCGTTCAGCATGCTGAGCACGCCAAGCAGCAGAACCATGAAACCGATCGGCTCTATCGACATGCTTCAGATCCCGAGCAGGAGAGCGAGCGGCCGAGGCCTCGCTTTGGCGGAAAGGCGGCATCCACCTTTCGGCGGAATGGGCGAGGCGTCGATGATCACGACCGACTCCTAATTCGATCCGGTCTGGGAAATCCAGCCGGCAGCGGAGCGATTGTCTCCGGCCACATCGGATGACGGGACCATCGAACTCTGTTTCTGCGGAACGGTATGCGGCGACGGAGATGGCGCCTGAAGGTTCGTGTCCAAGCCGACCTCGACGAGATCGTGCGGCAGCAATGCGGTTTGCTCGTCCGCCACGATGCTACGGGAGGTTCCGTCGTCGTTGCGACGCACGATCCTGTAGTTTTTCTGTGCCCTGCCGAGACCCGGCGCATCTGTATTGATCTGGGCGAGTTGAGCGTCGTAGCCAGCCTGCTCGCCGAGGAGCTGGGCGACCTGAATATCGATCGCCGCCCTGCCGATCGCGAGATTAACCTGGTTCAGCAGGTCCTGATTTTCGCTGTTCCGCCTGTTGACGATGTTGGTCTTGGAACGGTCGGCCTCGCTGAGGCCCTGGCGAGCCGTGGTCAGGGCGACTTCGAGATCGATCAGGGTGCCTTGCGCATCCGCAACCCAGCGGTCGACCGAGACCTGGCGGGAATTGCTGACCAAGCCTTTGCTGACCAGGCTGTTGACATTGTCCAGCTCCTTCTGGGCAAGGTCGATCTGCCGCTTTTGCGAACTGATCTTGGCCTCCAGTGACTCGGCCTGCTGCCCATAGAGGCGGGTAAGGTCGTTCGCCGCTTCGATCTGGCTGGCGATGTCGACGCGCCGCAGCCGCATCAGGTTCAGTTCCTGGGCCTTGAGCTTGTCGACGTCGGGTGTTCCCAAGAGTTCGGCGGGGATTTCGAAACTCTGCTCGCCGGCGATCTCGGCACGCAGCCGCGCCTGCCGCATCAACAGATCGCGCCGGTTGAGAACGGCCGTCCGGTAGGCGCCGGCAGCCTGGATCCGGTCGCGCTCGAAATAGGTGTTGTCTTCACGTTCCCGCAGGAAACCGCCGGCGATGCTGACGGCCTTCATCACCGTCATGTTGGGTTCAAAAGGATAGCGGCCGGGGGTCTGCACGGTTCCGGTCACGAAAATCGGTGCATGTTCGGCAATCTCCAGGGCGATATACGGCTTTCCCGGAAGTGCCGATTTTTCGGCCAGCGCGCCGGCAATGGCATCGGCAAGCTGCTCGGTCGTCTTCCCATTCGCCTGCAGGTGGCCAGCGATCGGGATCGACAGATTGCCGGCATCATCGATGGTATAGACGCCGTCGAGAGCCTCCCAGCTGGCATAGCGGGAATCCGACGAGCGCCATTCGACGACGCGTAGTCTGACCTTGTCTTCCGGCACGAGGGTGAATGTTTGCGCATGGGCGACGCTCCAACCGGTCAGGCAGGCGAACGCCAGCAAGGCGAGTGCCACGGAAACGAGGCGATCGAACAAGGATGTAGGCTGCATTGGTCTATCTCCGTTTCGTTGCGGTCGACGGTGAAGGCATCTCGCGCGGCGACGGAGTGCCGAGTTCGAGAATGCGGGACGGAGAGGCACGACCGACAAGAAGATCGGCTAGCGCCAGCACATTGCCGTTCAAACGTCCCCACCGGTCGATCAGGCGGTCCTTCAGCAGGGCGCCCGACATATTTGCCAGGATGTTGCGGCCGATCTGCGCGATTGCACGGCCTTTCGACATCGTGCCCTTGCGGATCAGGTAGACAGGATTGGCGATCTGTGAATAACCGAGCCTTCGGCCGGGCTGGCGTCCGGATCTGACGCCGAGATGCACACCGCGGGCGCCTTCGACGTAGACGGACCGGCCGTGGCGGGCGATGGACCTGCTGAAATCGACATCCTCGAGCCAGCCGTAAAGCGGCAGCTGCTCGTCGAAGGTCAGGGCGTGCTCGACAACGGGCGCAAGGCGGACCGCCATGTTGCATCCATAGGCGTTGTAGACATCCGCGACATGCTCGGCGCCTTCGCCTGCCGTTTCGAGAACCTCCAGGGCCTTCGTCATGCTGAGGCCCCCGTCGAGGACCCCGTCAGCGAGTACCTCGCCGGTGGCGATTGCCACGTCCGGCTTTGCTGCAAAGACGGCCGCCATGCGCGACAGGAAAGTCGCGGCGGGAATGAAGTCGTCGTCGAGAAAGATCAGCACGTCCGCATCGGCTGATGCGGCCTGGATGATCCTGTTGCGCTGGACGGTCAGGCCGCGGCTGCCGACGATGACTTCCACGTCACTGCGGCCGGCGAGCCCGGCCGCATCCTCGATGACGGGCACGCAGACGATCAGCCGTTCGGCTTGATCCGGCAGGCCGGTGAGATAATCGATCGTCTCCCGCAATATCGAAGGGCGCCCGGCCGAGGCGATCCCCAGGGCAATTCGCAATGGGCGGTCCCGTCTTGCTGCTCCTGCCGAAGGTGAGATCATGACTCTATTCTCTTCGGTGCATGGTTGATGATCACACCGAGGATCTCGGCGCCGACATTGCGCATGGTGTCGATGACGCGCACGGTATCGTCGATCGAGGTGCGCCCATGCGAGGTGACCACGAGGACGCCATCCAGCTCCGGCGCGATCGCATTGGCATCGGGGGAGGTCGAGAATGCGGAAATATCGACGAATATGGCGTCGAATTCCTTTTTCAGCTCGGCGAAGCTCAGCTGCGTGCGGCGGGAGCTTAGACGAACGGCCGGCGTCACTGCTTCCACCTTGCCGAGCGGAAGGAATTTCAGGGTTGGGGTGAGGGGTAACGCCGCCGTCTGGATCAGTTCGCCGTTGTCGAGCACATCGATGAGACCTGTGGAACTATGGGGCGCGATCGCTTTGCTCAGGGAGGATTTCTGCGCAGCCGCATCGATCAGCAGCGTGTCCGCCCCCGAAATCGACGACAGCACCGCCAGTTCGCAGGCAATGGTCGATGCCCCGCTGCCGGGATCGACCGCGACGATTCCAATGATGACGCGGCGTTTGCGCCGAAGACCGACGATAGTTGCGCTCAATTCCGCCATGCCGGGAATAACAGGATAGGCGGCCGTATTGCTGCTGGCTGTACCGGCGCCGAGGAAGCGCGCAGGATGCCCATCCCGGTTCTGCTTCGATCTTGCCAGCAAGGTGACGATGGACACTCCGCCGGCGTCCGCGATCTGCTGAGGACGAACGATCCGGCGGTCGCTGGCGTGCCTTATCATAGCAAGCGCCAAGCCGACGCCGAGGCCGACCGCCCCGGCAAAGGCTGTGATGAGCGTGCTGCGCGGCCTCGCCTTCGAAAGAGGCAGCGTGGCCCGCGAGACGATCGTGGCGTCGGACACGGGATAGGTGATGCGCTGCTTGGCTTCGGTAAGCTGGGTCAGCGTGCTTTCATAAAGGGTGCGGCGGGCATCCGTCGCGCTCTGCAGCTCCGCAAGCTTGAACTGGTCGCGCGGATTGCTGTTGAAGGTGTTCAAGGCGCTGGAGGCATCGGCCAGCCCGCGCTGCTGCTCCCTCAGGAATTTTTCTAGCCAGTCGCTGTATTGCCGGGAAGCATCGGCCTTCATTGCGATATTCTTCTGGATATATTGCCTGGCGAGCGTATCGGCGATGGCGACGGCCTTCTGAGGGCTCGACGCTGCAGCTGATATCTCGATGATCGTCGAACTCCCGATCCGGCGTATGTCCATCATGCTCTGCAGCGTGGCGATTGCCAGGTCGTGGAGCCGTTCCTCCTCGGTCCGGGGTCTGGGTGGCGTTTCACCCGTTCCCACGCCTGCCGCGTCCTGCGTGTCCATCTGAGCAGAAAGAAGCCAGTCCTTCGCCTTGTCGAGCAGCGAGGGTTTCCAATCGACAAAGTCGGGATCGCTATCAAGATCGAGCGCTCTTACCGTCCCGCCGATGACATCGCTCGATCTGGCGATCTCCAACTGCCCTTCTATGAATGCGTCTTCCGCGAAGGCTCTTTGAGCTTCGGTGCTGTTCACCTGCGGGAAGATCACAAGTTGCGTGCTGGCAACGTAAGTCGGCTCGGCGGTGAGAAGATAGCTGCCGGCCATCGCAAGAAAGGCAAAGATCGTAGCCACGATCCAAAGCCAGCGCATTCTGAGAAAAAAGAGCATGTCCCGCAGGGTCAGCGGTGAGTTCCCGCCGGTGGCTGCGGAGGCAGGCAGGGATATCGGGGAAACACCGCTGAAGATCGTGCTTGAGGTCATGTCGTCCTAATCCAAATGGCGAGATTACGGAGTAACGAGATACTGGCAGTTTGGAGGGGACGGGGGACTAGCGTGCCTTCCGACATCGGCCACGATCGGCAGCTCTCCCCTTTAATGCTCAGTACGAGCCACGCTGCGAAAACAGAGCGGGAATGGTCTTGGCAATGATGATAAAGTCCCGGCCAAGCGACCAGTTATTGAGGTAGTGAACGTCGAGGGAAACCCGGTGCTCGTAGCTGACATCGTTGCGCCCGCTGGTCTGCCAATGACCGGTCAATCCAGGACGGACGGCCATGTAGGCCCATATATGCTCGCCGTAGCGCGGCAATTCCTCGGCGGTGATCGGCCGGGGACCGACCAGGCTCATCTCGCCACGAAGAACATTGAACAGCTGGGGGAGTTCGTCGATGCTCGACCGCCTCAGGATATCGCCGACGACCGTGATCCTCGGATCATCCTTCAATTTGCGGGTCGTTTCCCATTCGCTGCGCGCAGCGGGACTGTTTTGCAGCAATTCGGCGAGTTGAGCGCTCGCATCGGTCTTCATCGTGCGAAACTTGAGGCATCCGAACGGCGCTCCGCCGAAGCCGATGCGCGTGTGGGAATAGAAGATAGGACCGCGGTCGGAGAATTTCACGATCATCGCGACGAGCAGCAGAAGCGGGGAAAGCAGGATCAGGGCGGTGATTGCCAACAGAATGTCGAGCGCGCGCTTGGACGATCTGCCTGCTGCACGAGGCTGGGACGCATGGAGGTCGCCGTCTTTCGCAGACTGTCCGACACGCGACCATGCCTCGAAACTATGTGCTTGCCGTGCCATCGGTGGTCTCCAAAACTTTCCGATTAAGAACCGTTCAAACTTTGCTGCGCCGCACCCTGATTGTCTGTTACCAAGGTCATAATCCTTAATTATTTCTTTATGCTACCAAATGGCGGAAGAGAATTGTCACTGTACCTTGTTCTATTTATTTTCATTCTAAATCACCGCCGAAGCTACCTACTGGTGATTAACTCACGGAGATTCATTTATATTTTTGATGCCATGACAATTTTTAGTCTCTAAGACTCTTTGCAAGAACGACTCTCCAATTATGCGACAGTTGTGCGGACGAATCGAATTTTGATTTCGGTATGTGATGTATTTTCTGTTTTTCAACTGGATATAAACTTTATCTTTACGCTAATTATCGGTGATGTTATTTGACTTGCCTATTAAGGCAATATAAATGATGCAGTGCAGCATTTTCTATGATCATTCTAGTACTCGGAGTTATGCGCATGGATGGAGCGACACACGCATCAGATCGTAAGGCCGGCATCGGCAGGGGGGCGATATCGACTGGCGGCGGCATTCATCTCGGCAGCCGGATAGTGCACGACGATGAATTCCTTTCCTGCCGGTCGAGCGTCCGGCGTTTCCGGCGCGGCGAGGTCATCGCCGGCGCCGGCGTCCTGATCGATATGTTCGCCCGCGTGCATTCGGGCGTGGTCAGCGCAAGCACGATGCTGCCCGACGGCAGGGAATTTATCGTCGAGATCATTCCGAAATCAGGCCTGATCGGCGAACTTGAGGTTCTGCGCAGGCAGACGTTGAGCCTTGAATATCGAGCCAGCTCCAACTGCGAGCTGCATTTCTTCGAAGGGCGCCTGCTGCGCGACATGTATGCCAGCGATCCGAGCTTTCGGGAGAAGGTCTTCTCCAGAGCGCTGGCGCGTATTTCGGAGCTTGAACTCCGGATCATTGCGAATGCGGCGTCGACCCTGCAGTCGAGACTGGCCAGCACGCTGCTGCGGCTTTCGGCTGTTTATGGAAAAGACGCGGCAAATAGCGGGGACGAACTGATCATTTCGCAAAATGACTTGGCAGCGACGCTGCCGGCGTCGCGCGAAAAGGTCAATCAATGCCTTCGGCGCCTGCGGGAAGGCAAGATTATCGACGGGGGGCAGGGCAAGATCCGCATTCTCAACCGCAAGGCGCTGGAGGCCTGTGCCAACGGCGCGGTTTCGGTGAAGTAATGCGCCCGTCGTTTTCCGAGCGCATCCGATTCACCGCAAGCTTCGGCCGGTTTTCCGGCCCCCGCGCAACGACGATCGATCGGGTGGTCGTCATCGACGACTATTCGGTGGCCAGAGGCGGCGCGACAGGCCTGGCGGTGCTGTCTGCCAAGCTTTTTCGCGGGCTTGGCATCCCCGTAACCTATATTAGCGGGGATGCCGCCGCCAATACGGAGCTTGCCGCACTCGGGGTCTCAATGGTCGGGCTGAACAGCCGCGACCTGCTCAGCGCCGATCGCGCGAAGGTATTGGTCACCGGCATTCACAATCGCGCCGCCGTCCGCATGGTGGCGAACTGGATTGCCGAAAAAGATACCGCCAACACCGTCTACCATGTGCATGGCTGGCACCAGATCCTGTCTCCCGCGATTTTCCGGGCGCTGTTGCCGGTCGCCGGACGATGCGTGGTTCACGCGCATGATTTCTTCACGGCCTGCCCCAACGGCGCCTTCTTCGACTACCAGGCGCAGGAGATCTGCCAGCGACGCCCGCTTGGCGGAGGCTGCATTGCGACAGCTTGCGACAAGAGAAGTTATTCGCACAAATTGTGGCGGGTCGCCCGCGGCTCCAATATCCTCCGGCTCTTGAAGGGGCAGACCGATTTCGGCCGGATCATCCTGCTGCACGAGAAGATGGCGAGTTTTCTCGTCGGCGCCGGTTATCGACCCGAACGGCTAACGACGATCCGCAATCCCGTCGCGCCACTCTCGATCAACCGCATCGAAGCAGAGGCCAACGACGAGTTCGTGTTCATCGGGCGGCTGGACGAGGAGAAAGGCGTTGAGGACGCCATAGCTGCCACGCGCAGAGCCGGCGTCAGGCTCTGCGTGATCGGGGACGGGCCGCTGATGCCGTTGGTCAGAGCATCGGGAGATCACGTCAGAGCCGTCGGCTGGCTGTCGCATGCGGAGATCGGCCCGACCATCCGCGAGGCGCGTGCGTTGTTGATGCCCTCTCGCTATCCCGAGCCGTTCGGTCTCGTCGCGATCGAAGCGGCCAGGAGCGGGCTGCCCGTCATCATGTCGCGCGGCGCCTTTCTCGCCGAGGAAATGGAAAGAGCCGGCATGGCACTTGCCTGCGATACGGCCGACGAATGCGCCTTTGCCGATATTTTGACGAGATACAGCCAGATGCCGATGCATGAGGTCCGCGCCATGAGCGAGCGGGCTTTCCAGATGTCGCCGGATCTCGCCTCGACACACGAGGAATGGCGCGACGCGCTTCTTGCCGAATATCACGGCCTGCTTTCGACGAATGCGGTTTTCGAGCCGGTAGACGGCATGGCGACACAAGGAGTATTCCGTTGACCCTGAAAGCAACAACCTCCCTTCCCGATGCGAGGGCGTTTCTCGCCGATGCGCCCGTCATGGCGAAACGACGTGTCGCCGAGGCCGGAAGCGCAAGCGACGCCAAGCAGCTTCGTGTCGCCATTGTGCATTACTGGCTCGTTTCGATGCGCGGGGGTGAAAAGGTCGTCGAAGAACTATGCCGCATGTTTCCGCAGGCAGACATCTTCACCCTCGTCTGCAACCGCGATCGCATCAGCGATTTTCTGAAGACGCGCAACATCCGCACATCCTTCCTGCAGAAGATCCCCGGCGCGCAACGGCATTACACCAAGATGCTGCCGCTGATGCCCTTTGCGCTCGAGCAGTTCGATCTGCAGGACTATGATCTGGTGCTGTCGAGCGAATCCGGGCCTGCCAAGGGCATCATCACGCGCGCCGACGCTCTGCATGTCTGCTACTGCCATTCGCCGATGCGCTATATCTGGGATCAGTTCCATGTCTACCGCCATGGGCTTCCCTGGGTGGGCCGCGCCCTGATGTCGATCACCGCGCCGATGCTGCGCGCCTGGGACGTGACGACCGCCTCGCGGGTGGATCTGTTCGTCGCCAACTCCGACTATGTCGCAAGCCGCATCCGCCGCTTCTACGACCGGGAATCCATTGTCATTCATCCGCCGGTTGCGACCGATGATTTTGCAGTGGGCAAAGGGAAGGGCGAGTTCTACCTCTATGCGGGACAGCTGACCACCTATAAGCGGCCGGATATCGCTGTGCGCGCCTGCACCGAGGCCGGGCGGAAACTGGTGGTGATCGGCGAGGGCGAACAACTCCCTTATCTGAAGTCGATCGCCGGGCCGACCGTCGAGTTTCTCGGCCATCAGCCCTTCAACGTGCTGCGCGATCACCTGTCGCGATGCCGCGCCCTGTTGTTTCCGGGCACGGAGGATTTTGGCATCCTGCCGGTGGAAGCCATGGCATCGGGGCGGCCGGTCCTGGCCTTCGATGCGGGCGGCGCCCGGGAGACCGTATCCGCGCCGCAGGTCGGCTTCCGCTTCGCCGAGCAGACGACAGAAGCTCTTTTGGAAACGATGGCAGCATTCGAAGAGGTCGAGGACGATATCGATCCGCAGGCAATCCGCGCGCATTCGCTGAAATTCTCCTCCGCCGTCTTCCGCGATCGTCTGTCCAGCCTCATCGAGCAACAGCTGTCCAGCCATGACGACCGATCCGCCGACACCTTCAGACGACGGTCCGCTTGACGGGAAGGAACGCCGTTACCTGCCTTGCCGCCGTGACCCGAAGCGTCTCAAACCCTCGACGAGGAATAGATAAATAGATCATGTCAAGCGTAGCTCAGAGGACGGCGACGGCGAGCATCTGGACCATCAGCGGAAAATTCCTGGCGCGGGTGCTGGATTTCGTCAGCCTGCTTGTCCTGGCAAGGCTTTTGAGCCCCGCGGATTTCGGCCTGGTCGCCATCGCGACATCGGTGCTGGTCATCGTCGAGTCGATCCTGGACCTGCCGTTGACGCAGGCGCTGATGCGTCAATCCTCACCGTCGGACGAGATGTTCGCCACGGCCTTCACCCTCAGCCTGCTGAGAGGACTGGCCATCAGCCTGCTGATGATGCTCATCTCCTGGCCGATGGCGCTGATCTACGACGATTCACGGCTTTTCGCCCTTGTCGCCGTTCTCTCGATCGCGCCTGCCATGCGCAGCACGATCAGTCCGCGCATGGTTCTTTTCATGCAGCGGTTCGATTTCAAACGCGAGTTCGCGCTCGATCTGATCGCCAAAGGGTCGACATTGCTGTTCGGGGTAGGGGTAGCTGTGGCAACAGGCAGCTATTGGGGGCTGGCGATCGGCGCGGTCGCCGGCCCGACTGCGGCGATGATCATGTCCTATGTCTTTGCGCCGATGCGACCGACGTTCAGCCTTTCCGAATGGACGCATTTTCAGGACATGATCAGCTGGAATACCGTGTCGCAGGTGCTGAATTCGATCAATTGGCAGCTAGACCGGCTGCTGCTGCCGCGTTTTACCGGCTTGTCGACGTTCGGCGCCTTCAGCGTCGCCGACAATATCGCGGCTATTCCGTACCAGACCTTCGTCGGGCCGTTGCTGCGCCCGCTGATGGCGGCATTCGCCACTGTCGAAGACCGCCGCAACCTGGTCGCCGCCTATCTCAAAGCGACGAATGCGATCACCTTCGTCGCGGCACCCGTGCTCATCGCGCTTGCCTTCCTCGCCGAGCCGACCGTGCGTATCCTCGTCGGAGAGAAATGGGCATCGTCCGCACCGATCTTGCAATGGCTGTGCCTTGTCAGCCTGCTCGGTCTTCCCACGAACATGATGCCGCCATTGGCCATGGTCATGAACAATACCCGTTATGTCGCTCTCCGGATGTTCGTCGAGTTCGCCGTCAGGGCTCCGGTCACCATTCTGGGCATCGCTTATTTTCAGGTGGCGGGGGCGCTGGGCGCGCGTGTTGTTGCGGTGCTTGTCGCCTATGCCGCATCGCTCGTCATCACGCGGCGGCTGATCGGCGCGACCTTTGCCTCGCAGCTGAATTCCTTTTTCCGGCCCCTGGTCGCAAGCTTGCCGATGATTGCTTTCCTGCTTTGGGTGCAGCCTACGCTCGTTGCCATGCCTCTCGGCCTCAATCTTATCGTCGCGCTGGCATCTTGCGGCGGGGCGGCAGCCACAATCTTCTGGGCCTTCGCGCTGCTGCTCTGGCAGATTCTGGGAAGGCCCGGCGGCATCGAGACCATCGTTGTTCAACGGCTCATGCCGCGACGAAACGGGGTTCTCACCTCGTGATTGAGACAAGTGCAGTCCAAACGAGTTGGTCTGGCGTTTTTGGAGAAGCGGAATGCGTTACGGGATATCTTCTAAGGCTTTGGGTCTGCTCGTCGTTCTCGGTCTGGGGGCGCTTCCCGGCCGGCCCAGCGTCGCCCAGGAACCGCTCAATATCAATGCATACCAGCTGACGTTCGAGGAGAGTTTCGATAGTCTCGACGTTTCGGCCTGGGGAGAGAAAAGCTCCCGCTGGATCGCCCATACGCCCTGGAACGGCGATTTCGGTGATGCCCGTTTCACCGATCCGGCCCCCGGTTTTCCGTTTACCACCGATCAGGGAATCCTGAAGATCGAAGCGCGCAAAGAGGCCGATGGCACATGGCGCTCGGGCCTGCTGTCGTCGGCGAACCCTAGGGGTGAAGGCTTTTCGCAGCAGTTCGGCTATTTCGAAGCACGAATGAAGCTGCCGCCGGGCAAGGGTGTCTGGCCGGCCTTCTGGCTTATCGGCCTCGACCGGTCGAAATACACCGCCGAGATCGACGTGCTGGAATATTACGGCCGCGCGCCCTACGAATTCAGCATGGGCTTCCATATCTGGCGTCAGAGCCAGGGCGGGCAGAATACCACCGGCGGCTATTGGAATAAGGTCCAGGACGGAATTTTGAACAGCGACTATCACACCTATGGCGTCGATATCCAGGCTGACAAGACGAGCTTCTACTTCGACCGTCAGTTCCTTTGGAGCTTCGACACGCCGAAGGAGTTCCAGATGCCGTTTTATCCGCTGGTGAACCTGGCGCTCGGATCGGGTTGGCCGATCGATGAAACGCCGAACCCTTCCATCCTGCTCGTCGACTATATTCACGTCTACAAGCGGAAGCCTGTCGACGCCGCGAATTGAACAATCAGCACGATCGGCCGGATTGCTGTTTCACTGCTGGTGGAGACAGCTGAGACCGGTCTGCGGATCGAAGAGATGCATTGCCTCCTCATCGAAGAAGAGGGTGAGTTTTTCGTTGTCGCGGATCGGCGTGCGCGGCGGCAGGCAGGCCATCAGCCGCTGATGTCCGGCAAGGGCGGTGACGACGAGTTCCGGGCCGGTCAGCTCGGCGACCTCCAGGGTTGCCTCGATCGACGGGCCGGAACCGTCGGTGCGAAGCGCCTCGGGCCGGATGCCGAGGACGAGGTCGCGGCCATTGCCGGCCGCATCGCGGAAACGGGCGGGCAGGGGCAGGCTGGTTTCGAAGCCAGAAAGCGCCAGCCGGCCGTCACGTACCGTTGCCTGCAACAGGTTCATCGGCGGCGCGCCGACGAAGGTGGCGACATAGAGCGTTGCCGGATGGTTGTAGATCTCTTCCGGCGTGCCCAGCTGCTCGATGCGGCCGTCGCGCATGACGGCAATACGGCTTGCCAGGGTCATCGCCTCGATCTGGTCATGGGTGACATAGACGACCGTCGTCTTCAGCATCTGGTGCAGTCGCTTGATTTCGGTGCGCATCTCCATGCGCAGCTTGGCGTCGAGATTTGAGAGCGGTTCGTCGAAGAGGAACACCTCGGGCTTGCGCACCAGCGCGCGGCCGATCGCGACGCGCTGGCGCTGGCCGCCGGAAAGCTGGCTCGGCTTGCGGTCGAGCAGGTTTTCGATCTGCAGCAGTTTCGCCGCATCGCGAACCGCCCTGTCGCGCTCGCCCGCCGGAACTTTACGCATTTCCAGGCCGAAGCCGATGTTCCGGTGCACCGTCAGATTGGGGTAGAGGGCGTAGGACTGAAAGACCATGGCGATGTCACGGTCTTTCGGATGGACCGCGAGTACCGAGCGCCCGGCGATCCTGATGTCGCCGCTCGTTGCCTCGGCGAGGCCGGCGATGATATTCAGGAGTGTGGACTTGCCGCATCCGGACGAGCCGAGCAGCACGAGGAATTCGCCGCTCTCCAGCGATATGTCGATGCCTTTCAGGGTCTCGACGTCGCCATAGGTCTTGCGGATATTCTGGATGTCGAGCGCGCTCATGACACGGGCTCCTCGATGGACGAGGGATCACCATAGCTGCGGGGCAGGGTAGAGATGGCGCGCGAGGCGACCTCGGTTCCCGCCTTCAGGCAGGACACTAGCGGTTCATCCCTTGCGAGCGCGGCGAGGAAGGCGGCGTTGAAGACATCGCCGGCGCCGATCGTATCGACGACTTCGACGAGGGGTGCCTCCACCGACACCAGCAGGCCGTCCGGGCCGATGGCGATGGCGCCCTCCGGGCCGCGTTTGACGACGACGATCGCGCCGTCCGGCATGTGCGACCTGATCTCGCGCGCAGCCTCGACCGGATCGGCAATGCCGGCAAGCGTCGTCGTCTCGACCTCGTTCAGCAGCGCTACGCCGCTGCGGGAGAGCCATGCGCGCGTCTTCTCACAATTCTCTTCCGTCCAGCCGTTGAGCGGCCAGCCGGTGTCGAGCGCGACGGTGATATCGTGGCTGCCGGCCCAGTCGAAGAAAGCACCATATTCCTTTGCCAGATCGTCGGTCAGGAAGGCGCCGCAGAGAAGCGCGTAACCGCCGCGCAGCCTTGGACCGTCGATGACGGCGAAGACATCGGCAAGGCTGAAGCGCGGCAGATGGCCCGTCGTGGTGAAGAAGGTGCGCTCGCCGTCAGGATGGGTGATGCCGACGGAAAGCGTCGTTCTCTCGGGGCGCACCGGCCAGTTCTCAGACCGATGGCCGAAGGCTTCGGCAAGCCAGCGGCCGAACTGGTCGCTGCCGATATTGGCGGCGATCACGAATTCGATGCCGAGCGCCTGCCAGGCGAGCGCGCTGTTGCCGGCGGAGCCACCGACCCTGAGTTCGTCATGATCGACGATGATTTCCGTGCCGGCTTTCGGCCAGGGGGCGGCCGGTCCAAGGATGAGGTCGACATTGACGTTGCCGATGACTGCAAGCGGCCGCATTCATTCACTCCGGGTAATCTTGGTGGAACGGACCGGCGTCCCGGCATTTTCCACGCGGGCGTCGGCAAAGGCGATCATCAGTCGCTGGGCGATCGGCAGCATGGCGAAGATTGCAGCAAGGCCCGTTGCAGGGGCAAAGCGGATCGTCACTGCGCCAGTGACCGGCGCCTGCCCGGATGCGTCGAACAGGATGACCGGGGCGCCGGTCTCGACGACAGAGACCGCCATCGCCGTCACCAGGCTGGCCGTCTCGTCCAGGCCGCGGAACAGCACGACACCGATTTCTGGCCCCAGCATTTCCATCGGTCCATGGCGGAGTTGGCCGCCTTCGAGCGAGAAACACGGACGGCGCGATAGCTCCGTCAATCCGAGCGCCAATGCCTCGGCGACACCCTGCAGCCGGCGGCCTGAGGTGACGATGGTTGAGACATTTTCGAATGCGGCGAGGGCGGCGGCGATGTCATGGTCTACGGGCGCGCTGAGGGCGGCAAGTGCCGCCGCGGGATCTTCGCCAAGGGCGGTGAGGATTGTCAGATGCAAGGCGAAGGTCACCGTCAGGCTGCGGGTGGCAGCAAAAGCAAGTTCGGTGCCGCCGCTGCCGACCAGCGACGGGGCGGTTCTTGCGAGGAAGGAGCGGCTTTCGAGGGTCAGACCGAAGGTCTCCTGCGTGCCGCCGGTCTCGTCGAACCAACGCACCACCTCGGCGCTTTCGCCGGATTGCGAGGTGACGAAGATTGTTTTGCCGGCAACCTGCAGCGGCTGGCCAAGCTGTTCGGACAGCGGCAAGGCGACGGCATCGATGCCGTGCGCGCGGTAGAGCGGTTCGACGGCGCGGTTGACCGCATGCGAACCGCCCATGCCGATGAGCAGCAGGCGGCCGGTCTTCTTCAACGAGGCGGCGGCCTTCGCCGCCATTGGCGTCGCAGCTTCATAGGAGGCGATTGCATCGGCGTGCTGGCGCGCCATTTCGCGATCGATCGCGGCAAGTCCGGCCGGGCGGGTTCTTTCTTCTGCCATGTTCATCCCTTGACGCCGCCGCTGGTCAGCCCCGAAATCAGGGCGCGTTGCATGACGAGACCGATCAGTACCGGGGGCAGGGCGGCGAGCACGCCTGCCGTGGCGATCAGTCCGTAGTCGGAAACGCGGCCGCCGGCGAGATCGGCAATGGCGACGGTCAGCGTCTTGGCGCGCTGGTCTGAGGTGAAGAGCAGCGCATAAAAGAATTCATCCCAGGCCAACAGGAAGGCAAAGAGGCTCGATGTCGCGACCACGGGAGCGGCGAGCGGCAGCGTGATGATCCGGAGTGTCTGGAACAGGCCGGCGCCGTCGATCATCGCGGCGGATTCGATCTCGCGCGGAATGGAATCGAAGCCCGACTTCATCAGCCAGGTGGTGAAGGGCGCCAGGATCGTCAAATAGACGAGGGCGAGGCCGAAGACGTTGTTCAGCATGCCGAGATGGGAGAGGCCCATATAGAGCGGCACGGCGAGCGCCACCGGCGGCAGCATATAGGTGGCGATCACCATCGACAGCGACCAGCCGACAGAAGGCGTGCGCGACACGGCCCAGCCGGCCGGAATGGCGAGCGCTATGGCGGCGATCGTCGCCATGCCGGCCACCTCGATGCTGTTGCGCAGCGACGAGGTGAACGCGGCGCCAGCGCTGTTTTCGAGCGTCGACAGCAGTACCTGGTATCGCGAGAAATCGACGGACTGCGGCCACCAGCGCAGCGGTTTTGCCGCGAGATCGGCGGCCGGCGAGATGCTCATGATGAAGAGCCACAAGATCGGCGCCAGGATGACCGCGGCAAGCAGCATCGCCGAGAGGTGAATGAAAGCTGAGAAGAGCGGGCTCCGGCGTTCCATTAGGCGGCGCTCCCGGCGGTCTTGCGCACGAGCGCCGCGTAGCCGGCGGCGAGCAGGGTCACCAGCAGGGTGACGATCAAGGCCAGCGAAGCGCCCGAGCCTGCCCGCTGGAAGGAGAAGGCCTCTTGATAGACCAGGATCGACAGCGTGCGGGTGCTGTTGGCCGGACCGCCGCGGGTCATGACCCAGATGATATCGAACACCTTGAAGGCTTCGATCGTGCGCAGCACTAGGGCCACCATCAGCGGGCCAGCGAGATAGGGCAGGATGACGAAGCGGAAGCGGGCGAAAGCGCCGGCGCCGTCGACGAGCGAGGCGGTGGTGATGTCGCGCGGCACGGCCTGGAGTGCGGCGAGCGCGATCAACGCCACCAATGGGAAATTCTTCCAGCAGTCGGCGACGATAAGGGCGGCGAGCGCCGTGCCCGGCTCGCCGAGCCAGGAGCGATAGGCGTCGAGCAAGCCGAGCTGGGTCAGCGCGGCATTCAATGCGCCGTATTCCGGATTGTAGATCAACCGCCAGAGCGTGGCGTTGACAACGGTCGGCAGCGCCCAGGGCAGGATCATCAGGGCGCGCAGCGCGGTGCGGCCGCGGAATTGCTGGTTCAGCAGGAGAGCGGCAAGAACGCCGATCACCATTTCGGCGGCGACCGAGACGATCGCGAACCATGCGGTGGTGATCAGCGTGCGCTGGAAATTCGAGCCTGAGAGCATCTTGGCATAATTGTCGATGCCGACGAAGCTGCCCTCGGTGCCGACGAGCTTGGCATCGGTGAAGGAGAGGCCGACGGTATCGACCAGAGGCCAGCCGATCACCGAGATCATCACCACGAGAAGCGGCAGCATCAAAAGCCACGCGCGGGTTGTCAGCCAAGTGCCCGACATCGAGGCGACCCTTTTCATTCATAGATTCTAAGACCGGGCAGCGGCGGACGCCGCCCGGGGTTTCATGCCGGGCTCAGAGGCCGCTGTTTTCCGCGGCCGACTTCAGCGCGTCCTCGGGGGAGGACTGGCCGAGCAGGGATTCCTGGATCGCCTGCTGCAGCGCGGTCGACAGTTCCTGATATTTCGGCGTCGTCGGGCGCGGATACATGGCGGCAAGGCCGACCTTGGCGGCGGAGATCAGCTCTTCCTGGCCCTTGGTGACGCCAGGGTCCTCATAGGAAGATGCCCAGATCGGAAGGCTGAGCTTGGCATAGGCGTTCTGCGTGGCCTGCGAGGTCATGAAGGTGATGTATTTCCAGGCCTCGTCGGGGTGCTGGCTGGCGGAGGTGATGCCGAGGCCCATCGAGCCGTTGACGGCCGAAGCCTGGCTCTTGCCGGCGACACCCGGCGCTGGCACGACGCCGACCTTGCCCGCGACTTTGCTGTCCTTCGGGTCGTTGGCCATGTTGTACATGTAGGTCCAGTTCAGCGCGAAAGCGGCATCGCCGTTTTCGAAGACCTTGCGGACGTCCTCTTCGAGGAATTCCTTGGAATTCGGGTTGGTCAGGCCGGAGGAATAGCTGGAGACCATGTATTTCAGCGCGTCGAGGCCGCCGCCGGTCTGGAAGGCCGGCTTGCCGTCCTTCAGGAAGTCGCCGCCGTAGGCGCTGACAAGCGTGGTGTAATCGCAGACGGCGGCTTCGGCCTGTGACCAGCTCCAGGCGATCGGCGTGGCGAGCAAGCCCTTGTCCTTGATCGCTTTTGCCTGGTCGGCCAGCTCGTCCCAGGTCTTCGGCGGCGCCTTGATGCCGGCCTTTTCGAGGATCTCCTTATTGTAGAACAGGTATTTGGTATCGAGGATCCACGGCATGCCGTAATATTTGCCGTCATATTGCACCGTGGTCCAGGCGCCTGGCAGTACGCCTTTCTTCATCTCGTCGGTGATGCGCGAAGAGACGTCGACCAGAACCTTGTTGGTGGCGTATTCGGCCGGCCAGATGACATCGAAGAGCACGACGTCGTAACCGCCGCCAGAACCCTGCGCCAGCACCGTCTTGTCGTGCAGGCCTTCATAGGGAACGAATTCGAGATTGACCTTGATGTCGGGGTTCGCCTTGGCGAAGGCATCGGTCATGGCGCGCACATCGGCTTCGCTGTAAGCGGCCTGCGCCATGAAAAGCGCGTTCAGTGTCGTTTCGGCGAAAGCATGCGGCGCAAGAGATGCGCCGATCAAGGCCGCACCCAGAAGCGTCTTGGTAAGGGATTTCAGCATTACAGCCTCCAGTTTTGTGACATTTACGCATTGTCGAGGGCGGCCTTCCGCCGTCGGTGTTCGAAAAGTCGTCTCGGGGGCGTCGTCGGAGCCTTGTTGGCGTCCTGCGTTCCCTGGAACTCTTCGGTCCCTTATTAAGTCAATTGTCTTGACTTATTAGTTCTTCAACATTCTATTGGAGTCAAGAGGCAATTGCGCATGAATGACGTCAGGCCGATCCGGGCCAAGAGCGGCACTAACCACGAAGGCACCAGCGCGCATAACCGACGCGTGATAATCGATGCCCTGAGGATCAACGGTGAGCTTTCACGCGCCGATCTGGCGCGGGCGACATGGCTGACCAAGCAGACGGTGTCCAATATCATCGAGGAACTCGAGCGCGATGGCCTCGTCCGTTCGCAGGAGCCGGTGCGAAAGGGCAGGGGGCAGCCCTCGACGCCCTACCGGCTCGTGCCTGAAGGCGCCTTCGCGATCGGCCTGCAGATCGATCGGCATGTGACGCGGGCGGTCGCCGTCGATCTGATCGGCAGTGTTCTGGTGCGCGCAGAAGCCGGCCTTCCCACAGGAGGTCCATCGACGGGAGCAAAGGTTATCCTCGATCTCGTCGCCGAAGTGCGTTCCAAGCTTGCCGGGATCGTTCAGCAGTCGGAAAAGCGAATGGTCGGCCTCGGTGTCGCCATGCCCGGGCCCTTCGGGGTCGCCGGCAGCGGCGACGATCCGTGGATGATGGAGGCCTGGCAGAAGTTTCCGCTGTTGGAAACGCTGACCGCCGGTACCGGGCTCGATGTCGGCCTACAGAACGATGCGGCGGCGGCGGCGACTGCCGAACGCATGGTGGGAGCCGCCCATGGTCTCGACCATGCAGTCTGCCTCTTCGTCGGCTACGGCATCGGCGCCGGCCTTATCCTGAATGGCGAACTCTACCGCGGCGCCAATGGCAATGCCGGCGAGATTGGCATGGCGCTGCTGTTTGCAGAGGGTAAAACGACGCCGCTCGAACATCGCGCTTCGCTCGCCTCGCTCTATCAGCATCTCTCGGCCGATCCCGCCGATCCCGACCTGCATACATGCATCAACGATCTTGCCTCAAGGGGCGATCAAAGCATCGAGACCTGGATCGAAACGGCGGCCGTGGAACTGCGCTGGAGCATCCATCTGATCGAAACGGTCTTCGATCCGCAGACGGTGATCCTCTGCGGTAGTGCCCCGGAAGCGCTGGTCAACAGGTTGATCGTGGCCATCGGCCCGCTACTGCCTTCGATCGCCGAACGACCTGGCCGCATGCTGCCGCGCCTGCAGCCCGGCATGGCCGATCCCTGGTCGGTGGCGCTCGGGGCTGCCGCCGGGCCGATCAACCGTGCATTCGATCCGCATTTCGCTGCAATTTTGAAGGATTCCCTCTGAATCAGAGGCTGAAACCGGGCATTGCACAGCAGTGCAATGGCGTAGAGATAGCCGGGTTTGGAAGTTTTCATGCGACCATATCTCCGAATAGAGATGCTGCATCGCAATAGAGGCAAATATTGAAACCCCTTGAAAATTATAATTATTCGAATACAAATATGTCTGTTCGGCAGTGCGCTGGGGGAGGCTGGCGAGGCTTCTCTAAATATAGCCTCGGCTGCGGCAAATAACATCCGAATGAAGGTTTTGTGACGGCGCGATTTCGATCGTTTCATGTCATGTAATATTCATTGGCCGCGGTAATTTGAACCAGCTAATAGGGCGTGCGCCGAAAGTGCGCGTCCCTTTTACGTTCGAGGTTCTCATGCAAGCCAAGCTTCTCGGCGCCGTTGGCGCCCTTCTCGCTACAGCGTTTCTTGCCGCTCCCGCTGCCGCCGCCGATAAGACTAAGATTGACTTCTGGTTCGGCAATTCCGGTGACATTGCAAAGCGTGTCCAGGAACAGTGCGATCGGTTCAACCAGTCGCAGGCCGATTACGAAGTTGTCTGCACCAGCCAGGGCAGCTACGACGCTTCCCTGCAGAACACCATTGCAGCCTTCCGCGCCGGCAAGCAGCCGACCATCGCTCAGGTCTCCGACGCCGGCACGCTCGACATCATGCTGTCCGGCGCCTACTACCCGGCCAACCAGCTGATGACCGACATGGGCTATACCGTCGACTGGAAGGATTATTTCTCCGGTATCGCAAACTATTATGCGACGTCGAAGGGCGAGATGTATTCCTTCCCCTTCAACTCCTCAACCGCTCTGCTCTACTGGAACAAGGACGCCTTCGCCAAGATCGGCAAAGACCATGCGCCGGCCACCTGGCAGGAAGCCGGCGAAGATTTCAAGGCTCTGAAGGATGCAGGTTATGCTTGCCCGCTCGCCTTTGACATCTCCAGCAACGAAGTCTGGCAATACGTCGAGCAGTTCGAAGCCGTTAACGGTGAAGCGATTGCCACCAAGAAGAACGGCTTTGAAGGCCTCGACGCCGAGCTGACCTACAACAAGAACCCGCTGCTCGTCAGCTACATCAAGGATCTCAAGTCCTGGTACGACAACAAGCTTGCCTTCATCAAGAACAAGGCCGTCGGCCAGACCTTCGTCGAAGCCTTCGCCGCCGGCGATTGCCAGGTCATCCTCACCTCGGTCGGCGACCACGGCAATATCGGCCGCACCGCCAAGCAGGGCATGAACTGGGGCGTTGCCATGCTCCCGACCTATGGCAACGCAACCCGCCACAGCTCCTATGTTGGCGGCGCTTCGCTCTGGGTTCTGAAGGGTCACTCCGACGCCGAATACAAGGCTGCCGCTGCCTTCTTCAACTTCATTGCCAAGCCGGAAGAAGCTCTGACCTGGTCGACCGTGACCGGCTATATCCCGGTTCGTAACTCGGGCTTCGAATATCTGAAGAAGCAGGGCTTTTACGATAAGGCTCCTTACGCCGGCCGTGAACTCGCCATTCAGAGCCTGACCGCATCGCCTGCCGACGACAAGGCTCCGCACGGCATCCGCCTCGGCGGCCTGCTGCAGGTCCGCACCGAAATTGCCAACAGCCTGCAGGCGATCTTCGTCAACAATGCCGACGTCCAGGCTTCTCTCGACGGCGCTGCCGAACGCGGCAACCAACTGCTGCGCCGCTTCCAGCAGACCTACAAGAACATTCAGCTCCCCTGATTGCTGATTTGAGCCGCACCCGGTCGCCTTGCGCGCGCCGGGTGCGTCTTTGTAAGCTCACTCTTAATCAGTCGCGGATGCGAACTGCCGCGGCGCTACAGCTCAAAGTGCTACAGCGTCCTTTGCGCGTCTGAAAGACGCGCGGCGCTGTAGACCAAATCATGGCGAAAACGACCACTCATGGAAAAGCGCGTCACTTTCTCCTCGACGACGATCGGACTGCTCTTCGCATGTCCGATGCTGCTGCTGATCTTCGTCTTCTTCTATTGGCCGAGTGCGCAGGCGCTCTATTGGGCGTTCACGCTCGAGCAGCCATGGGGTGGCGGCAATGTCTGGGTCGGTTTCGACAATTTCAAGCAATTGCTTAGTGATCCGATCTATTGGGAGTCGATCACCCGCAGCATGATCTTCGGCTTCAGCTCGACGGCGATCGCCATGGGGATGGCGCTCATCCTGGCGCTCTTGACGGATCGTGAACTGCGCGGCCACAAAATCTACCGGTCGGTGTTCATCTGGCCTTACGCGATTGCCGCTCCGGCTCTCGGCCTTGCCTTCCGCTTCATCCTGGCGCCGGAGGCCGGCCTTCTCTCGGTCATCAACCATGTCTGGCCTGGCCTGTGGAACCCGGCGCTCGACGGCAAGGACGCAATGATTGCGGTCATCGTCGCCTTCTCGTGGAAATATATCGGCTATAATTTCATTTTCTTCCTTTCGGCGCTTCAGGGCATTCCGCGTTCGCTGATCGAGGCCGCGGCCATGGACGGCTCCGGGCCGCTGCGGCGCATGTGGGATCTCCAGTTGCCGCTGCTGACGCCGACATTGTTTTTCCTGCTTGTCATCAACATCACCGAAAGCTTCCAGGATTCCTTCGGCATCGTCGACGTCATGACGCAGGGCGGGCCGGCCCGCGCGACGGAACTGATGGTCTACAAGATCTATTTCGACGGCTTCAGGGGGCTCGATTATTCGGGCGCCGCCGCGCAGTCGATCATCCTGATGGTGCTCGTCGTCCTACTCACCATCTTCCAGTTCCGCTTCATCGAGCGGCGCGTGCATTACAAGTGAGGTCGAGGACATGATCGAACGCACGCCGATATTCAACTTCATCTGCTATACGCTTCTGGCGCTCGGCATGGTGATCGCGCTTTTGCCTTTCGCCATCGTCATCATCGCATCGACACTCGATCTGGAGACGGTCAATCGCGTGCCGTTGCCGCTGATGCCGAGCTCGCATTTCTGGGAAAACGCACACGAAGCCTGGGTGCGCGCCGATCTCGGCAACAAGCTGCTCCACAGCATCATCTTCGCCACGTCGGTCGCCGCCGGCAAGGTCATCCTTTCGGCCATGGCGGCCTTCTCGATCGTCTACTTCCGCTTCCGCGGCCGGTATGTGATTTTCTGGATCATCTTCATCACGCTGATGCTGCCGCTCGAAGTCCGCATCGTGCCGACCTATTCGATCGCGGCCAATGCGCTGCAGCCTTTCCAGACAATTCTTGATGCGACCGGCTTAAGCTGGCTCGTTGCGCAGATTACCGGCATCCGGATCAAGCTCGAATGGGGCCTGCTGAATTCCTATCCCGGTCTCGTTCTGCCGCTGGTCGCAACCGCGACCGGCACGTTCCTGTACCGGCAGTTTTATCTGACGGTTCCGGACGAACTTGCCGAGGCCTCGAAGATGGACGGATCGGGTCCGGTCCGGTTTTTCTGGGACATTCTGCTGCCGCTGTCGCGCCCGAACATGATCGCACTGTTCACGATCATGTTCGTCTGGGCCTGGAACCAGTTTCTTTGGCCACTGCTGATTACCACCGATCCGAATTTCGGCATTGCTGTAACGCAGCTCAAGACCCTCATCCCGTCCGAATTCGGCCTGCCCGACTGGAACGTCGCCATGGCAGGCACACTTATCATCATGTCGCCGCCGCTGGTGCTCGTCATCCTGATGCAGCGCTGGTTCGTGCGCGGCCTTATCTCCACCGAGAAGTGAAGGAATAGCCCTGTGGCACCGATCTCAATCCGTGATGTGAAAAAGAGCTACGGCAAGAATCCCGTCGTTCACGGCGTCGACCTGGAGATTCAGTCCGGCGAATTCATCGTCATTCTCGGTCCGTCAGGCTGCGGCAAGTCCACGCTGTTGCGGATGATCGCCGGGCTCGAGGAAATCAGCGGCGGCGAAATCGCTATCGACGGGCGCGTCGTCAACCAGATGGAGCCGCGCGAACGCGGCTGCGCCATGGTGTTTCAGAACTATGCGCTCTATCCGCATATGAGCGTCGCCGAGAATATCGGTTATGCCCTGAAGGTGGCCGGCGTCCCGAAGGCCGAGCGCAGCCGGCGCGTCGCCGAAGTCGCCAAGGCGCTCAGCCTCGAACCCTTCCTGGATCGCCGGCCGGCCGCCCTTTCCGGCGGCCAGCGCCAGCGCGTCGCCATGGGCCGCGCGATGATCCGCGAACCGAAGGTGTTTCTCTTCGATGAGCCGCTGTCGAACCTCGACGCCAAGCTGCGCATCGCCATGCGCGCCGAAATCCGCCGCCTGCACCGCCGCCTGGGCGCTACCTCGATCTTCGTCACCCATGACCAGACCGAGGCGATGACACTGGCCGACCGTTTGGTGGTGATGAACGGCGGCAAAGTGGAGCAGGTCGGCACGCCGGAAGAGGTCTATCATCATCCGGTCTCGCGTTTCGTCGCCGGCTTCGTCGGTACGCCGGCGATGAACCTGCTCGAAGGCACGATCAATGACGAGGGCGTCTTCGTTTACGACCAGAGCCGCAGGATCGTGCTGCCGCGCGAGCGCTCAGCGCCGCTGAAAGGCAAACGTGTCGTGCTCGGCGTGCGCGCCGAGGCCGCCCGTCTGGTGGCGCCGGATGCGCCTGGCGCTCTGGTGGCGACGGCCGATTTCATCGAGGAGCTTGGTGCGAGCCGCGTCGTTCACGCCGATTTCGACGGGCTGCCTTTTGCCGTGGCGCTGACCGAGGCGGTGAAGGTGAAGTCGGGCGATCCGGTCGGCATCGCGATCGATTATAATGCGATCCACCTCTATGCCGCCGATACCGGCCGGATCATCGAAAACCCTGCCATGAGCGGTGCGGATACAGTCCACGCCTGACGGGCGTCGCCATGGATCAGCGATGGATCGGGTCGATCCAGGGCACGTCTTCCGGCTTTTCGACCGGCTCGATATCGAGATTGACCACAACAGGTTCCTGGCCTGAGCGCACGAGCACGCATTCCAGCGTCTCGTCGCGGCTGGCATTGATCTCCTGATGCGGCACATAGGGCGGGACGTAGATGAAGTCGCCGGGGCCGGCTTCGGCGGTATATTCCAGATGCTCGCCCCAGCGCATGCGGGCCTTGCCCTTGACCACGTAGATGATGCTTTCGAGATCGCCATGATGATGGGCGCCGGTCTTGGCGTTAGCATGGATCGTCACCGTTCCCGCCCAGATCTTCTCGGCGCCGGCGCGCGCATTGTTGATTGCTGTCGCGCGGTTCATGCCCGGCGTCTGCGCGGTGTTCGGGTCGAGCGAATTGGCGGGAATGACCTTGACGCCATGCTCCCGCCAGTCGATGGGGTGATGCTCGTGATCGTCGCTCATGCCTTGTCTCCACCTTCGATCTAAGCAATTTAGGTGGGCGCGGCGCGGCGGCCAAGCGGATTTATCTTCTTGCATCAGAAAGAGGGACCCGATGAGCCACCTCCCGCAGATCGATTACGACACGGCTTCGCAAGAGGTTCGGGCGGCACATGACGAGGAAGTCAGGCTGCGCGGACGCATGACCAATATGAAGCGGACGCTGCTGCATTCGCCGGTCGCCCATCGCATCTATGCCGAATGGTTCACGCTGCGGGCCGAGCTCGATCCCGTCGTCAGCGACCGGGCGATCTGGATCTTTTCGCATGCGATCTCGAAGGCGGCGAAATCGAAGATCGCCATCACCTTCTTTCGCCGGGCGCTGATCAACAAGGGTTTCAATCCCGACGTGCTGAAACTTTCCGAGGAGGAAGCACTGCTTGCCGCCTTCGGCAAGGCGATCGTCGCCGATTCCAATGCAATTCCTCCCGAACTCTGGGCGAAGCTGAAAGAGCGCTACGAGACCAAGGTGCTGGTCGATCTCGTCGCCTTTGCCGGCATCATGCTGGCTACCGCCGTCTTCAACAATGTCGTCGAGGTCGATTTCGACCCTGAGCTTGAAGCCTTTGCGGAAGGGGCAAACCCGACCTAACCGTCCAGCGAGGCGATCGCGGCCCTGACTGCGTCCGCGCCGGGTCTGATCGGCCGATATTCCAGGCCGACGGCGCCGTCATAGCCGTTGGCGAAGATCCAGCCGAGGCGGTCGGCAAGATCGATGCCGCCGGAGCCCGGTTCGTTGCGACCGGGATGATCGGCGACATGAACATGGAAGACGCGGTCGAGACGGCCCTCCAGCACCTCTTCCGTGCGTTCGTCCATCACGGCGGAATGGTAGATGTCGTAGACGATGCCGATCTCGGGGCGGGCGACGTCATCGATGATGTCGAGGCCTTCGCGGGTTGAATCGAGGAAATAGCCGATATGGTCGATGCGGATGTTGAGCGGCTCGACCCCAAGGCGCACACCGCTGCCTGCAAGGATATCGGCGCCTGATTTCAGCGTTTCTGTGAGCGCCCGACGCTGCTCCTCGCGGGGCACGCCCGGAAGATCGTCGCCGGCCTGGGCAATCAGTACCGGCGCGCCGAGGCGCTTTGCGGCTGCGATGGATCCGGCAAGGCCCTTCAGCCATGTCTGCCGGTTGCCGGCGTCGGTCAGCGCGATCATCGGTTCGGCGACGAGGCTGGTGACGGCAAGGCCGGTTTCCTTCAACGCCGCCTCGACCGCGTCCAGATTCTTGTCGGTCCAGCGCCAGAATTCGATCGCCGTCAGACCGCCGGCCTGGGCGCGGCGGATGCGATCGGGAAAGCAATCGCCTTCTTCGGCAAACAGCCACTCTATGCAGGCTGAATAACGTCGCATGACCACTCCCTCGCAATTGTGGATCAGGCTGCGACAGATCGGTGGCGGCCGCAAGAGGCGTCAGAGTGCTTGACGCCTGGTTTCATTGGCGGAACACTCGGCACATCAGGCCGGAATCGCGGCCGCTGGCGCGGAGGAAAATATGGATCTGGGACTGAAGGGGAAGACCGCAGTGATCACAGGCGCGTCTGTCGGCATTGGCTTGGCGGTCGCCGAAGGGCTGGCGGCTGAGGGCTCCAATCTCGTGCTGGCGGCCCGCGGCGGTGAGCGGCTCGAGGCGGAAGCCGCCCGCATCGCCGAGAAATACGGCGTCAGCGCCGCCGCTATTGTCGCCGATGTGGCGACGGTTGCCGGAACCGAGGCGATCATCGCGGCGGCGGCCGAAAAAGGCGGCGCCGATATCCTCATCAACAATGCCGGCACCGGCTCGAACGAGACGGTGATGGAAGCTCCAGACGAGAAGTGGCAGGCCTATTGGGAGCTGCATGTGATGGCCGCCGTGCGGCTTGCGCGCGGTATTGCACCGCAGATGAAGGGACGCGGCGGCGGCGTGATCCTGCACAATGCCTCGATCTGCGCGGTCCAGCCGCTCTGGTACGAACCGATCTACAATGTCAGCAAGTCGGCGCTGATGATGTTTTCTAAGACGCTCTCGACCGAGCTCATCAAGGACAATATCCGCGTCAACTGCGTCAATGCCGGCCTGATCCTGACCCCCGACTGGATCAAAACCGCCAAGCAGCTGACGGCCGAAACCGGCGGGAACTGGGAGGGTTACCTACAGGGTGTTGCCAATGAACACGCCGCCTCCAAACGCTTCGGCACCCCGGAGGAACTGGCAAACGTCTTCGTCTTCCTGAGTTCGGAACGGGCGAGCTACTGCATCGGCTCGACCTATTTCGTCGATGGCGGCATGCTGAAGACGATCTGACCGGCTGTCTGTGCTGCTCGGCAAGGCGGTTCTGTGCAAGACTGCCGGGTGGGCTGTGGACGTTGCCGAGATAAGCTATAAATAATAGCTATTTTGTTGTATGTTCACGCTTTTGACGCTATTTGCCTGCTATTGGCAGGATAAATACTGCGTTTTCTACAGGGCCACGACGATGCTGACGAAAAAGGGAAAATATGGGCTGAAGGCGCTGGTCGACCTGGCGCGGCTGGCGCCCGGCGAGACCGCCTTCATCAATGATATCGCGAGCCGCAACAATATCCCGAAGAAGTTTCTCGATACGATCCTGCTCGAACTGCGTAACGTCGGCATCCTGCGCTCGAAGAAGGGGCCGGGCGGCGGCTATTCCCTGTCGCGGCCGGCCTCGGAAATCCGTATCGGCCATGTCATCCGCACGCTCGACGGGCCGTTGGCGCCGATCCGCTGTGCCAGCCGTACGGCTTACGAGGCCTGCGACGACTGTGCCGATCCGGAGACCTGTCAGGTGCGGCGCTCGATGACCGATGTTCGTGACGCGATCGCCGCCATTCTCGACAATATGAGCCTCGAGCAATTCGTCGCCGCCGGCGGCCGCATCGACGGCCCCAAGGAAGAATTGCCGATCTCCGCCGCCAGCTGACCATACTCTAACAAGTCCGGCGCGAACGGCGGGCCGCGTCAGGCCTCACCGTGCTTCGACATATGTTCGCCTGCACTCTGCAGCAGCCTATCCCGCGGCAGCGACAGCGCATGGATGCGGGCGTTGCGCCAATGGCGGTCGAGATTGAGCCCGATGCCGGCCGATATTCCCCCTGCCAGTTCGAACAGCGCGTTTGCGGTGTCGAGTGCCGTTTCCCCAGCCAGGATCGCGGCCGCCGAGGCGGAGAAATGCGCGTCCGCCATCGCGACCTCTACGGGATTGACCTGGGCAATGTCGAGTTTACGGCCAGCCCTTTCCAGGGCTGCCGCGGTTGCTTCGATGCGGATGGCGCGTTCGCCGATGTGGGGAAGAACGGCCGTGCGGCGATCGCCAATTGCCGCCATCAGGTCGCGCCAAGCGGCCCGGGCGATACCCAGGCTGACGCTTGCCTTGAGCAAGAGGCTGAGCGAGATGCCGGTGGAAAGGTCGGAGGCGGGGGCAGGCGCAATCGCATCGGCATTGACGTGAAGTGTGCCGACGATCGCGGTTGCCGATCCATTGGTGCGCTGGCCGAAGCCGTCCCAATCGTCGACCACCTGTAGGCCTTCGTCGTCGCCTGCAAGGTAGAGGGTCACTGGACGGCTGGCTGGGGCGGTGGCGGCAGCGGCGATCCAGTCGGCGAACAAGATACCGGATGCCTGCCCTGTGCGCCCGCTCAGGCGATAACCCGGGCCTTCGGCCGTAAGCTCGGCTCCTTCGATGAAGGTGGCCCTCGCAAAGCGGTCACCGAGCAGCACGCGGGCAAACAGCGACGCCTGCAGATCCTCCGTCGCCTGGGTGCGCAGCATTTCCAGCACGCAAAAATGGTTTTCCAGCGCCTCGCCTATCGAGGCATCGCCCTCGGCAATGATTGCGACGATTTCGGCGAGCAGTGCGTTCGATACGTCGAGCCCTTCATGCTCGGGCGGAACAGTGATTGCCGTCAGTCCCGATACCGACAGCGCGTCGAATTCGGCAAAGGGCAGCACGCGGTTGATGTCGCGTTCGCTCGCCTGATGCCGGAATGCGGCGGCAAGGTCGCGGGCGGTGGTTATCGCCTCCTCTTCACTTTCGATGCGATGCGCGGGAGGCCGCTTTCTGTCCTGAAACTGCGATACCGTTCCCATCGGTCACTCTTTCCTACAGCGCTCTGCGCGTTTCGGGCGCACAAAGAAGGCTGCAACACGTCGACCCGGCGCCTCGTGCCTTCCAAAAATCGCTCCCATTGTCGGGCCGATGGCAGGGATACAGGAGTGAGCGATCGGCCCTCGAATGATAAGGCCGGTTTTTCTACAAAAGCCCAAGGCTTTGAATTTTCTTACCAGCTTGATTGCCTTGTGCTCCACTCTACTTACTGCCAAGTGGGGCTTCCTTGATCGAGAAACATGATGAGCGATACTCTTGCTCGCAACGGCGAGGTTTCGAAAATGGCACGCCAGTCGAGACCACGTCTGACGCTGGATATTGCCGCGATCCCTACCTATGCGATCGGCGACATTCATGGGCGGTACGATCTGCTTGCGAAGGCCGAGGAGGCCATCCTGCGCGATGCCGCGCGGCTGCCGGGGCGTAAGCTGATCGTGACGCTTGGCGACTATATCGATCGTGGACCGGCATCGGCTCAGGTCATCGCTCACCTCATGGCGCCACCGCCGGATGATTTCGACCGTATCTGCCTTGCCGGCAATCATGAAATCGCCATGCTCGACTATATCGATGGCTGGATTTCCTATGACGAGTGGATGCGGATGGGGTCGGCAGAATCGCTCAAATCCTATGGACTCGATCCGGAGCATTTGCCGCTGGTCTTTCCGTCCGGCGCAAAGCTCGATTCCTTCCTCCGCCAGTCGCTGCCGCACACACATATCGATTTCATGCGGGCGCTGCCCGTCATGCTGGAGACTCCAAGCGTGATTTTCGTGCATGCCGGCATCAATCCGAAACTGCCGCTCAGCGAGCAGACGGACGAGGATCTCGTCATGATCCGTCAGCGGTTTCTCGAAAGCCGGGTGCCGTTGCCGAAGCTCGTCGTTCACGGTCATACGCCGAACGACACGCCCGAAATACGGTCGAGACGGCTCAATCTCGATACGCGCGCCTATCGCAGCGGCAAGCTGACCGTCGCCCGCCTGTGGCAGGGTCAGGTGCATCTTTTTTCCACCTGACTTCCTCCCTCATCGGCCGCGTGCCGAAGCGCGTCAGACCGTCTCGGTTTCAACCGGGGCGGTCTCGACCGGTTTCTCCGCCGGCCGGCTACGGCGCCAGCCGCGCAACACGACGTAGAAGACCGGCGTCAGGAACAGGCCGAAGATCGTCACGCCAAGCATGCCCGAAAAGACGGCCGTGCCGAGCGACTGGCGCATTTCGGCGCCGGGGCCGGTGGCGATGGCAAGCGGCAGAACGCCGAAGATGAAGGCGAATGCCGTCATCAGGATCGGGCGCAGGCGAAGATGGCTGGCCTCGATGGCCGCCTCCACCGGCGACTTGCCCTCGTCTTCCGCCTGCCTGGCAAACTCGACGATCAGGATGGCGTTCTTGGCCGCAAGGCCGATCAGGACGATGAGGCCGATCTGCGTCAGGACGTTGTTGTCCATTCCCCTCAGCGAGACCCCGATCAGTGCGGCGAGCACGGCAAGCGGGACGATGAGGATGATCGCGAGCGGCAGAACCCAGCTTTCATATTGGGCCGCCAGCGCCAGGAAGACGAAAATGACGGACAGGGCGAAGATGTAGACGGCGGTGTTGCCGGTATGGGTTTCCTGATAGGCAAGCTCCGTCCATTCGAAGGTCGTCCCGGGCGGAAGGATCTTGGCCGCCAGTTCCTCCATCTTCTTCAGCGCATCGCCCGTCGAGGTGCCGGGCGTCGGATTGCCCTGAAGCGGCACCGAGACATACATGTTGTAGCGCTGAACGAGCGCCGGGCCGCTGGAGTCCTGAATATCCATCAGGGTTCCGAGAGGCACCAGTGCGCCGGTCGCCGATCTTACCTTCAGGGCGAGAATATCCTCCCTGTCCATGCGGTATTGCCGGTCGGCCTGGGCGCGAACCTGGTAAACGCGGCCGAACGCATTGAAATCGTTCACGTAGGCGACGCCGAGATTGATCGAAAGCGCATTGAAGATATTGGGGATCGGCACGTTCAGGAAGCGCGCCTTGTCGCGGTCGATCGACAGAAAATATTGCGGGCTGGCATCGGAGAATGTCGTAAAGACGCCGGTCAGCCCTTCCGTCGTTGCCGCCGCCCCCATCATCTGGCGGGCAAGGCCGAGCACGCGGGTCATGTCGGGGTTTTCGAGATCGGAGATCTGCATCTTGAAGCCGCCGGAATTGCCGACGCCACGCACGGATGGCGGCGGGATGGCGATGATGAAGGCTTCCTGGATGCTCTGCAGCTTGCCGAAGAGCTCGCCGATGATCTTGTTGGCGTTTTCTCCGCCTTCCTCGCGTTCGGCAAAGGATTTGAACGGAACGAAGACCACGCCCGCATTCGAGGCATTGGTGAAGGTCGCGCCGCTGAAGCCGGCAAATTGCACGGCATTGCCGACGCCGGGCACGGTTCGGGCAATGTCGCCCACCTGTTTGACGACGGCATCGGTCCGCGCAAGCGAGGCGCCGTCGGGAAGCTGCACGACGACGATCGCGTAACCCTGGTCCATGGTCGGGATGAAACCCGAGGGCACCCGGGTGGTCATGTACCATGTCGCGCCGAGAAGGCCGACGAAAGCGAGCATCGAGCAGGTCAAGCCTACCCAGCTGCCGACCAGGTGCCGGACGGTCCACGAATAGCCCGAGCTCATCCGGTCGAAGCCGCGATTGAAGCCGTTTGCCAGGCCGCTTCCAAAGCGTGAGGCGATGCTCTTGCGCTTGGTCTCGTGATCATGGGCTTTCAACAATATGCCTGCAAGCGCCGGCGAGAGCGTGAGGGAGTTCAATGCCGATATCGCCGTTGTGACCGAGATCGTCACCGCGAACTGCCTGTAGAACTGGCCCGATATGCCGGGGATGAAGGCCGTCGGCACGAACACCGCGATCAGCACCAGCGAGATCGCCACAACAGCGGTTCCAACTTCGTCCATCGTGACGTGAGACGCCTGCTTCGGCGTCATACCGCGCGCCAGATTGCGCTCGACGTTTTCCACCACCACGATCGCGTCGTCGACGACGATGCCGATGGCCAGCACGAGGCCGAACAGCGTCAGCATATTGAGCGAAAAGCCGAAGGCGAGCAAAACGGCGAAGGTGCCGATCAGCGAGACGGGAATGGCGACGATCGGGATGATCGCGGTCCGCCAGGATTGCAGGAAGACAAGAACGACGATGGCCACCAGGATGGCCGCTTCGGCAATGGTTCGGTAAACCTCGTCGATCGAATCCGAGATGAACTCGGTCGTGTCATAGACGATGCGATATTCCAGGCCCTCGGGGAAAGTCTGGGAGATATCCTTCATCAGCGTCTGGATCTGGTGAGCCGTATCGAGAGCATTGGTTCCCGGCCGGGCGAAAATCCCGAGAGCGACGGCAGGGTCGTTGTTGAGGTAACTGTTGGTGACGTAATCCTGTGCGCCGAGCTCGATGCGGGCGACATCCTGCAACTGCACAAGCCGGCCCGCCCCCGTCGATTTGACGATGACATAGCGGAACTCGCGCACATCGGAGAAACGCCCGTCCGTTCGCACCGTATATTCGAAGGCGTTCTTGCCGGTGACGGGGGGCGCCCCAATCTTGCCGCCGGAGACTTGGACGTTCTGGTCCCTCAGGGCTGAGACGACGTCGTCCGACGTCATGCCATAGGCCGAGAGCTTTTCCGGATCGAGCCAGATGCGCATCGAATACTGGCGTTCGCCGAAGACCTGCACGTCGCCGACGCCGTCAAGGCGCACAAGAACGTCGCGGATGCGGTTGCGGGCATAGTTCGAGACATAAAGCTGGTCATAGCGGTGCGAGGGCGACAGGAGGTGCACCACCATCATCAGGTCGGGCGAACTCTTGTCGGTGGTCACGCCGAGCCGCTGGACTTCCTCGGGAAGACGGGGGAGGGCGATCGAAACGCGGTTCTGGACCAGCACCTGGACCTTGTCGAGGTCGGTGCCGAGCTTGAAGGTGATCGTCAGCGACATGGCGCCGTCGGCGCTGGAGTAGGAAGACATATAAAGCATGTCTTCGACGCCGTTGATCTGTTGCTCGAGCGGGGTCGAAACGGTGTCGGCGATGGTCTGCGGGTCGGCGCCGGGATAGGAGGTGCGCACGACGATGGTGGGCGGCGCGATCTCCGGATATTGGGAGACCGGCAATTGCGTATAGGCGATGCCACCGACCACGAGAAAGAAGATCGAGATGACGGCCGCAAAGATCGGCCGGTCCACGAAGAAATGGGCGAATCTCATTGTCCGCTCTCCGCGTTTGCGGATTCGGGCGGAGTGTCCTGCCGCTCTTGGGGCAGTTCGCTCATCTGCGGCGTGATCGTCGAACCCGGCCGGGCGCGCATCAGGCCGTTGACAATGATCGTCTCCGTGCCGTCGAGGCCTTCACGGATGACGCGATAGCCGTAGAGCCGTGGTCCGGGCCGCACGGGCTTGGTCGAAACCTTGCCTTGCGCGTCGACGACATAAACGACGCGTTCATTCTGATCCGAGCCGATCGCCTCGTCCGGGACGAGAATAGCCTTGTAGGTATTGGAGGCTGCGACTTGCACACGACCGAACAGGCCCGGCTGCAGGACGAGATCGGGATTTGCAAGCCGGGCGCGAATGCGGATCGTGCCGCTCTCATTGTCGACCCGGTTCTCGGCGAAATCGAGTTTGCCCATGAAAGGCTTGGCGGTGGGGTCGGAGATCGTGACCGATACGTCGACGCCGCCGCCGCCAAGCTGCAGGTCTTTGCCCTGTTTGCGCGCGGTGTCGGCGAAATTCAGCAGGCGGCGCTCGTCGACGTCGAAATAGAAATCGATCGGATCGAGGGAGACGATCGTCGTGAGCACCGTCTGGTCGGCCTGAACGAGATTGCCGGTCGAGAGCAGGCGGCGGTCGATGCGGCCGCTGAGCGGCGCTTTGATCTCGGTATATTCCATATCGAGGGAAGCGCGATCGGCCGCGGCCTGAGCGCCGCGGACATTGGCCTCAGCAGAATCGAAGTCGCGGCGGCGATCGTCCAGCGTCTGCGCGGATTGGCTGCCGCTCGAAGCGAGCGACTGGGCGCGCTTGTACTGAGCATCGGCAAAGACAAGGGTCGACTGCGACGCTTCTAGCGCGGCCTTTGCCTGGTTGAGCGCGGTGATGAACGGCCGCTGGTCGATGACGAACAGGAGGTCGCCTTGCTTGACCAGGGCCCCGTCCTCGAAATGGACTTCCTGCAGGTATCCGCCGACGCGCGAGCGGACGGAGACTTCGTCGACCGGCTGGAAACGGCCGATGAATTCGTCATTATCGACGACATCGCGAACCACCGGTTTTGCGACGGTGACGGGAGGGGGAGCAGCCGGTGCGCCCTGCGCCATCGCGGCCAGAGGCATGAACGTGGAAATGCAGCCAAGCGCCAACATCTGTCGAAGCACGTAAGTCATACCGGTCCTCCAATCTCGACGGCCGATCAACTGCCGACGAAGCTAAGATGAAGTGATGCTATTCAGGTCTTTGCTTAGAACGAAGGCCTCGGCCCCCGCGATTTCCCCCGGTGTCCAATCCTTTGGAAAGGAAGGCCGGCACGCAATGCAACATCGGAAAAATCGTAACGCTATGGAACCGGATATAAACGGCAGCGGCGAAAAATAGCAAATGCCAATTGGCTGCGGTTGCAAAATCCATCAAAACTTCATGGATGGTGTCAGCTTTCGACGATCTCGTCGCGGCCGGGCGGCAGGACGGCAAGTTCGGCCCAATCGAGCTCCTGTTCCAACATGTGGAAGACATCGTCGTCGATCTCGTCGGCATGACGCATTGCCGCCAGTTTGCGACGTTTGGCGGCGATGACGCTACGACGCCGCTTGTCGAGCCTGCTGACTTCGCGCGGGTGTTTGCCGTCGGCGGCGATCTCGCGCTCGGAGGTGTAGACGTCGCGCAGGATGCGGGCGGATTTGTCCTCGCCGCCGGCAAGTTCGGCAAGTGCCGCATCGATCAATGCGACCCGGGCTCTGGTGAGGTCGCGGTCGAGTGAGGTATCCGGTTCGAATTTCAGCAAGCGGATCAGTGGTCCGAGCGTCAGGCCCTGGACGATGAGGGTGCCGAGAACAACGGCAAGCGCACTGAGCAGGATGATGTCGCGATCGCGGAAGTCGATCGGCAGAGCGAGCGCGGTCGCCAGCGTGACGAGGCCGCGCATGCCGCACCAGCCGGCAAGCAGGCTGGTCGCGAAGGTGGGAACGGCTTGCTTGGTATAGCCGCGCTTGGCGAGGACGGTGATGACGCGGTTATAGAACAGCACCCAGGCCAGGCGGGTGACGATGACGGTGATGAAGACCGCAGCGGCCAAGGTGATCGCAAAACTCAGCCGGCCGGGATCGAGGTCGAGGACGATCTGGCGGACCTGCAAGCCCATCAGCAGGAAAGCGAGCACGTTGAGCAGGAAGACTGCGGCCTCCCAGACCGAATAGGAATGAATGCGGTGGCGGGCCGTCTGGCGCTCGGGCATGTAGCGGGCGATCACCATCGCATAGACGACGATCGCCAGAATGGCCGAAAGGTGCAGCCGTTCGGCGATGATCCACGTGCCGAAGGTGGCGACAAATTCAAGCAGGGTGCCGCCGAGCGTGCCGGCGAGCTTCAACCCGACGACCATATAGAGACGGCCGAGGAGGTAACCGAGGACGAGGCCGCCCGGCACCGCCAGCGCCAGTTTTGCCAGGACGCCGGTAAAGAAGGCGGGGCTTGCGGCGGCGGCCACCGCGGCGCTGAAGATCAGGAGCGCCACGGCATCGTTCAACAGGCTTTCGCCCTTCAGGATCACATAGGTCTGACGGGGTAGATCGAAGCGGTCGAGCATGGCGGTTGCAGCCGCGGCATCCGGCGGCGCGACGATGGCGCCGAGTGCCACGGCTGCGGCAAGCGGCAGGCCGGCCATGGTCACGCCGACGGCGGCGACGGCTGCGGCCGTCAGGATAACGGCGATAGCGGCGAGCGAGAACAGCGGCAGCCAGTTGCGTCGCAACGTCCGCGGCGGCAGATCATAGGCGGCGTCGAAAAGCACCGGCGCGATCAGCAGCGCCAGCGCCAGCTCGGGATCGATCGCGACCTCGGGCGCCCAGGGAACGGCGGCGACGATGATCCCGGCGATCGCCAGCATGGTTGGATAAGGAATGCGGAATTTCCTGGAAAACTGCAGGAAGACGATCGCCACCAGAAGCAGCGTCAGCATGCTTTCGAAGAACGCCATCGAGCCCTCCTGCCACCTCCGGCGGAGGCGATCTCTACTTGAAATTAGGGCTGAAGCTGGGCTGTGACCACCGGACGGAAGTCTTGCATCACGGCAAGACACGACGATTGCGAGCCTCCTGGCCGCACCTGCGGCATTTTGGCGGCGTCTGCGAAATCCTTCGGCCGTGCCCTTGCGTGGCCGGCATGCTCAATATATCTACCGATATCATAAGTATGCTTATAAATTAACGATCGCAGGTTTTCATGAGTGCCACGCCGACCCTCGGCTTCCTTCTCCACGACGTTGCACGGCTGCTGCGCAAGCGGTTCGAACAACGCGCGAAATGCCTTGGACTGACCCGTTCGCAGTGGCAGACGCTGGCCTACCTCTCGAACAACGAGGGCATCCACCAGAGCGGGCTTGCGGAAATACTCGAAGTCGAGCCGATCACGCTCGTGCGCATCCTCGACAAGCTCGCCGAACGCGGGTTGATCGAGCGCCGCCAGCACCCGACCGACCGGCGCATCTGGCTGCTCTACATGCGCGAGGAGGCCCATCCGCTGCTCGCCGAAATGCGCGATCTCGGCGATGTAACCCGTGCAGAAGCGCTGGACGGCGTCTCGGCCGAGCAGCGCGAGCAGCTTTACCAAACCCTATCCGTAATGAAGACGAACCTGGTGCAGGCTTGCCGAACACCGGTCGAAGAGAATGAGACGAACGATGGCTGATCAACCCTCCCTCCGCGTCGTTGCCGACGCCAAGACATCTGTCGAAGAAAACCAAGCCAAACTGCAGGAAACGGTAGCCGAAGCGCCTTCATCCAATTCAGCGCCGGCTGCCGCCGTGGCTGCGCCTGGCGGCAACAAGGTCCGCCGCCGGCGCAGTCTCACGCGGCCGATCCTGTTCGCCCTCTTGCCGGTGTCGCTCGTCGTCGGCGGCTACTATTACGTCAATGGCGGCCAGGTGATGTCGACCGACAACGCCTATCTCCAGGCCGATATGGTCGGGCTTACCACCGATGTCTCGGGCATCGTCGAGAAGATCGACGTGCATGAGAACGAGGCGGTCAAGGCGGGACAGGTGCTCTTCAGCCTGAGAGCCGATTCCTTCAAGATCGCGCTCGATGGCGCCAAGGCGCAACTCGGCGCGCAGCGCAATCAGATCATGAACCTCAAGGCGAGCTACCAGCAATCACTCGCCGAGATCACGCAGGCGCAAGCCGATCTGCCTTATTACCAGGATCAGTTCGACCGGCAGCAGAACCTCGTCAATAATGGCAGTGCGACGCAATCGGCCTATGACGAGGCCAAGCACAATCTCGAGGCGGCGCAACAGAAGGTGACAGTCGCCAAGGCGGAAGCGGCAACGACGCTTGCCCAGCTCGGCGGTTCGGCCGACCAGCCGATCGAGGAAAACCCGCTCTATCTGCAGGCCAAATCGCAGGTCGACAACGCCCAGCGTGAACTCGACCATAGCATCGTCAAGGCGCCGTTCGACGGCATCGTCACCAATGTCAATGCGCTGCAGGTCGGCTCCTACCTGCAGGCGTCGCAGCAGGCCTTCTCGCTTGTCGCCACCGATCACCTCTGGATCGCCGCCAGCCCGAAGGAAACCGAGCTGACCTATGTCAAGCCCGGCCAGACGGCCGAGATCTACGTCGACACCTATCCCGGCGTGATGTGGAAGGGCAAGGTCGAGAGCATCAGCCCGGCCTCCGGCTCCAGCTTCTCGCTGCTGCCGGCGCAGAACACCACGGGCAATTGGGTGAAGGTCGTGCAGCGCATTCCGATGCGCGTCAGCATCGAGGATGCCGAAGGCAAGCCGCCGCTTCGCGTCGGCATGAGCACGGTCGTCGATGTCGATACCGGCCATGCCCGCGGCCTGCCCGACTTCGTCAACAAGCTTCTGGGCCGGCCTCAGGGCAAGGACCATGAGTAACGTTGCTACATCTCCGGCGACCTCGGTCGCCAATCGCGGCGCGATCACGGCCTGCGTCATCCTTGCTGTCATCATGCAGGCGCTGGATACGACGATCGCCAACGTGGCGCTGCCTTATATCCAAGGCAGCGTGTCGGCGTCGGCCGACCAGATCAACTGGGTCCTGACATCCTATATCGTCGCGGCGGCGATCATGACGCCGCCCTCGGGTTTCCTCGCCGCCAAGTTCGGCCGCAAGCGTGTGCTGCTCGTCGCCATCGCCGGTTTCGTGGTTGCTTCGGTGCTCTGCGGCCTGGCGCAATCGCTGAACCAGATCGTCGCCTTCCGCCTGCTGCAGGGCTTGTTCGGCGCATCGCTGGTGCCGCTTTCCCAGGGTATTCTTCTCGATATCTATACGGTGGAGGAGCGCGGTTCGGCCATGGCGCTTTTCGGCGTCTCGGTGATGGTCGGGCCGGTCCTCGGGCCGGTCATCGGCGGCTGGCTGACCGACAATATCAGCTGGCGCTGGGTGTTCTACATCAACGTGCCGATCGGCGCGCTGGCTTTTGCCGGTATCGTCATCTTCGTTTCGGAAACGAAGCGGGATGCGCTCGCCAAACTTGACTGGTTCGGCTTCGGAATGATGAGCTTGTTCATCGCCGCACTGCAACTCTTCCTCGACCGCGGTGAGCAACTCGATTGGTTCTCCTCGGGTGAGATCATGCTCGAAGCGATCATCTGCGCCGCCGCATTCTATCTGCTTCTGGTGCACACGCTGACGGCAGAGAAATCCTTCGTCAATCCGAAGCTGTTCCTCGACCAGAACTTCTCGGTCAGCATGATTTTTATCTTCGTGGTCGGCGTCACCTATCTCGCGTCGCTGGCGTTGATGACGCCCTATCTGCAGACGCTGATGGGTTATCCGGTCATCACAGCCGGCATCGTCATGGGGCCGCGCGGACTTGGCACCATGCTCTGCATGTTCATCGTCGGACGGCTGATCGGCAAGGTCGATACGCGCTTGCTGCTGGTGCTCGGTCTCGGCCTGACCGCCTGGGCGATGTACGACATGACCGGCTGGACGCCCGATGTCTCGCAATGGACGATCATCTCGGTCGGCTTCATCCAGGGCGCCGGCCTCGGTTTCCTCTTCGTGCCGCTGACGACAATCGCTTTCGCCACGCTGCCCGCTCATATGCGCGGCGACGGCACCGGCCTCTACAATCTGTCGCGAAACATCGGTTCAGCGGTCGGCATTTCGATCGTCTCAGCGCTGATCGTCGAGAATACGCAGAGCAATCATGAATCGATCGCATCCTATGTGACGCCGTTCAACCATGCCTTCAACGCTGTCGCGGCGCAGGGGCTCAGCCCGCTGACGGCGGCCGGACGCGCTTCGCTCAACGAGATCATCACGCTGCAATCGACGATCATCGCTTATATGGACGATTTCAAGCTGCTGATGCTGATGTCGCTCGCGGTCATTCCGCTGGTGCTGCTGCTGCGCAAGCCGAAGGCGGCACCTGCTGTCGACCACAGCGCGGTCGTGGAATAATCAGCGAAAAGGCTTGCTAAGAAAACGCGACCCCTGAATGCCGAAGCGCCAAGGTGCTTCGGCATTTTTCGTGATGCCGATGCGTTTTCCCGAGACGACGGGCACAGGCGCGGAGGGCGTGAGCGCGTAAGGCGGGCGGTCGAGCGGCCGGTCGTTGAGGTTGATATCGATGCCGAGCGCCTGGCAGAGTTTGCCGGGGCCGCTGCAGAGCGCGGTCAGTATATCGCTGCCGCGCCGCTCCATCATCAAAGGGATTCCCGTTTCCGGCTCGAGCGCGCGGATCAGCACGGCCGAGCCCGGATGGCAGACGAAATTCAGGCACCAGTACATGCCGTAGATGCGGTAGATATAGACATTGCCGGGCCGGCCGAACATGGCGCCGTTTCGCTTGGACGGACCGCGAAAACTGTGGGAGGCCTCGTCATCGGGGAAATAGGCTTCCGTCTCGGTGATGCGGCCGCCGGAGCCATCGACTGTGAGATGGCAGCCGAGCAGATCCCGGGCAACGGCGATAGCGTCGCGCTCGAAGAACGCCTTGAGGCTTTCGCCGGTCAGCGCGCCGGTGCCGATCGCGCCCGATATCGTTCCACCATCGATCATGGCCGATGCAGATAACATCCGGTGCACCCGCCGTCATCCCGAAACCGCTTCATGCTTTGGCGCCATGGCATTAACGGCCGGCATTCGGATCGCGCATCGGGATCGAGGACGATGTGACCGAGACCGGGTCGCTCGCTGGGAAGGAGTCTTCCAGGCCTTCCTCCAGTTCCTCTTCGAGAAGAGCGGGGTCCTTGCCGCGCGCGCCGTCGCCATGGGCGGGTTCGATCGCCGCCGCAAGCAGGGCTTTGGCCCGCGAAACGGCGTTTTCCGGCGTCAATTCCGGCGTGCTTCGCAGCGTCACGGCAATGCTGTCCACGCCTTCGCCGCCGAACTCGACGACGAAGCCGTCTTCAGTCTGGTAGACGGTGATATCGTTGAGTGCCATGGCCCTTCCCCCAAGCGCTCATATTAGCAAAGCGCGTTTTCCGACTTTTGTCGAGCGAAGACCTTCACCAGCCAGTCGATGAAGACCCGCACGCGCGGCGAAAGCTGGCGGTTGCGCGGATAGAGCAGGGAAACCGGCGTCGGGGTCAGCGGAAAATCCTCAAGCACATGGATCAGCGTTGCCTCGGCAAGATCTTTTTCGGCGTGATACCGCGGGATCTGGATCAGGCCGAGGCCTATTCTCGCCGCCGAAATATAAGTTTCGGCGGCGTTGACAGTGACGGTGGCGGGAATGGTGATCTCGCGAACCACGCCGTCGACGATGAATTCGAGCGGCAGCGGGCTGCCGGTGCCGCTGGAGCGGAAACCGACCATGCGGTGGCCGGCAAGCCGGTCCGGATGCTGCGGTAGGCCGTGGCTGGCGATATAATCAGGCGAGGCGAGGGTAATCTCATCCAGCATGGCAACGCGCCTGATGATCATGTCGCTATCCCCGGGCGTGCCGACGCGCAGCACGCAATCGATGCCTTCGCGCACCAGGTCGACCAGTCGGTCGCCCTCGCTCATGTAGAATTCGATGTCGGGATAAGTCTCCAGGAAGGATGGCAGGCTCGGCAGCACGAAATGGCGGGCAAGGGTGCCATGCACGTCGACCCGCAGCATCCCCCTCGGCTTGGCGCCGGCAAAGGCGCCCTCGGCATCTTCGATATCGGCGAGGATGGACAGGCAGCGCTGGTAATAGGCTTCGCCGTCGAGCGTCGGGCTGACATGGCGTGTGGTGCGCTGGAGCAGGCGCACGCCGAGGCGAGCCTCCAGCTGCTTCACCGCATCGGTGACGGTTGATCGCGGCAGGCCGGTGTCTTCGGCGGCAAGCGTGAAGCTGCGGCGTTCCATGATGCGGCAAAACACCCGCATGGCATCGAATCTGTCCATCTGTTTGTTCGTCGTCCCCGGATAGTGATGGCGTAAGATGGCGGATTATTCGTGGAAGGAAAGGGCTTATCTTCCTCTCATCGAAACGCGATGAAAGGAGAAAGACAATGGCTTCCAGACAAAACGGCAAGGTCGCGTTGGTCACCGGCGCTTCCCGCGGCATCGGCGCGGCCGTCGCCCAACGTCTCGCCAGGGATGGTTTTGCCGTCGTCATCAATTATTCCGGCAATGCGGCGCCCGCCGAGGAACTCGCCAGGGAGATCGAGCAGGCCGGCGGCAAGGCGCTGACTGAGAAAGCTGATGTCAGCGATCCACAAGCTGTTCGCCGCATGTTCGATGCCGCGGAAGCCGTTTTCGGCGGGGTCGACGTTCTCGTCAACAATGCCGGCATCATGATGCTCTCCTCTCTCGCCGACGCCGATGATGCCAATTTCGACCGCCAGATTGCCGTCAACCTCAAGGGCACCTTCAATACGTTGCGCGAGGCCGCCAAGCGCCTGCGCGACGGCGGCCGGATCATCAATTTCTCGACCTCGGTCGTCGGGTTGAAGCTCGAAACCTATGGTGTCTATGCCGCTACCAAGGCCGCAGTCGAAACGTTGACGGCGATCATGGCCAAGGAGATGCGCGGCCGCAATATCACCGTCAACGCCATCGCGCCCGGTCCCGTCGCCACCGATCTTTTCCTCAATGGCAAGTCGGAGGAACTCGTCGCTCGCATGGCGAAGATGAACCCGCTGGAGCGCCTCGGAAAGCCCGAGGACATCGCCGCCGCGGTGGCCTTTCTCGCCGGCCCCGACGGCGGCTGGATCAATGGTCAGGCGCTGCGCGCCAATGGCGGCGTGGTCTGACGCAGGCGGCGCGATCGCAATTATGTGAACGGGCTTGCGGCATTTCCGCTTACAATCCTGCGGAGAGTCCGTATATCTGTTCTATCGCGAGAGAGTGGAATTCCCTGCCGCTCTTTTCCGAACCTCCAGAGCCTGCCGCGCCCTTCCTGCGGTGCGACAGGCTTGATGTTCAAAGTTGCACATATTACGGTCCGTTGAAGGTTTCCTGCCTCCGGGCCGTATTTTTTGCGCTCAGAAGTCGTTCAGTCTGGCCTCCACCAGAAGCTTCACCAGCCAGTCGACAAAGACGCGGACCTTGTTGCTGAGGTGGCGGTTCGGGGGGTAGACGACGTAGAGCGGCAGCGGATCGCGGCGCCAGTCCGGGAGCACGCGGACGAGTTCACCCTTTGCCATCGGCTCACGCGCCATGAAGATCGGCACCTGCGCGATACCAAGACCTGTGAGCGCAGCCGTCAGATAGGTACGGCTATCGTTGACCGAAGCGATGTAACGCGGACTGGTCTCGATCACCTCGTTGTTCCGGCGAAATTCGAAAGGCAGCGTTCGGTTGTTCTGGGCGCGGAAATAGTTGACGGAGTAATGATCGGCCTCCAGATCCTCCGGCCGCTCGGGCATGCCGAATTTCTGGATATAGCTCGGTGAGGCACAGGTAAGCATCTCGACCTCGGAGACACGGCGCGCGATCAGCGACTGGTCGGCCGGCGTGCCGCCCCGCAGCGCGCAGTCGACATTTTCCGCAAGATAATCGACCGTGCGGTCGCCGACGCCGAGGTCGATGCGGATATCGGGATAACGCTGGTAAAAATCGCAGAGTGCGGGAACGACGATCCAATCGGCGAAAGCACCGGCCATTTCGACACGCAGTCGCCCGCTCGGCAGGCTCTGCGAATTGGAGAGGCTGCCGTCGAGTTCCTCCAGTTCAGAAATGATCTGGGCGGCGCGTTCGTAATAAAGCGCGCCATCCGTGGTCACCATGACCCGGCGCGTCGTCCGATTCAACAGCTTGGTGCGCAGATGCGCCTCCAGGCCCTGGATGAGATTGGTTACCGTCGACTTGGGCATGGCGAGCATGTCGGCGGCGCGGGTGAAATTGCCCGTCTCCACCACCCGGATGAAGACGCGCATTGCCGAGAGCTGATCCATCGGTTGAAGTCCGCAGTTTGCGTTGCACCATTGTTCGACATCTGGAACAGTGTAATCGCGATATCGCTTCTTATTCCCTGGTTGGAATAACAATATGTTTTTTGTGCAAAATGCAAGCGGCAGGCGTTGTCTGTTTGTGAGACGCGAAAGAGACCGGAAGCATGACGGTGGCATGGAAAGATATGATGCTGGATAAGGTGGCCATCGGCCCCGTTTCCGCACGCATCTACCAGGGCGCCGATTACGGCAAGGGTCCGCCCATCGTGCTTTACCTGCATGGCGGCGCTTTTCTCGATAGCGAGACGAACGTCGACCGGCCGGTGGCGATGAGCTTGGCCAAGGCTGGCGCCATCGTCGTCGCCGCCGATTACAGCAGCCTTTCCGGCAATCTATTTCCGCAGGCGCTGGAAGTCTCCTTTTCGGTTTTCACCTATCTCGCCAACAAGCGGGCCGGTCTTGGCGACCGCAAGTCGTTGCTCTTCGTCGCCGGCGAAGAAGCAGGCGGCAATGTTGCCGCCGGCGTGGCGCTGAAGGCACGCGATCAGATGCCGGATGCGCTCGACGGTCAGGTGCTGATTTCGCCGCTGCTCGATCCGTTCATGGGCACGTCGTCGATCCGCAAGGCGGATGCCATCGGCATGCGTCGGCGCTGGACGGAAGGCTGGAGCCATTACTTGAGCGGCGGCGGTTGTCACCCCTACGCGGCGCCTTGCCTCTGTTCGCGTATTTCCGGCGTCGCGCCGGCGCTGATATTCACAGCGGAAGACGATCCGCTGCACGACGAAACAATTGGTTACGGTGCTCGCCTGACAAAGGCCGGCGTCGGTGTGCGCCAGCATGTCTTTCCCGCCGGGACAGGCTGGCCCTCGATTTATGGTGGGAAATCCGACGGAGCGCCCGACTGGCAGGAAAACGTCAGCCGCCATTTCGGAAGCTTCCTTCGAGATTTAAGCGTCCAACCGCAATTGCATTGAAGAAGATCTAATATTTCGGCGGCCCAGGGGGCCGCAAGGAGAGCACTGATGACGTCCAGAAGTAAGCGCTGGGCCCTGGTGGGCGCCGGCTTAGGCCTTGTTGCGTCCGTTTCCGGCGCCGCATTGTTTTTCGAATTGCCGATGAGCACGACCGCTACGGCCGCTTCCGCCCCCGCGCAGCCTCCCGCTGTGCCGGTGACGGTTGCCGTCGTCACGGCGCGTGACGTAACAGCCTGGGAGAGTTTTTCCGGCCGTCTCGAAGCCGTCGACCGTGTGCAAGTTCGGTCGCGCGTTGCCGGCGCTATCCTGTCGGTGGCCTTCCGCGAAGGGGCGCTGGTCAAGCAGGGCGACCTGCTCTTCACCATCGACCCGGCTCCCTATCAGGCGAGCGTGGCGCAGGCGCAGGGCCAAGTCGCTTCGGCCGATGCCAAGGTCAGCCTGGCGCAGACCGAGCTCGATCGCGGCCGCAGGCTTTCCGACAGCCGCACCATCTCCCAGAGCGATCTCGATCAGCGCCAGAGCACGTTGGCCGAGGCGCAGGCGGGGCTGCGTTCGGCGCAGGCCGCACTGCAGTCGGCGCAGCTCGACCTCGATTATACGCAGGTGCGGGCGCCGGTGTCCGGCCGCATCGGCAAGATCGAGGTGACCGCCGGTAACCTTGTTGCCGCCGGCTCCGCCTCGCCTGAACTGACGACGCTCGTTTCGGTCGATCCGATCTATGCGAGCTTCAATGCCAGCGAAGAGATGGTGACGCGCGCTCTTGCCCAGCTTCCTGAGACGGACAGCGCCCTGCCTGCCGTCGAAGAGATCCCGGTCGAGGTCGGCACGCTGGCCGACAGCGGCACGCCGATCAAGGGCAAGCTGCAACTGATCGACAATGAGGTCGATGCATCAAGCGGCACGATCGCCGTACGCGCCGTGTTCGACAATCCGGGCGGGCGTCTCATCCCCGGCCAGTTCGTGCGGGTGCGCATGGGCCAGCCGAAGGCCGAGAACAAGATCGTCATCAGCGACCGCGCCGTCGGCACCGACCAGGACAAGAAATTCGTCTTCGTCGTTGACGGCGAGAACAAGGTCTCCTACCGGCAGGTCCAGCTCGGCACACTGGCCGACGGTCAGCGGGTGGTCGAAAGCGGCCTGAATGCGGGCGAAAAGATCGTTGTCAACGGTCTGCAGCGCATTCGTCCAGGCGCGGTCGTCATACCGCAGATGGAAGAGAAGGTCGCGACCGCTCAATAAGACTTCGCTCTCCCCCGCGGGGGAGGGCCAATAGCCGAAATGATATGACCCGCCGGCGGCTTCCAAACCGCCGGAGAGGGACGTTGCATCCATGTTCACCCCGGAGAGGGCTTTGATATGAACATCTCCAGATTCTTTGTCGACCGCCCGGTCTTTGCCGGCGTTCTTTCGGTCCTCATCGTGGTAGCCGGCCTGATCGGCCTGCGGGCGCTGCCGATTTCCGAATATCCGGAGGTCGTGCCGCCGTCGATCGTCGTGCGCGCCACCTATCCCGGCGCCAACCCGTCGGTCATCGCCGAAACGGTGGCGACGCCGCTCGAAGAGCAGATCAACGGCGTCGAGGGCATGCTCTACATGTCCAGCCAGGCGACATCCGATGGCGTCCTCAACGTGACCGTCACCTTCCAGCTCGGCACTGACCCCGACAAGGCGCAGCAGCTCGTGCAGAACCGAGTCAGCCAAGCCGAGCCGCGCCTGCCGGCGGAAGTCCGTTCGCTCGGCATTACGACGGTCAAGAGTTCGCCCAACTTCATCATGGTCGTCAACCTCGTCTCCGACGGCGATAATCACGACATCACCTATCTTCGCAACTACGCGACCCTGAATATCAAGGACCGGCTCGCCCGCATCGCAGGCGTCGGTCAGGTGCAGGTCTTCGGCGCCGGCGATTATTCGATGCGCGTCTGGATCGACCCGCAGAAGGCGGCCGAGCATAATCTCGCCGCCAGCGACATCAGCAGCGCCATCAGCTCCCAGAACGTCCAGGCCGCCGCCGGCATTATCGGCGCGTCGCCTAGCCAGCCGGGTGTGGATCTGCAGCTCAACGTGAATGCCCAGGGCCGCCTGCGCACGCCCGAGGAGTTCGGCAGCATCATCGTCAAAACGGGCGCCAGTGGCGAGATCACCCGCCTTCGCGATGTCGCCCGCATCGAGCTCGGCGCCGCGGACTACACGCTGCGTTCGCTGCTTGACGGCAAGCCGGCGGTTGCCGTTGCCGTGCTTCAGGCGCCTGGCTCGAACGCCATCGAAATCGCCGACAATGTGCGCGCCACGATGGATCAGCTGCAGCTAGGCATGCCTGAGGGCGTCAAATACGAGATCGTCTACGATACGACGAAATTCGTGCGCGCCTCGATCGAGAAGGTCATCGACACGCTGCTCGAAGCCATCGCGCTTGTTGTTCTTGTCGTCATCCTGTTCCTGCAGACATGGCGCGCCTCTATCATCCCGCTGATCGCAGTTCCCGTATCGATCATCGGCACCTTCGCGGTCATGTATGTCTTCGGCTTCTCGATCAACGCGCTCAGTCTATTCGGGCTGGTGCTGGCGATCGGTATCGTCGTCGACGATGCGATTGTGGTGGTTGAAAACGTCGAGCGCAATATCGAACAGGGGCTGTCGCCGCGGGCTGCGACCTACAAGGCGATGAGGGAGGTCTCCGGACCGATCGTCGCGATCGCACTGGTTCTCGTCGCGGTCTTCGTGCCACTCGCCTTCATCTCCGGCCTGTCCGGCCAGTTCTATCGCCAGTTCGCGCTGACGATCGCGATCTCGACCGTCATTTCGGCCTTCAACTCGCTGACGCTGTCACCGGCGCTGGCAGCCCTTCTGCTGAAAGGCCATCATGAGCCGAAGGACTGGCTGACGCGGTTCATGGACGCCATCTTCGGCTGGTTCTTCCGTGGCTTCAACCGTGTCTTCGGCGCGGGCTCGAATGCCTACGGCAAGGGCGTGGGCGGCTTGCTGTCGCGCAAGAGCATCGTCATGGTGATCTATCTGGCGCTGGTCGGTGCGACCTACTGCCTGTTCACGACGGTTCCCGGTGGCTTCGTGCCGTCTCAGGACAAGCAGTATCTGATCGGCTTCGCCCAGTTGCCGGATGCTGCCAGCCTCGACCGCACGGAAGATGTGATCAAGCGGATGACCGACATCGCACTCGCCCAGCCGGGCGTTGCCAATGCGATCGCCTTCCCGGGCCTGTCGATCAACGGCTTCACCAACTCGTCCAATGCCGGCATCGTCTTCGTGACGCTGAAGGACTTCGAGGAGCGCAAGACGCCGGATCTCGCAGGCGGAGCAATCGCGATGGCGCTGAACCAGAAATTCGGTGCCATCCAGGATGCCTTCATCGCCATGTTCCCGCCGCCGCCGGTCAACGGTCTTGGCACGACGGGCGGCTTCAAGCTGCAGATCGAGGATCGCGCCGGCCTTGGCAACCAGGCGCTCGATGAGGCCACCAAGGCGGTGCTTGCCAAGGCCTACCAGACGCCGGAACTGGCCGGGCTGTTCTCCAGCTTCCAGATCAACGTGCCGCAGCTCTATGCCGATCTCGACCGCGCCAAGGCCGAGCAGCTTGGGGTTTCCGTCACCGACGTCTTCCAGACGCTGCAGATCTATCTCGGTTCGCTCTATGTCAACGACTTCAACGCCTTCGGCCGCACCTACAGCGTCCGGGTGCAGGCCGACGCGAAATTCCGCGCCCAGCCAGAAGATATCGGCCAGTTGAAGGTCCGTTCGGCATCGGGCGAGATGATTCCGCTTTCGGCTCTCCTTAAGGTGGAGCCGAGCACCGGCCCGGAGCGCGCGAACCGCTATAACGGCTTCCTCGCTGCCGATATCAACGGCGGTCCGGCACCGGGTTTCTCGTCTGGCCAGGCGCAGGCGGCTATCACGAAGATCCTTCATGAGACCCTGCCCGCAGGCATCGACTTCGAATGGACGGATCTGACCTATCAGCAGATCCTTGCCGGCAATTCGAGCATCGTGGTCTTCCCTCTGGCCTTGCTGCTCGTCTTCCTGGTGCTGGCCGCCCAGTATGAAAGCCTGACGCTGCCGCTTGCAATCATCATGATCGTGCCGATGGGTGTGCTGGCCGCGCTGACGGGTGTCTGGCTCACCGGTGGAGACAATAATATCTTCACCCAGATCGGTCTTGTGGTGCTCGTCGGTCTATCGGCGAAGAACGCGATCCTGATCGTGGAATTTGCCCGCGAACTGGAGTTCGAGGGCAGGACGCCGCGGGAGGCCGCGGTCGAGGCCAGCCGCCTTCGTCTTCGCCCGATCCTGATGACCTCGCTCGCCTTCATCATGGGTGTGGTGCCGCTCGTGCTCTCCACCGGCGCTGGCGCAGAGATGCGCGCGGCCATGGGTGTCGCAGTCTTCTCGGGTATGATCGGGGTGACCTTCTTCGGCATCTTCATGACGCCTGTGTTCTACGTGCTGCTGCGGCGGCTGACGGGCAACCGTCCGCTCGTCCAGCACAAGCCGGACGAACACAAGGAAGAAGAGGCGGAAGTCATCCGGCTCGCAGCGGAATAAACGGATTTCAACCTTCCTTTGTCGAGTAAATCGGGCGGGAACTTCGGTTCTCGCCCGTATCGTTTCGCGCATGCTTCGGTACCCGACAAAATGCGTTCTGCCGATTAAAACGATTTGCATCGGTGGACGAGGGGACTATCAAAGACGGACAACAGTTGGGAGGACTGAATGACAGGTTCGAGCAGAGGTCAGCACGGCAGGCGGATCGCCTTTCTCGGCACCGGCTTGATGGGGGCGCCGATGGCTCGCCGGCTGCTGGGCGCGGGCTTTGCCGTCATCGTCTGGAATCGCGATCCCAGCAAGGCCGAGGCGCTGGCGGGGGATGGCGCGGTCCTTGCGGAAACACCCATGGATGCCGTTGCGGGCGCCGACGTCGTCATCACCATGCTGACCAATGCCGACGCGGTCGGAACCGTACTGTTCGACCGCGGGGTGGCCGACGCGATGTCGGCGGACGCCACCGTTATCGACATGAGTTCGATCGCCCCGCATTTTGCCCGCGACCATTCTGCCAGGCTCGCCGAGCGCGGCATTGCTCATGTCGATGCGCCGGTTTCCGGGGGTGTCGTCGGGGCTGATGCCGGTACGCTGGCGATCATGGCGGGCGGTGACCAGGAGGTGATCGAGAAGCTTGCCGATGTCTTTGCGCCAATGGGGCGCGTGACCCGCGTCGGCCCAAGCGGGGCGGGCCAGTTGGCCAAGCTTGCCAACCAACAGATCGTTGCGGTGACGATCGGCGCCGTCGCCGAAGCGATGATGCTGATTACGGCCGGCGGCGGCTCGCCGGCAGCCTTCCGCGACGCCATTCGCGGCGGTTTTGCCGAGAGCCGTATCCTCGATCTGCACGGTAAACGCATGGTCGAGCGGCAGTTTACGCCAGGCGGTTCGTCCAGCAACCAGCTGAAGGATTTGAACGCGGCCATGGAGACCGCCAACGCCCTATCGCTGACGCTGCCGCTGACTGCGGCGGTGCACGCCGAATTCAGCGAATTCGTCGCAAACGGCCATGGCGAAAAGGATCATAGTGGCCTGCTCCTGCATCTCGAGGAGAAGAATGCTTTGCCCGGAGGTAAGAGGTGACCGACAGCCATTCACCGAAGCGGCGCCTGCGTTCGCAGGATTGGTTCGACAATCCCGACCATATCGACATGGCCGCGCTCTATCTCGAGCGTTTCATGAATTACGGCATCACCCCGGAGGAACTGCGCTCCGGCAAGCCGATCATCGGGATAGCCCAGAGCGGCAGCGATCTCACGCCATGCAACAGGGTGCATGTCGAGCTTGCCAAGCGCGTGCGCGACGGCATTCGCGACGCCGGCGGCATTCCAATCGAATTTCCGACACATCCGATCTTCGAGAACTGCAAACGTCCGACGGCGGCACTCGACCGCAATCTCGCTTATCTCGGCCTCGTTGAAATCCTCTACGGCTATCCGCTCGACGGTGTCGTGCTGACGACCGGCTGCGATAAGACCACGCCTTCGGCGATCATGGCGGCGTCGACGGTCGATATTCCGGCGATCGTGCTCTCCGGCGGCCCGATGCTCGACGGCTGGCACGAGGGGGAACTGGCAGGCTCCGGCACCGTGATCTGGCGGATGCGGCGAAAATATGCGGCTGGCGAGATCGACCGGGAAGAATTCCTGCAGGCAGCGCTCGACTCGGCTCCATCAGTCGGCCACTGCAATACGATGGGCACGGCTTCGACGATGAATGCGCTCGCGGAAGCGCTCGGCCTGTCTCTAACGGGCTGCGGCGCCATTCCGGCCGCTTACCGCGAACGTGGCCAGATGGCCTATCGCACCGGGCGGCGCGCCGTCGAGATCGTCTTCGAAGATCTGAAGCCTTCGGATATCCTGACCCGCGAGGCATTCCTCAATGCCATCCGCACCAATTCAGCGATCGGCGGTTCCACCAACGCACAGCCGCATCTGGCTGCGATGGCCAAGCACGCCGGCGTCGAACTTCATCCCGATGACTGGCAGGTGCACGGCTTCGACATTCCGCTGCTAGCCAATGTCCAACCGGCAGGCGCCTATCTCGGCGAGCGCTTTCATCGCGCCGGCGGCACGCCGGCGATCATGTGGGAACTGCTGCAGGCCGGAAAGCTCGATGGCGACTGTCCCACGGTGACGGGCAGGACGATGGCCGAGAACCTGCAGGGCAAGGAAGCCCGCGACCGCGAGGTTATCCGGCCATTCCAGATGCCGCTGAAGGAGCGGGCCGGCTTCCTTGTTCTCAAGGGCAATCTTTTTGATTTCGCAATCATGAAGATGAGCGTTGTATCGGAGGATTTCCGCCGGCGCTACCTTCAGGAGCCTGGGCGAGAAGGTGTCTTCGAGGGCAGGGCGGTGGTTTTCGACGGATCGGAGGATTATCACAAGCGCATCAACGATCCCGAACTCGGCATCGACGAGAATACCATCCTGGTCATTCGCGGCGCCGGGCCGCTCGGTTGGCCGGGCTCAGCGGAGGTCGTCAACATGCAGCCGCCCGATCATCTGCTGAAGCGCGGCATCAGCAGCCTGCCGACGATCGGCGATGGCCGTCAATCGGGCACGGCGGACAGCCCGTCGATCCTCAACGCTTCGCCAGAAAGCGCTGCCGGCGGCGGCCTTGCCTGGCTTCGCACCGGCGATGTCATCCGTATCGACTTCAATCACGGGCGCTGCGACATGCTGGTTGACAAGACCGAGATCGAACGGCGCAAGGGCGAGGGTATTCCGCCGGTGCCGGCGGACGCGACACCGTGGCAGCAGATCTACCGCCGCTCGGTGGCGCAACTGTCGGACGGCGCGGTCCTGGAGGGGGCGACGGAATTCCGCCGGATCGCGAAAAACCCGCCGCGGCACAACCACTAATCCTGACGTGCTGGAAACTGCGAGCCCCTTGATCCAAAAGAGGAAGTCGTAACGAACGGTTCACCTAGTCACTAATTCGGTCATTGGGAGAAGGCTTCATTAATGCCGGCTTGAGACCATATTGCCGTTATGAAAAGCTTCTAAGGCCGAGACCGCGTTGCCAGAGAACAAAGCCACACGCTCCGAACGAGAGTTTCAGGATCTTCTGCGCCGGCTCGAACTCGCTCTCGACGCATCCCAGATCGGTGTCTGGGAGCACAGCATCGAGCAGGACGGGATCTTGTGGGACGCGCAGATGCATCGTCTTTACGAGACCGGCGAGACCTGCCGCCTGGTGCCGGCATTGCTTTGGTCGAACGCCATCCATCCCGACGATCGCGAGCGGGCCGAACGCGACTTCGATGAGGCGATTGCGACCCGGGGCGCCTATAATTCGCAATTTCGGATCGTGCTGCCGAGCGGCGAAATCCGCCATCTGCGTTCGCGCGCACATTTCTACGTGGATGCGGAGGGGCTGCCTTCCTTCATCGGCGCCGAATGGGATGTCACTGCCGATGTCTTGCTCAACGCTGAACTCGCAGGGCAGAAGATGGTCGCTGAGGCGCGGGCGCTGGCGCTCGAGGAAAGCAATGCGCGCATCGAACATGTCGCCGATCACGACTATCTCACCGGCCTGCCGAACCGGCGTTTGCTGGACAAGCGGCTCGCGGAACTGCCGGCCGACAGGAGTATCACGACGCTTGGCGTCCTGCATCTCGATCTCGACCAGTTCAAGCAGATCAACGACAGTCACGGCCATGCCGCAGGCGACGCGGTTCTCAGGGCGTCGGCCCTTCGCATTACCGCCGCCATTCCCGCAAATGGCATGGTCGCGCGCGTAGGCGGCGACGAGTTCGTCATCGTGCTGGTCAATTTCAGCGATCTCGCCGAATTGCAACTGATTACCGACGACCTTCAGCGCCGGCTGCGGAAGAAGATCCGCTTCGGTCAGGAGATGCTACAATCCGGCGCCTCGATCGGCGTTTCCTGGAGCGGCGACCGGCGGGCGCGCAACCTGCTTGCCGAATCCGATCTGGCGCTCTATCAGGCCAAAAAGCTCGGGCGCAACCGCGTCGAATTCTTCACGCGGCAACTGCAGGAGGATCTGCGCGCCCAGCGTCGCCTCGCCGAAGAGCTGAAGCTCGGGCTGGAGCGCGGCGAGATCGTTCCCTATTATCAGGTGCAGCTCGACGCCCGGACGCGGGAAGTTATCGGCTTCGAGGCCCTGGCGCGCTGGAAGCATCCGGAGAAGGGCGTGCTCCCCCCGGGGATATTCTTGAAGATCGCCGACGAGCACGGGCTTGCAGCGGAGATCGATGCGGCGATCCTCAAACGTGTTCTTCAAGACCGGCTGTTCTGGCTGTTGCGCGGTCTTGCGGTTCCGCGCATCGCCGTCAATATCTCGGCGTCGCGCCTTGCCGATCCGACGTCGCTCGGCAAGCTGAGGAAACTCGACATTCCGCCCGGCGTGATCGTCTTCGAACTGGTCGAGACGATTTTCCTCGACGACAGCGACGAAAAACTGCTCGATCATATCGGCGATATCAAACAGATGGGCATCGACATCGAGATCGATGATTTCGGATCCGGCCATGCCTCGCTCATCGGTCTCGTCAAGCTCAGGCCGAAGCGGCTGAAGATCGACCGGCAGCTCATCGCCGAAGTCGTCAGTTCCGCCGAGCAGCGGCGCGTGGTCGGTTCGATCGTGGAAATCGCCAAGGCGCTCGATGTCGAGGTGATCGCCGAGGGCATCGAGACCGAGGCGCATGCCGTCGTGCTGGCGGAACTCGGCTGTGATGGCCTGCAGGGTTACGCATTTGGTTATCCTGCACCGGCGGCCGAGACGGCTCGTCTTTTCTCACCCGTGGGCGGGGCCGAAAGGCAGAAGGCCGCGATGAGCGGAAAGGCCCGGTGAGCCGTCAGCGGGAGCCCGCCGCCGCACTTTCGCGGCCGAGGGAAGATAAATGGCGCGCAAGTAATTTTCTTGAGCTTGCATCGGCATTGTTTCATGCTAATGCGGAAACGAAGCTTTCTGCATTGCATCGAAAAATGATTATACGCGTGATCAAGATCATGAGCGCGGCTCTCCATCATTCGCAGGTGCAATCGGGGAACTGGGGACCTGACAATTGCTTTGCCGTTGCCGGGATGGACTTGCGGGACATTCAATCTGGGAAAGTCGCATGAATTCGGAATTTGCCGTTCGTTCAATGCGGCCCGGCGAACTCGAGCTCGTGCTCGAATGGGCGCGTCAGGAGGGCTGGAACCCGGGCCTCGACGATTCGCTCGCATTCATCGAGGCTGATCCGTCGGGATTTTTCGTCGGCGCCATCGGTGAAGTCCCGGTCGGTTCGATCTCGGTCGTCAAATACGGCGAGAGTTTCGCCTTCCTCGGCCTCTACATCGTCCATCCCGATTTCCGGGGCAAGGGATACGGCAAGGCGATCTGGGAGACGGGCATTGCCAGCGCGGGGGTGCGCACGATCGGTCTCGACGGCGTGGCCGCACAACAGGACAACTACCGCAAGGCCGGCTTCGAACCCGCCTATTCCACCATTCGCTATGGCGGCGTCGCCACCAGTTCGCCGGTCTCGGCGCTTGCCGCGCAGCCGGTGATGGATTCGCGTCTCGAAGGCCTGCAGCGTTATGATTCGGCGATCTTTCCGCAGCCGCGGGATGCCTTCCTTGCCGCCTGGTGCACCAGTCGCAAGGGCCGCCGCTCGGCTGTGGTGCGCAAGAGCGGCAAGATCCGCGGTTACGGCACGATTCGCCGCTGCTACGAGGGTTACAAGGTCGGGCCGCTCTTTGCCAACGATGCCGACAGCGCCGCAGCACTGCTTGCCGAATTGATCCCCGAAGCCAAAGGGGCGGCTGTTTTCATCGATATCCCCGTCGACAATCATGAGGCGGTGGCGCTTGCCGAGGGCCTCGGCCTTCGGCAGGTGTTCGAGACGACGCGCATGTATCGTGGGCCGGCGCCGGCCATTCCGCTGAAGCACGTCTTCGGCGTGACGACGCTGGAGCTTGGTTAGAGGCTTTCCTGACCAGGAAAGTTCTAATCCACAGGTGAGGCCGGAACGGCAGGAGTCGAAGCTTTCGGCCGGCCTTTTTCGGCGATGGCAATGCCGCCCAAGGTCAGTGCCAACGCGATCACGTGGAACGATTGCAACCTCTCGCCGATGAGGGCGACGGAAAGCAAAGTTCCGAACACCGGCACGAGATTGATGAACAGGCCGGCCCGATTGGCGCCGATCGCCTCGACACCTTTGATATAGAGGATCTGCGCCAGCAGCGACGGGAAGGTCGCCGTGTAGAACGTGATGACCCAGCCGGCCTGGTCCGGCCATAGCGCGGCACCGCGGCTGGCTTCCCAAAGGAGCAGAGGCACCGAGGTCAGCATGGCGCCGAGCGCTGGGAACGCCATCAGCGTGCGCCAGTCGAGCGGCGGCTTCCAGCGCAGGAAAATCGTGTAGACCGAATAGGCGGCAATGGCGATCAGCATCAGCCCGTCGCCGCGGTTGAGGCTTAGTTGCAACAGCGTTGTCAGGTCGCCGTGAGCGGCGGTTAGCGCGACGCCGATCAGCGTCATGCCGAAGCCGAGACATTGCGCCAGGGAGATGCCGGTGCGGAAGAACATGAAATTCAACAGGAAGATCAGCATCGGGATGCCGGCCTGCTCGATGGCGACATTGATCGCCGTCGTATATTGCACGGCCGAATAAAGCATGGCGTTGAAAAGCGTGTAGCCGATGACGCCGTAGAAGAACAGCAGCGGCAGGTTCTTCCGGACAACCGGCCAGTCCCTCCTGAGTTGCGGTACCGAGATCAGGGCGATCAGTGCCACGGCGATGAACCAGCGCAGGAAGGTCAGCATCATCGGGCTGATATGCCCGACTGCGAGCTTGCCGGCGACGGAGTTGCCGCCCCAGCAGAGGGTGGCGATAACGAGGCAGATGTAGGCCGTGGCTTGCAAGAGCGTTCTTCCCGTCTTTCCGCGACCGCCAAGCGGCGTTTTGTGACGGGCAATAGCCTGCCGGCTGCTGATTTGTCACGTAAAAAGCCCAATCTACTGTGACAACAGGGTCGCTTTCCCAAAAACAAAGCTTTATAGATGCGCGGGTTTGAGCAGGTGCGCGGTTTTCCGCCGGTAACAGGAAGAGTTGGATGACGAACGTAGTCGTGGTCGGTTCGCAATGGGGTGACGAAGGCAAGGGCAAGATTGTCGACTGGCTTTCGGAGCGCGCGGATATCGTTGTGCGCTATCAGGGCGGACATAATGCCGGCCATACGCTCGTCATCGACGGCACCAGCTACAAGCTGTCGCTGCTGCCGTCCGGCGTCGTGCGCCCGGGCAAAATGGCGGTGATCGGCAACGGCGTCGTTGTCGATCCGCATGCGCTGATCGCCGAGATCGGCCGGCTGGAGGCGCAGGGCGTGACGGTGACGCCTGAAAATCTGCGCATCGCCGACAATGCGACGCTCATTCTGTCGCTGCACCGCGAGCTCGACGCGATGCGCGAGGATGCGGCGTCGAACAGCGGTACCAAGATTGGCACGACACGCCGCGGCATCGGTCCGGCCTATGAAGACAAGGTCGGCCGCCGCGCCATCCGGGTGATGGATCTGGCCGATCTCGACAGCCTTGCCGGCAAGGTCGACCGTATTCTGACCCATCACAATGCGCTTCGCCGCGGCCTCGGCGTCGCCGAAGTCAGCCACCAGACGATCATGGACGAACTGACCTCGATCGCCGATCGGGTGCTGCCGTTCCGTGACACCGTCTGGCTGTTCCTCGACAAGGAGCGCCGCAAGGGCTCCCGCATCCTCTTCGAAGGGGCCCAGGGCAGCCTGCTCGACATCGACCACGGCACCTATCCGTTCGTGACCTCGTCGAACACCGTGGCCGGTCAGGCCGCGGCCGGTTCCGGCATGGGGCCAGGCTCGCTCGGCTACATCCTCGGCATCACCAAGGCCTATACGACACGTGTCGGCGAAGGCCCGTTCCCGACGGAGCTGAAGGATGCGATCGGTGAGTTCCTAGGCGAAAAAGGTCATGAGTTCGGGGTGGTGACCGGGCGTAAGCGCCGCTGCGGCTGGTTCGACGCCGCACTCGTGCGCCAATCGATCGCCACCAACGGCATCACCGGCATCGCACTCACCAAGCTCGACGTCCTCGACGGCCTCGAGGAACTGAAGATCTGCGTCGGTTACATGCTGGACGGCGAACAGATTGATCATCTTCCGGCAAGCCAGGGAGCGCAAGCTAGGGTCGAACCGGTCTACATCACGCTGGAAGGCTGGAAGGAATCGACTGTCGGCGCCCGCAGTTGGGCGGACCTGCCGGCACAGGCGATCAAATATGTTCGCCAGGTCGAGGAGCTGATCGGGGCGCCTGTCGCGCTCCTTTCCACCAGCCCGGAGCGGGATGACACCATACTTGTGACCGATCCGTTTGAGGATTAAGCTCACGGGTCACTGTGGAGGACAGTTCGGTAGGGTGCCGGACTTCTTGAGAAAGTACTGATGGCGGATTTTATTGCAGTTATTCGGCGGGCCGTCGACGGCCTGGCTGAAAATACCCCCGAGATGCGGGTGAAGGTCTACGAACGTGCCCGCGGCGCAGTGCAGCGGCAGCTCGAGAACATGAAGCCGCGTCCGCCGGAAGCCATGCTGCAACGCCAGCTCGAAAAGCTCGAGGCCGCCATCCGCGAAGTGGAAGGCGAACACTCCGAGGCGCTGCCGCTCGATGAGCCGGTTGCCGCCGTCGTCGCGTCGGAAGCCGTGGAAGAACAAGCGGTTCACGACGAAGTCGAACCGGCGCCTGCGCCGGAGACGGCCGTCGAGGAGCCGCCGGTCGAGGAGCCGGCCTACGAAGCCGATGCGGAACCGCAGGCGGCCGAGGCCGCCGGCGAGCCCGATCACGCTGAAGTCGCTGCCGCGCCCGAGGACGCCGCGGAAGAGGTCGCCGCCGAGGAGCCCCCCGCCGAAGACACACTTGTTTCACCGGAAACAGCTGTTTCCG
>Ga0123341_1000012_pt1 | contig 105056 bp, 93 predicted proteins | sample Turbeapinknodule_FD_89959 | JGI IMG/M metagenome (GOLD analysis project Ga0123341, IMG submission 89959) | Root nodule microbial communities of legume samples collected from Mexico - Turtle bean Mexico pink nodule | ecosystem: Host-associated > Plants > Roots > Nodule | place: Mexico: Nepantla...
AGGACTGGGAAAAGTCCGTCGCATCAGCCGAGGCCTGGATTAGTATCGCCCACATCCGGGTCCTGACACGACGCTTGGCAAGGTACGGATATCATTGAAACCTTTTCGAGTCAGGCTCTTAGAGAATTTATTTGGTGGAGGCGGCATCGACAATATCGATCTCGTTGCTGGTCCTTGGTTGATCAAAAAAAATATTGGTAAGTCCGCGCCATCTGTCCCGGACAGCATTTGCCAATTATTCGGATGACTCAACCATTGGATGACCTTGCTAAAGGACTTGAGAGGGATCTCCATTATGCTCTCGGACGGTGAGTTTTTTCGAGAGCTTGTCCAACGCTTGGTGTCCCTCGGTTACTTCAGCAGCGACGAAGTCGACACACTTCTTGATGAGTTCGGAGGGCTTCAACGAGCAATTCGTCTCAGGCATTATATATCGGCGGCCGAGATTTTGGCATGGAACATGGCTGAGAAGAGCTCTGCACAAGACATGTGCAGCTTTCTTCAAGAATACAACGGCTTGATGGCAGAACATGGAGATTTCATGTATTATTTCGTGCAGGCTATCGTCGATCAGATGTCAGCAATGGGTAATGACGTACGGCCGATTATTGGCGTATCTCCAGAACGTTACCAACAGTTCTTGAAGAGACGGTTCTTAGGGGAATGACCAATCAGTTGCGACTGATTGAATATATGTTCGCGCTAAATTTTGACATATGAACTGACAATTAGAGTCCATCTTAAGAGATTGGAGACCGGCGCGACTCGTCGTGGCTGACACCCAATGGTTACCTTCCAGTTGTTTACGGAGTACCTGTAAAGGCCATGACTGAGCCGATAGGTGAGCGCATCGTCACAGGCTGCCCACCGTATTGAGGCTCTCATATGGACAATGAGAATCGCATCGGCGAACTCCAGCGGCCAAATCTACCAAGTAAGGTGGGTGAGAGAATGTCGGAAGCATCCTTTGTAGATCGTGCTTTGGAGCTTGGCTTGACCAAGGAGTTGCTGGCTATCTTGGAGGGAAACTCGAAATATTCAGATGTGGAGTCTATTGATAGCCTAGATAGACATTCACGCCGACTGCGATCAATGGCGATGATCCATCTGAAATTCATGCTTAGATTCGGATCATCCGAGTCGGAGAGCAAGCAGATTGAGGTCGACGGAAAAATATACAGCAGTTATCCAGAGTATTTTAGCGCATGGAAACTGGCTGGAATTCCAGGGATATTGCCATATCGTTTGGATGCGATGATCAAAGAAGCGGAACTGCTCAAAAACTCTGATTAAGTTACGCTTCAAGCGCAGTCTCTCTGTGGTCAGTGTCATCGATCCGGTTTGCTATGAAGTCGCTATCAGCCGCCAGTTCTTCAACCCGCACCGGGCGGAAAAGACCACCGGGACGGCAGACGTGACTGGAAGCTGTTCCCGCAAGCCGGATTTCGGCATTATGACAATCCTATTCGTCTCGAACGCAGCTGACCTCCCCTCCAATCAATCGCCGTCGGCGGGATTGAAAGCCGGCAATGAAGAGTATCGGAGAAATCAGCATAGCGGCCGCAAGGCGGGATTTCGGGAATCTCGTCACGCCAAGGGCGGAACAAGGGCAGCCGCAGGAGCCTCAGCATAGCGGCCGGCAGGGAGGCGGGACCGACTGCTCCCGCCCGTGCGTTCCGTTTTCTATTTCCCCATCGGAATAGGGGTCAGGACAAGGGCAGTCAAAAATCCTGCGTTAAGCTCTAACGTTTGTCGCGCACCCGCATAATGGTCTGGCGCCTGGTCGCAAGTTTTCCAGCAATGGCTGAAACGCTGATTCCCGCCGCTAGGTCTTCGCATACGTCCTTTTTCTGTTTTTCACTCAGCGTCGAGCGGCTGGGCTTTCATCCACAAAATACGCGTATCACCTTGGATTTCGGATCAGTCACGGATTGGACTGCGGTGCCACTATGGACGAAATTCAAACGCGAAGGCGTATCGGTAGCAACTCGTTCTTCACTTCCATAGTGTCGCGAATCTCCGGGTATTTTCAGCCCCGCAGTAGCAGACGATGGGCCTCCTACAAACTTTTGATATCGAGAGGCACCGCAAGCGTCAGAGGTTGCGCCTGCTGCCGAATTGGGTGATGGCGAGGTTGCACACGAGCTCAAAGAAAATAGTGCTAAAAATACAGGCGTGGTCAGTAAACGTTTCAAGGTTTTCCCCTTTAGGCTGCTAACTATCCAGAACTCTGGCTGGCATCGTGAGGCTATCTACTGCCTCAATAGGTTGCAAGCTGACAATTTCAGGCTCCAAGGTCGGGAAGGATTGGTTGCGGAGGGTTCTCATTAGATCGGCTAACTCAAATCATGAAGTCCCGTCGTAACCGCCGCCCCGATCGAAAACTCCGAAAACCGTACCGTCAAACCACTGCGCTCCGGCGTGCACGCAGCCGGCCCCACCTCATAGCGGTCTGCGGTCGGAAACGGCGCTAACCGCAGCAGCGGCCAATGGCGGCCGTCGCGTGAAGCCTGGATGCGCATGGCGCCGCCTGCGACGGTGACGCGGATATGGAAATCGTCGAGCTCCTTGAAGGGCTGCGACACCGACCAGTCGGATCTGCCGTCGGTGACGACGGTGCTGAGGAAGGGTTCGCCGTCGGTGAATTCGACGCCGGTTTTTACCCAGCGTTTCTCGTCGAGGCGCACCATCAGGCCGGCCTGGTCGTAAAGGGTGCGGAATTCGCCCTGGATGCGGATCTGGGCGGTAAAGCTCTCGGTGGTGGGAAAGCAGAGGAAGTGGCCGTTGTCGCGGGTGAAGCCGTAATGGGTTTCGCGCCAGAAATCGGTTTTCTCGTCGGTCGTCAGGGTGAGGCCGGTTTCGTCTGCGCGCCAGCTGGCCGGTTCGTTCAGCCATTTTCCGTCGTTGAAATCGATGTTCATTCCACCCTCCCACCATCAAAGCTGCGGGGTTGCCGATTCCCCGCCGGGGCATAGTGCACAACCCTGGCGTAGACGGCTAGTGGGCGCGCTTCCCCCCTCCTGATCCTCGTCCCACGATATAATCAGCGGCTTCCGCTTGACACCATCGCTTCATCTCTTATTCTGTTACAAAAAGATGAATTGCATAATAATGGAACTAAACGGGAGCCCACACATGAAAACACTGGTCGCATTCCTGCTCGGCACCGCGCTCGTCGGCCTGCCTTCGACCCTCTCTGCCCAGGAAAAGGGCGGCGTCATCAATGTCGCAACGATCGGCGAGCCGCCGACGCTCGATCCGATGTCGTCGACAGCCGATCTCGTCGGCATCGTCACCCAGCATATTTTCGAAACGCTCTACACTTTCGACAAGAGCTGGAACGTCACGCCGCTTCTGGCCGAAAGCCTGCCCGAGATCAGCGCCGACGGCAAAACCTATACGATCAAGCTCCGGACCGGCATCAAGTTCCACGACAATAGCGACATGACTTCGGAAGATGTCGTCGCCTCGCTTGGCCGCTGGATGAAGATCGCCTCGCGCGGCAAGCAGGTGGCCGGCTTCATCGACAAGGTCACCGCTAGCGATGCTTCCACCGTCACCATCACGCTGAAGCAGCCCTATGCGCCGCTGACGTCGCTGCTTGCCTTCAACAATTCGGCGGCGATCATCATTCCGGCCGAAAAACAGGACGAGCCGATGAAGGAGTTCATCGGCACCGGTCCCTACATGCTGAAGGAGCGCAAGGCCGACCAGTATATCCAGCTCGTCCGTTTCGATGGCTACAAGTCACGTGAGGCCGACAGCAATGGCTACGGCGGCGCCCGTCATCAATATCTCGACGAGATCCGCTTCGTGCCGGTGCCGGATGCGAATACCCGCGTCGAAGCCGCCGTCTCCGGCCAGTATGACTATGTCGATTCGATCGCGGTGGAATCCTACGACAAGCTGAAAGCGTCGACGGCCTCGCAGCCGGTCATGCTGAAGCCCTTCGGTTATCCGGTCTTCGTCTTCAACACGAAGGAGGGCGTCGCTGGAAATGTCGAGATCCGCAAGGCGATCCGCCAGGCGCTGAGCATGGAAGACATGCTGGCCGCAGCTTTCGGCAGCAAGGATTTTTATGCGCTCGATGGCGCCATCTATCCGAAGACCTTCTCCTGGTCGACGGATGCCGGCGTCGAAGGCGCCTATAATGTCGCCGATCCGGAAGGCGCGGCCGCTGCCGCCAAGAAGGCCGGTTATAATGGCGAGCCGATCCGCATCCTGACCAGCCGCCAGTATGAGTTCCATTACAAGATGGCGCAGGTCGCCGCAGAATATCTGAAGCTTGCCGGCTTCACCGTCGATATGCAGGTGGTGGACTGGGCGACGCTGACGCAGCGCCGCACCGATCCGAAGCTCTGGGATATCTACATCACCCACAGCCCCTTCCTGCCGGAGCCGGCCCTCATCGGCTCGCTCTCGACCAGCTCGCCCGGCTGGTGGGATACGCCGGCCCGCAAGGCCGCCGTCGATGCCTTCACCTCCGAGGTCGATCCGAAGAAGCGCGTGGCGCTCTGGGCCGATGTCCAGAAGGCGATTTATACAGACGCGCCCTTCATGAAGATCGGCGATTTCAATGCGGTCTCGGCGAAGTCGGTCAAGCTCGAGGGCGTCGATCCGGCCCCATGGCCGTATTTCTGGAACGCTTCGATCAAGAAGTGATGGAGTGACGTCGGTGGCCTCCACTTGCTCCCTCATTCCCTTCCTCGGGCTTCGCCCGAGGGATGTCACAGGAATCCAGCCACGGCGCGTCCGCGCCGTGATTGACCGTTATCCGGTCACGGAGTCTTTTGCGCCCAAGGACTTGGACGCGCTGGATTCCTGTGACGAGCACAGGAATGAGGGAAGAGGGGCGGCGGATTCCGCCTCGATGCTACATCGACCAAGTACAGGAGCAAAGTTGGGATGATCCGTTACATCCTCCAGCGCCTGTTCGGCATGATCGTCGTGATGTTTCTCGTCGTCACGATCGTCTTCGTCATCGTGCGCGTGACGCCGGGTGATCCGGCGGCCGTCATGCTCGGGCCAGATGCGACGCCGCAGGATGTTGCCGATCTCAGGAGCCGGCTCGGCCTCGATCAGTCGCTCGGCCTGCAATATGTCTATTATATCGGCCAACTGCTGAAAGGTGATCTCGGCCAGTCGATCTTCCTCAACATGCCGGTGACGTCGGCTCTGCTCGACCGCGCCGAGCCGACCTTCTTCCTGACGCTGTTTTCGCTTCTCATCGCCAGCATCATCGCTTTGCCGATCGGCATCTATGCTGCCTATCGGCGCGGCTCCTTCGTCGACCAGGCGGCAACGACGCTGGCGATGTTTGCCGCCAGCATTCCGAGCTTCTGGCTCGGCCTGATCCTGATGCAGGTCTTCGCCGTCCGGTTCAACCTCTTCCCGGTCTCCGGTTATGGCGGCCCCGGCTCGACCTTCCCAGAGCGCATGTATCATCTGACGCTGCCGGCCTTTGCGCTCGGCATCGTCTCTTCGGCGCTGATCCTGCGCTTCACCCGCGCCTCGATGCTCGATGTGCTCGGCGACGATTATATCCGCACGGCGCGCGCCAAGGGGCTGATCGAGCGCAAGGTCATCCTCAAGCACGCGCTGAAGAATGCGCTGATCCCGATCCTGACGGTGCTCGGGCTGACGGCGGCGGTGCTGATTTCAGGCGCCGTCGTCACCGAGACCGTCTTCGGCCTGCCTGGCGTCGGCAACCTCGTCGTCTCGGCGGTGCTGCGCCGCGATTATCCGGTCATCCAGGGGGCGCTGCTCGTCATCGCCGCGCTCTATGTGCTGATCAATTTTGCGATCGACATGCTCTATCTGCTGGTCGATCCGAGGGTGCGCTACTGATGGCCGATATCGCAATCAAATCAGCCGAGCGCGAAAGCAGCAAATTCGTCCGCCGCCTGCTGAAGCGAAAGACGGTGGCCTTCGGCCTGCTGATCCTGACGATCTTCGTGCTGCTCGCGGTCTTTGCGCCTGTCGTGGCACCCTATTCGCCCTCCAAGCTTTCCATCGTCAACCGGCTGAAACCGCCGAGCGAGACCTTCTTTTTCGGCACCGACGAGTTCGGCCGTGATGTTTTCTCGCGCACGATCTTCGCCGGCCGGCTGTCGCTGCTGGTCGGCGCCGCGGTCGTCAGCCTGTCGGCGGTGATCGGCGTTACACTCGGCCTGCTTGCCGGCTTTTTCCAGAAGCTCGACACGCCGATCGCCCGGCTGATCGATGCGATGATGGCCTTTCCGGACATTCTGCTGGCGATCGCCTTGGTCGCCGCCCTCGGCCCGTCCTTGACCACCGTCATCATCGCGCTGTCGATCGTCTATGCGCCGCGCCTTGCCCGTATCGTGCGTGCGTCGACGCTGGTTATTCGCGAGCTGCCTTATGTCGAGGCGGCAAGGGCGCTCGGCATTTCCACTTTCCACATCATGACGCGGCACGTGCTGCGCAATCTGCTCTCGCCGATCCTGGTGCAGGCGACCTTCCTCTTCGCCAGCGCCATGCTTGCCGAAGCCGGCCTGTCTTTCCTCGGCCTCGGCGTCAGCCCGGAGATTCCGACCTGGGGAACGATGATTGCCGCCGGCCGGCAATATATCGGCCAGGCCGACTGGATGACGCTGTTTCCGGGTGTGGCCATCATTCTCTCGGTGCTGTCGTTGCAGATGGTCGGTGACGGCCTCAGAGACATGCTCGATCCAAGACTTCGCAAGGACCTTTAATCCGCCGACCTCTCAATCGGCTCCCAAATTCGCCAATCCAAAATTCGCATGACAGGAGTTTGCGTGAATCAGTTTCCAACCGCCGCCAGCAAGGTCGAGAGCTCGCCTTACCAACGCTTGGCTGCCCTCGGTATCAAGCTTCCGCCGCCGCCGCCGCCGATCGCCAATTTCGTGACGCATGTGGTGGAGGGCAATATGCTCTACCTCTCCGGCCAGGGGCCGCGCGAGGCCGACGGCTTCCTGCATGCGGGCAAGGTCGGAGCCGACGTCGGTGTCGAGGAGGCCTATCGGCATGCGCGGCTGACCGGCATCAACCTGCTCGCCGTCATGCATGATGCGCTCGGCGATCTCTCCCGCGTCAAGCGGGTGGTCAAGCTGCTTGGGATGGTCAATGCCGTGCCGGAGTTCGAGGATCATCCGAGCGTCATCAACGGCTGCTCGGATCTGCTGATCGCGGTTTTCGGCGCGGCCGGCGAACATGCCCGCTCGGCCGTCGGCTTCGGCTCGTTGCCCGGCAACATCACCGTCGAAATCGAGGCGATCGTCGCCTTGAATGGCTGACGAGAGCTTGCATATTTGGAGCAGCGTCCACCCGTGACCCGTTCCTCGCCCCAGACCTCTGGAGACCTTCATGCCCAATGATATCAGACCTTCGCTCGGCCTTCGCCCCGTCATCAATGTGTCCGGCACGATGACCAGCCTCGGCGCCTCGATCGTCGTGCCCGAGGCGATCGAAGCGATGGCATCGATCCTGCCGCATTTTGTCGAGATCAACGACCTGCAGCGCAAGGCCAGCGCCGTCATCGCCCGGCTGACCGGCGGCGAGGCTGGCTTCGTCACTGCCTCCTGCTCGGCCGGCATCTCGCTCGCCGTCGCCGGCGCCATCTCAGGCGACAATCTGCTGGCGATCGAAAAGCTGCCGGATGCCATGCTCGAGAAAAACGAAGTCTTGGTGCAGATGGGCCATGTGGTGAGCTATGGCGCCCCGGTCGATCAGGCGATCCGGCTTGCCGGCGGCAAGGTCGTGCTGGTGGGACAGGCAACCTCGACGCATCGCTTCCACATGGAGCATGCGATCACCGACAAGACGGCCGCCGCCGTCTATGTCGTCTCCCATCATGTCGTCGATTATGGCCTGTTGAACCTGAAGGAATTCGTCGAGATCGCTCACGCCAGGGGCGTGCCGGTTATCGTCGATGCGGCCTCGGAATATGATCTCAGGATTTTCCTGGAGCAGGGGGCCGATATCGCACTTTATTCCGGCCACAAATTCCTCGGCGGCCCGACCTCGGGCATCGTCGCCGGCAGGAAGGAGCTGGTGCGCCATGCCTTCCTGCAGAATATGGGCATCGGCCGCGGCATGAAGGTCGGCAAGGAGAGCATCTTCGGCGTCATGGCGGCACTCGAAGCCTGGGAGCGCCGCGACCATGCCGGCATCCGGGAACGCGAGACCGGCTATCTCAACTTGTGGAAGCGCACGCTTGACGGCCGCCCCGGCGTCACCGCACTGATCGAACCCGATCCGACCCACAATCCGCTCGATCGGCTGCGCCTGATCGTCGATCCCGAAGAGGCGCATATCACCGCCTGGGATCTGGCCGATGCGCTCGCGAGGGGCAACCCGCCGATCATCGTGCGCGATCACGAGGTGGAGCACCGCTATTTCTATCTCGACCCGTGCAACCTGCATCGGGGCCAAGAGACAATCGTCGCCGAGCGCCTGGCTGAGGAACTCGACAAGGCGCGCGCCTCCAATGAGATCATTGCCACGCCGATCGAAAACCGCAGCCGGCATCGTTTCGACGGGCTGTTGCGCTGGCCGGATTGAGCCGCAGGAGAGACGATATGGGCAGCGTTCAAGCACGATCGATCGAGACAGCCAGCACGGTTCTTTCCGTCGAGGGGCTGACGACGTCCTTCCTGGTCGACGGCGCCTGGAAACCGGTCGTGCGCGATGTGTCCTTCACCGTCGCCCCCGCTGAAACCGTGGCGATCGTCGGGGAATCCGGCTCGGGTAAGAGTGTCACCTCGCTCTCGATCATGCGGCTGCTGCAGGCCGACACAAGCCGCGTCGGGGGCAGCGTCATTCTTGGCGGACGCGACCTCCTGGCCTTGCCGGAACATGCCATGCGGCAGGTGCGCGGCAATGAGGTGGCGATGATCTTCCAGGAGCCGATGACATCGCTTAATCCGCTCTTCACCATCGGCGATCAGATTTCCGAAGCGCTGTTATGCCATTCCGAGATGAGCAAGGCCGATGCCAGGGCTGAGACGATCCGACTGCTGGAAAAGGTCCGCATCCCGTCTGCCGCCTCGCGCTTCGGTGAATACCCGCATCGTTTCTCCGGCGGCATGCGTCAGCGGGTGATGATCGCCATGGCGCTCGCCAGCCGGCCGAAGCTCCTGATCGCCGACGAGCCGACGACGGCGCTCGATGTGACGATCCAGGGCCAGATCCTCGATCTGATCAAGATGCTGCAGGAAGAGGAGGGGACCTCCGTTCTCTTCATCACCCATGACATGGGTGTCGTTGCCGAGATCGCCGACCGGACGGTGGTGATGTATCGCGGCGAACAGGTCGAAAGCGGTGCCACAGCCGATATCTTCCACCGCGGCAAACATCCCTATACCCGGGCGCTGCTATCCGCCGTGCCGGTGCTCGGCTCGATGCAGGGCCGGCAGAGGCCGCTGCGTTTTCCGGTGGTCAACACCACGACAGGGGAATCGGACATTCCCTCTGAGGCCGCCGATACCGTAGCAGCGACGCCGGTCCTCGAGGTGAAGAACCTCACCAAGCGTTTCGACATTCATACCGGCCTGTTCGGCCGGCTCACCAGCCGGGTGCACGCGGTCGAAAACGTCTCCTTCGATCTTCATGCCGGCGAGACGCTGTCGCTCGTCGGTGAATCCGGCTGCGGCAAATCGACGACCGGGCGGGCTATCATGCGTCTGATCGAGCCGCAGGCGGGCTCCGTTCTCGTCGAGGGCAGGGAGGTGCTCGGCCTCGACAGGCAGGAGTTGCGCGAGATGCGCAAATCCGTGCAGATGATTTTTCAAGATCCCTTTGCCAGCCTCAATCCGCGCATGACCGTCGGTGCTGCGATCGCCGAGCCCTTTCTCGAACATCGGATGGGCAGTTCGAAACAGGCAAAAGACGTGGTCGCCGATTTGCTGGTGAAGGTCGGCCTGTCTCCTGATATGGCGGCGCGTTTTCCGCATGAATTTTCCGGCGGCCAGCGTCAGCGCATCTGCATCGCCCGGGCGCTCGCCTTGCAGCCGAAGGTCATCGTCGCCGATGAGAGCGTGTCGGCACTCGATGTGTCGATCAAGGCGCAGGTCATCAACCTGATGCTCGATCTGCAGCAGAGCCTCAACCTCGCCTTCCTGTTCATCTCGCACGACATGGCGGTGGTCGAGCGCGTCAGCCACCGGGTGGCGGTGATGTATCTCGGCGAAATCGTCGAGATCGGCCCGCGCGCCGCCGTGTTCGAAAATCCGCAGCATCCCTATACGAAGAAACTCATCGCAGCCGTGCCGGTGCCCGATCCCGATCGCCGCCACGAGAAGCGGATGGTGGTGAATGACGAGATCAAGAGCCCGATGCGTGCCGTCGACTATCAGCCTCCGGCCACCTTCTATCGCGAGGTCGGGCCGGGCCATCTGGTGATGGCCGATCGCTAGGCCTGGCTTGGCCTATTGGCAGTTGCCTAACGGGCCGGCGGCGCATAAAGCAGATGCAGAGACACCTGCCTGGAAAGCCGTATCAATGGACAAGACAGAGTATTTTTCGAAGCTCGGCGGTTTGCCGCCGCAGACCCAGTTGCTTTCCGGCAGAGCCGTTTTCACCACGGCTTACGCGGTCATCCCCCGCGGCGTCATGAGCGATATCGTCACGAGTTTCCTTCCGCATTGGACGGGAACGCGGGCATGGGTTCTCTCCCGGCCGCTTTCCGGCTTCTCCGAGACCTTCTCGCAATATGTGATGGAAGTTCAGCCGGGCGGTGGCAGCGATCGGCCGGAGCCCGACAAGCGGGCCGAAGCGGTGCTGTTTGTCGTCGAAGGCGGCATGACGGTAGAGCTCGAAGGCGTCAGCCACGCGCTGCGCGCCGGTTCCTTCGTCTATATTCCTGCCGGTTCGGCCTGGCGCCTCAAGAACGACGGTTCGGCCGCAGCGATCTTCCACTGGGTCCGCAAGGCCTTTCAGGAGGTCGACGGGCTGGAGCCCCCGCCGGCGATCGTCACGCATGAGGACGACCATCCGATCCGCGCCATGCCGGATACCGACGGCCGCTGGGGCACCACCCGCTTCATCGATCCGGCCGATGTGCGCTACGACATGCATGTCAACATCGTCACCCTGGAGCCGGGCGCTGTGATCCCCTTCATGGAAACCCATGTCATGGAGCATGGCCTCTATGTGCTGGAAGGCAAGGCGGTCTATCGCCTGAACCAGGATTGGGTCGAGGTCGAGGCCGGCGATTTCATGTGGCTGCGCGCCTTCTGCCCGCAGGCCTGTTATGCCGGCGGGCCCGGCCGGTTCCGCTATCTGCTCTACAAGGACGTCAACCGTCATATGAAGCTCTGGTAGGCCTCGCGAGGCGCGCTGCATGCGGTCGGCAAGCTCCGCCAAAGAGCCTGTCCGGTTGCTTGACAGCTCTGGGGATTGCACCCATCGTCGTTCGATGCGGGATAGGGATTCATGGCTGTCGGAGAAGAAGGATATGAGCCGAAGAAACGCTGCGGAAGCGGTCTTCGAAGATATCCGCACGGCCATTGTCGATCGGAAACTGGCTCTCGGTATTCGTCTTCCCTCGGAGGTACAGCTTGCCGAGCGTTACGGCATCAGCCGGGCTATCGTGCGTGAAGCGCTGCGCTCGCTGCAGACACTGGGGTTCACGCAGACCCGGACCGGCCGGGGCACCTTCGTCGTTTCGGAAAGCCCCGCGCGCCAACTCGGCGGCGGCGCCTATTCCGCCCGCGATCTCATGGAAGCGCGCCCCTGCATCGAAATACCGGCTGCCGGCTGGGCGGCATTGCGTCGCTCGCACGAGCAGTTGACCCTGCTGACATCCTTGTGCGACCGGATGGACGCGGAAGTGGATGTCCAGAAATGGGTGCGGATGGATGCGGCGTTTCATGGAGAAATCGCCGAGGCCTCGGGCAATGCGATCTTCAGGAAAGTCGTCGCTGATGTTCGCGGCGCGCTTTCGACCCAATCGGAGCTCGTCGAGCATGTTCGCGGACGGCGCAAGGCGTCCAATGCGGAGCATCGCCGAATTCTGCAGGCCGTGGCCGCGGGCAGCGAGGAGGATGCGCGCGCAGCCATGGCTGAGCACCTGCTGGAGGTCAAGCGATCCATCATCGGAATTACCGATGAAAGACGAACCGCGTCGAAGCAATGATTTCCAATTTGCGCCCGGGAAGCCGGGCGCGCCGCCGATCGGATGCAAAGCGATGAATGATCTAGAAAGCTGGCTGTCCGACACCGCTGTCCTCAGTCGCAAAAGCGCCTCGGAACTCGTGTTCGAGGAGTTGCGCAGCCTCATCCTTTCCGGCCGGTTTGCTGCCGGTTCGAAGCTGCCGTCAGAAGCGAAGCTGGCGGGAAAATACGGTGTCAGCCGCCCGATCGTGCGGGAAGCGCTACGCTCGCTGCAGATTTTGGGGCTGACGGAGACACGAACGGGCAGCGGTACATACGTGCTTTCGGCCTCCGGCGACGGAGATATCAGTTACGGCGATTATTCGGCGCGTGATCTGATGGAGGCGCGTCCCTATGTCGAGGTATCGGCCGCCGGCTGGGCGGCGCTGCGTCGAAATGACGACGAGCTGTCCCGGCTGCTCAGGCTTTGCGAGCATATGGAGCAGGAGGAAAATACCGAGGCCTGGGTGCGGCTGGATTCGGAGTTTCATGGGCTGATCGCGGCGTCGTCGCAGAATGCTGTCTTCCGCGACATCGTCGATGAGGTTCGCGAGGCGATGGCGCAGCAATCCGGGCTGCTGACGGTGTTGGGGCCGCGGCGTCGGGAGTCGAACGAAGAGCATCGCGCCATCGTCGAGGCCATCCGTACCGGGTCGGAGCTCGAAGCCCGGGCCGCGATGGAAATCCATCTCAAAAAGGTCGAGGCGGCGCTCAATCGCATCATCGGCGCCGAGCCGCGCTAGCAAGCGCTTCACGCAACAGTCTTGTCGAACACTCCCGGTGTCCAGGCATCGGCGACTGCTCGAGCCCCTTCCATATATGCACGCCGTCGAACGAAAGACGCTTGACCGAGGCCCGCTTTTGCATCTATTTCCAAACCTGTCAGACTGCATAGCAGGTGAACATCTTGTTGGCAGCTGCGCGGAGGGGCGGCCGGGAGGTTGCCGAACCTATGGATAGGGAGGAAAATGACAGTGATGGAATCCACCAGAACCGAGGCCGATGGCCAGGTTTTCGCCGAGGAGGACCTCGGTTACAAAAAAGCGTTGAAGCCACGGCAGATCCAGATGATCGCCATCGGCGGAGCCATCGGCACCGGCTTGTTTCTGGGCGCAGGTGGGCGGCTCGCCGCTGCCGGTCCGGCACTCGTGCTGGTCTATGCCTTGTGCGGCTTTTTCGCTTTCCTCGTTCTCAGGGCTCTCGGTGAACTCATCGTGCATCGCCCGACTTCGGGTTCGTTCGTCTCCTATGCCCGTGAATTTTACGGCGAAAAGCTCGCCTTCGCGGTCGGCTGGCTCTATTGGCTGACCTGGGCGATGACGGCGGTCGCTGATGTCACCGCGGTGGCTCTCTACATGAATTTCTTCAAGGCTTATGTCCCCTGGATTGCCATGATCGATCAGTGGGTATTTGCGCTGGTGGCGCTAGTCCTCGTCCTCGCCATGAACCTGCTGTCGGTGAAGGTCTTCGGCGAATTGGAATTCTGGTTCAGCCTCGTCAAGGTTCTCGCTTTGGTCGTCTTCCTCATCGTCGGAGTCTACTTCGTCGTCACCGGCACGCCGATCGACGGTCACGTTCCGGGGCTGAATACCATCACCGACTTCGGCGGCATGTTTCCGAGCGGAATTCTGCCGGCGCTGGTCGTGATACAGGGCGTGGTGTTCGCCTATGCCTCGATCGAGCTGATCGGCACCGCCGCAGGCGAAACCGAAAATGCGCGCAAGGTCATGCCGCGGGCGATCCGGACGGTCGTGCTGCGCCTGGTGGTCTTTTATGTCGGCTCGGTTCTGCTGCTGTCGCTGCTGCTGCCCTATACCGCCTATAAGGGCGGCGAGAGCCCGTTCGTGACCTTCTTCGGCAAGATCGGCATCCAGGGTGCCGACGTCGTCATGAACCTCGTCGTGCTGACCGCCGTCCTGTCGTCGCTCAATGCGGGCCTCTATTCGACCGGCCGCATCCTTCATTCCATGGCGATTTCGGGATCGGCGCCGGCTGCGCTGGCGAAGATGAACAGATCCGGCGTGCCCTATGGCGGCATTGCGGTGACGGCTGTTGTGACCGCCTTTGGCGTCGTGCTGAATGCTGTCGTTCCGGCAGCGGCTTTCGAGATCGGCTTGAATGTTGCCGCGCTCGGCATCATCGCTGCATGGGGCGTCATCATCCTGTGCCAGCTCAAGCTGTGGCACCTGTCGCGCCAAGGCAAGCTGGCAAGGCCCGAATTCCGGATGTTCGGCGCGCCTTATACCGGCGTGCTGACGCTGAGCTTCCTTGCGGTCGTCGTGATCCTGATGGCCCTCGATTATCCGGTCGGTACCTACACGGTTGCCTCTCTGCTGCTGATCATTCCGGCGCTGGTGGTCGGCTGGCTGCTGATGCGTGAGCGCATCCACATGATTGCCGCCGAGCAGGGCGACGATCGCGGCAGTTTCGATCTGGCCTGAGCCGCGCGATAGCAAGGCTTGCCCCGGCGCCGAAGGCTGCCGGGGCGGCGCATGAATGGAGAGAGAAATGATCCCGAGTGAGGATTTCGTCGTCACCGAGCGTGGCGGCATCGTCGAGAACCGTCACCGCGTCCATGCCGCGGTCGTCGATGCAAAAGGCAGGCTGCTTTTTGCGCTGGGAAACCCGACGCGCTTTACGCTTGCCCGGTCTGCCGCCAAGCCGGCCCAAGCGCTTGCCATCCTGGAGGCGAATGGGTTCGAGCCTTACGGGTTCGATGATGCCGACCTGGCACTGATGTGCGCTTCCCACAGCAGCGAGGAGCGGCATATTGCGCGGACGCGGACCATGCTGTCGAAGATTGGGGCCAAGGAGGCCGATCTTCGTTGCGGCGGCCATCCTTCCCTTTCCGAAGCCGTGAACCGCTCCTGGATCAGGCAGGATTATACGCCGACGGCGGTTTGCAGCAATTGTTCGGGAAAGCACGTCGGAATGATGGCCGGATCCCGGGCGATCGGGGCGGGCCTGGAAGGCTACCATCTTCCGGATCACCCGATGCAGGTGGTGGTGAAGCGGACGGTTGCCGAGCTCTGCGATTTGGACATGCAGGACGTCGAATGGGGGGTCGACGGATGCAATCTCCCGACGCCCGCTTTTCCATTGGATCGGCTGGCGCGCATCTATGCCAAGCTCGCTTCGGCGGTGGACCAGGGCGAGGCGCGCGAGGGCGTGTCGACGCGAGACGCGGCGCTGGCTCGCATCTTCCAGGCGATGGCGCGCTACCCGGAAATGGTTGCGGGTGAGGGGCGCTACTGCACGGTGCTCATGCGCGCATTCGACGGTGCCATGATCGGCAAGCTCGGCGCCGACGCCAGCTACGCAATCGGTGTGCAAGCCTCCAATGATACCAGGCGATGGGGAGCGGAAGGGGCGCTCGGCATCTCGGTCAAGATCGAGGATGGCAACATCGAAATCCTCTACGCTGTCGTGACGGAAATCCTCGAGCAGCTCGGTATCGGTTCGCCGGAACGCCGCAAGCCGCTTGCATCATTCCATCATCCCAGCCGTGTGAACACGATGGGTGTCGCGACAGGCGGCGTGTCCTTTCCGTTCATGCTTGGCGGATCGAAATCGGACGCGGACGGTTCTCGTCCTGCAGCTTTGAGCCGATGACGCATTCTGGATGCGGCAATATTGCCGCGTCTCCCCATCATCTTGTCCGGCCTGCTGCCGCAGTTCATGTCCGCAGCGCCGCTTCTCGAAAGTCCAGCCATGACTATCTCTGATATTGCGAAAATCCGCGTCGAGCATGACCTGATCGGCAATCGCGACGTGCCGGCCACGGCCTATTACGGCATCCATACGCTGCGCGCGGTCGAGAATTTCCCGATCACCGGTCAGACCTTGCGTGAATCGGCAGACCTGATTGCGTCACTCGCCGCGATCAAGCAGGCGGCGGCTCAGGCCAATGCAAGCCTCGGCCTTCTGGATCGGGCACGCGCCGACGCCATCATTGCGGCCTGCGTCGAGATCCGTGACGGTGCGCTGCACGACCAGTTCGTCGTTGATCTCATTCAGGGCGGCGCCGGCACCTCGACCAACATGAACGCCAACGAGGTGATTGCAAACAGGGCGCTGGAAATCATGGGATATGGCCGAGGCGATTACCAGCACCTGCATCCGAACGAGCACGTCAATCTCTCGCAATCCACCAACGATGTCTATCCGACGGCGCTGAAGCTCGCCGCATGGATCGGCGTTCACCGTCTCGTCGACGCCATGGCGATCCTGCGCCGGGCATTCGAGGCCAAGGCGATCGAATTTGCCGACGTCCTCAAGATGGGCCGCACCCAGTTGCAGGACGCCGTGCCGATGACGCTGGGGCAGGAATTCGGAACCTATGCGCTGATGCTCGCCGAGGACGAAACGCGCCTCTCCGAAGCGGTCTCGCTGATCCGCGAGATCAACCTTGGCGCAACGGCCATCGGCACCGGCATCACCGCCCATCCTCAATATGCAGCGCTGGTGCGCGAGCGTCTGTCGGATATCGTCGGCGTCGATCTGGTGACCTCACCGGATCTGGTGGAGGCGACGCAGGATTGTGGATCCTTCGTACAGCTTTCGGGCGTCCTCAAGCGCGTGGCGGTCAAGCTGTCCAAGACCTGCAACGACCTGCGGCTTCTGTCCTCGGGGCCGCGCGCCGGATTGAACGAGATCAATCTGCCTGCGCGGCAGGCCGGCTCCTCGATCATGCCCGGCAAGGTGAACCCGGTGATCCCGGAAGTCGTCAACCAGGTCGCTTTCGAAGTGATCGGCAATGATGTGACAATCACCATGGCAGCGGAGGCCGGCCAGCTTCAGTTGAACGCTTTCGAGCCGGTGATCTTCTATTGTCTCTACCGCAGTCTCAGCCACCTGACCAATGCCTGCCTGACACTCGAAGCCAATTGCATTCAAGGCATTACCGCCAACCGTGACCGGTTGCGGCAGACAGTCGAGCAGTCGATCGGCATCGTGACGGCATTAAACCCCTATATCGGCTATCGCAACGCCACGGAGGTCGCGCTTGAAGCGCATCATTCCGGACGGGGCGTCTACGAAATCATTCTCGAACGCGGTCTGATGCAGAAGGAGCACCTCGATGCGGTGCTGCGCCCAGAAACGCTGACCCGGCCGAGCGAGAAGCTTTCCTTCTCGTAAGACGAGCGGCTCATTTAACCCGCGGGCTTCTTGCGGAAGGCGGACCCGGTTGCGTCCGCTATCTGCGCTACAAGGATGTCAACCGGCACATGAAGCTTGGGTCTCGCTTCATGTGCCGGGCAATACTTATCTGCGTATGATCACGCCGCCTTTGCTTTCGGCTTGGCCGCCTTGACATGGGTTATGCTGCGGCGGCCGTCGATGCTGACTGGGACATCGCCGTCGACAGTGGCGCGGCGCACCACCCGGTGCTGGTCGCCATAGTCGTTGACGGCATAGTGCTGGGTCGCACGATTGTCCCAGATCGCGACATCCCCGGCTTTCCAGCGCCAGCGCACGGTATTTTCGGGGGCGGTGACGTAGGATTGGAACACCTCGTAGAGTTTGGCGGAGTCGCCCTTCGACAGCCCGACTAGGCGTTGCACGAAATTGCCGAGCAGCAGCGATCTCTCGCCGGTTTCCGGATGGACACGCACGACCGGATGCTCGGTCTCGTAGATTGTCGAGGTGAAAACCTCTTCGAAGTGCTTTTTCTCTTCGGCGGTGGCGCGAGGGCGTACGGCCGCGTAGTCATAGGCATTGCTGTGAATGGCCCATAAATTATCCACCAGCAATTTGAGCGGCGCCGGTAGACTTTCGTAGGCAGCATGGGTGTTGGACCAGATCGTGTCGCCGCCGGCCGCCGGAATGACGACGCCGCGAAGGACCGAGAATTTGGGGTAGGCATCGACGAAGGTGACGTCGGTGTGCCACTGATCAGCCCGGCCGCCGCCGCGGCTGGAATCGAGGTTGAGGATAGAAGCCGTGCCAGCGACCGGTCCCTGGGTTGGATGAGGCACGAGATCGCCGAGGCGGCGTGCGAAAGCTTCCTGTTCAGAATCCTCAAGATGTCCCTGATCGCGGAAGAAGATGACCTTGTGTTTCAGGAGAAGCTGGTTGATGGCGGCTACTTGCGCGTCCGAAAGATCCCCGCCAAGACGGATCCCTCTGATTTCGGCGCCGACGCGGCCGGTCAGCGGCACGACATCGGACTCGGGAATGATCTGATTGACGAGGACCGGATTGCTCATGGAAATCTCCTGTTGATGTAAAGAAGTCGGCAGGTCATTTGCGCCCGAAGAAGCATTTCCCGGGCGTTTAAGCCTCATCGCTGAAATCGACGGGGCTATGAAACCGTATAATCTATAAAATCAGTAGACAATATTTCTAATTTTGACTGTTTTCCTGAAACACCAGCCTTCGATTTCCTCGCGGGACGGGGAAGGTTGGTGGCCATTGTCGTTTCTTCGTATCTTCCGCCGGCAGTGTCTGATCGCCGGGCAATTTCACCGCGGCGAAGAAAAGATCATGGTGCATCGGCACACCGGAAAGGAAAAATCGATGGCAACAGTCAAACTTCTGTCGGATCAACAGGCCGCAGCCATTCCAGCCGTGCAAGCGGTGTTCGATGACATCAGGGCGACACGCAAGACCGCTTTCATCAACAATTTCTGGCGCGCTCTTGCAAACGATCCGGCAAATCTCAAGCGGGTATGGGAAACGCTCAAATCGGTCATGATGGTCGAGGGCACGATCGATCCGTTGACGCGCGAGATGATCTACATTGCAGTGTCAACGGCCAATGCTTGCCAGTACTGTGTTCAATCTCACACCGCCGCCGCCCGTGTGCGAGGGATGAGCGATGCCCAACACGGCGAACTCCTGACGATCATCGGTCTTGCCGCGCAGACAAATCATCTCGCCCTCGCCATGCAGGTTCCGCCAGATCCCGAGTTTGAGGTGCGATAAGAAACAACGGACTGGTGCGCGCATGCCGCCCGCCACTGCGATCAACGCCATCTGCAATACCCCCTCTTAAGTGCGGGAGGTACAATTTCTGGAAGAAGGTTAATTCAACTTTAAATTGCAAAGTGGCGTAATCTATCTTATGGAACTTATGCCGTTCGTGACGGTGAGCCATCGCGTTGCCCGGTCAACAAAGGAAGATCCACCCAGCAAACTTTCGGAAGGCTGGCGCGTTAATCTCGCGCACCGGCGACGGATAGGAAATGCTGATGACTAAAGGCCTTCGATTTGATCTGCTCGCCAAAGGCGGTTACACCGCGCGCGGTGTCGTATTTCTCCTGATAGCGGGGCTGGCGCTCTTCTCCGGCGTCGCTGGCGGCCGGCCCGAAACGAAATCGGCGCTCTCGACGCTGCTTGCGCAGCCGTTCGGTCGTGTCTGGGTCGGAATCATTGGTCTCGGACTTCTCGGCTTTGTCGCCTGGAGGCTGGCCCAGTCCCTGGCAGATAGCGATGGCCACGGGAAAGACGCAAAGGCATTGGTGATCCGGGCAGCACTCCTTGGCAGCGCCATCACCTATCTCGGGCTTGCCGGATATGCACTGGGTCGTGCCCTGTTCTTCGGCGGAGGCAGCGAAGGTTCCGGCGAGAAGGGTTTTGCGGGATGGATCATGTCGCAGCCGTTCGGGTCCTACCTTGCGATCGCCGTTGGCGCCGGTTTTGTCATCGGCGGCATCGTGACTGTCGCAAAGGGCATCAGCCGGAAGTTTGAGCGCTACGTCAAGATACCGGACAGCAAGGGTATCGTGACATGGATATGCGTTTACGGTCTCGTCGCCCGCGGCATGGTGTTCGCCATCACCGGCGTGCTTTTTGCCTATGCAGGCTTCCGGGTGGATCCGCAACAGGCCGGCAGCATGGGCGACGCCTTGGAATGGGTCCGCCAGCTTCCGTTTGGAGCCTTCCTCTACATCGCCGTTGCCGCTGGATTGGCAGCCTTCGGACTATACAATCTTGTCGAGGCACGATACCGCGTCATTTCGGGCCCATCCTTGGCAGAGGCCAAGCGTTCAATTCCGCTGCCTGGCTCATGATGCCGCGTTTCGGAGGTTGACTCGAACGTGAGAACGACGCTGTAACGGTTTGAATTGCTGATTATTTCTATGCAGCCTGGCTCCCTTGAAAGCCATCGCATGATCCGCGTGGAGCCGCGGATCTACTTTCCGTCAAGCCATTCCTGCAGCTCCGCCTCGGCCCGCTCCAGGGCGCTATAGTTCAGCAGCTTGCGCAGGAAAGCGACCGTGATGGCGCGGGCGCGGAGATTGAAACGACCGTCTTCGTGGTCGTCGCCGGCGCTCTGGTAGACGTCGAGCTTGTCGTAGAGCTGCTGCAGGCGGTTCTGCACGCTGCGCAGCGACAGGCCCCGGCGTTTGGCGATCGCCCGGTCGGTGAGGCCGAGCGCGATATCGACGAGAATCTCGTATTCGGAATCGGTAAAGCCGTTCGTCTGGCCAAGGCTCTTCTGCTGCAGGCCGCGCACCTCGCGGTCGATGACGCACTGGCTCTCGATGAAGATCGAGCGCAGCGCAAGCTTCAGCCGCTCGTCGGAAGCGGATTTCAGCACGTAGCCGTAGGCTGCGCCATCCGGCACGATGCGCGAGACGCCGCGCACATAGGCCTCGTCAGAATAATTCGACCAGAACAGGATGCGGGTCTCCGGCCGCTCCTTCCAGATGGTGCGCGCCGCCTCGATGCCGTTGCGGTTCGCCATCTGCAGGTCCATGACGATATGCGCCGATTTGTGGTCGCGGGCGAGCTTCTCGCCGACTGTTCCGTTCTCGGCCTCGATCACCGTGTCGCATTCCGGCAGGGCCGCGTTGACCGCCTCGTGCAGGTAGGAGCGGTGCAGAGGGTCGTCCTCGACGATCAGAACCTTCATTGCGCCCTTCTCCTCAGTTCGGCTCGTTCGCCGGGTCGTGCGGGTGAAGCGGCAGCACGACCCGCACCACGGTTCCGCGATTGTTGTGGCCTGGCCCGGTCGCAAAGCGCGCCGAGATCAGCCGCGCCCGGGTCTTCATATTGTCGATGCCGCCGCCGATCCGGCCCCGCGCCTTGGCGAGGCCGCTGCCATCGTCGGAAATTTCGATCGACAGCCGCTCGTCGTCGGCCTCGAGCCGTACCGTCACGGTGAGCGGCGCGGCATGGCGCACCGCATTGTTGATGGCCTCCTGGGCAATCCGGAACAGCGCGACGCTGACGGTCGGTTCCAGCCGCTCCAGCGCGCCGTGCGTCTCGTCGACGAGGCCCCATTCGATGGCCGACCCGCTATCGCGGGTCGATCGGTCGAGATGATGCTCGATCGCCTGGGAAAGCCCGAAGAGCTGCAGCACGGAGGGTTTTGCCTGTTCGATGATCTGCCGCAGATCCTGCATGCAATGCTGCAGCGAACGCGAGACCGGCTCCAGCGCCTCGGGCGCCACCTCGCCGTTGCGCGACAGCCGATCGATCCGGCGGGCGAGCCGCGTCAGATCGGCGAGCGTCTGGTCGTGCAGGTCCATGCCGATGCGTTGGCGTTCCTGCTCCAGCGCTTCGGTCAGCTTCAGCGCGCCTTGCCGCAGTCCCTCCTCGCGGGCGCGGGCCTCCGCCTCGACGATGGCCGAGCGTTGCGCCTGCTCGGCCGCCTGCAGCGCGAAGAAATAGGGTGTCAGCAGGTCGGCGATGATGCGGGCGCGTTCGATATCTTCCATTGTATAGACGCCAGCCGTCTGCGACGAACAGGAAAGTGCGGCGATGATCGTGCCCTGCACCTTCATCGGCACATGCAGGCGGCTTCTCAGTGACTGTTCGACGATCGGCCGCTTGAATGCGCCCTCGAAGTGGAAACGCGGATCGGTCATGGCATCGTCCGTCAGCAGAAAGTCCACCTCGCCCCGCAGCAGCGAGCGGATCGGGCTGTTGACGACAGGCGCGCCGGCAATCTCGCCCCAAGCGGTCTCGATGCCGGTCTCATAAGCCGTGTGATAGCTGCCGCCTTCGAGCAGCACGCAGACATCGAGATGGTCGTGCGGGATGATGTGAGCGACCTCGGCCGCGACGGAGCGGATGGCCGAGCGGAAGTCGAGCTGACCCGCGAGCAGCCGGGAAATGCCGAGATAATGGTCGAACAGGGCTGCCGGTGCACGATGCAGCATTGTCAGTTCCTCCCCGTCACGGCAGGCTCCTCAACCCGCCGTGATCGTTTCCCCAGTAAGCGCCCGCAAATGGGTCGCCGTCTTGCGTAAACCCGCAGCTTGTTGCGCAAAACCCGCAAACGACTTGCCGCCTTGCCCCTGTACAGGTCGGCCGATCTCCCGCATCCTGCCCTTACTGAGAGGAGGAAGCTCAGTGCAAGAACAATTTTCATTCGAGGCCGTTTGAGGCGGCAGAGTGAAGCGATCCGCCGACCGGCGCGATCATCAGGGAGGAAGACATGACAATCCGTAAGATGCTTCTGGCATCGGCCGCTATTGCTTGCGCCGCCATGCCCGTTTCTGCCTTTGCCGACACTTCGGCTAAGAAGATCGCCCTTTCCAACAACTATGCCGGAAACTCCTGGCGCCAGGCCATGCTGACGAGCTGGGGCAAGGTGACCGGCGAAGCCGTGAAGGCCGGCACCGTTGCCGCCGCCGATCCTTTCACCACCGCCGAGAACCAGGCGACGGAACAGGCGGCGCAGATCCAGAACATGATCCTGCAGGGCTATGACGCCATCGTGCTGAACGCCGCCTCGCCGACGGCGCTGAACGGCGCGGTCAAGGAAGCCTGCGACGCCGGCATCACCGTCGTCTCATTCGACGGCATCGTGACCGAACCCTGCGCCTGGCGCATTGCCGTCAACTTCAAGGAAATGGGCCGCAGCGAGGTCGAGTACCTGTCGAAGAAACTTCCGGAAGGCGGCAACCTGCTCGAGATCCGCGGCCTTGCCGGTGTCTTCGTCGATGACGAGATCTCGGCCGGCATCCATGACGGCGTCAAGCAGTTCCCGCAGTTCAAGATTGTCGGCTCGGTTCACGGTGACTGGGCGCAGGACGTGGCGCAGAAGGCCGTTGCCGGCATCCTGCCCAGCCTGCCCGACATCGTCGGCGTGGTGACGCAGGGCGGTGACGGTTATGGCGCCGCACAGGCGATCGCCGCGACCGACCGGAAGATGCCGACCATCATCATGGGCAACCGCGAAGACGAGTTGAAGTGGTGGAAGGAGCAGAAGGACGGCAAGGGTTACGAGACCATGTCCGTGTCGATCGCACCGGGCGTCTCGACTCTTGCCTTCTGGGTCGCCCAGCAGATCCTCGACGGCAAAGAGGTGAAGAAGGATCTCGTCGTGCCTTTCCTGCGCATCGACCAGGACAATCTTGAAACGAACCTCGCCAATACTCAGGCCGGCGGCGTCGCCAATGTGGAATACACGCAGGCAGACGCGATCAAGGTCATCGAGTCGGCAAAATAACTCTCCCGGCGACTGTCGCGCGGGCCAAAAATGGCCGCGCGGCAGTCCTTCCGAGCAGATGTGGCGGGCAGCATGAATGAGGTTTTGAAGGCGGTGATTGCCGTCGATGGCGCCAGGGTGAGCTTCGGCGCGGTCAGGGCGCTCGACGGCGTCACGCTTAGTGTCATGCCGGGCGAATGCGTCGGGCTCGTCGGCCACAATGGCGCCGGCAAATCAACGATCGTCAGCGTCATCAACGGCGGCCTCACACCACATGAAGGAAGTGTCGCGAGCGACGGCCAACGGCTGGAGCGCTATGGTATCAACGCGGCGCGCGCCCGCGGCGTGCGCTGCGTCTTCCAGGAGCTTTCGCTCTGTCCCAACCTTTCCATCGTCGAGAACACACGCGTCATGCATCGCCATCTCGGTGGCTTCGGCTGGCGCAGGCGCGCCGCCAATATCATCGAGAAGAGCCTCGACACCGTCTTCCCCGGCCATGGCATCGACAGTGGCCGAGCCGTGGGCGATCTCTCGATCGCCGAGCGGCAGATGGTCGAGATATCAATGGCCTTTTCCAACGCCGGCACGCCGCCGCGGCTGGTGATCCTCGACGAACCGACCTCGTCACTCGATGCGAGCCTTGCCCGGCAGATGCTCGACCATGTCCGCCGCTTCATCGCCGCCGGCGGGGCGGTGATCTTCATCTCGCATATCCTGCACGAGATCCTCGAAACCTCCGACCGCATCGTCGTCATGAAGGACGGCCGCGTCGTCGCCGAACGTCCGGCTGACCGATTTGACCATCACGGCCTCGTCGAAGCGATGGGCACCGTTGCGAAGGAGGAGAGTCGGCCACGCTCGGCGCGCGAACGATCCACCGCCCCGCTCACTCTGTCGCATCCGACGAAAGGTCTTCCTTTCACGGCGCGCAAGGGCGAGATCATCGCGCTGGCGGGGCTGGCCGGCCACGGGCAGACCGAACTGCTGCTCGCTTTGCACGCCGCCCAGTCCGGCAACTGGCTGCCGGAGCGCGATCCGCTCGTCACCTTTGTCGCCGGCGACCGCCGCCTCAACGGCGTCTTCGAACTGTGGAGTATCCTGCGCAACTTCTCCATCGCCTCGCTCGGTGATCTCACGCGCCGAGGCCTCATCCTTGCAGGCGAAGAGGTGACAAAAGGCGCCGACTGGCGGCGGCGGATCGAAATCCGCACGCCCGATATGGCAAACCGCATCCTGTCGCTTTCCGGCGGCAACCAGCAGAAGGTGCTGTTCGCCCGCGCCCTTGCGACGCGCGCGCCTGTCGTGCTGATGGACGATCCGATGCGCGGCGTCGATGTCGGCACCAAGCAGGAGGTCTATGCCATCATCCGCGAGGAAGCGGCGCGCGGCCGCACCTTCATCTGGTACTCGACGGAGATGGACGAGGTCCGCCTCTGCGACCGCGTCTACGTCTTCCGCGAAGGCCGCATCACCGCCGAACTCGCCGGTGATGCCGTCAACGAGACAAGTATCATCGCCGCTTCCTTCGAAGGGGTCGCCGCATGACGTTCCGGCCTTCGTCCGACGCCTTGCGTCTTGCTATTCCCGCTTTGTCGCTGACCCTGCTGCTCGCCGCCGTCTTCTGGCTGCAGCCACGCGCCATGAGCTATGTCGGGCTCAATCTGCTGTTCAATCTGGCAGTGCCGATCGCGCTTGCGACGATCGCCCAAATGCTTGTCATGGCGGTCAACGATCTCGATCTGTCGATGGGCACCTTCGTCAGCTTCGTCGCCTGCGTCACTGCGACCTTTCTGCGGGATGCCCCCGCGATTGGCGTGCTGATCCTTGCCGGTGCGATCGCGATCTATGCGGGCCTCGGCGTCGTCATCCATCTGCGCAACCTGCCGTCCATCGTCGTCACCCTCGGCATGAGCTTCGTCTGGGGCGGCCTTGCCGTGCTGCTGCTACCGGCACCCGGCGGCCAGGCGCCGGATTGGGTGCGTTCTCTGATGACCGTCAAGCCGCCGCTGGCGCCGATGGCGATCGTCGCCAGCGTTGCCATCGCCGTCGTCGCCCATATCCTCGTCATGCGCTCCTCGCTCGGCGTGCTGATCCGCGGCATTGGCGGCAACCAGCGCTCGGTCGAGCGCGCCGGCTGGTCGATTGTCGGAGCGCGGGCCATCGCTTATGGGCTTGCCGGCTTCTTCGCCGTGCTTGCCGGCATCGCCCTCGTCGGCCTGACCACCTCGGCCGATGCCAATATCGCGCTGCGCTACACCCTGCTGTCGATCGCCGGCGTGATCCTCGGCGGCGGCGAGTTCATCGGCGGCCGCGTCTCCCCTGTCGGGGCCGTCATCGGCGCGCTGACGCTGACGCTCGCCGGCTCGTTTCTGTCCTTCCTGCGAATCTCGCCCGACTGGCAGATCGGCGCCCAGGGGGCGATCCTCATCATCGTGCTGGCGCTTCGCCTGATGCTGAACCGCCTGGAGAAGCGGGAGAAACGCCGATGAGCGCGCTGTTTCGCCTTTTCGGGAGACCCTGGATCTGGTCGTGGCTCGCCGCCTTCGTGGTCTGGTTCCTGACGATCATGGTGACGCTCGGGGCGAGCGCGCTCGGCCTGTCGCAGGCAGCCCTCACATTCGCCGCCTTCTCGGTCATCGTCGGCATCGGCCAGATGTTCGTCATCACGCTCGGTCCCGGCAATATCGACCTCTCGGTCCCCGCCACCATGACGCTTTCCGGCACGGTGGCGCTGAAGCTGATGAATGTCGAGAACGGCCTGATCCTGCCCGGCCTTCTCGTCGCCCTCGTCATCGGCCTTGCCGTCGGGCTCGGCAATTATGCGCTGATCAAGGTGCTGCGCATTCCGCCGATCATCGCCACGCTTTCCATGAGTTTCATCGTCCAGTCCGCCGCGATCTGGACGAACCGGGGCTTGCGCATCAAGCCCCCGAGCATGCTTGCGGAGTTCACCACGTCGAACACGCTCGGCGTGCCGAATGTGGCGATCGCCGCACTGCTCATCTCGCTGCTCGCCTGGTTCCTGCTGGAGAAGACGATCTACGGGCGCTGGATCTCGGCGATCGGTCAGAGCATGCCGGCCGCGCGCATGGCCGGCATACCGGTCGACGGCACGCGCTTCGTCACCTACCTGTTTTGCGCCGTGCTCGCGTCGGTCGCAGGCTATCTGCTCGCCTGTTTCTCCGGCGGCGCGGCGCTCAACATGGGTTCGGAATATCTCCTGATGTCGATCGCCGTCGTGGTGATCGGCGGCACGGCGGTCGCCGGCGGTGATTCCAACGTGCCGGGCATCTGGGGCGCCTCGCTCTTTATGTTTTTGGTCGTCTCCATGCTCAACACCTACGGGGTCGGCGCGGGCATCCGCCTGATCATGACCGGCCTCATCATCATCAGTGTCATCATGCTTGCCGGCGGCCGCCGGGCCGGTATGCGATAAACGGGAAGACCGCTATGGCCGAGGCCAGTATCTACGAAATCCATGACCCGCGTTTCCGGCAGATGATCGTGGCGAGCGCCGGTCTCGACGAGCTTTATTCCGGCTGCCGCTGGGCCGAAGGTCCGGTCTGGTTCAACGATGCCAACCAGCTGCTTTGGAGCGATATTCCCAACCAGCGCATGCTGCGATGGACACCGGAGAGCGGCGTCTCCGTCTACCGGCAACCCTCCAATTTCGCCAACGGCCATACGCGCGACCGGCAGGGACGGCTGATCTCCTGCGAACATGGCGGGCGCCGCGTCACCCGCACCGAGGTCGATGGCTCGATCACCGTGCTCGCCGACCGTTTCGAGGGCGTCAGGCTCAATTCGCCGAACGACGTGGTGGTGAAATCGGACGGCGCGATCTGGTTCACCGATCCCACCTACGGCATCATGTCGGACTATGAAGGCTATCGCGCCGTGCCGGAGCAGCCGGCCCGCAATGTCTACCGGCTCGACCCGGCGACCGGGGCGCTTGCGGCTGTCGTCACGGATTTCATCCAGCCGAACGGGCTTGCCTTCTCGCCCGACGAGACAATTCTTTACGTAGCGGATTCGGCGGCAAGCCATGATGAAAGCCTGCCGCGCCACATCCGCGCCTTCGACGTGATCGATGGCAGCAGGCTCACAAACGGCCGGGTCTTCTGCCTGATCGACAATGGCATTCCGGACGGCATCCGCACCGACGTCAACGGAAACCTCTGGTCGAGTGCTGCCGATGGCGTGCATTGCTTCGACCCGACAGGCAAGCTGATCGGCAAGATCCGCGTGCCGCAAACCGTCGCCAACCTCACCTTCGGTGGGCCTAAGCGCAACCGGCTGTTTATCGCGGCGACGCGGTCGCTTTATTCGGTCTATCTCGCAGTCAGCGGTGCTCAGCTGCCGTGAGGTTGGGGTGGTCGGGTTGAGGGGATTCGCCTGTCGGGCAAGCGCCAGCCGCCTTCTTCCTACTGCGCCGGCTCCAGCATCGCGCAATCTTCCCCGTCGGTGCACTCTCCCGAGAGTGTGCGCTGACCGAGCGCAATGATAAGGACGGTCGCGGCCCCGGCCGCCGTAGACACCCAGAATCCGCTCTCGGCACCGTAGCTATCGACCACCCAGCCCGAGACGAAGGCGCCGAGCGCCATGCCGATGCCGATGCCGGTCATCACCCAGGTGACGCCCTCCGTCAGCACCGATTCCGGCACACGACGCTCAATCAGTCCGAAGGCCGTTATAAAGGTCGGCGATATCGCGATGCCGCTGACGAAGACGGCGATAGCAAGCAGGGGCACCGAGCTGCCGGCAACGAGCAGCGGCAGGGAGGTCAGTGCGAGAGTGGCGACAGCGATCAGCAACTGACGGTGCAAGGGGATGCGCAGATTAAGCGCGCCGAGGGTCAAACCCAACAGGAAAGAACCGAGGGCATAGACCCCGATGACCAGGCTTGCCGCATTCGGCTGACCGAGCTCCTTGGTGATGGCGACAACACTCACTTCAGCGGTTGCAAAGATCGCGCCGACGAAGATGAGCGCGAGGGTGATGATCTGCACCGGCCGTTGGCGGATCGCCGAGCCAGCCGAAGCCGCGCCGGCGACATGGCGCACCTTCGGTTCGGTGCCGCGCTGCACGATGAAAGCGGCCGTCCCAAGCGCCAGAAAAGCTGTGCTCACCATCATGCCGGCTTCCGGGAATAGGGCGACGGCCAGCCCAACCGACAACGAGGCGCCGGCGATATAGACCAGTTCGTCCGCGGCACTTTCGAACGCGAAGGCGGTGTTGAGTTCGGGCTGGTTGCGAAAGAGCTCCGTCCAGCGCGCCCGCATCAGTGCCGGAATGCTCGGCATGGCTGCCGCGAGGAAGGCTGAGGCAAAGAGGGTCCACACCGGCCAGTTCTGGTTGGCCGCGGCGATCAGCGCGATGAATGCCAGCACTGACACGATGGTTGCGGGAACGACCACTGCCGTCTGGCCCAGCCGGTCAACCGCTCGCGAAATCTGCGGCGAGATCACTGCATTGGTGAGCGCATAGGTCGCCGACACGGCGCCCGCCAGCCAATATTCGCCACGTGCCTGCGAAAGCATGGCGACGATGCCGATCGGCGCCATGGCAATGGGAAGGCGTGCGAAAAAGCCAGCGACCGAGAAGCCCTTGGCCCCAGGTGCCGCGAATATTTGTCTGTACGGATTTGACATGCGACGATCCTTCCAGCTATCGGATAGAACACTTATATACGGAGCGTATGTGTTTAGATAAGGCATACGTCCCGTATGTCAATGAGAAAGATACGCGGCGTATGCCAATGGAGAAGCCATGCGCAAACCGCGCCAGAAGATGATCGCAGAGACCCGCGGCAAACTTATCGCAGCCGGACGGCGTGCCTTTGGCACGATCGGTTACGCGGAAGCCTCGATGGACGATTTCACCGGCGAAGCGGGATTGACGCGTGGGGCCCTTTATCACCATTTCGGGGACAAGAGGGGCCTGCTAAAGGCCGTGATCATGGAAATCGATGCGGAAATGACCGAACGGCTGAACGAGGTCTCGGCCGCCGCTCCCACGCGCTGGCAGGGTTTTGTCGACGAGTGCTCCGCTTATATCGAAATGGCACTCGAGCCCGAAATCCAGCGTATCATGTTTCGCGATGGCCCGGCTGTCCTCGGCGACATCTCGCAATGGCAGAACACCCCCGGCTGCATCGCCGCCCTCTCCCGCAGCCTCGACCGCCTCAAGGCCGATGGCGAGATCATCGACATCGACACCGAAACCGCCGCCCGCCTGATCAATGGCGCCAGCAGCCATATGGCGCTGTGGATCGCCAATGCGGAGAATCCAGAGGCGGTCTCGAAGCGGGCAGTTGCAGGGTTCAAAGCTATGCTGGGGAGCCTCCGCAGGCAGCAGTGAAGTGTTCGATTTCTCGTTCAGGCGAACGGCCGATCGGCTACGGCGCCCGGACGGGATCCGCACCGCAGCGAATGGAGCCCCTGGCCGACCGCCGAGATCTACGCGCGGATTCGCCTTCCGCTACCCCAGCGCACCATGCTTGTCAGTGCTTGACGGTCCGATCGCCGCGGTCGCCCTCGCCCGGCTTTGCCTTGGTCTTCGCCGTCTGGCGACGATCGGCCGCCAGTGAGCGGCCGACATCGTCGCTTTCCTTGAATTGCCCCTTTTCACTACGGCGGACATAGCGTTTGTCGGTGCCGGTATCGATGAGTTCGCGCTTGGTCATGTCATTCGTTCCTATGGTGCCGTCTGACTAGAACGCGCGTCGCGGCAAAAAGATGCATGGAATCAAGACGATCTCACGCCGGTTCATTCTGGCGGCGCCTATGCCGTAAGTGATTGAATTTTGATTCGTTTCGACGCGGAACAATCCGCCGGTCGATTGGGTTGACTCGCACCGCTTGCCTCAGGAGTATGATGACATGGTCGCCTCGCCAGCGAGTTGGAAAGGCTGCATCAATCTTCGAGAAGAGACTGCAGACCGGTTCGGGAAGGGCAAACATTATTCATGACACGTTCTCGCCGCCCCTCATTGCCCTTCCTCAACGAGTCCAACGCGACGCTGCAGTCCCGTCCGCTCCGCAAGCGTGATCCTGACCAACCAAGCCTGCCGTTCGACCCAATGCCTACAAGGATCGAGCCATGCCTTGCGCTGCTGAAGCCCAATGTGCCGCTGGGGTCGGATTGGCTGTACGAGGTGAAATGGGACGGCTACCGGCTTGCGATCCATATCGAGCCAAAGGGCGTCCGGGTCATCACGCGTGGCGGCCATGACTGGACCGACCGCTTTCCCGCCATCGCTGCGGCAGCAAAAGAACTGGGCGTGACCACCGCCATTCTGGACGGGGAGGCGGTGGTGTTGGACGATCATGGCCGATCGGATTTCGGCGCGTTGCAACGTTCGCTCGGCGGTCGAGGCGGCAAGCGGGCTTCGACCGAGTCCAGACTCTACGTCTTCGATCTTTTGTATCTCGATGGGCATGACCTCACAGGCACCGAGCTCGCCGTGCGCCGCCACCTTCTTGAAGACCTGATACCAGGCGGCGATGGGACGATCCGCTTTTCCGAAGAACTGGATCTGCCGGCCGAAGACCTGCTCGAGCACGCCTGCCATCATCGGCTGGAAGGCATTATCGCCAAGCATCGCGATCGGCCCTACAGCAGCGGCCGCACCGGCGACTGGCTGAAGATCAAATGCATTGAGAGCGAGAGCTTCATGATTGTCGGTTACGAACAATCGGCATCCGCCCGCGGCGGCATCGGCAGTCTGCTGCTCGCTGGCAGGAAGGGTTTCGACTGGATTTACGCTGGGGCGGTTGGGACCGGTTTCACCGCCAGGGATGCCGAGCAGTTGAAAAAGACCCTCGACAAGTTGAAGACGAACCAGCCGGTCGTTACCCTGAAGGGCAAGCGCTTCGTCTTCGTGCAGCCGACCCTCATCGCCGAGATCGAGTTCCGCGGCTGGACCGATGACGGCAGTCTTCGTCACGCCTCGTACAAGGGACTGCGCGAAGTCCAGGACAACGCGGCCGTATTTGACATGAGCGGTTTCGCCGGTTGAGGACAATACGGCGACGGCATCCGGATGGAGGCAATTACCAATATTATCGCCAAATGCCGGCCGAAACAAACGAGCAGCAACGGCCTAATTCAGTAGAATTGAATGCTCGAAATATCGAAATCGTTGGAAGTACTTGCTCGATTTCCGCATCCAACATCTTTAAACCTGTAGGCGCAATCCTTACGTCCTCCATCGTCATGTCTACCAAGGCGACACCGATGTAAGAGCATTCACGACCACGCCGCCCCTTATTGGGGACTCGGGACGCGCGGTCATTTTTCCAGACAATGAGCAGCCCAAGCGTTCGATACACCCTGAGTGCGTCGAGCCAATTAGGCGCGTCATCTCCCCTTCTTATCCAATAACAACCGGGCGGCCACCGGGTGGATGAACCCGTGCGCCCATACGAGAAAAAAGATGGAAAACCTGCAATATCTTGGCCCGATGGGGTGGAGGGTGATCGTTTTCGCCGTCCCGGTCATTGTGGTGGTACTCCTGTTCTGGTGGAGCGGCGTGATCCGCTATATCCCGAACGACCGGCTCGGCATTCTCGAAAAGCTGTGGAGTTTTCGCGGCTCCGTCGAGACCGGCTTCATTGCGCTCTACGGTGAGGCCGGCTTCCAGCCGGAAGTCGTGCGCGGCGGCCTGCATGTCTTCATGCCGTTCCAGTATTCGATGCATCGCGCCAATCTCGTCACCATTCCGCAGGGCCAGATCGGCTATGTCTTCGCCCGTGACGGCGAACCGTTGCCGCCGACCCAGACACTGGCCTCGAATATCGATGCCGATGATTTTCAGGATGTGCGCAGCTTTCTGACCAAGGGTGGCCAAAAAGGGCCACAGCGCAAGATCCTGCGCGAAGGCACCTATGCCATCAATCTCGCGCAGTTCATCGTACTGACCGCGCAATCGACCTATGCCGTCAACTTGAACGCGTTGGAACAAAAACTGTTTGCCGACATGTCGACTTTGATCAGCGAGCGGAACGGTTTCGAGCCCGTCGTCATCCATGACGCCGAGGACCTGATCGGCATTGTCACCATCCATGACGGTCCGGCGCTGCCGGATGGCGAGATCATCGCGCCGACCGTTTCCAACAACCCGAAAGATCCGAACTTCCACAACAATTTTCAGGATCCGGAGAAGTTTCTCAATGCCGGCGGTTATCGCGGCCGGCAATTGCAGGTGCTTGCTGACGGCAGTTATTTCCTCAACCGCATCTTTGCGACCGTCGAACTTGTGGAGAAGACGATCATCGACGTCGGCACGGTGGGTGTCGTCGTCTCCTATACCGGCCGGCGAAGCGCGGATATTTCAGGCCAGTCCTATCGCCATGGCGAGTTGGTCGAGACGGGCGCACGCGGTGTCTGGTCGACGCCGCTTCTGCCGGGCAAATATGCCTTCAACACCTATGCCGGCAATATCATCATCGTGCCGACCACCAACTTCGTGCTCAAATGGATGAAGGAACAGTTCGGCGAACACAGACTGGACGAAAATCTATCCGAAGTGTCGCTGATCACCAAGGATGCGTTCGAACCCGTGCTGCCGCTCTCGGTCGTCGTGCATATCGACTATATGAAGGCGCCGCTGGTGGTGCAGCGCTTCGGCGATATCAAACGGCTGGTCGAACAGACGCTCGATCCGATGGTCTCGGCCTATTTCAAGAATATCGCCCAGACCAAGACGTTGATCCAACTGCTGCAGGAGCGCAGCGAAATCCAGCGCAAATCCGGCGACGAAATGCGCGAGAAGTTCGGCTCCTACAGCCTCGAGCTGCAGGAGGTGCTGATCGGTACGCCCCGCGCCAGCAATGGCCAGAACAGCATAGAGCAGATCCTGATCCAGTTGCGCGAACGTCAGATCGCCGTTGAAAAGGTCGAGACCTATAAATTGCAGGAAGCGGCTGCGATCCAGGAGCGCACATTGCGCGAGAAGGAAGCGCTGGCCGAACAGCAGGCCAAGATCACGACATCGGCCCTCACCATCGAGATCAGCGAGAACGAAGGTAAGGCGCAGCTCGCCCGCACCCGCCAGCAAGCCGAGACCATTCAGGTCACCGCCAAGGCCGAAGCGGAAAAGGTCCGGCTTGCAGGCCTTGGCGAGGCCGACCGGATCAAGGCGATCGCACTTGCCGATGCCGAGCGTATCAAGGCCACCGGTCTTGCCGATGCCCAGAAGGTGCGCGCCGTCGGTCTGGCGGAAGCCGAGGCCACCGAGAAGAAGGTCGCGGCCTTCGGCGGTCCGGACTATCAGCTGCATTCCCAGGTGCTGATGCGCTTTGCCGAAGCGATCGAAAACGGCAAGTTGCCGCTCGTGCCGCAGATCCAGGTCGGCGGTGCCGGCGGCGAGAAGGGCGGCGCCAACGGCCTGGTGGAAATGATGCTGTCGATGCTGGTCGCCGACCGGCTTGGACGACAGGGTGCCCCGGCTGCGGTGCCGGCGCAGGCCGAATAAGATTGATTGTGGATGGGCCGGTCATGCCGGCCCATTTTTCATCCTGCCTAAAACGCTGGCCGGAAACTCTCCAGAAGAAGCCCAAAAGTGGGGCGCCATTCGAATAGATCGACGCTTCCGTATACACCGGATCGGACGAAGGGATCACCCGCGCTGAACGCCTCGAACTCGGCCAGCGTTTCGACTTCCGCAATTACGACGGCGGGTGAACCCCTACCCTCCATCGGCGGTGCAGACGGGCCGGAAAGCAGGATGCGAATCGCCGCGCCGCGCAGATAGGCCTTGTGTTCCTCCAGCAATCGCGAACGTTCGGCGGCCTTGCCGGGGTCAGATATCGCATAGCGAACAACGATCATTGCCTGCCCTCGACCAGCGTCAGCACGAAATCGAAATCGGAGCGCCAGACCGTCGGACGATCGATACGCTGGAAAGGCGCGACCAGGCTGTTTTTGACACCAAACACCGTATCGGATTCCAGATAGGGATCGTCGCCGACAAAAGTGTGGGTTACGAGCTTCTGATAACCTGGAGCCGTGATCAGATAATGGGTATGGGCGGGACGGTAGGGATGGCGGCCGAGGGAGGCCAACATCTGGCCGACCGGGCCGTCATCCGGGATCGGATAGGAGACCGGTTTGATGCCGACGAAGCTATAGGCGCCATCTGCACCGGTGATGAAAATACCCCGATTGTTCCATTTCGGCTGAATATCCGGCTGCTGGACGTCGTAGAAGCCATCGGCATTATCCGACCATATGTCGATCCGGGCTCCTTCGATCGGATTGCCATCGAGATCCAGCACTCGCCCGATGAAGAGACAAGTCTCGCCCTTGCCGTCGAGCGAGATGTTTTCACCCATCTGCCGGACGGGCGCCCCTTCGACATGGAATGGTCCAAACACCGTATTTTCCGTGGCGCCTGGCGGACGCCGGTTGTTGATCGCATCCACCAGCATTGAGAAACCCAGCGTATCGCTGAGCAGGATAAATTCCTGTCGTTGGTCATGACAGAGATGGCCGGTGCGGGTCAGGAAGCCTATGGCCAGCTCCCATTCCTCCTGGGTCAGGCTGATATCCTTGGCAAAGGCATGCAAATGGTTGACAAGCGACGCCATCACGGCGGCCAGACGTGGATTGATGTCCTGCCCCATCCGCATGTTGACGGATTCCGCGGATTTCTCTTCGCTGAAATATTCAGGCACGCGGCCCTCCTCCTAACGCGTTAACGCGGCCGCGCGCCCTCCCAGGCGCTCTGCAGCAAAGCCCGGATCGCTTTTCCTTCGATCGGGCGCGGGTTCCAGTAGGGATTCCGGGCGGCAAGTTCTGCCGCAAGGTCCAGATCGGCTTCCTTCATACCCAGATCCCGCAGCGCCATCGGGGCACCGATCGAAGCGGCAAAATCATAAAGACCGCTGCCCAGCAAGCCGCCGAAAAGATCGGCAGCGGGCTTGAGCGCATCCAATGCGGCTGCGGCGTTGTAGGCAGCGGAATGGGGCAGAATGACAGCATGGGTTTCTGCATGCGGCAGATCGAAGCTACCGCCCAGCGTATGGCAAAGCTTGTGATGCAGGGCCATTCCAACGGCTCCGAGCACCGTGCCGCACAGCCAAGAGCCGTAAAGCGCTTCGCTTCGGGGTTCGATGTCCCTGGGGGCATTGACGATTTGCGGCAAAGCCTGCTTCAGCGCGCGCAAGCCCTCGAGGGCCATCATCGAAGAAATGGGATTGCGATCCTGCGCATAGAGCCCTTCGACCGCGTGCGCCATGGCATTGAGCCCGCTGCTGACGCTGATGTTGACCGGCAATCCCAAAGTCAATTCGGGGTCGTAGATCACCACTTCCGGCAGGATGCCGGGGCCGCGGACCGTGGTCTTCTGCCCGTTCTCCGTCTGGCCGAGGATCGGTGTTACCTCCGATCCCGCATAGGTCGTCGCCACCACGATCTGGGGTGCGTCGTTGCGGTAGGCGATTGCCTTGCCGAGACCGATCGTCGACCCGCCGCCGATCGCGACCACGCAATCGGCACCGGCCTTCTCGTATGCCGCCATCGCGCGCTCGGTCACATCGATCGGCGTGTGCATGACAGCACCGTCGAATAGTCCCGCCGCAAGCGGGCCGAGGGAAGCGGCGATGCGTTGAGCGTCGGCTTTCTGGTGCGGGGTCGAAAGGATCAGGGCGTGCTTGCCGCCCTGCCCGGCAATCGCATCGGCGAGGCGACTGACCGAGCCGCTCCCGAAGATGACCTGGGCTGCACTGACCGTGTATCTGAAAGGTGCGACCATGTTATCGATCGAGTTTGAACAGGGAAACTGCATTGGTGCGACCGATCTTCAGACGGTCGGCTTCGGAGATGGTGGTGCTGTCGAACCAGTTTGCAGCATGATCGACGTTCTCGAAAGGCCAGTCTGTCGAAAACAGGATTCTGTCCGCGCCGATTTCCAGCATAGCATCGATCAGCGATTGCGTGCGGAAATTGCCCGACGTCGTAATGTAGAAATTCTCGTTGAAATAATCGGCAATCGGGCGTTTGGCCGGGTAGTTCTTTTCCACTTTGACCCACGCATTCCGGTTGTCGATGCGCCACATCATGTACGGCAGTCCCTCTCCCATGTGACCGACGATGATCCGCAAAGCCGGATGCTCGTCAAACAGGCCGGATCCCATCAGGCGCAGCGCATGAACAGCGGTCTCCTGCGCGAACGCCCATGTGGGCCCCATCAGCCAGGAATGGCCAGCATAGATCCGGCTATCCTGCGGCAGCGGGTTGCGCGGGTGCAGATAGAAAGGAACGTTGAGTTTTTCGACTTCGGCCCAGAACGGACGGTATTGCGGCAGGTCGTAATAGAGCGGCGTTGTTCCGTCGCCTTCCTGCGAGAAGCCATTGACCAGTGCGCCGACGAAACCCATCGTCGTCACGCAGCGCTGCAATTCCTGCGCAGCGGCATCCGGATCCTGCAGCGGCAAAGCTGCAAATCCGAGGAAACGGTTCGGGTTTTTAGCGCATTGCTCGGCCAGAAAGTCGTTGGCGCGTCGGGAAATCTCCAGGGCCTTTGCCCTGTCCGGGATCGCCTGCACGGCTGGTGCGTTCAGCGACAGGATCATTTTCTCGATGCCGTGAGCATCCATCAGCCGCAAACGCTTGTCCTGGATATCCAGAAGACGGGCGGACAGTTCCGTCCAGTAGTCGCCCGGCACGAATCCGGCCGAATCCTGCAGCGTCTCGGGAATGGCGAAGTGTTCTTCAAGCGCGATCTTGCCTTGCACGATATGCTCTCTTTCCTGTCTTCAATCGAAATAATGGGGATGGCGGATCAGAATTGTCCCTTGGGCGGAAGACCGAGCAGATGCTGGCCGACCATGGTGCCGACGGCATCCCAGTTCATGGAAATGTGGCGCCCGACGGCATTTGCATCGCGCCATGCCCGCTGCACGGGGTTGGACATCTGGAGGCCGAGGCCGCCGGTCGATGCATTGAGTGCTTCGACAGCCCGAAGCGCTAGGCTGACTGCAAAGGACTGGCTGCGGCGGGCGAGAATCCGATCTTCCGCGGTGATGTCGCCGGTGCCATCCTCGCGTTCCTGGGCCAGTTGCTGCGCCCGGAAAATATCGCGCAGAATGATTTCGCGGGCGGCATCCACGGATGCGGAGGCTTCCGCCACGCGAAGCTGGATCGTCGGAAATTCGGCGATCTTGTTGTTGCCGCCGGCAACCGCACCCCGTGTCACCCTGGTCCCGATGTGGTCGATATAGCTCTCCAACGCGCCCTTCGCCGCGCCAACGGCGGCGCTGCCGAGGCAGAACGGAATTCCCATGAGCAGCGGCATGTTGAAGAGGCCGATACCCTTATGGAAGCGCCCGCCCGGCGTTCTGCCGGAGGTCGCGTCCGGAAAGCTCAGTATGCGATACTGCGGAACGAAGACATCCTTGAGGATCAGGCTTTTTGAGCCGGTGCCGGCGAGGCCGACCACATCCCAGGTCTCGGCAATGGTATAATCGCTGGCGGGAACCAGAAGGAAGGCCGGCATAGGAGGCTCCCCCTCGCCGTTTGGCGGAATGATCGCCGCGCAGAGGGCCCACTGGGCATTTTCGCATCCGCTCGCGAAGGCCCAATCGCCGGATAGACGGAAACCGCCCTCGACGCGTTCAGCCATGCGGACCGGCGCGTAGGAACCGCAGAGCAGTGCATCCGGATTGCTGCCCCACACTTCCTGCTGAACCCTTTCCTCGAACATGGCGAGGAGCCATTGATGCGCGGAAAGGAGGCCGGCAACCCAGCCGGTGGAGGCACAGGCCGACGACAGTTCGATATTTGCATCGACAAGCTCGGCAAACGATCCTTCGTTGCCGCCGAAACGGGCAGGCTTGACGATATCGAAATAGCCGGCGGAGCGTAGCAGATCGATATTGCGCACTGGCACACGGCCGGATTTTTCGGTATCGCGGGCGCCGGCGCGAATTTCGTCCAACACCGGTGCGATGCGATCTGCAAGACATGCGTTCTCGACCCGCGCTGCGGCGGGAAACAGGGCAGCTGTATTGTTCATGGAACGACCTTCAGTTCTGGGATGTGGGAAGCGCGTGCCGTGGCGCGCAATATTTCGAGTTCTCGTACATCAGCGCGATCGTGTCGTCGGAAAGGCGCGTGTCGACCACCTGCCCGATGAAGATCGTGTGCGTTCCATAGGGAACTGCGCCCATGCGACGGCAGACAACCGAGGCATGCGCGGAATCCAGCACCATCATGCCGCGCTCATGGCGAACCCAATCGGCACCCTCGAAGCGGCGCTCTGGCGCAATCTTGCCGCTGAAACCTTCCGATAGGGCGACTTGCCTGTCGGTCAGAATGCTGACTGCAAATTCCGGCACCTCAAGCAGCATGTCATGCAGGTAGGTGCGATTGTTCAGGCAGATGAGGAGAGATGGCGGATCCATCGAAAGTGATGTGACGGCAGTTGCCGTCATGCCATGGTCCGTACCGTTGCGGCAGGCAGAAATGATCGTCACCGTCGCCGGGAAACGGCGCATGGTCGATCGAAACGCGTCGCTGATCGGTGCGGGGGCCGGCACTATGCCGAGAGCAGCAGTGGCAGACATGATTTCCTACCGTGTTTCCTCGCCGTCAAATTATTGCATTTGCAACTGTTGTCAACGCAAATCTAGAAATCAGGCGGGAAAAATGTTTGATCTCCCCCGCCATTGTCGGCGGCTGAAAGCCAATCATGTTGTCATCACGGTCATTTAGGTGCATGTCGGAGAGAACATTCAGCAAGCGCCCCGAATCCCGCCAGCAGACAGAGATATGTACAAACTTACCGATTCCGTTCCGTATCTTCTCAATCGCGCCGGCGTGCGGATAGCCGAGGTGTTCGCGCAGAGAATTGCCGAAGACGATCTCAGCGTGGCGATGTACCGGGTTCTGGCGATGCTCAAGGAGCGCCGGGAAAGCACCCTGGGGGATCTCGCCGACGTCGTCTCTGTCGAGATTTCGACGCTTTCGCGCCTCGTCGGCACGCTGGCCAAGCGCAAGCTGGTGTCGAGAACACGTCCGGAAGACAATGGCCGTATCGTCATCGTCAGGCTGACCCCGCAAGGCGAAGCGCTGACGGAAAGGCTCATGCCGCTTGCCGTGGAGCTTGAACGCACCGCGGTTCAGGGCATGTCGGCCGAGGAGGTCGCAGCCCTGAAGAATGCGCTGCGCCGCATGCACAGCAACCTGCCGGCCATGTCCGCAAAGGGAAAAGTTGCTAGCTGAGAAGTTTGCAGTTGCAAATATTTTATTCGCAAGTATTTTATAGCGTGTCATCGTTGTCTTGACATCGCCCGCTCGCGGGTGAGTCTGGCGCTGGGAGGAACCACGCCGGCAATGATCCAGGAGGATTTGTACATGGATCGGTGCGGACCTGCCGTTGGCAGGAGCGTACTGCCTGTACGCAATGTATGGGGAGGGAAAATTGGCCATACAAGATCTCGCTATTTTCGACGAACGCGTTCGCAGCCCGAATATCATCATCGCCCTTTGTGGTCTGCTGATCCTGTTCGACGGTTATGATCTCATCGTTTACGGCGCAGTCGCACCGGCTCTGCTCGGTGAAGCAAGCTGGGGCCTGACGCCCGGCATGGTCGGACGGGCTGCCTCCATCACCCTGTTCGGCATGCTGCTCGGCGCGCTCGTTGCGGGAACACTCGCCGACAGGATAGGCCGCCGCAAGGTCATCATAGGCAGCTTGCTGAGCTTCTCGGTTATGATGATCGGCAGCGGTCTTGCACCGAACTTTCTCGTTTTCGAGGCAACCCGCTTTTTAGCCGGTCTGGGGCTCGGCGCTCTTTTTCCGACAGTAACTGCGTTGATCATCGAGTTCTCCCCGCCGAAACGCAAGGCGATCGCCTATTCCTTTGCGCTTCTGGGTTATCTGGCCGGCGGCATCATTTCGGGGATGCTCGGAATGTTGCTGATTCAGAAATACGGATGGCGTCCGCTGATGATCATCGGCGGCGCACCGATCCTGCTACTGCCCTTCTTCATCCGCCTCATCCCCGAGTCCCCCGAATGGCTGGCAACGAAGAACCGTCAGCCCGAAGCCAACCAGATCGCCAACCAGTACGGACTGCCCAATCCCGTAGCCAGGCCGGTGGCGGCACGCCAGGTTGGCATCCCGTCACTATTTTCCGAAGGGCGCCTGCTCCCGACCTTGAACGCATGGGGCATCCACTTCTGTTCGCTCCTGCTGACATTCGGCATGGTCAACTGGCTTCCGACCATTATGAACAAGTTGGGCTACGACCTCGGTTCTGCCCTGCTCTTCTCGGTAACGCTCAATCTCGGAGCCGCGGTCGGCCTGCTGATCGGTGCCAGGATTGCTGACCGCGGAAATGTCAAAATCGTTGTGGCAGGTCTGTTTCTTCTCGGCGCCTGCTCGATCTGGTTGCTGACGCAGGTGGATCAGGGCCTCCAGGTTTACGCTCTCGTCGCGCTTGCCGGTACGGGAACGATCGGCACGCAGATCCTCGCCAACATTCTCGTTGGAAACCTCTATCCAGTCGAGATCCGTGGAACGGGCCTTGGCTTCTCGCTCGGCATCGGCCGCATCGGAGGCATGATAGGACCGGCCATCGGCGGCGCGGTTCTTGGGGCGGGCCTCGCTCCGCAGTGGAACTTCTACATCTTCGCTTCTGTCGGAGCCCTTGGATGCGCCCTCGCACTCATGACGTTGCTGTACCGCGAAAAGGCTGATTGATGGCCGGATTGTCGGCGGGTTCGGCATCGGAGCCTGCCGACAATGCTAATGAACCATTCCAGGCGGTTTCGCCCTGTTGGCAAACTGGTGGACGAGCATGATGCCCTGCTCGAGGAGCAGTTCGGCCGCCCGCAGATTGTGCGGCGCGAGCTCGCCCGAAAGTCCGCGGATCGTATTGGCGATGCAGACGGAGTTGGCGACGAAACGGGCATCGCCCTCCCCTTCGGCCTCCTCGGCGGTTGCTTCCAAGGCATCGGCGACGGTGTCGAGCAGGCTCGACCGTTCAACAAGCGTCATGTCGTTCAGGGTTTTCGAAATGCCGTTCATGATTGTCTCCTCGCGCGAGCCCAGGCCGGGCCGCAGCGCCGATTTTCTCGATGTGCGTCAGATGGCTGTGACTGTCAGATGGAGATGCATGTCTTCAGAAGCAACGCATGGCTGCCGCGCGCTTCACGCATGCGTGCAGCAAGACGGGCGGCCCACATAATCATTTCGCGCCGATCATTCCTGATGCTTCAGGAGATCGGCAAGCATCGGCCGCTGCCCTTTCAACAGCTTTGTTCCGGCGTCGGCCAGGGAAAACCAGCCGGCGCGGTCAACCTCGGGAAAGCTCCTGACCCGGCCCGATTTCGGCGGCCATTCCATTTGAAACTCGGCGCTCCGTATCGCATTCACGTCCAATAACGGATCGGCTTCGATCGACCAGGCGACGACGATCTTGCCGCCAGGCTGTCGGTATTCGCCGAGGGGCGTGGCTATGCCGTCGATTGCTACACCCAGCTCTTCGGCCGTCTCCCTCTTCGCCGCGGCGAGTTCATCCTCTTCCGGCTCGACCAATCCCTTCGGGATCGACCAGGCAGCCTCGTCTTTCCCAGCCCAAAAGGGACCGCCCGGATGGACGAGAAGGACTTCGAGGTCCGCGGACAGGCGCCGATAGATGAGAAGTCCGGCGCTACGGATCGCCATCGCGCCGCGCCCTTCCTGCGTTCATCATGAGGCGAGACATTCCTCGCAGATGCCGCAACCGTCATCATCCATCCATTGACACCGGCGCTGGCAACAAAGGCACGCGCGGCCATCGGGCTGTTCTTTGGTGTCTTCCGGAGGAATGATCTCGATCGCCGCATCGAAAAGAGTGTCAGCCACAAGTTCCATGATCTCGTCGCTCCATCAGTCTGTTCGACATGAGATAGGAGCGGCTACCGATGTCGGCAAGTCTCGACGGCAGTAGCGGCAGGGCGTTCCGGCGCAGCCGGGGTTTGGCGATATCAGTTTCTTGCCGGAATCCGGGCGATGACCTTGATCTCGAAGTCGAAGCCGGCGAGCCAGTTGACGCCGAGCGCAGTCCAGTTCGGATAGGGTGCCTTGCTGAAAATCTCCTGCTTGACGGCCAGGATCGTTCCGAACTGATTTTCAGGATCGGTGTGGAAGCTGGTGACATCGACGATATCGTCCAGCGTGCAACCGGCTGCGCCGAGCGTGGACTTTAAGTTTTCGAACGCCAGCCGCACCTGGCGTTCGAAATCCGGTTCAGCTGTTCCGTCCGAACGGCTACCGACCTGTCCTGAGACAAACAGCAGGTCGCCGGATCGGATCGCGGCGGAATAGCCGTGCTTCTCATAAAGATCATGCCTGCCGGCAGGAAAGATTGCTTCGCGTTGGGTCATTCTGATCTCTCTTTCTTGTTGGAAACCACCGATGAGGGCCAGGTGACGCTTCACAAGCTTGCCCTCGATTTGGTATACGGTACGTATGTGAAATAGCCGACATGCGCGCCGCATGTCAAGTCCGTATACGCTTCGTATGTGAAATGAGGGATCGAATGGCGAAAACTCGCAGCGAAACCATGCAGGAAAACCGTGTCAAACTGATCGCAGCCGCGCGAAAGGCCTTTGCGGAAAAAGGCTACTCGGCAGCATCGATGGACGAGCTGACGGCTGACGCCGGCCTGACACGCGGCGCGCTCTACCACAACTTCGGAGATAAACGCGGGTTGCTGGCGGCGGTGGTCGATCAGCTCGACACGGAAATGGCGGCGCGCGCCAAAGAGATTGGGGCGCAAGCGGGCAATGATTGGCAGGGCCTGCTTGCCGAGGGCGCGGCCTATATCGAGATGGCGCTCAATCCGGAAGTCCAACGCATCGTTCTGCTCGACGGACCCGCGGTGTTGGGTGATCCCTCGCAATGGCCCAGCCAGAACAGCTGTCTGCAGGTGACGAAAATCACCGTGGAGCGCCTGATCGCCCAAGGCGTCCTCAAGCCGCTTGATCCGGAAGCGACGGCCCGATTGCTGAGCGGTGCCGCACTCAATGCGGCTCTCTGGATCGCCGCCAGCGATAATCCGCAAAGCGTGCTGCCGAAAGCGGTCGAGGCCTTTCATGCCTTGGCCGCAGGTCTGCTTTTGCAGCGTTTGTGATCGGCTCATGCATGTCGCCGGGAAGTGTGCAGCGGTTCCCGGACATGCGTAAAAACAAAGAGCTAAAGCACCGGCGGACCGTTGCTGCAGCTCAGGGCCCAAGGCTGCCGGCGGCGGCAATGATCTCGGCCGTCGTCGGGAAGACGGAGAGGCTGTTCGGTCCGTCGAGCGCCTCGATTCGTGCCCAGCCAATGGTGCCGTTCGCATTCACGAGGAAGTGCCCGACGAGCTGGGTACCGTGGTTGGCGAAGATCGCATGGTCGGCTTCGGTAAGCTCGAAGCGGTCGTTGGCATTAAGTATCGTGTTGGCTTCCATCGGATGCAGCGGCTCCGGCAGTTCGCCGGTGGGGTTGATGCGGGCTGCCTGGAACTGCGCCATCGTTACCCTATAGGGCCATTCGGGCTGCTCGTGGCTCCCCTCGGGCAGGAATTCGGCATGCGGCACACCGTAGGCCCGATGCGTGCGGCAGTCCGGATCACAGAGAAGCGTGATCGGCGTCGGCCGGTGGCGGATATAGAGGCGCGCACGTTCCACCGGCGTGTTAATCACGGCCACGATCTCCACCCCGGCGGCGCGCAGGGATGGCTCTACGCTGGCAAGCTGTTCCAGCTGACGCCGGCAGAACGGGCAGTGCAGCCCGCGATAGAAGCCGATCAGGAACGGGCGACCGCTCAAATCGGCGAAAGAGACCGTTCCGTCGAAGTTGGCCGTGGCCAGCGCGAATCCGGGCGCGGCTTCTCCAGGTTGCAGCGGGCGTTTCTGGTCACCCATGGAAAAATTCCTTTTTCGTATCGTACAGGAGGACGACCGAAATCAACTATACCACGTGTCGCCAGAAGGCCCAGTGCTCGACTTGGAGACGCTGACTACGGTTCGGCATGCCATTGCCGCACCACATTCAGCGTCGGTCACTCCTTCACCGCCCCGGTCATCGAGGATACGTAGTAATCCACGAAGAACGAGTAGAGGATGACCACCGGCAGCGAGCCGAACAGGGCTCCCGCCATCAGCGCCCCCCATTCGAAGACATCGCCGCGCACCAGTTCGGTCAGCACGCCGACCGGGATGGTTTTATTCTCAGATGACTGAATGAACGTAAGGGCATAGATGAATTCGTTCCAGGAGAGCGTGAAGGCGAAGATCCCGGCTGAGATCAACCCCGGTACGGCAAGCGGCAAAATGATCTTGGTGAGAATCTGCCACCGGTTGGCGCCGTCCACCAGCGCGCTTTCCTCCAGCTCGAAGGGGATCGAGCGGAAATAACCCATCAGCAGCCAGGTGCAGAAGGGAATGAGGAAGGTCGGATAGGTGAAGATCAGCGCCAGCCGCGAGTCGTAGATGCCGAGCTTGAAAACGATGAAGGCAAGCGGAATGAAGAGGATCGACGGCGGCACGAGATAGGCGAGGAAGATCACCAGGCCGACCGAACGCGAGCCGGTGAAGCGGACGCGCTCGATCGCGTAGGCCCCCAACACCGAAGCCACCAGCGAGAGGAAAGTGGAGCAGACCGCCACCAGCATCGTGTTCCAAAGCCAGCCGGGATAGGAGGTTTCGAGGAACAGGTATTTGATGTGGGCAATCGTCGGTCCCACCACCCAGAAGGGGCTGTAATTGGTATAGTCGGTCAACTGTTCGTTGGGCTTCACCGCGGTGATCGCCATCCAGTAGAACGGGAAGAGCAGCACGAAGACGAAGACCGCCATCGGCAGATAGAGCATGACAATCCGCCGCGGCAGGCGGTTCAGATAGCTCATGCCTTCGGCATTGTCGGTCAGGGCCTGATCGGCGGTGTTGGAATGTGTCGACATCGTCATTCTCCTTAGTCCTGTCCGCCCTGCTGCCATTTGCGCCGCTGCAGGCCGAAGAAGCTGAACATGATTGCACCGAGCAGGAAGGGCACCATGGCGACCGCGATGGCCGCGCCCTCGCCCAGCTGGCCGCCGGGAATGCCGCGCTGGAACGACAGCGTCGCCATCAGATGCGTCGCGTTGACCGGGCCGCCCTTGGTCAGCACGTAGATCAGCTGGAAATCGGTAAAGGTGAAAAGCACCGAGAAGGTCATCACCACGGCGATAATCGGCGTCAGCATCGGCAGCGTCACGTAGCGGAAACGCTGCCAGCTGGTGGCGCCGTCGAGCGAGGCTGCTTCCTGCAGAGATGCCGGGATCGTCTGCAGCCCCGCAAGCAGCGAAATCGCCACAAAGGGAATGCCGCGCCAGACATTGGCGACGATGACCGATATGCGCGCATTGATCGGGTCGCCGAGGAAGTTGATCGGCCCGCTGATCAGCCCCAGCTTCATCAGCGACCAGGAAATGATCGAGAACTGCGAATCGTAGATCCACCAGAATGCCAGCGCCGAAAGCACCGTGGGCACCACCCAGGGCAACAGGACGATGGCCCGGAAGAAGGATTTGTAGGGCAGGTGCTGGTTGAGCAGCATCGCCAGCCAGAGGCCGAGCGCGAATTTCAGCACCGAGGCGACGAACGTGTAGAGAATGGTGTTGAAGACCGACAGCCAGAAGACGGAATCCTCCATCAGGAACTGGTAGTTCTCCAGCCCGATGAAGATGCCGTCGCGGCCGATCCTGGTATCGGTGAAGCCGAGCCAGACGCCGAGCCCCAGCGGATAGGTGAGAAAGCAGACAAGGAACACCGCCGCCGGCAGCATGAACAGGAAGCCGAGCACATTGTTGTTCTGCAGGAGCGAAGAGACCGGCCCACGTCCATCCCCCGAATTTGCCATCGACATTGCTTATCTCCAGATCGCGTTTCGGACTCCCGCAGGAGTTTGCGGCATGCCGAAGGCCGGCACGCCGCTTGCTTTCCGCCTCTTGCTCAGACGCGATAATAGCGGTTTGCCCGCCGTTCAGCTTCCTTCATCGCATCTTCCGGCGACATCTGGCCGGTGACGGCGGCCGCATACATGTCGACCAGAACATAGTCGGCCATGGTTGCCGCCGAGGCATAGCCGAGCGGGCCGGCATAGCCGTTCGGACGCAGTTTTTCCGAGGCGCGCGCATAGGGCGCGTGCACCGGATCGGCGGTCCAGATCGGGTTTTTGGCGAACGCCTTAAGTGGCTGGCAGCAATAGGCGCTGGAGCCCTGGATCCAGGCATTCATCTGGTCGGCTTCCATCATGAACTTGATGTAAGCCTTGGCCGCTTCCGGATATTTGCTGTGCTTGAAGAGCAGCAGCGAGCTCGTCTGGCAAAGTTCGACGCTCTTGCCGACGGGGCCGATCGGGAAGTTCGTCGTGCGGATGTCCTTGGCGATCTCGGCGAGCTTCGGGTCGTTCTTGGCGGTGTAGTAGACCGAAACGCCGTTGGCGATCAGCGAGACCTGGCCGGCGAGGAAAGCACGGTTGTTGTTGACGTCCTGCCAGCTTTCCGTGCCCGGGATGAAGGTCGCATAGAGCTCCTTGGCATAGTTGATCGAAGCCAGCGTTTCCGGGCTGTTGATCGTTACCTTGCCGCTTTCGTCGACCATCATGCCGTTATGGCTCCACAGCAGCCAATGGGCATAGTTGTTGCCGTCGCCGACGGCCTTGCCGTGCGGGAAGCCGGCCGGCGTACCTTTTGCCTTCATCGCCTTGCAGAGTTCGAGGAAGCCTGCGGTATCCTTCGGGAATTCGTTGAAACCGGCAGCCTTCACGTGGCTGTCGCGATAGACGACGGCATTGCCGATCGCCGTTAGTGGCATGGCGATGAAGGTGTCGCCGCGCGTGGCATAACCCTTCACACCGTCGTACCAGCCCTCATACTTGTTGCCGAGATAATTGCCGAGTTCCGTGAGATCGACCAGCTTGTCCGGATACTGGTGGGCATCGTCGAACCAGCACATGATGAGATCGGGACCGGAGCCGACATTGGCGGCAACGGCTGCCTTCGGGCGGATGTCTTCCCAGCTTTCCTTGTCGATGCGCACCTCGACGCCGGTCGCCTCGGTGAACTTCTTGGTGTTGGCAAGCCAGGCTTCCTCGTCGCCCTTGACGAAGGGCGTCCAGCGCAGCAGGCGAAGGCTGGCGCCGCTTTCCGGCGTGTAAGTCGGTTCCGCCTGCGCCAGGGAAGGCCGGATGCCGAAGCCGGCAGCACCGGCGACGGCAGCCGAGGCGGCAAGAAAGTCGCGTCTTCTGATTTTCATGAGATTCCTCCTCAAAAGCGGGTACGAATTCCCCGTCCCTCACCTCCCGCTTGGTGAACGACGATCCTCGCATCCCGTAGGGGGATGCTGCCGGCCCGCGGACGGCGAAAGGGGCTCCTCCGCCCCCGCGCCGCCGCCGGACGGCGTCAGTCGGTCAATCTCCGGCCGCTCTCGGCATCGAAGAGATGAACATGCGCCGCGTCGATCGAAACGCGCAGGATTTCGCCTGGCCGGGCGCTGACGCGTTCGCGGAAGACGCAGCTGAGCTCGCTGCCGCCGAGCTTGAGAATGAGATGCGTCTCGTAGCCGGTCGGCTCGATCACCACGATTTCGCCGGGCAGGCCATTGGCGTCGAGCAGGATATATTCCGGGCGAAGCCCGTAGACGAGGTCGCGGCCAATGGCGCCGGCTGGCGGATTGAAGACCGGCAGCGCCGTGCCGTCGGGTGCCATGAAGCGTGCCGGGTTTTCCGGATCGAGCCTGCCCTTGATCATGTTCATCGCCGGCGAGCCGATGAAGCCGCCGACGAAGAGATTGGCCGGCCTGTCGTAGAGCTCGAGCGGCGTGCCGATCTGCTCGACAACGCCATCATGCATGACGACGATCTTGTCGGCCATGGTCATGGCTTCGATCTGATCGTGGGTGACGTAAACAGTGGTGGTTTTCAGCCGCTGGTGCAGTTCTTTGATCTCGGCGCGCATGGCGACACGCAGCTTGGCATCGAGGTTGGACAGCGGCTCGTCGAACAGGAAGACTTCCGGATCGCGCACGATGGCGCGGCCCATGGCGACACGCTGGCGCTGGCCGCCGGAAAGCTGGCGCGGATAGCGGTCGAGCAGCTTGTCGAGGCCGAGGATGCCGGCGGCATATTTCACCCGCTTTTCCGCCTCCGCCTTCGGCGACTTGTTGAGCATGAGCGAGAAGCCCATGTTCTGCTCCACCGTCATATGCGGATAGAGCGCGTAGTTCTGGAACACCATGGCGATATCGCGATCCTTCGGCGGCAGCGTGTTGACCACCCGCCCGCCAATCTTGATCTCGCCGCCGGAAATGTTCTCAAGTCCCGCCAGCATCCGCAGCAATGTGGATTTGCCGCAACCCGACGGGCCGACCAGGATCACGAACTCACCATCGGCGATGTCGATATCCACGCCTTTGATGACCGGAAATGAACCGAATGATTTCCGCACATCCGCGAATTGAACGCCTGCCATACTCACTCCTCCCAGAAATCGAGCGCTACACGCTATGTCTTCGTCTTGTCGTTATCTCTTCATCGGGACGCACCCGGAGCATCTTCGGAGAGGTAGACCTCGATCAGCTCGTCGACGCTGGTCTCGGCGGTGAACCCCAGTTGGGTCGCACGATCGGGCGCAAAGGATTTCGGCCACCCAGCGACGATCCCTTCAATGACCTCGTCGCGGCGGCGGTCGATCAACTCAGCCGCCGCAGGGCCGGCGACACGGCGCAATGCGGCAATCTGGTCGGCAACGGTGGCGGCAACGCCCGGCATGGTGAGCGTGCGCCGCGCACCCAGCGACGATGTGTCGAGCGTGGCGGCGTGGATCAGAAATTTGATGGCGGAACGCGGGCTTGCCAGCCAATGCTTGACCGTATCCTCCACCGGAAGAACCGCCCGCTGGCCGGCGAGCGGTTCCCGCAAAATTCCGGAAAAGAAGCCCGATGCGGCGGCGTTCGGCGCACCGGGCCGGATGACGATGGTCGGCAACCGAATTCCGACGCCGTCGACGAAGCCGCGGCGCGAATAATCGCCGAGCAGAAGTTCCGATATCGCTTTCTGCACGCCGTAGCTGGTGAGCGGCGCCTGGACGTAATCGTCGGGGATCGGATCGGGAAACGGTGTGCCGTAAACCGCAATTGACGAAGTGAAGACGAAGCGGGGAACATAGGCTTGCCGGCTTCCCTCATGACGGATCGCTTCCAGCAGTGCGCGTGTGCCATCGAGATTGACCCGGTAGCCGAGTTCGAAATTGCGCTCGGCCTCGCCGGAAACGATCGCGGCGAGATGGAAGATTACGTCGGCCCGGCGAGCCGCCAAGGCTTCGGCCGCGCCACCTTCCGAAATATCGGCAGCCAGCGCTTCCACCGAGGCAACGACGCCTGATGGCACCGGCGGCGCCGCGATATCCACCAGCGTCATGCGCGTGATCGTTTGAGCGCCGAGGGAACCGCTGCGCGCCAAGCTGGCGGCAAGCTTACGGCCGATCATTCCTCCCGCCCCGATAATGAGAATATGCATCGTGTTCGTCTCCCTGCGGTCTACGAAAAGAGCAGCTTGGTTGTCGTATAAATGCGGGTTTCGTGGATCGCGAAGGCCGCGCATGCGGCGTCCGGATCGTGCGTCTCCAGACCGGCGAGGATTAACCGGTGATCGGCGATGCTCGTGGCGATCGTCCCGGGCTGCGATACGACGCGCCTGCGGTGGCTGAGAAGATAGGAATAGAGATCGGCGGCCATGTCGGCCAGCACCGCATTGCCGCTGGAACGGTAGATGGCGGTGTGAAACTCCCGGTCGCAGATCAAGAAACGCACGGGATCGTCACAGGCGGCTTCCTGTGCCGTGATCGACTTGCGGAGATAATCAAGCGTCGGCGCTTCGACCTTGACCGCGGCAGCCCTGACCACCTGAGCTTCGATCAGCAGTCGCGCCTCATGAACATTGTCGAGACTATAGGCCGCGATGTCGCGGTAGCGCGCCGCCTGGACAGCCAATTCGCCGACGTCCTCCGATGCCACCACGGTGCGCGTTCCCTGCGCGACAGAGAGAATTCCATGTGTGGCGAGGATGAGGATCGCGCCGCGGACGGTCTCGCGGCTGACCGAGAGCGCGGCAGCCAGTTCACGTTCGCCGGGCAGCGGGTCGCCTGATTTGAGGATGCCGGTGGCGATGAAGGTCGCAATTTTCTGGACGACGAAGTCTTTCATCGACTTCTTCGGCGCTCCCCCAAGCGTCGCAACCTCTTCGAGCATCGCTCGAACATCCACTGCCATGCCCCTCTCCCTGAGGTCTGCTGGTCCGGTAAGTGGACCACTAGACCTCATGGCCGGGGGATTGTCAACGCTCGATCTATGCGATCCGCTTCACTGCTATTTGGAGTAGTTTTGCGAAGGGCAATATGGCACGCAGAGAAAATTCATTCGTGATGTTCAAGCCGCCGCGGATGCTTTGCCGAGGCGTTTGATCGCTTGCTCCAGCGGACGCTCGCCATCGCAGTAATCCTCCCAGGCTGGCGATTTCGACAGCAGTGCCGGCACGGTGCGGATGGTGAAGCGTTTCGGGTCGAGATCCGATTTGACCTGGGTCCAGGTCAGCGGCATCGAGACCGTGGCGCCTGGCCGGGCCCGTGGGGACAAGGGTGCCACGGCCGTCGCCATCCGGTCGTTGCGGAGATAGTCGAGGAAGATGCGGCCGTTCCTCAGGCTCTTGGTCATCTTGATCAGATAAAGATCGGGATTGTCGCGCGCCATCTGCTGGCAGACGTCGTGCGCGAAGCTCTTCGCCTCAGCCCAGGAAAGCGGCTTGCGTTTGTTGATTGCAAGCGGCGTGACAACGTGCAGGCCCTTGCCGCCGGTTGTCTTGCAGAAGCTGATCAGGCCCAGTGCGTCGAGACGATCGCGCATTTCGCGGGCGGCGGAAACGACCGTCGAGAACGGCACGTCGGGGCCGGGGTCGAGGTCGAACACCAGCCGGCCCGGCACCTCCGGCTTGTGCGGTTGGCAATTCCAGGGGTGCAATTCGACAGCGCCGATCTGCGCGACAGCAGCCAGACCCTCGACCCTGTCGATCTGCAGGTAGGGCTTTTTGTCGCCGAAGACCTTGACCAGTTCGAGGAGGTTCGAGGTGCCGGGCATTGCATGGCGCTGGAAGAACTGCTCGCCGCCGAGCCCATCGGGCGCACGGATGATCGAACAGGGACGCCCTTCGATATGCGCGATCATCCAGCCGCCGACGGCTTCATAATAGCGCGCCAGCTCTTCCTTGGTCACCGGCCTGCGGTCATTGGCATCCGGCCACAGCGGCTTGTCCGGATTGGAGATCATCACCCCCATCACCTCGGTTTTGGCGCCTTTACGGCGAGCGGGCCTCGCCTTCACCTCCGCCTCCGCCGCCGGCTCCGGTACCTCGGTCTCAGCGGGGTTGGCCGGCCGTTCGGCCTTGACCTCTCTGGCCGGCTTGTCCTCCCGCAGGCCCTTGAAGGCCGCCTGGCGGACGATGCCGTCGGCGGTCCAGCCTGCGAACTCGATTTCCGCCACCAGCTTGGGCTTCAGCCAGGTGACCTCGGCCTCCTTCTTTGGAGCACCGATGCCGGTGAAGGGCGATTTTGCCGCCTCGAGCGCCTGAAGTTTCGGCAGCAGCGTTTCCACTTTCTTCGCGCCATATCCGGTGCCGACGCGGCCGACATAGACGAAGTGGTCGCCGCGGTAGACGCCGACCAGCAGGGAGCGGAATTTGCCGTTGGTCTTGGCATAGGCGCCGATCACCACTTCGTGGCCGGCGCGGCATTTCGACTTGGCCCAGCTGTCGGCGCGGCCGGATTGATAGGGAGCATCGACCTGTTTGGAGACGATGCCTTCCAGTGAGAGCTTGCAGGCGGAGCGAAGGACCGCGTCGCCGCCGGTCTCGAAATGCTCGACGAAACGGAGCCGAGGGTCATCACCGGCATCCGCCAGCAAGCTTTGAAGCCGGGCCTTGCGCTCCACGACCGGCAACGACCGCAAGTCCTCGCCACCCTCGTAAAGAAGATCGAAGGCGAAATAGACGAGATCGCCGGTCCTGCCTTCCGAAATGGCGGCCTGCAGGGCTGCGAAATCCGGTGCGCCATGGTCGTCGAGAGCACAGATCTCGCCGTCGATAATGGCGTCGGGTAGTGCCGATGCCGCCTCGGCGATCTCCGGATATTTACCGGTCCAGTCGAGCCCCTTCCGCGTCTTCAGCGTCACCTCGCCCTCGAGCGTCCGCATCTGGATCCGGTAGCCATCGAATTTGATCTCGTGAATCCAGCCCTCGCCGGCCGGCGGCCGCTCCAGGGTCTGGCAAAGCTGCGGCGCGATGAAATCCGGGAGGTCGACCCTTGCCGCTTTCGGCTTCCTGCCGGCTCGGCCCGTCTCTTTCCTCTCTTCGGCGGCCAGCCCGTGGTTGCTGTCCCAGACGGCATCGGCCTTGATATCGCCGCCTTTCATCATGAACGGCTTCGGCTTGCGGCCCTTGCCGGCGGCAATCGCCTCCATCGTCCGGCCGGAGGCAACCGAGGTATCGTTGTCCTCCAGGATCGCTTCGCCATTTTCGTCGACCGAGAACGCGTCGTGATGTTTGATCAGCAGCCAGTTGGTCCGTTTGCCGCCGTCGCGATCATTGCGCATGCGCACCAGCACGAAGCTGCCGTGCAGCCGTTCGCCTTCCAGCGTGAACTTGAAGTCGCCCTTGGCAAGCGCCTGCTCCGGGCTCTTCTTTCCCTCGGGCTCCCAATAGCCGCGGTCCCACAACATCACCGTGCCGCCGCCATACTGGCCTTTCGGGATCGTGCCTTCGAAGTCGCCATAATCGAGCGGGTGATCTTCCACCTCGACGGCCAGCCGCTTGTCGTGCGGATCGAGCGACGGGCCTTTGGTGACCGCCCAGGATTTGAAGACGCCGTCGAGTTCGAGCCGCAGGTCGTAATGCAGTCGGGTGGCGTCGTGTTTCTGGATGACGAAGCGACGGCGATTGCTGCGCGCGATCTGCTTGTCGCCGCTCGGCTCCGCCGTCTTTTGAAAATCGCGCTTCGAGCGATATGTCGACAGGTTGTCACTGGCCATGGTCGTTTCCGAATCAACATCCAAGCATGGAATGCCGGCCGGCGGCTGGAAGTTCCATGATGGCCTCCTCCCGCTGAAACATGGGAACAAGTGCGTCTCTGCCAAGCCTCGCCTGCCGGCTTTTCATGCCCATCCGATTGTCGGCGGCAGCAAGCGGCGAGGATCGATGAGAAATTCTCTGGCTCGTCGCATCATTCTCTTGCGTCAAACGTTAATTGCTACCACAGGGATGCAAACATGCGCGTTGATCAATGGCTTTCTCTTCTCGTCATCGCGCTCATGATGGGCGCCTTCGTCTGGGGGCGTTATCGATACGACGTGGTCGCAGTGAGTTCCCTGCTTGTGGCAATCACCGTCGGCATCGTCCCTGCCAAAACCGCCTTTTCCGGTTTTGCCGATGACATCGTCATCATTGTCGGCAGCGCACTGATCGTCAGTGCGGCGATCTCCAGATCGGGGATCATGGATCTCGCATTGCGCCGATTCTCTCCGGAAAGGCGCGGGCCGCGGATGCAACTGATCATCTTGGTTGCCATCGTCGCGGCCCTGTCGGCTTTCGTTAAAAACATCGGCGCGCTGGCGATCATGATTCCGGTTGCCGTGCAGATGGCCCGGAAATCGCGCGTGTCACCGTCGATGTTCCTGATGCCGATGTCTTTCGCCTCTCTGCTCGGCGGGCTGATGACGCAGATCGGCACATCGCCGAATATCATCGTTTCCCGGGTGCGCGAGGAGATCACCGGGCAGCCGTTCACGATGTTCGACTATACGCCTGTCGGCTTGGCGCTCTCGGTCGCCGGCGTTGTCTTTCTGGGGCTGTTCTACAAGCTGCTTCCCGAACGATCGCGGGTAGAAACGTCGATGGACGAGGCGGTGGCGATCAAGAACTACACGACCGAAGCCAAGGTCACCACGCCATCGGCGGCGATCGGCCGGTCCGTCAGCTGGCTGCAGAAACCGGCCGGCGGTGATGCCATGGTGACCGCGATTATCGGCGGCAGCGGCCAAAGACGAACGCCGCTTCCCGACACCGTTCTCAAGGATGGCGACCTTCTGATCATCGAGGGCGAGCAGAGCGCCCTCGACAAGATCGTCAGCGAAGCCAAGCTGCAACTGTCCGATCGTAAACACGAGCCCGAGATCCGCCGGGACATCAGCTCCGTCGAAGCCATCGTCGGCGAACATTCGCGCTTGATCGGCGTCAGCGCAAAAGACGTCGCTCTCTTCCACAATACCGGCCTCAACCTTCTTGCCGTCAGCCGCCGGGACAGGCGCTTCACCGAGCGTCTCGGCGAGATCAAGATCCGCAACGGCGACGTCGTGGTCTTGCAGGGCGACTTGCAGAAACTGCCGGATCTTTTACGCGAATGGGGATGTTTGCCGCTGGTCGAACGGGATCTGAAGCTCGGCAATGCCCGCAACGGCATGATCCCGGTCATTATCCTGCTGGCGACGATGGCGGCGACGGCCTTCGGCGGCATTCCCGTCGCGACGGCATTTTTTGCCGCCGCCTTTCTGATGGTGGTCACCGGATCGGTTCCCTTGCGCGAAGTCTATCATCATCTCGATGCGCCGATTCTGATCATGCTGGCTGCTCTGATCCCGATCAGCGACTCGCTGAGAACCACGGGAACCACCGACATCATCGCGGATCTCCTGTCGCGCACCGCCGAAATGCTTCCGCCCTTCGGCGCTCTGGCTCTCATCCTGGTGGCGGCCATGGCCGTGACGCCGTTTTTGAACAACGCGGCGACCGTTCTGGTCATGGCGCCGATCGCCGCGACCTTTGCCGCCAAGCTGGGCTTCCGGCCCGATGCGTTTCTGATGGCGGTGGCAATCGGCGCCGGCTGTGATTTCCTCACCCCGATCGGCCACCAGTGCAACACGCTGGTCATGGGCCCGGGCGGATATCGATTTGGCGACTATGCGCGATTGGGCCTGCCGCTTTCGCTGATTGTCGTGCTCGTCAGTGTGCCAGCGCTGCTGGCAGTCTGGCCGATCTGACTTAAGCCATTCTTCGTTCGAGATGCCAGATCTTGGCGACGATCCGCCAGCTATCCGTGCCTTTCACAAAACACAGATGATCGATGAAAATATTCTCGTGAATGCGCAAACGGACTTTGATGGTAGCGGAAGCATCCGAGAGCCAGTCGATCAGGATAATTTCGTCTTGACGCGGCTGCGAACGGCTGGAAGGCGAAATTCGCTTGGCGATGACCTCGCGGTAGGCTGCGATTGGATCAACGACAATTGCGCCTTCGTCAGCATCAAACAGGCTGCAGGCCGGATGGAAAACCCTGTCGAACAGCTCCAGGTCGCAGGCATAAAGGGCATCGAAATAGGTCTGGATGGCACTTAGCAATTCTGTATCCCGTGACATGGTCTCTCCTATGACAAACACTTGACGAGATCGCATGGCCGGCAGCCGCGTTGCCAGTGGCGGAATTGCCAGATAGCATGGCATTCATGCCAAATTTCAGACATACGCCATCTCAAGAACCAAACAGACGCGTCGTCAGCCTCGTCTATGACGGCCTGTGCACCTTCGAGTTTGGGATCACTGCCGAAATTTTCGGTCTCTCGCGGCCTGAGGCTGGGCCGAACTGGTATCGATTCGAGTCCGTCGCCCTCGAAGACAAATCCCTTCGCGCCTGCGGTGGTCTGATGGTCGCCGCGACCGGTTCGGCAGAGGATTTGCACCAGGCCGGAACGGTGATCGTCCCGGGGTGGCGCGGCGCCGAGGCGCCCGTACCGCAGCGAATCTGCGACGAACTTGTCCTTGCGCATAAGAGAGGTGCCCGCATCGTGTCGATATGCGGCGGCGCTTTCGTCCTCGCGGCGGCGGGCCTTCTGGATGGCCGCAGGGCGACAACCCACTGGCAATTTGCGAAAACCTTGGCCGAGCGTCATCCGGCAATCGAAGTCGAGGCGGATCGCCTCTACATCGACGACGGAGACATCCTGACCTCGGCGGGCAGCTCAGCGGGCATTGACCTATGCCTGCATATCGTGCGCTCCGATTTCGGAGCGAGGATTGCAAACTCGGTCGCACGCCGGCTGGTCATGTACAGCCATCGGCAGGGCGGCCAAGCCCAGTTCGTCGAACAACCGATTCCGGCCGAATACGAAGCGCACCGCTTGTCGTCCTTGTTGGATCATGTCCGGGCCGACCTCGCAGCGTCGCATAGCATAGCGTCGCTTGCCGGCAAGGCAGGAATGAGCCTACGCACTTTCCAACGCCGTTTTCGCTCCCTGACCGGATTGCCGCCATTGAAGTGGATATTGAAGGAGCGCCTCGAATGTTCGCGCATGTTGCTCGAAACCAGCAATGCGCCGCTAGACGGGATCGCTCTTGCGACTGGCTTGGGCAGTGCCGAGAATCTCCGATTGCAGTTCGTTCAAACCTATGGCGTCAGTCCGCTGAATTACCGGAAGCAGTTCGCGACGCCTGGAATGCGACTGATCGCAGGAAGTGGCGGATGATCATCGCGACGGCGACACCGATGCGAAGTCCGCGGGCCTTTTCCCCGCGCAAGGCAAGTCAGGCTGCGCCGGCGGCGCAGCCTGACAGCTTTACTTCCACTGCGTCCCGTCGCCGGCAGCGCAGCCATAGGGTGGCAGCGAGCTGGCAAAGGTGCTCCTCAGCTTGGCGCAGCCCCAGCTGTTGATCGGACCGGGCATAAAATTGTTGAGGGTGATGCCGATTTCATCATAGGGGCTGTCGGTGTTGGAGACATAGCGATACCAACGGAAACCGGTAAAAACGACGACGGCAAGAGCGATCGTCAGCAGCAGGCGGATCAATTTTTTCACGATATTTCCTTTACATGCAAACGGTGCCGTTTAGCACTGCGATGCGGATGCGGAAAGCTCCAGCCAGATGCAAGACGCGGGCCGTGGCGACAATCGAAAATTTTGGGCGCAATCAATTGTTTGACGGGATCTGCAATGACCATAGAAGCAGGACGTAATTCGCATCCCATTCACTTCATCGGCGCTTTTGCCACGGGCGGGCTCCTCACCTTCATGGTCCATCTGAACGGGGAATTGGCACGTTACGGCAACCCCCTGTTCTCATCCTGGACCGCTCACGGCACAGGCATGATCGCCGCCGTCATTCTGCTTTTGGCGATGTACCGCCGGCATACGCCGGGGAAGACTGCCAGAGCGCCCTTGTGGGCCTATCTCGGCGGGGTGTCCGGCGCCGCAACCGTCATTTTGACCTCGACCGCGGTCAACTCGCCGCTCGGGCTCTCCGGTACCCTGGCTCTGGGCCTGGCAGGCCAGGTCGCCTTCAGCCTGGCGGCCGACCGGTGGGGACTGTTCGGTCTGCCGAAGCGGCGCCCGGATCTCCGCGACATCGCCGCGCTCGGCCTGGTCGTCACCGGCGGCGCACTCATCATCCTCTTTGGGCGAGGTGGGGCGTGACGCTGTTCATTCTTCTCGCTTGCCTGGGCGGCGTGCTCGTCGGCCTCAGCCGTCAGCTCAATGGGCGGTTGAGCATATCGACCACGCCGCTGATCGCATCCTTCTGGAATCATGCGGTCGGCTTTGCCGTCCTCACCTGCCTTGGTCTTGGTGTCGGAGGCCTGCTGCCTGCAGGTGCTGCCGAGGCGCCCTGGTATATCTATCTGGGCGGTCCGATCGGCGTCGTTTTCGTGGCGGCGGGCAGTTGGGCGATTGCGCGCATAGGCGCCGTCAATACGGCGCTGCTGATCATCGGCGGCCAGATGGTAACCGGGGTGGCGTTGGATTATGTCAGCGACGTTCCGACGTCATTCTGGGCGAACGCGACCGGAATTATTCTCATCGTCGGCGGAATGATGGTCAGCCGGAGACGACGCAAGGCCGGCGGCTCGCGATAATCGACGCCGTGCATGTCGAACAGCACAAAAGTATCGGCTCGTTCATTCGTCCAAGGTGGAGAGAGCATCCTGCAGTCTGAGCGCCGCAAGCGCCTTCGTCGCCTCATCGGAAGACCATCCGGCTTCCAGTGCCGCAGCCAGCACCAGCGATTCGGTTTGAAGCTCGAGTTTCTCGTAAAGCGGCTCGATGGCTTCGCGCGCAGTTACGAGGTGCTGGTCAGGCGGCGTGATGGGTGTCGCGGCAACCGTAGGCATGAAATGCTCCTCCTTTGAACGCTAAGGTTCGAAACCAATGACGGACATGCTTGTTCCGTTCAGATCGCCTTGGGCCCTGGAAAAAATACAATGAGAGCCACGTATCCTTGTCGCCCGACCTTGGTCCTTCGTGGGGCCGTCTTTGGTGTCGGAGCAATCTTTCGCTCGAAAAAACCGGCGCGAAAAATGATGATACCACAGATGACGAAATTTCCTCCACCTTAGAAATGCACGAATGATGATTGCCGGCGGAATCTTCCTGTGGTCGCCGACAGTGCCCTGCTTGGTGACCGCTGCGTTCGGATTGAGCAGAAACGCAACGGGGGTAATTGGGGGCTTGACCTCACCGGGCCGGCCGCAGACGGGCGGGCGGAAATGCTCTTCCCGCCCGCACATCCGTTCAAGCCACGGCCTTCTCAGGCGAGGTATTTCGTAAACCAGTCGACCGTTCGCTGCCAGGCGAGCTTGGCGGCCGCTTCGTCGTAGCGCGGCGTCGAATCATTGTGGAAGCCGTGATTGACGTCGGGATAGACATAGGCCTCGTAGGTTTTTCCGGACGATTTCAGTGCGGCCTCATAGGCCGGCCAGCCTTCGTTGATGCCCTTGTCCAGCCCGGCATAATGGAGAAGCAAGGGCGCCTTGATCTTCGGCACATCCTCGGCGCGCGGCTGCCTGCCGTAGAAAGGCACGGCGGCGGCAAGTTCGGGATAGGCGACTGCCGCGGCATTGGCGACGCCGCCGCCGTAGCAGAAGCCGGTGATGCCGACCTTGCCTGTGGTGAGGTCGCTCTTCATCAGAAACTCGACGGCCGCGAAGAAGTCGTTCATCAGCTTCTCCGGGTCGACCTTCTGCTGCAGCTCCTTGCCTTTTTCGTCATTGCCCGGGTAACCGCCGACCGAGGTCAGGCCATCCGGCGCCAGTGCGATGAAACCCGCCTTCGCCACGCGCCGCGCCACATCCTCGATATAGGGGTTGAGCCCCCTGTTCTCGTGAACGACGACGACCGCCCCGACCTTGCCGGCGGCTTTGGCGGGGCGGACGAGATAGGCGCGGACGTCGCCATTTCCTTTCGGCGAGGGATAGGTGATGTATTCGGCTGATATGTCGGGATCGGTGAATTCGACCTGGGTCGCCAGCGCATAATCGGGGCTGAGCGAGGCCAGTATGGCGGCTGCCGTCACGCCGCCGACGGCGAATTTGCCGGCCCGGTCGAGAAACTCGCGCTTGGTGATCCTCCCGTGCGCGTAATAATCATAGAGTTCGAGAAGTTCCTGCGGGAAATCCTTGGCTGTCATGCGGGTCATGATGGCTCCTCCTGGCCTCGGGTTCTCGCATCATCCTACACACGTAAACTCGCGGTTCTTTTCAACATTTCGCGAGATTAACGTGAGGCCCGAATTCGCCTCCCACCTCAGGCGCGTGTCAGCACTTTCATCCTGCAATCGACGTCCGGCCGCTCGCGGCGCGCAATCGGCAGCCGCCTACCGATCTATGAAAATTAATTTCATACTCCTGCCGCGAGGCCCGTTTTCTATTGACGCCCCTCGTTTTTTGTCCCAACTTAAAGAAAATAAATTACCTAATTTGGGAACTTGATCGGCATGAAAGTGGGAATCATCGGGCTCGGATTCCGGCTCGGCTATCTCGGCTATGTCTTTAAAGCGATCGATAGCAGCTTCGACATTGTCGGCTATGTGGATCCGGAACCTGCCGGGCTTCCCGGATTGACGGAAAAGGGAATTTCGGTCGGCAAGGCCTATGGGTCGCCGGAGGAACTGCTTGCCTCCGAAAAGCTCGATCTCTTGATGATCGGCTCCCCCAATCACCTGCATCTCGACCATATCAGGCTCGGACTGCAAGCTGGTCTCAAGGTCTTCTGCGAAAAGCCGATCGTCACGACCATTGCAGAAAGCATCGAGCTTGCGCATCTGATGGCGAAGTTCGGCCATGAGCGGCTGATGGTCGGTCTGGTGCTGCGTTATTCCCCTCTTTACAAGGATCTGCGCGCCGTCCAGGCCGAGGGCAAGCTCGGTCAGATCGTCTCAATCGAGGCTTCCGAACATATCGAGCCCTATCACGGCGCCTTCTTCATGCGCGACTGGCGCCGTTACGAGCGTTATTCCGGCAGTTTCATGCTGGAGAAATGCTGCCACGACCTCGACCTTTATAATGGCGTCGTCGGCGCGCGGCCCGAGCGTGTCGCCAGTTTCGGTGGCCGCAAGAGCTTCACTCCGGCCAACGACCCGGCGCGCGAAGGCATCAACGATCTCGAGATGTTCCATCGCAAGCCGAGTGGATGGATGGGATCGGACAAGGTCTTCGACAGCGATGCCGATATCATCGATTATCAGGTAGCGATCGTCGAATATGAAAATGGCGTCGGCATGAACTTCCACACCAATCTGAACGTGCCCGACCAGTTCCGCCGTTTCGCCATCATGGGCTCGCGCGGCATGGCCGAAGGCGATTTCGTGCGCGGCTATCTCGACGTGCACGAGCAGCTGACCGGCAACAAGGTGGTCGAAAACAAATACGCCGCCACCGAACTCTCCCAGCATTACGGCGCCGACGAACAGATGGCGAGCGACCTGCTGGAAAGCGTGCGCACCGGGCTCGAACTTCCGGTTTCCACGCTGAATGCGCTCGAAGCCGGCATTCTGGCGCTGGCTATGGACGAAGCGAGGATGAAGAAGACGGTCGTCGACCTCAGACCCATCTGGGACCGCTTCGACGAAGCCCTTCACGCAAGAGCGGCTTGAGGAGGGCGGCAGGATGAGTGTTCAACGAGGCACGGTCATCTTTGCCTGGATCCTTCTCCTTCCGGCCGTCCTCTATGTTCTCGCCATCGTCGCCTATCCCCTTGTCGATACCTTCATTCTTTCCTTCACCGACGCATCGCTGAAGAAGACCACCAACTGGGTCGGTTGGGTCAATTACCAGAAGATCTTCAACGCCACCTTTGCGGAGGTCATCTTCCGCACCTTCATCTGGACCTTCTTCTCCGTCGCCCTGAAAATGGTGATCGGCACTTTCGGCGCGACCATGCTGAATGCCGCCGTGCCCGGCCGCTCGCTGTTCCGGCTTTTGACCATGCCGCCATGGATCGTGCCGATGGCGATCGGCATCTTCATGTGGGGCTGGATGTATAATGGCCAGTTCGGGATGATATCGGGCGTCTTGCAGCGCTTCGGCCTTGTCGACGGTCCGGTCGCCTTTCTTGCCTATGGCAGCACCGCCTTCTGGGCAACTGTAATCACCGATGTATGGATCGGCGTGCCCCTGGTGACGATCTACTTCCTGGCGGCGATCCAATCCATTCCCAAGGATCTCTACGAGGCCGCCTGGACCGACGGCGCCGGCCGCTGGTACCGCTTCCGCCGCATCACCCTGCCGCTGATGGTGCCCGCCATCATCACCATGTCGATGCTGTCGCTGATCGCCACCTTCAACTCGTTCGACATCATCTGGATCCTGACGCAGGGTGGGCCGAGCGGCGAGACGACGACGATGATCATCGATACCTATCAGACGGCGATCGGCTCGAAGAAATACGGCGAAGGGGCGGCGCGCGCCGTTCTGATCTGCATCTTCCTGTCGCTCTTCTGCTTTGCCTATTTCCGCGTCACCCGCCGCCTCAACCCGGAGAAACGCGCATGAGCAGCCCCGCCATGATCGACCGTTACCGCTGGTGGGAAATCATCCTGATCTATTGCGGCATCGCTGTGTTTCTGTTCTTCGTGCTGGCGCCCTTCTTCGAAGGCTTCATGGTATCACTGAAGCCGCTCAGCCAGCTCTTCTCTTCACCCTACCGCTTCTGGCCGGAAAACGGCTCGTTCGAGGCCTACCGGACGATGTGGGTCAGCGTTCCGGGTTTCGGACGCTATATCTTCAACTCGTTCTTCATCTCGATCATCGTTACGCTGATCGTGCTCTGCCTGGTCATTCCGGCGGCCTATGCCTTCGCGAAGTTCGAATTCAAGGGCATGGGGATCCTGCTCGGCGCCTTCCTGACGGTGAACATGTTCTCCGGCGCCGTGCTGCTCATCCCGCTCTTCCGGCTGATGCGCAGCATGGGGGTGCTCAACACCTATCTCGCCATGATCGTGCCGGGCGTCGCCTTCCTGATCCCATCGGCGATCTGGCTGCTGCGCACCTATATGATCCGTATTCCGCAGGAACTCAACGAAGCGGCCTACATGGATGGCGCCAGCCACTTCTATACGCTGCGCCGCGTCATCCTGCCCATTGCGATGCCGGGGATCATCGTCGTCGCCATTACCACCTTCATCGGCGCTTACGCCCAGCAATTCATCTTCGCGCTGACCTTCAACTCGAAGACCGAATACATGCCCCTGCCGGTGGGTCTCTTTGCTTACTTCGGTAAGCAGGAGGTCATCTGGAACGAACTGATGGCGGCTTCCTTCGTCGGCATCGCGCCGGCGATGGTCGTCATCTTCTTCCTTCAGCGCTACCTTGTCGGCGGGCTGACCGCCGGTGCGGTGAAACAATAAGAGCAAAAAACGAGTGAACAGCTAACACAAGAACGGGAGTCACGACGTGAGCATAACAATCAAGACAGGCCTTATGGCGCTCGCCTTGCTCGGTTCGACGGCATTGACCGCGGTCACTGCCCAGGCGGCCGACAAGGAAATCAGCTGGATCTATTGCGGCGATACGATCGACCCGGTCCACACCAAATACATCAAGCAGTGGGAAGAAAAGAATACGGGCTGGAAGATCACCCCCGAGGTCGTCGGCTGGGCGCAGTGCCAGGACAAGGCGACGACGCTGGCCGCCGCCGGCACGCCGGTCGCCATGGCCTATGTCGGCTCGCGCACGCTGAAGGAATTCGCGCAGAACGACCTCATCGTCCCGGTGCCGATGACCGATGACGAGAAGAAGGCCTACTACCCCCATATCGTCGATACGGTAACCTTCGAGGGTAACCAGTGGGGCGTTCCGATCGCCTTCTCCACCAAGGCGCTTTACTGGAACAAGGATCTCTTCAAGCAGGCCGGCCTTGACCCTGAGAAGCCGCCGAAGACCTGGGCCGAAGAAATCGAGATGGCAAAGACCATCAAGGAAAAGACCGGCATTCCGGGCTTCGGTCTTTCCGCCAAGACCTTCGACAACACGATGCACCAGTTCATGCATTGGGTTTACACCAACAACGGTGCGGTGACGGATGCCGAAGGCAAGGTCACGCTCGACAGCCCGCAGATTCTTGCCGCGCTGAAGGCCTATAAGGACATCGTCCCCTACTCCGAGGAAGGCCCGACGGCCTATGAGCAGAACGAAGTCCGCGCCATCTTCCTCGACGGCAAGGTGGCGATGATCCAGGCAGGCTCGGGTGCCGCCGACCGCCTGAAGAAGACGCAGATCAGCTGGGGCATCACGACGCTGCCGCTCGGCCCCGACGCCAAGGGTCCGGGCACGCTCTTGATCACCGACAGCCTGGCGGTCTTCAAGGGCTCGGGCGTCGAGGACAAGGCGACCGAATTTGCCAAGTTCATCACCTCTCCGGATGTCCAGTCGGAATACGAGCTGCAGGGCGGCGCCGGGCTCACCCCGTTGCGTCCTTCGGCCAAGGTCGACGAGTTCGTCGCCAAGGATCCCTATTGGAAGCCGCTCATCGACGGCATCAGCTATGGTGGCCCGGAACCGCTCTTCACTGACTATAAGGGCTTCCAGAACTCGATGATTGAGATGATCCAGTCGGTGGTGACGGGTAAGGCCGAACCGGAAGCCGCGCTGAAGAAGGCTGCCGGCGAAATCGAAGCCTTCAAGTAACCCCCTTGAGGCTTCTTGGGGTCGCGGCGGGATGGCCGCGGCCCCTCCCCTTATGACGATCGAATGTGCGACGAAGGCCGCCGGCGGAGACAGATTTTTGGGACAGCTCCTTCTCAACAAAGTTCAGAAATTCTACGGCGACTACGAAGTTCTGAAGGGCGTGCAGCTCGAGGTGAAGAATGGCGAGTTCGTCGTCTTCGTCGGCCCGTCTGGCTGCGGCAAGTCCACCCTGCTGCGGATGATCGCCGGTCTTGACGCGACGACGGCGGGTGACATCGTCATCAACGGCATCAGGGTCAACGACCTGCCTCCGGTCAAGCGCGGCATCGCCATGGTGTTCCAGTCCTATGCGCTCTATCCGCATATGTCGGTGTTCGAAAACATCGCCTTCCCGCTTCGGGTCGAGAAGATGGAAGAGTCAAAGCTCAAGGCCAAGGTGGAAAATGCCGCGCGCATCCTTCACTTGGAACAGCGGCTGCAGCAGAAACCCGGCATGCTGTCCGGCGGCCAGCGCCAGCGCGTCGCGATCGGCCGCGCCATCGTGCGCGAACCAAAGATTTTTCTGTTCGACGAGCCGCTCTCCAATCTCGACGCCGCACTTCGCGCCGATATGCGCATCGAGCTTGCCAAGCTGCACAGGGCGTTGAAGGCGACGATGATCTATGTGACGCACGACCAGGTCGAAGCGATGACCATGGCCGACCGTATCGTCGTGCTCGACGCCGGCAATATCTCCCAGACGGGCGCGCCATTGGAGCTTTATCATAAGCCCGCCAACCAGTTCGTCGCCGGCTTCATAGGCAATCCGAAAATGAATTTTCTGCCCGTGACCTGCAAGGCCGTCGGCGCTCATGGCGTCGAGGTGGATTATAACGGCCAGACCGCCATTCTGCCGGTGACCCCGCGCGACGGCATATCAGGCAAGACCCTGACGCTCGGCATCCGCCCGGAGCATATCCAGCTCAACGGCGGCGATATCGTCTTCACCGTGACCCCGACCGTCATCGAACGCCTCGGCGCCAATACCGTCGCCTACGCATCCCTCAACGGCGAGGCCGAAAATTTCTGCGCCATGCTGCCCGGCAGCGTCGGCATCCGCGCCGACGCGCCTGTATCAACCGGCATCAATGCTGCGGATTGCCATCTCTTCGACGAGGCGGGGATTGCCTTCGAGCGGCGGGTGGAACTGACGGAGATCGATATGAACGTGATTAATCCGACGGCGGCTTGAGCTGACTGCTGTATATCCAACACTTAGGCTGACATGCCCCCCAAGTGCGGAGATCCGCTTTCGGCCCTCAGCGGACATGTGGCGCGAGTTCGAACAAATAGTTGAGTTGTTTTGCTCCGTCCCAGTCCGGCGGCATACGCGACCGGATGCCGGACCACACTGGCACTCCATTCCAGGCACTCCGATATCTTCTCAGTGACTCCCGTATGTCTGGGCGTGCCTCGCCGCTGGCGGCAGGGTCATCATCGAACCCTGGCTCCCACAGGCAACAAGCGCAAATGGTGGAACCAATGAGCCCACCAACTGCGTCGTACGCCGGCCCCGACGTGTATTCTGGGAATCCGCAGGCCGGGCACAGATAATGCCCACTCGGGTCCACAATGTTGAAGTGTCTCGCGCCAGCCATCCACGAAACCTAGCTCTTATTTCGATATGTGTGCACGATGACCGCTGTTGGCGCGAAGCGGAAGACCTCAGTCGGCCCAATGGCGGACGTCGATCACGCCTGTGACCAAACCACTACCTTCGCCGCCTGGATTAAGAAAAAGACGAGCGCTAGAGTAATTCCAGAAGGACCTAAAAGCTCGCGGAGCCCATGTCTTTTCGTCTTTCGCACCCTCATCTTGAGCACAATCAGAAGTATGAAGCATACCGAAATGTCGGCAACCTGAAGTAACGTCTGACTGTCATCTGTCATGCAGTCCTGCTCACCCTCAACGCGTCCGCACGATCAAGATACTCATAAAAACAATGACCGCAATTGGCGCGAAGCGGAAGATGTCAACCTGCCCGAAGCGATCATGGGGCAATCGTGAGATCAGGTTGGGTGAGAGGACTCGTTGAAAGCTTGCGTTAAACCTCGTCCCCCGTTTGACAGCAGCTTTTTCTTATAGCCCATGCTCTGCATAGGTGGACAGTCAAGGACAGCTTGGACGAAAACTGCGGGCGGGCTGTACCAATGCGTGGCGATGTAGTGAGCGACGCCCACTGGGGCAACATAAATGCAGCCTCGGCCAGGGACGTACAGTTGACCTTTGAAAGGTACGCCATCATATTGGCAAAGATCGCAATGATGAAATCCGGCGGTTGCAAAAGGTTGCCAAGGGTTTCGGCACAGCTCGGTCAGCTTCTCGTAGAAGTTCGGTGCAACCTTTCCCGTCGCATAGTTCATATCTCGATTAAGCCAACCGATGCCGAGCAATACCGTGTCATCGCTCGGGGTGGCCAGGCGCTTAAGGTCGCGAAAATTTACCATTCTGCTTAGTTCCCTCGGAGTGTCTTCGCAATTATTGTTCGCGATCAATGCGAAGCGTGCCCTCGTCCGAGCAGATTTACAAGGAATGAGAAACGTCCGCGATTGGCGCGTTGCGGAAGTCGGCCTGCTTCCGCTGTCGGCTTATTCGCGACGGAAGTCGATTTCTGCTCGACACTTTGAGCGACGTGTTTGTTGGGGGATGCAGATAGTCAGCTTATTGTTGGAGGTTCCACAAAGCAGCCAGTGGGTGGTGCGACCTCACCTGTGAGCTCACTCATGCGCTCCGTCTTGACCCCCGAGCGGAGCGGTCCTACAAGATTGGCTATGGCAACAAACCTTTGATTGGCCGCGCCCAGCGGCATTGAGCGAAGCGCAGTCCTGCACAGTACCCAGGGCCACGTCCACTTGCCAAGCCAAAAATCAGAGATTTTCGATGCCCACGCTCTATCTCACTTGCGGTCTTCCCGGTTCAGGGAAGTCGTCGCTCGCCAAGATAATCGAACAAGAAGCATCTGCCCTCCGTCTGACCGGAGACGAGTGGATGCACAAGCTTTACCCCGGCATCTCCACTTCAGAAGCCGAAACCGGCCCGTGCCGAGGTAGAGTCGAGAGCCTGCAATGGCAAATTGCTCTGCGTGCCATCAGGCTTCAGTGTAACGTTGTGGTGGATTGGGGAGTGTGGTCACGGGCAGAGCGGGACGCCTGCCGGGACGAAGCTCGCGCAGTTGGTGCCAGCGTCGTCCTTTGCTTCCTCGACGTTCCCTTCGATGAGCTTTGGGACCGGGTCTCCCGAAGAAACGCCGAGCTTCCGGTCGGCACGTTCGATATCTCGCGGGCCGACCTCTTTAGGTGGTCGAAGCTGTTCGACCCGCCAACCGCCGAGGAGTTGGCACTTTACGATCGGCAAATTCTGCGTAGAGGCTAACTCCGCCGTTCGCGCAGCGAAGGCGTCTGCTGCGTGCATTTCGCCCTCAAACGAAGCCGCCCTCTACCAGACAAGGCCGCGGGCCGCGACTTGCTCGACGCGGGTCACGACGCCACCCCGATGGAAAACCATCGTATCGAACAGGTTGGACACCACGCAGGTGTGGTTCGGGATGATGAAGAGCTTCTCGCCGATCTGCGGGCGGGGGCCGGTGCAGTTCGACAGATCGATCACGCCGTGCTCTTCCGAGAGGCTGCTGATCCGCGCCTGGGGATAGCCGACGATCAGGCCGTAGTCGATAAAACCCTGGAGATCCGAGGTCAGGGCTTTCGAGCCGGCATCGATGACGGCGCGGTCGGGGGTTGGGCGGGAGACGACGGTTGCCAGCACATGCATGGCGCAATCGTCCTCGGTGCAATGGCCCATGCGCAGCATCTGGCGGTCGTTGTAGATATACGTGCCGGCGCGGTGTTCGGTGGCCGAGGGGACGAGATGCGCTTCGAACAGGCTCGGCGTTCCGCCATTGCTGACGATCGGGCAGTCTATGCCGTCGGATGTGAGGCGTTGCAGCACCTCGGTGATAAAGGCTTCGACGGCGGCGGCTGATTGCGGCTTCGGATAGGTGACGATGCCGCCGAAGGTCAGGCCGTCGGCGGCAGCAATGCGCTTGGCGAGCGAGGCGGCTTCGTCCGGCGTCTGCAGGCCGCAGCGGCCGCCGCCGGTGTCGCATTCGACAAGCACGGTCAGCGGCTTGTGGCCGGAGAAATGCGCGGCGAGCCCGTCGACCGTCGTTTCGCTGTCGGCGACGACCTTGAGGGCCGGGATTTTCTCGTTCAATCTCGCCAGCCGCTCAAGTTTCTGCTGCCCGAGGATGTTGAAGGTGATGAGGATGTCGCCGAAGCCGGCTTCGGCAAAGACTTCGGCCTCCGTCACCTTCTGGCAGTTGATGCCCTTGGCGCCGGCGGCGACCTGCGCGACGGCCAGCGCCGGGATCTTGTGCGTCTTGATATGCGGGCGGAAATTCAGCCCGTGATCATCCATATAGGATTGAACGCGCTTTATGTTGGCAGCCAGCCTGTCTTCGTCGATGACCGGACGCGGCGTCGAGAGATCGGCGATCCTGTCTCCTGCCCTGGCGACGACGGCAAAGCTGGCATCATGCATTTAGGCGGCTCCGCGTTGTAACCCGTGTGGATCGGCGACGATCGGCCAGATCGTCTTCGGCGCCCGCCGATAGGGCGTGGTCGCCGGATTATTGGGATAGGGCGTTCCGGCCGAGCAGTAAAGGATCTCGGCGGCGATCCTGGAGAAGGAGGCGAAGAAGTGATTGGTGGATTTGATCACCAGGATCTTCTGCTTTGTCGGATCGATGCCCATCACCGAAAACAGGCTGGGATCGAAGCTCTGGGCGCGCGTTGAATTGAGGATGATGTCGATGCCATCGAGCACGATATGGGCGGCATCGCCGAAAGGCGCGAGACTCTCGCCGAACTGCATCTCGGCATTCCTCACCAGCCTGACGACCCTGACGGTGCCGTCGATGGGATTGCCGGTGCCGGGCGCCGATTTGGCGCCGAAGCGCAGCGGGATATCGGCTCCCTCGCCCGCCGCAAAACAGATCTGCACGGCGACCGGATCCCAGATGGTGCCGATCGCCGCACTGGTGACGCCGCGGGCCATCAGTTCGGCGAGAATAACCGTCGCATCGCCTGCCGTGCCGCCGCCCGGATTGTCCCAGACATCGGCGATGACGACGGGCCATGCGGTGGCATCAATCGCCCGCGCGACGGCTTGCCTTTCATCGATCTGCGGCACCATGAAGGTGCCGCGTTTGGAAAACAGTTCGAGGCCGAGTTCGCGGGCCAGGGCCGCGCCCTTTTCCAGCTTGTTGTCGGTGACGACGAGCAGCTTCGTTCCCATTTCGGGAACGTCGCCGACCATGAAGCCATGGATCACCGAGATCGACAGGATATCGGCATCATCCTTCTCGATCTGCATGATCTTGTCGACGAAGGAGCGCATCGGCTCGCGCGATGTCGGAAAGACGTCGATCATCCGGCAGTCGAATACCGAGAGAGCAGGCTTGACCCGGCCTTCGAGCGTATCCACGGCGATGCGCCAGAGGTCCTCGGCGCGGTCGACGAAGTCGGTATGCGGAAATTCCTTGAAATAGACGGCGAAATCGAGTGCCGCGACGCGTTTTGCCGTCAGATGGCTGTGCGGGTCGAGTTCAGCGCAGATGAGCACATCAGGCCCGACGATCTCGCGCATGCGCTGGAGGAGATCGCCTTCCGTATCCTCGTATCCGGCCGCGACCATGGCGCCATGCAGGCCCATGACGATGGCATCGACCGGCATTGCAGCGCTGAGCTGGCCGAGGATTTCATCCCGCAATTCTTCATAGGTCGCCCGGTTGACCAGGCCTGCTGGGTCGGCCCAGGTCGCCGTTCCCTCGATCAGTTCCCAGCCCTTTTCTCTGGTCACGCGCCTGCCGACGGTGATCGGCGCGGTGCAGAGCGTCGGCGTTTCCGGATGCTGGCCGGGGGGCGCATAAAGAGAGGCTTCGAATGCGCGGCGATCCACGCAGATCGGGGAAAAAGTATTGGTCTCGGTCGCCAATGCTGCGGTGAAAATGCGCAAGAAAGTGGCCTTCGTGTTGTCGGCCCCGCTTTACCCCATCGGGTTCGGCAGGTAGCCGGTGAAACCTGAGATCTTCCAGCGTCCCTGGTGAAGCCTGCAATAATAAAGCGTCTGCCATTGCAGCAGGTCGCGGCTGCCGTCGGACTTGGTAATGCCGCCGTCAAATTTCTTGCGAACCAGCGCCATGTCGCCTTCGATCTCGATATCTTCGAGCGTCGTCGTGGTGAAGATCGCCGTGCGCGCATCTTCGGCGAAACTCTGCTCGGCGAAATCCTGCGCCTGCCTCAGCCATTCCTGGCGATAGGCGGCGAGCGTCGGGAAAGCCAGGCGCCACCTGTCGGGGCTGACCTGCTTCTGGGCATCGATGCCGATGAAACCGTCTTCGACGAAGTCCTCTTTCACCTTCGACCAGTCGGCAGCGAGAAAAGCATCGATATCGCGCAGAACGAGCATTTCCCAGATGGCGTGCCGGGCGCTGCCTGCGGGGAAAGGATTCAGGAAAGGATCGCGCATATCAGCCCCGGATTGAAATTCTTTTCATAATTCTTGTTTTTCACTGGTCAAATTCTGCTTTCTGTGGTCATTTGTCAACTTATCAAGAAAATAATTTGCAAGGACTTCAGCATGCCCATCAAGCGCTATGGCACTGTTCAAACGGGCGCCGGCGGCAAGGCGCTGCCTTTCGCGCGTGCGGTCGAAGCCGATGGATGGCTCTATGTTTCCGGCCAGGTTGCGATGGAGGATGGCGAGATCATCGACGGCAACATCATCGCCCAGACCCATAAGACCATCGCCAACGTCCTGGCGATCCTCGATGAGGCTGGATACGGCGTCGAGGATGTCGTGCGCGTCGGCGTCTGGCTCGACGATCCCCGTGACTTCTGGACCTTCAACAAGATCTATCAGGATTATTTCGGCGAACATCCGCCGGCACGCGCCTGTGTGCAATCGTCGATGATGGTCGATTGCAAGGTTGAGATCGACTGCGTGGCCTATAAGAAGAAGGATTGATGGAGCGGGGAGGACGGGTTTGGATATCTTTTCGACATTGCAGGAAGACAAGAGCCGGCTCTCTCCCTCCGAAAGCCGCATCGCCGAGATCATCGTCAACGATTTCGAGTTTGCCGTGAACGCCTCGATCATCGAGCTTGCCGAACGCGCCGAGGTCTCGCCGCCGACCGTCACACGCTTCTGCCGGCGGCTGGGCTGCGAGAGTTTTTCCGATTTCAAGGTGCAGCTTGCCCGCACCGCCCATATCGGCGTGCGTTATCTGAAGCCGGAATCGAAAAGCACCGATCCGGCCGATGTCGCCCAGGATATCATCACCAAGGCCCAGAACGCGCTCTTTCTGCTGCACCGCTCGCTCGATCTGGCGGCGATCGAGGCCGCCGTTTCCCATATCGCCAAGGCCGATATGATCTATGCCTTCGGCTCGGGCGGCAATTCATCGATGATCGCCGACGAGCTGCAGAACCGCCTGTTCCGTCTCGGGCTTCGCATTACCGCCAGTTCCGATCACAGCATGCAGCTGATGATGGCGGCCGCGGCAAGGCCGGGCGACGTGCTGATCGGCTCGTCCTTCTCCGGGCGCAATATGGAGTTGGTGCGGGCCTTCGAGCTTGCCCGCGACACCAAGGTGAAGACGATCGCGCTGACCCAGACGGAAAGCCCGGTTGCCAAGGCCGCCGAAATCGTCGTGCCGATCGATCTTCCCGAAGGCAACAACATCTATCGCCCGACCTCGACGCGCATCGCCTACCTCGCGACCGTCGATATTCTGTCGAGCCTCGTTGCCTATGCCGTTCAGCCGAAGGCGACGACCACGCTTCGGCGCATCAAGCAGCAGCTCGTCATTCACCGCGACGGTGACGACCGGCAATTGCTGGGCGATTGAAAGTCAAGAGATTGAAAATATGAGCGGGAGCGCGGGAAAATGACCCAATCGGCAGCCATCGTCACCGGTGCGGCGGGCGATATCGGTGCTGCGATCGCCGCACGGCTTGCCGATGACCATGACGTCGTCTTTCTCGCCGATATCGATGCTGCTGCGGCGGCTGTCACGGCGTCGAAACTCGGGCCGGACAATCGTTTCGTCGCCGCCGGATGTGACGTGACCAGCGAGGCAAGCATTGCCGAACTGGTAGGGCGTGCCGCCGGCGCCGGCGTGGTTCGAACGCTGGTCAACAATGCCGGTGCGGCGCGCGCGACCAGCCTGCACGAGACGACGCCCGAAATCTGGCGGGCGGACATGGCGCTCAATCTCGAAGCGGCGTTCCTATGTTTCCGCGCCTTCGAGCCGATGTTGAAGGCGTCGAAAGGGTCGGTCGTCAACATCGCCTCGGTCAACGGCATGCATGTCTTCGGCCACCCGGCCTATAGCGCCGCCAAGGCCGGTCTTCTGCATTTCACCCGGCTGGTGGCGGTGGAATACGGCAAGTTCGGCATCCGCTCCAATGCGGTCGCCCCCGGCACGGTGAAGACCCAGGCCTGGGAGGCGCGCGCGGCCGCCAATCCGAATGTCTTCGAGGAAGCGCGCCGCTGGTATCCGCTGCAGCGCGTGGTCGATCCCAAGGATGTCGCCAATGCCGTCGCCTTCCTTGCCGGTCCGCTTGCCGCGGCCATCACGGGCGTCTGCCTGCCCGTCGATTGCGGCCTGACGGCCGGCCAGGCCGAGCTGGCGCGCACCTTCTCGCAATCGGAACATTATTGACATTCAGGGCTCCGATTTCCGAGCCGAAACGATAGCATGAGATGACCTCCGGGACTGCCCCCCGCGGCCGCGCCTGCCGATTTCCCTGATGATTGATGACCCCATGAGCCGCCTCTTCCCCGACGTCTTCCGCAATCCGGCGATCCGCGCCAGCATGATCGCCATTTTCACCTTCGGCATGGCGGGGGCGATGACGGCACCCTATCGTTCCATCATTGGCATCCGTGAGCTGGGGTTGAGCGACGGTCTCTATTCCTTCCTCGCCTTCGCCTCGGCGGCGGTGAACGTCGTGATCAGCATCCTGCTCGGAAATCTCGCCGATCGGCTCGGCGAATACCGTTCGGCGATGATCGGCGCCTGCCTCTTCGGCATTGTCGGTTACGGCATGGTCTACGCCTTTCCCACAGCGGCGATCTTCATCATCAGCGGCTTGCTGCCGCTGCCGATCTTCGGGGCGCTGAACTCGCTGCTGTTTGCCAATGCGCGCGCGGCGATGCACGGCATGAACCGCAGCGACATGGTGACGGCCAACTCCGGCGTGCGCGCCATGATCTCGCTCTCCTGGGTGCTGATTCCGGGGATCACGGGCCTTGCGCTCTCCGGCGCATCGAGCATGCTGCCCGCCTATCTCTTTGCCGCCATCGCATGTGTCTTATGCCAGGGCATGATCCTCTTCGCCCTGCCGAAGCGGGTGGCAACGGAGATAACAGCGGTTCATCATCTCAGCTATCTCGGCGCGCTGCGGCAGGTGATTTCGCCGCGGATTTCGGCGCATGTCGCCGGCGTGGCGCTCATCACCAGCACGCTGCATCTGAACGACGCCCTTCTGCCGTTGATTGCCACTGGTGCCGCCCATGGGACGCTCAGCGACGTCGGCATCCTCGTCGGCATCGTCGCCTTGCTGGAGATCGTCTTCATCATCGTCTGGTCGCGGATTGCGCGGGAGGCTGGCCAGATGGTGGCGCTTGCCGCCGGCACCATCATCTATGCGGTGTTCCTCAGCCTTCTCGGCTTTGCCTCGCAGCCGTGGCACCTCTATGCGCTGACCCTGCTTGCCGGCATTGGTGCTGCGGCGATCATCAGCATTCCGATCACCTATCTGCAGGATCTCATCGCCGATCGGCCGGGGCTCGGCAGCGCACTGATCTCCGTCAATATCTTTGCGAGCGCGGGGATCGGCGCCCTGGTCTTTGCCGCCGGCACTTATATGACAGGTTATTCCGGGACCGCCATCATGAGCGCCGTCACCGGCCTGTCGGGCATTGCGATCCTCGGCCTGCTGCAGAGACGAAATGCCGTTGCGTCCGTTGACGCCGGGGTTCAATAAAAGCTGGCGAAGAATGTGGCTTTCATCACTATCCGTCTTGTGACAAGGGTGGGGCACCATTTCCTTTGAAGGCGACATGAAGGCGATCTCCGGCACGAATCTCGAGCAGGCCAAGTCTCACAACCGGCGTGTGGTGATCGAGGCGGTGCGAACCCACGGTCCCCTGTCGCGCGCGGCGATTGCCCGGATGACGGCGCTGACCGCCCAAACCGTGTCGAATATCGTCGAGGAGTTGGAGAAGTCGCATCTTCTCGTGCCGGCCGAGGCGCAGAAGCTGGCACGCGGCCAGCCGATCATCCCCTATTCGATCAATCCCGCCGGCGCCTATTCGATCGGCCTCGAACTCGGCCGCCAGCGCGCCAGCGGGGTTCTGACGGATCTCTCCGGCGCTGTGCGCGCCCGCATCGAGCGCCATGTCGAACATCCCGATCCGCAAAGGGCGATGCCGGCGCTGCAATCGATCGTCGAAGATCTGCAGCAGGCCTTCGCCTTCGACCGAAGCCGGCTGCTCGGCGTCGGCATGGCCCTGCCCGGCCGCTATGCCGATGGCGGCACCACCTCGCTCAGCCCGCAGAACCTGCCCGGCTGGCAGGATTTTCCCGTCGGCCATGAGCTGGAGCAGAGGGTCAAAGTGCCGGTGCTGGTCGAAAACGATGCGACATCAGCCGCAATCGGCGAGCGCCTTCACGGCGTCGCCCGCGGCCTCAGCAGCTTCGTCTATCTGTTTCTGGCCGGCGGCGGCGGCATCGGTGCCGGCATGTTCCTCGACGGCCATCTCTACAAGGGCAGCCGCAACAATGCCGGCGAGATTGGCCACATCATCGTCGAGCCTCATGGCAAGCTCTGCAGCTGCGGCAAGCGCGGCTGCCTCGACCGCTACGTCTCGCCTGCTGTCGCCTATGAATTCATGGGCATTGCCAATGCCGAGGAGCTGTCGCCAGACGATCTCGACGCGCTGATCGCCAGGGGCGGAGAAGGCCTGGATGCCTGGCTCGACCAGGCCGTCCAACCGCTGCGCCAGACCCTCGACTTCCTCGAACTTGCCTTCGATCCGCAGACCATCGTGCTCGGCGGCAGCATATCGACATCGCTGATGGCCCGGCTCGCAGAGCGGCTGGAGCCGTTGCACACCCCGATCGACCCCGACGGCAAGCGCAGCGTGCCCCGCGCCATGATCGGCATGACCGGCAAGGATACGGCCATCCTCGGCGCTGCCGCCCTGCCGATCTTTTCCGAAACCAATCCGCGCTTCGACGTCCTGCAAAAGCCGGTCGTCTGACCCTCATTCGGCTGCCGGCAGCCTCGCCTCGACTTGCGGCGCGCGACGGGCTGGAGTCCGCGCAAAGATGACCACGTTGCCGAGAAGCGTCAGCGCCAGACCGATGAGGCCGAGACCGCTCCAGTGGTAACCCTCGAAGACCGTCGACAATGACAGGGCGACGATCGGGAACAGGACGGTGGCATAGGCCGCGCGCGAGGAGCCGATACGGGATACCAGCATCAGGTAGGTGGTGAAGCCGATCACCGATCCGATTGCCGCGAGATAGAGCAGTGCGGCAAGATACCTGATGTCAGGCGGCGTCACGATCGGCGTTTGCGTCACGGCAATCAGCAGGAGCAGGACGACCGTGCCATAGGTCATGCCCCAGGCATTGGCGGTCAGCGGTGAGATTCCGGCCGCGCTGTTTCGACGCGACGCCATATTGCCAAGCGAGAAGAACAGCGTGCCAAGCGCTGCGAGCCCGATCCCTTTCAACGTGTCCAGATTGAAATCGACGACGACCTCCTCTGCGAACAACAGGAGAAGGCCGGTGGCGCCGAGCGCGGCTGCGAGAAGCGTGCGGCCGGTAATGCGATCGCCGAAGAACAGGCGCGCATTGACGGCATTGTAGATCGTTGCCAGCGAGAAGATCACCGAGATCAGCCCTGACGGGATAAAGCCGGCAGCATTGTAGAAGCAGATGAAATTGAGGCTGAACAGGCAGAGCGCTTGCGCAAGAATGAAAGGTTGATCGCGCAAGGCAGGCACCTTAAGCTGCCGCATGACAGCCAGGATGGCGACGAGGATCACGGCTGCGAGCGCAAATCTGTAAAACACCGAGACCAGGACCGGCACGGGACCGACCTGCATCGCAATGGCGATCCAGGTCGTCCCCCATATCAGGACGGTCGAGATGAAGAGAGCGGCGTTTGCCATGGAGTGATCCTCGTTTTCTCGATCGATAGGCCAACCGTGAGCCGGCCTCTTGCAGATTCTTGCTGCGAAATTTTATTGCCCTGGACTTCCTGCTCGCCACGCGGACCGTCCACCGGTATCATTCGCGAGGACGTCATACGTGTGGGAAAGAATAGTGAAAGATAGCCGCCTTTCGGTTTACAGCTTTTTGTCCGCATCCCCCTCTGCCCGGGTGTCGCAGTCGATCGATCTGGGGTTCGGACGATCAGCGGCCCTCTGGAGCAATGGCAGCGACAGGATGAGCTATGAACGGCCGGACGGACATACGTTCAGTCTCTATCTCACCGGCGGCGCCGGAACGCGACGTCTGGATGGCAGCCCCGCCGCGCAGGGCCGGCCCGGAGCCTTGTGCGTCATGCCGCAGGGGCACTCGTCCGAATGGGAAATCACCGACCCCTTCGAATTCGTCCATCTCTATGTTCCGGACGATCAGATGCGCCGGATGTTTGCCGAGACCTTTGACCGCGATTCCAGGCTCATGGTGCTTCCCGAAGCGACTTTCGCCGATGCACCCGCTTTGGCGCGCGCGCTTCGGCAGATGACGCAAGCGATGTCGGCGGGCGATCATCTGCTGGCTGAAGAAGCGATGACGCAGACGATCAACGATTTCTTCGTTGATCCGCGTTATGGCGGGATGCGTTCCCGCGCCATCAGCGGCGGGCTCGCTCCCCATATCCGGCGCCGGATCGTGGACTATATCGAGGCCCATCTCGATGAGACGATCCGCTTGCAGGATCTGGCGGCGATCGGACAGCTCAGCGCCTTTCATTTTCAGCGGATGTTCCGGGCAAGCTACGGTGTGTCCCCGCATGGCTGGGTGGCCCACCGGCGTGTCGAGCGCGCCAAATCGATGTTATCAGGCATGGACCCGATCGCGCAGATCGCCTCGGCCTGCGGCTTCAGCAGCCAGAGCCACATGACCCGGGCGTTCAAGGCGGGCACAGGTGTCACACCCTCTGCCTACCGGCAGCGGCAGTGACGCGCCTTCTCTCGCGAAATATCTGTTCGGCGCAGGCTGACGGGACGGCAGCCTTGATCCTGGCATAGGGATGCCAGCCCACCGGCTATTCGAAAAGAATAAGACTTGCTGGCGTTGGCGGCATCGGTTTGACTGTGACGCCGGTAAGACCGGCCAGTCTTGCCATCTCCGTCAGCTCACTTTGCGAATAAGCCTGGCCCGCCGGCGTGCTGGCCAGCATCTCCCAGGAGAAGGCCGCGGGGAAAGGCGGCGACACGCCATCTTCGTTCGGCACGAAATCGACCGCGACGATCCGACCATTCGCTGCCAGGCTCGCGATGACCTTTCGCAACAGCTGAGCGCATGTCGGCATATCGAAGTGGTGCAGGAAATTTGGAAGCAGGACGAGATCATAACCCGTGCCCCAGTCGACATCGAAGGCACTGCCGGCGATCGTCCGATACCTCGCAGCGACGCCGGCTTTTTCCGCGTTCTGCCGCGACAACTCCAAGACCGCGGCCCAGTCGACAGCGACGATTTCTGCTGCTGGAAAGGCTTTCGCAATTTCGATCCCGAAAATGCCCGGACCTGCAGCGATGTCCAGAACCTTTTTAAGAGACCTCCGCCAGCCGGAGATTTCGCCAGCCAATATTTTGGCGCTGAGCCCGGTAAAGGAGCCCATGCCGCGCGCAAATTTCACCCAGACGGGATTGTCGGACGACATGTTGGCAAGCCCGGCCGAACCGCCGTTTCGTACGACGGCGGCCGGATCGCGCAGAAAATTGTCCAGTATTTCGGGTGCCGCGACGAACTCCACGGCGGAGCCCATATAGGCCGGCGAATTGCGATCGAGGAACATCCTGGTCGAGGGCGTCATCCGGTACTGTCCGCTTTCCTTTGTCAGGAAACCATGGACCACGAGGTAGTCGCACAGGATGCGCACCCCACGCTCCGAGGCGCTTGTTGCCGACGCCAGCAAGGCCGCCGTTTTGCCCTCGGCGATATGCGTAAAGAGATCGAGCTCGATGGCCGCCCTGATCGCTGCCGTCTTTCGGCAGGCAAACAGTGCATCGACCACGAGTTCGGGCGACACGACGCCGGTATTGGCGTCCTCGACCATTGTTTCCATTGGGATCCCCAAGAGCGCTCGATCGGTCTTGCCTGGCAGCGCCGGCCGCCGAAATTATGCGTACATTCGCATATTCCACAATACTTACCGCGCTAACCCGATCGGGTGCCCCAATGGCGGTCGGGACCGTTCTATCACGGTCCCGATCCGAGCCTTACGACTGTTGCAGCCCGTAGAGCAGCGGCATCAGCCCGGCGAGCGCCTTGAAGCGTTCCCATGACTTCGACGACGGCTTGGTCCAGCCGGTTTCGGCAAGTCCTGATATACGCGGGAAGACGAGGCGGTCGAAAACGGCGCGATCCGTCATCGGTTCGGACCAGATGCAGGCCTGGATGCCGAGCAGTTTCTGTTTCTGGCCCGCTGTCCAGCCGCCGACCGGATCGAAATTATAGAGCTTTTCCGCGTCCGAGGTTCCCGCCCAGCTGGCGCCGGGCTCGTCCCAGTCCGGCCTCAGCGCCATGTCGAGGTAATAAACCTGTCCGGGGCAGACGACCATCTCATAGCCGCGTTCGGCAAGTTCGGCCGAGACCTCGACATTGCGCCAGCTGCAGAGATAGCTCTTCGATTTGTCGATGACATCGCCATGCGCAGCCTCCTCCCAGCCGCCGGTGATGCAGCCCTTGCCGGCCAGGAAGCGTTGGACGCGTTCGAGGAACTCCGCCTGCAGGATGGCCGCACCCGAGCCGTGGATATCGTCGGCGCCATGCGTATTGGTGACGACGTTCAGCCGCTTGGCATGAGCATCGGCAACCGCGTCGCCGGCAACGGTGCGCAGGCGCTTGAGCGCCTCCGGTGATCCGGACCACGCGCCGAGCGGAACTTCGTCGGCGCCGAGATGGATCGTCTTGAACGGGAAGAGTTCGATGAGTTCGGTCAGGATGGTCTCGACGATCTCGTAGGTCTTCTCAAGCGCCGGATTGATGCAATTGTCGGGAAAGCCTTGAACCGAATAGTAGCTGCCGGTTTCATCAGGGTCGCGCAGTTCGGGTATCGCCTGCTGCATGGCGTAGCAATGGCCGGGCATGTCGATCTCCGGCACGATCTCGACACCGAAGCTCTTTGCCTGGGCGACGATCTCGCGGATGACGGCCTTGGGATAATAACCGCCGGTGCGGGCCGGGCTCGAACCGAGCAGCGGCGGGACGGCAAGGCCGTGGCCGCGCCAGGCGCCGATTTCGGTCAGCGCGGGATAGGCGTCGATCTCGACGCGCCAGGCCTCGTCGTCGGAAAGGTGCCAGTGGAAGCGGTTGAGCTTGTTCCAGGCCAGCACCGCGATCAGCTTCTTGACTTCGGCCGCGCCATAGAACTGGCGGGCGACATCGAGATGCAGGCCGCGCCAGCCCATCGCCGGCTCGTCGACGATCTCGCCGGACGCCGGAAACTGGAAGGCCCCGGGATGCAGCCTGGCGCCGCGCCAGATCTGCCCGAGGGTGACGAGGCCGTAGAGAAAGCCGGTCCGGCTGCTTGCCTCGACCGTCAATGTCTCCTCGTCGAAGCTCAGCCGATAGGCCTCGGGACCGAAGCCCGCGGCATCCTTCAGGACGACCGGGACTGCGCCTTCCGCCTCGCTACGCACGATGCCTTCGACGGCAAAGAGTTGCTCCACCAGCGCCGCAAAACCTTGCGCCGCCGCCTCCCCTTCGCCGCTCTGCGGCTGCGGCGCAAAACCGGCCGGCAATGGACGGCGGGAGGTGACGGCCACATGGTTCGGCCAGGGAATGATCGACACCTGAACGGGCGCATGGACGGGCACGGGATAGATCTCGGCGCCACGCTTCAGCGGCGCATTGCTGACCGAAGAACGCGTCGGCTCGATGCCGAGCACGATGGTGCGGCCATCGGAAAGTGCGAGATAGGCGCTGGTCGCGCCGTCCGTCCAATGGCGGAACTGCCAGCTCAGCGCATAGACGGAGATCGTCCAGGTCTCGCCGGCGCCGAGCACGAAATCGGCCGGCGGCTGGAATTCGGTGAAATTGGAAAGCCGCTTCGAGACCGTCGCACCTTCGACCCGCCCGGCCGGGTCGACACGGCCCGGGCCGCTGACGCAGAGGGAGAAATGCGACAGCGGCTCGCTGCCGAGATTTTTGAGGCGCAGGACATAGGAAAACTCCTTGCCGTCGGCGGGCGGGTTCCAAAGGGTTTCAAGCCGCAGGGCTTTCGGTCGCGATGTGGACATGGTCACTTTTCCTCTTGAAGGTCGGGCCTTTTGAAAATCAGCTCTTGGGTCTTTCGGCGCTGGAGACGCCGAGCGCGCGGATGAAATGGTTGGGACCGACCTGTTCGATCACTGATGATTCCGGGCGGCTCAGCGAACGCACCTTTTCCGCCTGTTCGAGGAAACGCGCGCTTCCGCCGGTCACGAACGGCCTGCTGCCGTCCGGAACGGCGGAAAGCAGCAATCGCGTATAGGGATGGCTGGGATCGGAGAGAACCTTATCGGTGTCGCCCCATTCGACCATCTGGCCGGAAAACATCACGACGATCTCCTCGGCCACATGCGCTGCCGTTGCAATGTCGTGGGTGATATAGAGCATGGCAAGGTCGTTTTCCCGTTTCACCGTGGCGAGCAGATCGAGAATATCCTTGCGGATCGAGACGTCGAGCATCGAGGTCGGCTCGTCGGCGACCAGCACACTTGGCGCGACGGCAAGGGCGCGGGCGATGTTGACGCGCTGCCGCTGGCCTCCCGAAAGTTCATGCGGGAATTTCTGCCTGGTCAGATCGGGCTCCAGCCCGACGCTTGCCAGCAGCCGGGTCATCTCCTCGGCGAGATCAGCCTTGGAGCCGCTCGGCCGATGCAGTTGCAGCGGCCGCGCCAGATGATGGCTGACGGTGAAGGCCGGATTGAGCGAGGAGAACGGATCCTGGAAGACCATCTGCACCTCACGGCGGTAGCGATGCTCGTCCCCGGTCTCGCTGCGGGCGGTCAGTTCCTGCCCGCGGAAAAACAGCCTGCCGCCGGTCGGTTTATCCAGGCGGGCGATGATGCGGGCGCAGGTCGTCTTGCCGCAGCCGGATTCGCCGACGAGCGCCAATGCCCGGCCGGGAAAGAGCGAGAAGGATACGCCTTTCAGCGCCCGGACCGAACCGAAATTACGCGTGATGTCTTCGAGCCGGATCACGGCTTCAGCGATAACGGGATTAACCTCCGCTTTCATGCCACGACCTCCGATAGATGCCGATGATCGGGAAGCTGCGGAATGGCATTCCAGAGCTTGCGGGTATATTCGTGCCGAGGCGCATGGGCGACCTGGCCGACGTCGCCGACTTCGACGAGTTCGCCCTTGAGCATGACGCCGATGCGCCGGCAGAGCTGCGCCATCAGGTGCAGGTCATGGGTGATGAACAGCACCGAGAAGCCGTGGGTCCGCTGCAGATCGACGACCTGTTCGAGGATCTCGCGCTGCACGACCACGTCGAGCGCCGTCGTCGGCTCGTCCATGATGATCAGCTCGGGTCTGAGCGCCAGGCAGATGGCGATGACGATGCGCTGGCGCATGCCGCCGGAGAACTGGTGCGGGTAATCGCCGATGCGATGCGTGGGAATGCCGACGAGGCGGAACATTTCTTCGGCCCGAGCCCGGGATTCCTCATGCGAGCAGCCGGTGTGCCGGCGCAGAACGTCGTGGAACTGCGCCTCGACCCGCATCAGCGGATTGAGCGAATTCATCGCGCTCTGGAAGACCATGCCGATGCGCTTCCAGCGGATTTTCTGCAGCTCGCGTTCCGGCAGCGTCAAGAGATCCTGCCCGGTGAGCCGGATGCTGCCGCCGCTGATCCAGGCGGGCGCCTTGGAAAGACGGGTGATGGCATAGGCGATCGTGCTCTTGCCGCAGCCGGATTCACCGGCGAGCCCGAAAATCTCGCCGCGGCCGATGGTGAAGGAGACCTCCTTGACGGCGCGGAACTCTCCCCTGTCGACGAGGTAATCGACATTGAGCCTTTCTATTTCCAGAAGATTGTCGCTCATCGGCCAAGCTCCAGTTCCCTGTTGCGGGCGCGGTTGAGGCGGAACCAGCGGGTCAGCGCCGGGCCGGAGCGGAGCTGCGGATTGGCGATCTCGTCGAAGGTGAAATTCAACAGCGCAAGGCCGAGGCCGGTCAACGCTATGCCGAGCGCCGGCACCCCGATGTCCCACCAGGCGCCGACCATGATCGCCGAGGAGTTCTGGGCGTTGTAGAGCATGGTGCCCCAGGAGACTTTCAGCGGATCGCCGAAGCCGAGATATTCGAGCGTCGTCTGGGCAACGATGGCGTAGATGATGCTGCCGACGAGATTGATCCCGATCAGCGTCGTCAGATTCGGCAGGATTTCCACGAAGATGATGCGCCAGGCCGGCTCGCCGATCATCTTCGAAGCCGTGACGAAATCGCGATTGCGCAGCGCCATCGTCTGCGATCGCGTCATCCGGGCGCCCCACGGCCAGGAGGTCAGCGCGATGATCGTCATGATCGTCATCGGCCCCACCGTGCCGGCGAAGGAGGCGAGCAGGATCAAGAGCGGCATGTTCGGGATGACGAGCACGGCATTCGTCGCCAGGTCGAGCCACGCATCCGTCCTGCCGCCGGCATAACCGGCGATAAGCCCGATGGCCGTGCCGAGAACGGTGATGGCAATGCCCGTGGCAAAACCGACCGAGAGAGAGCTGCGCGCGCCCCAGACGAACTGGCGATAGACGTCCCGCCCCATTTTCGTGGTGCCGAGAACATGTTCGATCGACGGCGGCTGGTGCGAACGTCCGACACGCGCTCCGGGCTCGCCGGGGGCAACGAGCGGCGCAAACAGCGCCATCGACCACAGGACGGCGATGATGATCAGGCCGGCCAGGGCCTTCTTCTGCTTGAGGATGGGCCATAGCGTAAAATTCATCACGCAGCCTCCCGCAATCTCGGGTCGACGAGCCCGTAAATCACGTCGACCAGGAAGTTGGCGCCGAGGGTTGCGAGCGTCATCAGCAGCAGCTGCCCCTGGATGACCGGGTAATCGCGGGCGATGCTGGCGGTATAAAGCGTCAGTCCGAGGCCGGGATAGTTGAAGACGATCTCGGTGACGATCGAGCCGCCGAAGACGGCGCCGAGCATCAGCGCCAGATTGGTCAGCACCGGAAGCATGGCATTGCGGGCGCCGTAGCCGAACATGACAGTGAGGTGGCTCAGCCCCTTGGCGCGGCCCATGGTCACATAATCCTCGCCGAGCACCGAGATCATCGACGAACGCATCGTCGTCTGGAACTCACCGATCAGAAACGGCGAAAGCGTCAGCACCGGCAGGATCGCATGGGCGAAGACGCTGCCGACGAAAGTGAAATTGAAGGCAGGGTCGAGATTGGGATCATAGGCATAGCCGACGGGAAACCAGCGCAGCGAAACCGCGAAGACGAAAAGCGTCGTCAGCGCCACGATGACGGGCGGCACCGAAATCATGATCACCGACAGCGGCGAGACGATCGTGTCGAAACGCCCGCCGCGGCGCCAGGCCGAGATTGCGCCCAGCACGACACCGACGCAGAGCGAGAAGATGATCGCTGTCGTCACCAGGAAGACGGTCCAGAGCGTCGAACGGCCGAGAACCTGAACGACGGTCTGGGGGTAATATTTGACCGAGACGCCGAGATCGAGGGTGACAAGCCCCTTCAGGTAATCGGCGAATTGCCAGAGCATCGGCTGGTCGACCGCGCCGAAGCGCGCCTTGATCGCCTCGACGGCGGCGGGTGTCGCCCGCGGCCCGAGCTGGGCGACCATGGCATCAACCGGGCTCCCCGGCATCAGCCGGGGAAGAATGAAGTTCACGACGATGGCGAAGGCCAGAGCGACCGCATAGACGCCGAGGCGCCGGCTCGAAATGCGCATGTCCGCTCCCTGCGAGGCTTAACTGACGGGCTTCAGACGGAGCAGATGCATCAGGCGCATGCGGTTATTGTCATGATCCTCCGGATTCATGATCGGATCCTTGTCTGTGACCCAGCCGGTGAAACGTTTGCTGGAGAACTGATACCAGGTCGGGCCGTTGAAGACGGGCACAGCGGGGAAGTCATCGGCAACAAGCAGCTGGATGTCGTTGAAGATCTTCTTGTGATCGTCCTCCGACGTCGCCTTCAGATACTGATCGAAAAGCGCATCCAGCTTGGGGTTCGAATAACGCGAGGGTGCGCCGGTGATGCGCCCGCCATAGGCGGTCGACAGGCTCTGGTAATAGCCGCGGAACGGCGTCGCGCCGTCGGCGCGGGAGTTCATGACGACCTCGAAGCTGCCGTCGATGATCTGCTTGCGCCATTGTTCATATTCCGGGGTGGCGACCGAGGCATTGATGCCGGCGGCGCGCAGGCCTTCGACGGCAATCTGCACCGCATCGATCCAGTCCGTCCAGCCGTTCGGAACGATGATCGGGAAGGCGATCGGCTTGCCGCTCGGCGTCGTGCGGAAGCCGTCGGCGCCTTTCTTGTAGCCGGCATCGTCGAGGACCTTGTTGGCCTTCTCGGTATCGAAGCCCATGAAGGCGTCCTTGTCGCCCTCCGCCGCCTTGTTGCGCCAGGTCTCGAAGCGCGGCGGCAGGCCGGTCGCATGCTCGTTGACGACGGGATAGCCGAAGCCGGCAATATCGACCATCGACTTGCGATCCATGGCCAGGCTGAAGGCGTGGCGGAAGTTCAGGTCCTTATAGGCCTCGAGGTTGCCGTCATTGCCGCTCTTGAAGTTCATTTGGAAGGCGACAGTTTCGGCCGGCGGCTGCCAATAGCCGTTGTGGTCGGCATCGAGCGCCACGAAGGTCTTGTCGATCTGCGGAATGAAGGAGCCGATCCAGTCCATATTGCCCTCCGGCAGGATGGCGAGCATCTGGTCGTTGCCTGATATTTGCGGCAGCCTCAGGCAATCGACATGCAACGATGCGGCGTCCCAGTAGTTCGGGTTGCGGCACTGCTCGTAGACCTGCGGCGTGAAGCGACGCAGTTCGGTCATCGGGCCGGAACCGACCGGCTTCTCGTTCTTGAAGGCGACAGGATCGGAAACGTCCTTCCAGATATGCTCGGGAACGACGGCAAGATCGGCAAGCGTTTCCGGGAAATCGGAGTTGACGGCCTTGAGATCGATCTTCACCTCGGTTGCCGACGGCGTCTCGACCGAGGCAACGGTTTCGCCGACGCCGACCGTGTCGAGGGCGGCGTTCTTCAGCATCAGATCGATCGTATATTTCACGTCAGCCGAGGTCAGCGGCTGGCCGTCCGACCATTTCAGATCGGGCCGCAGCGTATAGGTGACCGATTTCATATCCTCGGAGAATTTATAGCCGGTTGCCAGGCGGAAGACCGGCTTGCCGCCATCCTCGGCATTGAAGATCACCAGCGGCTCGTAGATGAAATCCATCGTGCTCTGCCGGCGGCCGGCCAGATCGAACGGATTGAAGTTCTGAACCCAGCTGGTCTGCTCCTCTATGTGCATCGTCAGCACCGATTCAGCGGCGGCACCGCCTGCCCCGAAAGCGACGAGCGCCGTCAGGGCGGTCGCCGCCGCCCAGCCGGCACGCACGGAAATTCTGCGGAATAGGCTTTTGCTCGATCTCATTCCAATGCTCCCCTCATTATATTTTTGGAGTCAATCAAATTGATTTAATATTGATAGTCAGTTTCCCGCAGGCCCGTCAATTGCCGATCTCAAATTTTTGCGGGCGTATCCGAAGCCGTCGAGCCTGGCCTTCCCGGTCGGGCTCGATTGCATTCGGTGATGCTTTTGCCCTGATATGCCGGTTGACATGTCAATCGTCTGGATCACAAACATGATCGCTATTCTCAACCGGGGCAGAAATGCCGCGCGCGCGGGGCCATCGCATGAAACGAGTTGAGCCTGCCCATCCCGACGCAAACCCCGCCATCGTATGGCTCGGCTTCATTGCCATGTGCGTCGGCATGTTCATGGCGATCCTCGATGTCCAGGTGGTGGCGACATCGCTGCCGACCATCCAGTCGGCGCTGGATATCGGCCCGGATCAGATGAGCTGGATCCAGACGGCCTATCTCATCGCCGAAGTGGTGGCGATCCCACTGACCGGCCTGTTGACGCGGCTGCTGACGATGCGATGGCTGTTCGTCACCGCCATCGGTCTGTTTGTGACGGCTTCGGCCGGTTGCGCGGCCAGCAGCAGCTTCGGCGAGCTGGTGGCCTGGCGGGTGCTGCAGGGCTTTTCCGGCGGAACCCTGATCCCCTCGGTGTTTTCAGCCGTGTTCATCCTGTTCCCCAATGAGCGGCAGGCGCTGGCAACGACAATCGCCGGCGTGCTGGCAGTGCTGGCGCCGACCGTCGGGCCGATCGTCGGCGGATGGCTGACCGAGACCTATTCCTGGCACTGGCTGTTCCTAATCAACATCCCTCCGGGCATCGCCTCGGCCATCCTGGCGGCACGCTTCCTGCCGAGGCAGGCCGTCGATCCCTCCGAACTCCGGCATCTCGACGGTCTGTCGCTTCTGTTGATGGCAACCGCACTGACGAGCCTGGAGCTCAGCCTGAAAGAGGCGCCGACCAGCGGCTGGACCTCGGCCTATGTGCTGAGCCTGCTGGCGATCTGCCTGGCATCGGGCGGTATATTCATCGCACGATCGCTGCGCCGGCGCCGGCCGATTGTCGATCTCGGCAATTTCGCCGATCGGAATTTTCTCGTCGGCTCGACCTTAAGCTTCGTGCTCGGCATCGGCCTGTTCGGCTCGGTCTATCTGATGCCGGTTTTTCTCGCTTTCGTCAGAGGCCATGACGCGCTCGAAATCGGCATGACGATGCTGGTCACCGGCATCGCCCAACTGGTCACGGCACCGGTCGCGGTGGCGCTGGAGAAGCGCATGGATGCGCGGCTGCTGTCGGCTATCGGTTTTGCCCTGTTTGCGATCGGCGTCGGCATGAGCGCCTTTCAGGATCCGCGTTCGGATTATGACGCGATGTTCTGGCCGCAGATCGTGCGCGGCGTCGCCATCATGTTCTGCCTGCTGCCGCCGACGCGGCTGGCGCTCGGCACGCTTCCGCCAGACCGCATTCCCGATGCCAGCGGCCTTTTCAATCTGATGCGCAATCTCGGTGGCGCGATCGGCATCGCGCTCATCGACACCATCATCTACACCCGTTCGGAACCACTCGGCCAAAACCTCTGGGCACGTCTTCAAGCCGGCGACCTCGGTACTGCGGCATTTGTCGGCGCGCCGGCGGAGATCGTCTCAAGTCATAGCGGCAGCTTCGATGCCGATGCGACGGCGATGCTTGACCCTCTCGTCCAGACCGCGGCAAGCGTTCAGGCGATCAACGAGGCCTGGCTGGTCGTCGCCATTCTGACTGGCTGCGCCCTGCTTTGCATACCCTTCGCGAAGCGGCCGGCATTGACGTGAAACCCGTCGCGACAGCTTGCCGATCTCCGGATCGCCGCTAAGATTTCTCTCAATCATTTGCGTCATCCTCCAGTTCCCCTTTGAAACGAATCCACGAGATATCAATGGTCCCGGACCTCAAGCGCAGTTTTCAAATGCCCCGACGCGAACAGCTTGGCCTGTTGACGATCGCCAACGGTTCCGGCCTGTCGATATCGGCCCTGCCGAACGGCACGCTGTTTGCGATCGAATATGCCGACGACAAGGGGTCGGTGCAGATCAACCAGATCCAGGGTTCGCCCTTGTTCGGCGGCATCGGCCGGCTTTATCTGCGCGTCGGTGGCAAAAGGCCCGATGTCGTCGAAATTGTCGGGCCGGGCGCCGATGGCGGCTTCGGGCATGACGCGACGAGCTTTTCCTGGAGCGGCGAAGCCGGCGATATCGGCTACAACGTCCGACTGGCGCTGCATCCCTCCGAGACTGCTTGGTTCTGGCGTGTCTCGATCCAGCATCTCAAGGAGGTAGCGGTACCGGTGGATCTGGTGCTGGTCCAGGATGTCGGTCTTGGCGATCGCGGCTTCCTGATGAACAGCGAGGCCTATGCCTCGCAATATGTCGATCACCACATCGCTAATCACCGGATATTCGGCCCCGTGGTGATGAACCGGCAAAATCTCAAGCAGGGCGGCGGCCGCAATCCTTGGCTCGTTCAGGGTTGCCTCGATGGTGCGGCTGCCTATGCCACGGATGCAATCCAGCTGGTGCAGGCAAAAGACCGCCACGGCGACCTGCTGGTCGGCCCTTACGGCACCAGCCTGCCGAGCGAACGGCGGCAGCAGGAGACGGCCTGTCCCGCCATCCAGTCGCGATCGCTCTCCGATCCGGCAAGCGGCGCGACGGCGACCTTCTTCGCCATCTTCGCCACCGATCACCCCGAAGCGTCTGATGATGACGACCTGTCAAGGCTCGACGGGCTTGCGGGCCTGGAGAGCGCAGCTGACGATCTCGCAGAGACGGCGCCTGTCCGCAGCCTGCTCCAGGATGCTGCCTTGCTGAAGGTCGAGGCGCTGGACAAAAAGGCAATCGGCCAGCTCTATCCCGAGCGGAGCCTGGAAGAGCGCGCCGACGGAAAGCTGCTGTCGTTTTTCGTGCCGGATGGCGCCCTGAACCGCCACGTCGTCCTGCGCGAAAAGGAACTTTTGGTGGCGCGCCGCCACGGCGCGATCGTGCGCAGCGGCCAGAACATGCTGCTCGACGATAGGACACTTGCCGCGACCTGCTGGATGCAGGGCATTTTCGCCGCGCAACTGACGATCGGCAACACCTCCTTCCACAAGCTCTTTTCCGTCTCCCGCGACCCCTACAACCTGACGCGCGCCAGCGGCTTGCGCATCATGGCCGATGTCGGCGCCGGCTGGCAGCTGCTGGCGGTGCCGTCGGCTTTCGAAATGGGCCTCAGCGACTGCCGCTGGATCTACAAGTGCGCGGACCGCACGATCACCGTAACGGCGGTCGTCTCCGGCGAGGATGCGGCGATGCATTGGACCGTGTCCGTCGAGGGTAAGGCGTGCCGCTTCCTGGTGTTCGGTAATGTCGTGCTCGGCGAGCGCGAATATGATGCCGGCGGGCAGATCGAATTCGATAGATCAGGCAAACGCATCCATTTCCGGCCGGATCCTGCCTGGCTCTGGGGCGAGCGTTATCCCGATGCCGGCTATTGGCTGGTGAGTTCGACGCCCGATGCCATCGAAGAGATCGGCGGTGACGAACTGCTTTATACCGACGGCATTGCTCGCGACGGCGCCTTCGTCGCCCTGCGTTCCCGGCCGACGCAGGCGCTCTCTTTTGCCGTTGTCGGCTCGATGACCGATGCTGAAGAAGCCGAGCGGCTGGCAGAGCGTTATGAAGCCGGTGTGACCGATGCAGCAATGCTTGCGCCGGCATCGACATTCTGGCGCAACGCCGTGCGCGGTCTGACGATCGACAGCACTTCGCCCGACCTTACCGCGCAGACGGCCCTCCTGCCCTGGCTAGCGCATGATGCGATCGTGCATCTGAGCGTGCCGCACGGTCTGGAGCAATATACGGGTGCAGCCTGGGGTACACGCGATGCCTGCCAGGGCCCGATCGAATTCCTGCTCGCCTATGAGCATGATCGCGAGGCCAAAGAGGTGCTGAAAACCGTCTTCAGCGAACAATATCTGAAAGACGGCGACTGGCCGCAATGGTTCATGCTGGAGCCCTATGCCAATATCCGGGCGGGCGACAGCCATGGCGATATCGTCGTCTGGCCGCTGAAGGCGCTCTGCGACTATATCGAAGCGACCGGCGATCTCGCCGTCCTCGACGAGAGGGTCTCGTGGCGCGACGAAAAGACTATGCAGAAGTCCGAGAAGGCGAGCACCATCGCCATCCATGTGGAAAAGCTGCTCGATACCGTCCGCGAACGCTTCATCCCGGGAACGCATCTGATCCGCTATGGCGAGGGAGACTGGAACGATTCCCTGCAGCCGGCCGATCCGCATCTGCGCGACTGGATGGTCAGCAGCTGGACCGTTGCCCTGCTCTACGAGCAGATCGTCCGTTATTCCGCAATCCAGCGCCGCCTCGGCCACGGCGATAAGGCCAAGGCCCTCCGGAAGGTCGCCACGGCGATGCGCCGGGATTTCAACCGTCATCTCATCCGGGACGGCGTTGTTGCCGGCTACGGCATCTTCGATCCCGCCCATGACGGCGTCGAATTGCTGTTGCACCCGAGCGACCGGCGCACCAGCCTCTCTTTCTCGCTGATCTCGATGACGCAGGCGATGCTCGGCCGGCTATTCACGCCGGCGCAGAGACAGGATCATATGAAGTTGATCAAGAAGCATCTGCTCTTTCCAGACGGCGTGCGGCTGATGGAAAAGCCCGCGACCTATGCCGGTGGACCCGAGACGCTGTTTCGCCGCGCCGAATCCTCATCCTTCTTCGGCCGTGAGATCGGGCTGATGTATGTGCATGCCCATCTGCGCTACTGCGAAACGCTGGCCCTCGATGCCGAGGCGGATGAGCTCTGGAAGGCGATATCAGTCGTCAACCCGATTGCCGTCACCAATGCGCTGCCGAATGCTTCGCTGCGCCAGCGCAACACCTATTTCAGCAGCAGCGACGCGGCTTTCCCTGACCGCTATCAGGCCGCTGCCGATTGGAAGCGCGTCAAGGCGGGGAAGATCGCGGTCGACGGCGGATGGCGCATCTATTCAAGCGGCCCCGGGCTTTTCACCAGAAGCTTCCTCGAAAATATCCTGGGCTTCAAACGGCGCTTCGGCCGGCGCCAGCGCAAACCGCTTCTGCCAGCGGTTCACGCCTCCGTCGATCTGCAGACGGATCACGCCGGCTGGAGACGGCTGCTGCGGCCGAAGGCCAAGTCGTAACGGTTCAGGACGAAATACTGGCGTCGCGCAGCTCTTCGAAGCGGGCGGCGCTCTTCGACAGGTGGCTGCGGATGGCGCGGCGCGCCGCAGCCTCGTCACTGTTGCGGATCGCCGTGAATATGGCGTGATGTTCCCGGCGCATGCGCGCCGCATGGCGCTTGCGCTCGGCCGATGTCATCTTGTCCAGGCGGGCCCATTGCCGCGGCACCATGATATCGCCGAACGTATCGAACAGGCGGCTGTAATAGGAATTCTGCGTCGCGACCAGAATGGACCGGTGAAAGGCGTAATCCTCCTGTGCGCCGTATCCGCCCTCTTCGAGCGCCTTGTCGAGGGCATCGAGGCGATCCTGCATGCGGTCGAGATCTTCCTGCCTGCGCCGCAGCGCGGCAAGACCGGCGGCTTCGTATTCGACCCCCATGCGCAGCTCCAGCACGCGCAAGACCTCGTCGATCGACTGCAGGTCGTTCGGAATGATCGAGAAGGATCTCGCGGTCGGATCGTTCGAGACGAAGGCTCCAAGACCTTGCCGCGTGGTGATCAGCCCCTTGGCGCGCAGCGTCGCAAGCGCTTCGCGAACGATCGTCCGGCTGACGCCGGTCGCCCGCATGATCGCCAGCTCGGTCGGCAGGCGCTGGCCGGGCTTCAGGTCGCCGGACTCGATCTGCGCCGTCAACATATCGGCAAGGCCGCTGCGCAGGTTCGGTGGCTGCCGAGTGGTGGTGACCGCCTTGTCTCTGTCCGTCATCCCTGTCTGATCCCGCCTGTCGATGCGGCTGCGCCGGCCGCTATGCTTTTGCTAACGCATGCCGGCGGCAAAGGCAAAATGATGTCGGTCATGGCAGCTCACTGCGACAGCGCCGCGCGTCTCTTCAGAGGTGCGGCGCTGATTTATTCAGTCGTCGGTCGGGGCCGCATCACCGCGCCAGCCAGCCGCCGTCGACCGGCAGCACCGTTCCATGCACGTAGTCGGAGGCCGACGAGGCCAGGAACACGGCGGCGCCGCCGAGTTCGGCAGGCGTGCCCCAGCGCCCGGCCGGAATACGAGCAAGGATGGCGGCATTGCGGTCGGCATCCTCACGCAACGCCGTGGTGTTGTTTGTGACGAAATAACCCGGCGCAATGGCGTTCACGTTGACGCCCTTGCCGGCCCATTCGCAGGCAAGCAGCTTGGTCAGTCCGGCAAGCCCGCTTTTCGAGGCGGTATAGGACGGGATGCGGATGCCGCCTTGGAAGGAGAGCAGCGAGGCGATGTTGATGATCTTGCCCCTGCCCTTCTCGACCATGTGGCGGCCGGCCGCCTGCGACAGGAAAAAGGCCGTCTTCAGGTTGACGTCGATCACAGCGTCCCAGTCTTCCTCGGTGAAGTCGAGCGCATCGGCGCGGCGGATGATGCCGGCATTGTTGACGAGGATGTCGAGGCCGCCGAAGGTCTGGATCGTCTCGTCGACGATCCCCTTGACCGGCTCGATGGTGGCGAGATCGGCCTTGACGACATGAAAGCGGCTTCCCGCCTCCTTCACCAGCGCCTCGGTTTCGTCCATTGAGGAGCGCCCGACGGCGACGATAGCGGCGCCGGCTTCGGCCAGCGCCGCCGCAATCGCCTGGCCGATGCCGGTATTGGCGCCGGTGACGACGGCGGTTTTTCCGCAAAGGTCGAAGGGATTTGCCACGGGGCTCACCTCAGATCCGCAATGGCGATATGATCCATGTCGGTGAAGCTCTTATTGTCGCCGGCCATCGCCCAGATGAAGCTGTAATTTTTGGTGCCGGCGCCCGAATGGATCGACCAGGGCGGCGAGATAACCGCCTGCTCGTTGGCGACAAGCATATGCCGGGTCTGTTGCGGCTCGCCCATGAAGTGGAAGACACGCTGGTCGGCTTCGAGATCGAAATAGAGATAGGCTTCCATGCGCCGGTCATGCGTATGGGCCGGCATGGTGTTCCAGACGCTGCCGGGCTCGATCATGGTGAAACCAAGGGTGAGCTGGCAGGACTGGCAGACTTCCGGGTGGATGAACTGGTAGATCGACCGCTTGTTGGCCGTCGCAGCTTCGCCCGGCGTCAGGTGACGGGCCTTTTCGCGGGTGAGCAGCACGGTCGGATGCGTCTGATGCGCCGGCGTCGAAACCAGATAGAACTTTGCCGGATTGGCGGCATCGGCGCTCTCGAAGCTGATGTCCTTGGCGCCCCTACCGACATAGAGGCAATCATATTTGGCAAGATCGTAACTGGTGCCGTCGACGATGATGCGGCCGGCGCCGCCGATGTTCAGCGCCCCGAGTTCACGCTCGGCAAGAAAGGTTTCCTGGCCGATCGCCGTCGGCGCCGTCAGCGTCAGGCCGGGGCCGAGCGGCGTGGCGCCGCCGATGACCATGCGGTCGTAATGGGAATAGGTCAGCCGGATCTCGCCGCCCGCAAAGATGGTCTCGACCAGAAAGTGACGCCGCAGCGTTTCGGTGTCGAAATTGCGCACAGCCTCGGGATGGGAGGCGTGTCTCACGTCGATCTGCATGGCGAATTTCCTCAGTTTTCGTTGTCGTCAGGCGTTGTCGCTGTCGCGGCGCTGGCTCGGTTCGACCGTCCCTTCCGCTCGATAATGAACCATATGGTTACATAGTTGTACGACAAGTTCGAAGTCAATATGTTTCTGCAGGTTCGTTCGCGCCAAGCAGCGTGTCTAAAAATTACCAATAAAATCAATAGCAAACAGGGAAGCTGTGTTCTCCAAGTGCGATGGATTGCAGTGGCTTTCTCGGCCCGATGGAAATTTCTATCGGCCAAAACGAAAAAGCCTGCCGCGGGAGGAGGTGCGGCAGGCTTTCGTAAAAAACCGAACGACAGCTGGGAGGAGGAGTGCTGCCGTTCCCGCAGACGACCCTGGGAGGAGGATGGGCGCCTGCATATCGAAGGGATGCGGGAGGAGGTGCATCGCTTCGATCATACTTATTTCCTGCTCAGTTGGTAGGCATTTCTTTGCAGGGCAGCTATGCGTTATGCGAAAAGCGGGAGGCTCTCTCCATCGTTGGCCTATCCGCCACAAGCACAAAAGCAAAGCGCCCGCTTCAGAGAAAGCAGGCGCTGGCCAAGTCTTCGATAGTACTGAGTCTGCGGGCCGTTAGCGGGCGATGGCAGCGCGAGCGATGCTGTGGATGTCGCCGCGGCCGATGCCGAGGTCGTTCAATTCGCGCGTGGACATACGGCCCAGTTCAGCGACCGTCTGACGGTACTTGCGCCAGTTATTAAAAGAGCGTGCTACGTTCATGATGATCCCCTTTCCGTGGGCTTCGAAGCCTAGCTGCCAGTCCTTGGCGCTTCGTTCGCCTCGATGAGTTGTATATAGTACGAGCCCTTCGAATGTTGCAGCGCCAATGCATCACTGCACCTATGCAACACTTGCATGGGTCATCTATTTGGGGAGTTGTTTCCGGTCAGGATCCGAGCCGCTACGCGCTCAGGATTTGAAACGGTCGAAGGCCGTCAGCCGCGCGATCGGCGGCTCCGCCTCTTTCCACCGGTAAATCTCCGAGCGCAGATAGGAGAGTTCGTCGTCGAGATCGTCTTCGCCGACTTCGACCCACCAGGACTTCAGGCGGCCGTCGCTGCCATCCGACCAGCGATAACCCCTCGCCTTCAAATGGTCCTTCATCTCGAACGGGCTGTGTTCGGCAAAGATGCGGACGCGTGAGCGTTGGCTGGCGCGGTAAAGCTCGGCAAATGGGCTTTCACCGTCGCGCGGCTCCCGATCGAGGATTTCCAGCAGCGCGTGGCAGTCGTCGACGGCGCGATGGCCGTCATGGAAATAACCGGCCTGGCCGACGAGATAGCCGAGCTTGGTGCCTTCGAAACCGCGGGCGCTCCAGTCGATCTCCGAATTCGAGCATGCCCAGGCCTTGCCGGCGAAGATCTTCGAGAAGGCCTCGCAGAACGGCCGGTCGAAACCGGCATTATGGGCGATGATCAGATCCGCCGGCTCGATCAGGGCGCTCAGCGGCCTGGTGTCGATGACCTGTCCTTCGACCATCGCATCGGTGATGCCGGTCAGCCGGGTAATCTCGGGCGGGATCGGCCGCGATGGCTGCTGCAGGCCGCCATAGATGCCGACGACATCGCCGACCGCGCCATCATCGTCGAATGTGAAGGCGACGGCGCCGATTTCGATAATCTCGTCGCTGCGGTGGTTGAGACCCGTCGTCTCGGTGTCGAGAATGATCCCGAGCCGCGAGAATTCCGGCCGTCTGACTGACGCAATCGGCCGGGCGATCAGTTTTCTCAAGATGCGATAGTTGCCGCTCTCCTCGAGTGCGCGCGCCATCTGTTCTTCAGACCTGGCGGCCGGCTGCGACGGCGACCGGGGCATCGGAGCACGCGACTTGGCGACCGCCAGCGATGGCTTGGCAAACATGTCGAGTTGCGAATCTCTGTTCACGCTCATTCGACCTGTATGTCACGCAGAGGCGTTTTAATCCATCGCAGGCGGCGTGCTATCCGCTTGCGTTTCGCGGACATGGCAGCTTAGCTGAGCGGCGAGCGGTCAAAGGAGAACACATGCCTGGTAACAACGGCAAGGGCGCCGACGAAGACGTCGTCATTATCGGCGCCGGCGCCGCCGGCATTGCCGCTGCCCGTCGCCTCCAGGCCATTCGCCCGGATCTTTCCATCCTGCTGCTTGAAGCTGGCGATCGTCTCGGCGGCCGTGCCTGGACCGTGGGGCTGCCTGATGCCGGCGATATCGGGCTCGATCTCGGTTGCGGCTGGCTGCATGGGGCGCGGACCAATGCCTGGACGGCGATTGCTGACGAGGTCGGACTGACGGTCGATCGCACACCGGCGCCCTGGAACGGCGGTCAGCGGCTGCAGCGGGACGATGCCGAGACCCACGCCGCGCAAGAGGCGATCGGCGACTATTTCGAACGTCTCGAGAGCCATGAAGGCGATGACACCGACCTGGCCGAGATGCTCGAACCCGGCAATGCCTGGAACGGCCAGATCCGGGCGATCGGCACCTATATCACCGGCGCCGAATTGGAACGCGCATCGGTGATCGACTACAACAGATACGATCCCGGCCCCGGTCCCGATTGGCGGGTGCGTGAGGGTTATGGAACATTGATCAGCCGCTACGGCAGGCCGGTTCCGGCAAGGCTCGGCACCGAGGTGACCCGCATCGACCACCGCCATGCCGGCCGTATCGACATTCGGACGAACCAGGGCAGGCTCACTACCCGTGCGGTGCTGGTGACCGTCTCGACCAATGTGCTTGCCGCCGGCAGGATCGCCTTCCACCCTGCCCTGCCGGAGAAGATCGAGGCGGCGGCGCGTTTGCCGCTCGGGCTCGCCGACAAGCTGTTCCTCCGGCTCGCACATCCGCAGGCGCTGCCGGCCGATACCCATATGCTCGGCTCCAACAGCCGTGGCGCAACCGGCACCTATCAGCTCCGGCCGTTCGGCGCTCCCGTCGTCGAGGCCTATTTTGCCGGCGACCTCGCGCATGATCTGGAGCGGGAGGGTGGAGAGGCCGCCTTTTCCTTCGCCGCCGATGAACTGGCGGCACAATTCGGCGCCGATATCCGCAGAGAATTGTCGGTTGCGGCGATCTCGGCCTGGGCCGCGGCACCCCATATCGGCGGCTCCTATTCCTATGCCGAGCCCGGTGCTTCCGATCTGCGCGCGGTGCTCGCCGCGCCGCATGACGGGCGGGTCTTCTTTGCCGGCGAAGCCTGCTCGCGCTCGCGTTATTCGACGGCGCACGGCGCCTACGAGACCGGCGTTGCCGCCGCCGATTTGATCGCCGGTTCGCTGTCGCAAAATCCATAACCTCGCCGGCCGCAGCGGCGGGTGGGAATATTTTTTCCCACTTGTGGCAGAGGCGGGATTGGTTATGCTGCCCTCGCCCCTGAGCCGAATGAGCCCAGGGCGCCATACGTCATCCTGGCGGCAAGCGGCCGCCTCAAGCTCGATATTGTCATTGATTGCGGAAGCCCCGGCTTCTCCCCCGGCGATTTTGCGCGCCGGCTGCGGGTGTCCGCATAAGGAGGAAGAAATGGATTATCGCAAGCTCGGTCCCAGCGGGACCGTTGTTACCGCCTATTGCCTTGGAACCATGACCTTCGGCGCGGAGGCCGACGAAGCGGCCTCGCACAGGCTGCTCGACGATTATTTCGCCTGGGGCGGCAATTTCATCGATACCGCCGATGTCTACAGCGCTGGCAAGTCGGAAGAGATCATCGGACGCTGGCTGAAGGCGCGCCCGACCGAGGCCCGCCAGGCGATCGTCGCTACCAAGGGCCGTTTTCCGATGGGCAATGGTCCCAATGATATCGGCCTGTCGCGCCGGCATCTCGGCCAGGCGCTCGACGACTCGCTCCGCCGCCTCGGCCTCGAGCAGATCGACCTCTACCAGATGCATGCCTGGGACGCGCTGACGCCGATCGAGGAGACGCTGCGCTTCCTCGACGACGCGGTTGCCTCCGGCAAGATTGGCTATTACGGCTTCTCGAACTATGTCGGCTGGCACATCGCCAAGGCTTCGGAGATCGCCAAGGCGCGGGGCTATACACGCCCGGTGACATTGCAGCCGCAATATAATCTGCTGATGCGCGACATCGAACTCGAAATCGTCGCGGCCTGCCAGGATGCCGGCATGGGCCTGTTGCCGTGGTCGCCGCTCGGTGGCGGCTGGCTGACCGGCAAGTACAAGCGCGACGAGATGCCGACCGGCGCCACCCGCCTCGGCGAAAACCCCAACCGCGGCGGCGAATCCTACGCGCCGCGCAATGCGCAGGAACGCACCTGGGCCATCATCGGCACGGTCGAGGAGATCGCCAAAGCGCGTGGCGTCAGCATGGCACAGGTGGCGCTCGCCTGGACGGCGGCGCGGCCGGCGATCACCTCGGTCATCCTCGGCGCCCGCACGCCGGAGCAACTGGCCGACAATCTCGGCGCCATGAAGGTTGTGCTCTCCGAAGAGGAAATGGGAAGACTCAACGAGGTGAGTGCTCCCCAACCTTTGGACTATCCTTACGGCAAGGGCGGCACCAACCAGCGCCACCGCAAGATCGAAGGCGGCCGCTGAGCCTTTCGGCTTCCAGTGAGCGAAGCCTGTCTGCTTCACGCCGAAGTGGACAGGCTGTCCGGGCCGAGGCCTATCGACTTGTGCTTTGGGCCGGTCGGTCGCCCGTGTTGCCGAATGTCTTCAGGTAGATCGACAAAAGCTGCGTCTGCGAGGAGATGCCGAGCTTGCGGTAGACGTTGCGGCGATGAACCTTCACCGTGCCCGTCGAGATGTTGAGCCTGAGGCCGATCGATTCCGAGGAATGTCCCTGCAATACCAGGTCGACGATCGCGGTTTCGCGGCTCGTCAGCTTGAGGTCGCGCCAGACAGTGTCGGCCGGCTGCAGCGCCTGCGCCGCCGCACCGCGCTTCCTCCCCGTTCTCAAGCCGGCATCGCGTTGCGCGTCGAAGCGGGCACCGAGCCCCGGCCAGAAATGCCGGACAAGGTTCGCCACCAGAGGTTCGGCCTTTTTCAGGAGCGCGAATTCAGCCGGCGGAAACGGGCCGGTCTTTTCCCGGCGCATCAGCGACAGCACGACGGTGATGTCGTCGTCGAGTGTCACGAAGAAGCCGATCTCCTCGGCAAGTCCGGTCTGGACATAATAGCTCCGGTAATATTCGCTGGAGAAGAAGCGGTCGGGCGCCAGCTCGCGCATGCGGAAGACACCTGGGCGGCGCGCGCGGGCGGTATGGTAGAACGGATCGAGTAGATAGGGACCGACCTGGTAGAGTGTGACGAAAACCACGTTCTCGTCGGGATCGAAGGTGCTGTAGAGATCGATCGGCCGCTCCTTGCCGCGATAGGCAAAAACCACGACATAATCGAAGCGCACCAGCGCCGCCATCATCCGGCGGAACGTCTCTCCAAACTCCGCATCCGCCATGGCGGGCTTTCCGACGGTGACGTCGAAAGCCTGAAACAGCGCCTCGAGATCAATGCTCATCGATAGCCTCCCCAAACCGCCTCAGCAGAGATACGCTCTGAGTTTCATATACACCTTCCACGAAGAGATTTGAGGTAAAATACCTCCTTCGGGGTATATACCGCACAGAGGGGTCAGGCTTAGTCTTTCCCCAACGACGGTGGCAAAAAGGCAGCGCTAGACTGCCCTTACCAACCGACCGCAGGGAACAGACGCGTGGCATCCGCTTCGACGAACGATATCGAATTCCGTTCGGTCACCAAGAATTATGGCGCGGTGACCGCCGTGACAGACATAAACCTGAATGTACCGAAAGGTGCTTTCCTCGCTTTGCTCGGCCCTTCCGGCTGCGGCAAGACCACGTGTCTCCGCATGATGGGCGGCTTCGAGCAGCCGAGCGAGGGCGCCGTGCTGATCGACGGGCGGGAGATGAACGGCGTTCCGGCCTATCGCCGCCCCGTCAACATGGTCTTCCAGCATTATGCTCTGTTTCCGCATTTCAACGTCGAACAGAACGTCGCCTATGGCTTGCGGCAGATGCGGCCGAGGATTGCGGCTGCCGAGATCAATCGCCGCGCGGCAGAGGCGCTCGAGATGGTGCGGCTCGGCGGTTTCGCCAAGCGGCGCATCCACGAGATGTCCGGCGGCCAGCAGCAGCGGGTGGCCTTGGCGCGGGCGATCGTCAACCGGCCTTCGGTGCTACTTCTTGACGAGCCGCTGGCCGCGCTCGACAAGAAGCTGCGCTCGGCCATGCAGATCGAATTGCAGACGCTGCAGCGCGAGCTCGGCATCACCTTCGTACTCGTCACCCACGATCAGGAAGAAGCGCTGTCGATGGCCGACCTCGTCTGCGTCATGAGCGCGGGGCGCATTCGTCAGCTCGGCACGCCGCAGGAGGTCTACGACCGCCCGGCCGATCTTTTCGTCGCCGATTTCGTCGGCAAGACCAACCGGATCGGTGCGACGATGGAAGCCGGTGGCACGAGGCTGCGCCTTGGCGACGGTTCGGCGCTTGCGGCCAATGCCCGGCCTGGCCTTGCGACGGGCGACGTCATCGTTGCGATCCGTCCCGAGGCGATCCGGCTGACGCGGGCTGCGGTCGGCAGCGCGTCCTTTGCCGGCACGGTCACGCACCGCATCTTCCTCGGCTCCTCGGCCGAATATGCGGTCACCGTCCCGGGTCTCGGCGATTTCCTCGTCACCGCCGACCGGCGTGGCATGAATGAGAGCGATCTGGTCGAGCCGGGCGAAGCAATCTTCCTCGGCTTCGATCCCGACATGGCCCACGTCTTTCCAGCCCAGGTTTCTTCGGCCCAAGTTTTTTCAGCATCGAATGCATAAACCAGAACAAGGGAACAGCATCATGAGCAAGGACTACAAGGATCATCTGCCTATTACCCCTGAAGGCTTCATGGACGAGTTCATGCGCCTGAAGCGTGGCTCCGTCAGCCGCCGTCACTTCCTCGGCGTCACCGGCCTCGGGCTTGCGACCGCCGTGCTGTCGCGTTTCCCCGGTGCGCTGTCGACGCCCGCCTACGCCGAGGATCTCGGCACCCAGATGTCGATCGCCACCTGGCCGAATTACCACGACCCTGCGACCTTCGAGAATTTCAAGGCGGCGACCGGCGTTGCCGTCGAGGTCAACGTCTTCGGCTCCAACGAGGAAATGCTGGCCAAGCTCCAGGCGGGCGCCTCCGGCTGGTCACTCTTCGTGCCGACCAACTATACGATCTCCACTCACCACAAGCTCGGCCTGATCGACGAACTCGATCTCTCCAAGATCCCGAATTTCAGCCAGGCGACGGAAAATCCGCGCTTCACCAAGGAAGGCATGATCGATGGCAAGACCTATGCCGTGCCGAAGAACTGGGGTACGACCGGGTTCTCGGTCAATACCTCGAAGATCAAGACCAAACTTTCGACCTGGAAGGACTTCTTCGAAATCGCCCAGACGGAAGCCGACGGCCGCGCCATGGTGCATGATTACCAGCTGACGACGATCGGCAGCGCGCTGGTCTCGCTCGGCTACGGCTTCAATTCGATCAAGGCGGACGAACTCGCCAAGGCCGAGGAACTGCTGATCAAAGTCAAACCGCACCTTTTCGCCATCAACAGCGACTACCAACCGGCCATGCGCGCCACCGACGCCTGGCTCACCATGTGCTGGACCAATGACGGGGCGCAGCTCAACCGCGACGTTCCCGAGATCGCCTATGTGCTTGGTGCCGACGGCGGCGAGATCTGGACCGACTATTACGCCATCCCGAAGGATGCGCCGAACAAGGCGGCAGGTTACGCGCTGCTCAACTACCTCATGGATCCGACCAATGCCGTCAAGGAGCACATCGCCAATGGTGCGCCGACGACCGACAGCCGGGTCATCGCGCTGCTGCCGAAGGAGATCACCGCGAACAAGATCGTCTATCCCGACGAGGCATCATTGACGCCGCTGGAATTCGGCGCGGCAGTGACGCTGACCGATCCCGGCCGGGCGGAACTGATGGCGCGTTTCAAGTCGGCCTGATCGCCCTTCCCAACTCCGGCCCCGCCGCCTGGCGCGAGGGGGCCGGCCTCGTGCTGAGAACCGGCGGATAAAGAACCTTCGATGCCTTTTACTCCTGCCACCAAACGGCGCCTTGTCACCGCGGCTCTTGTCGGTCCGGCCAGCATCTGGCTGTTCGTGTTCCTGGTGCTGCCGTTCATCGCCATCATCGTCTTTGCCTTCGGCGAGCGGGCTCCCGAAGGCGGTTATCAGGCGGCTTTCACCTTTGCGCAGTTTGCCAATCTCGGTTCGCGCGCCGCAGCCTTCAAGAACACGCTGATCCTTGCGCCGATCGGCGCCTTCGCCTGCCTGCTCGTCGCCTATCCGGTTGCCTATTACCTGGCCGTCAAGGCGAGCGCCAAATACCGGCTGCTGCTGGTCTCCCTCGTCGTCGTGCCTTTCTGGACAAGCCTTCTCGTACGCACCTATGCCTGGATGTACATCTTGGGCGCCCGCGGCATTCCGCATCTCTTGGAGATGGTCGGCATCGAAAATGTCAGATTGCTGAACACACCCGGCGCCGTGCTGCTCGGTATCGTCTACGGCTATCTGCCGCTGATGATCATGCCGATCTATGTCAGCCTCGAAAAGCTCGACTTCCGCCTTCTGGAGGCCTCCGCGGATCTCGGCGCGCGGCCGCTTTCGACCTTTTTCGGCATCACGCTGCCGCTGTCGCTTCCAGGCGTGATGACCGGCATCGCCCTCGTCACCATTCTGCTACTCGGCGAATATCTGATCCCGCAGTTGCTTGGCGGCGGCAAAGTCTTCTTCATCGGCAATGCGCTGGTCGACCTCTTCCTACAGTCGCGCAACTGGCCGTTCGGCTCTGCAATCGCCGTCACCCTCGTCGTTGTCGTCGTCATCGTGCTGTTGATCGCCATGCGCATCGCCTGGCGCGTTGCCGGTACCCGCCAGGTGGATCTCGTCTGATGCGCGCGCTGGTCACCGCAGTCTACCTGTTCCTCTACACGCCGATCGCGCTTGTCGTGCTGTTCTCCTTTAATGCCGGCCGCAATGCCAGCGAGTTCACCGGCTTCTCGACGCAATGGTATGGCAAGGCACTTGGCAACACCTTCCTGATGGAAGCGCTGCAGAACAGCCTGACCATCGCCTTTACCAGCGCCGGGCTGGCGGCCATTTTCGGCACAATGGCGGCGATCGGCATGGAGCGGCTCGGCGCCCGGGCGCGCGCGGTCTTTGACGGGCTGTTTGCTGCGGCGATCGTCGTTCCCGGCGTCGTCATCGGCATCGCGACGCTGGTGGCGCTGGTCGAGGTCTTCGGCTTCGTCAATCCGCTGATCGCCGCCATCTGGCCAGGCGAACAGGCGCCGAAGCTTTCGCTCGGCTACGGCTCGATCATCGCCGCCCACGGCCTCTTCACCATGGCGCTGGTGACAATGATCGTCAAAGCACGCATCGCCGGCCTCGGCCGTGACATCGTCGAGGCGTCGAGCGATCTCTACGCCACACCCTTCACCACCTTTCGTCAGATTGTGCTGCCGCAGATCCTGCCGTCGATCCTCGCCGGTTTCCTGCTCGCCTTCACCTTCTCCTTCGACGACTTCATCATCGCCTTCTTCGTCGCAGGTTCGAACACCACTCTGCCGATCTATGTCTTCGCCTCGATCCGACGTGGCGTGACGCCGGAGATCAACGCCATCGCCACGATGGTGCTTGTCGCATCGCTGGGACTGATCCTCATCGCACGCTTTCTGATGCGTGAGAAAACAACAAAATGAACGGGAAACACTGATGATTCTTGAAAATCGCGTCGCGATCGTCACCGGAGCGGGGTCGGGCATCGGCCAGGCCGGCGCGCTGATCATGGCAGGAGAAGGTGCGTTCGTCGTCGTGGCCGATCTGAATGCCGCCAATGCCGCCGAAACCGTCGGCCGGATTGAGGCCGCGGGCGGCAGGGCAGAGAGCCTTATTCTCGACGTCACCGACGACACGGCACTCGAAGCCGGCATCGCCGCGGTCGCCGAACGACACGGCCGGATCGACATCCTCCACAATCATGCCGGCGCACAGGTGGCGGGCGATCTGGAACAGGTGGCCGTCGAGGGTTTCGACAGGTCGTGGAGCCTGAATGTCCGAGCGCATTTCATGGCGGCTCGCTTCGTCATGCCGTTGATGAAGAAGGCCGGCCGCGGTGTCATCCTCAACACGTCTTCCTCGTCGGGCGTGCTCTACGATCGCGAGATGATCGCCTACACGACGACGAAACATGCGGTCATCGCGATGACCCGGCAGATGGCGGGCGACTACGCCAGGTTCGGCATTCGTGTCAACGCGCTCTGCCCGGGCTGGGTGGATACGCCGTTCAACGAACCGTTCATCGCCCAGATGGGCGGGCGCGGCGCAATCGAGGCCTATGTCGCCGAAAAGGTGCCGCTCGGACGCTGGGCTGATGTCTCCGAAATCGCCGAGCCCATTCTCTTTCTGGTCTCGGACCGCTCATCCTACATGACCGGGCAGATCCTCGTCGTCGACGGCGGCGAGACCGTTGTCTGATGGTGGAACGGTATTGCCCTCGATGAGCGCATGAAAAAGCCACCATGTTGCCATGGCGGCTTTTTTGCTTGCGAGGCACTTTAAGCTGGAAGCTGGAAGATCACGTTGGCGATCAGGACGATCGCCAGGCCGCCGGCGAGCGCCAGATAGGGCAGCATGCCGGCTTTCTTGACGCCGAGATCCTGGCCTATGAGGCCGAGATCTTCCATCGCACCGGCCGGGAATTTGCCGCCGTCACGTACATAGTGGCGATAGGCAAAGACCGGCAAGATCAGGGCGGCGAAAATGAAGCCGACCCAGAGCGCATTGGAATAACCCCAGACCTTGGCGCCGGCGCCAAGG